>Ga0326728_10021282_pt1 | contig 12216 bp, 10 predicted proteins | sample MB3enrmetagenome_FD_207602 | JGI IMG/M metagenome (GOLD analysis project Ga0326728, IMG submission 207602) | Lab enriched peat soil microbial communities from McLean, Ithaca, NY, United States - MB31MN | ecosystem: Environmental > Terrestrial > Soil > Wetlands > Peat | place: USA: New York...
GTGGTTGGTGTCCTTGTGGGCCGTGCTGGTCGTGTCCCTGGCGCCGCTGGCGGCGCAGGACGGCGCTAAAGTTGTCGAGCTGAGCGGGCAGGTATCGGTGCTGCATGACAGCACTCCGGTAGCGCTCTTCGTGGGCAACGTGGTCTCGCCCAAGCAGATCATTATCACCGGACCGGATGGCTACGCCAAATTCCAGATCGCCGACGGCAGCACCTTCGAGGTCTTCCCCAAGGCGCGCGTCACGTTCCGCGCAAGCTTTAGCTGGACGGAACTGGTAGAGGTCTGGCTCGGCCGCATCCGCGTGCAGGTCGAGCACCGCAACGGGCCGAACTACAAGAGCGTGGCCAGTCCCACGGCCCTCATCTCGGTGCGCGGCACGATTTTCGATGTGGTGGTGGAGGATGAGGACGATACCACGCTGGTGAGCGTGGAAGAGGGCTTGGTGGATGTGCAGCACCTGCTGCAAGCCGGGTCGGCCGTGCGCCTGCATCCGGGCGAATCGATCCGCGTCTTCCGCGACCAGCCTCTGGCGCGCGCGGTGGATAAGACGCCCGCCATACGCGCGATGCTCAATGCCGCCCGTGAAGCCGTGTACGATGTGATGCTGCGCCGCCAGCCGGGCGGCATGGGCGGGACGCTGCCCGGCGGCACGACCACCAGCACCAGCGGCGACAAGCCCAAGCCTGGAACCGGCACCGGAACGAGCGCGCCCGGCGCGCCCGGAGCTCCCGGCGCGCCCGGTCCGCCTCCGGGCACCGGCAATTAGCCACGCGGGTCGCCGGCACTCTCCACGTGATAGATTGGAAAGGAACATGCGTCCTGGCTTGGGAGGAGTTCTGCTATTGGTCTGTGCCGCGACGGTACGGCCGCAATCGCCCGCGCCGCCGGCCGCTTCGGGGTCCCCGGCTGGCGTCGAAACCGACTGGGATATCGGCGCCGTGCTGGGGGAAATGAGCGCGCACGCCTCCCGCCTGGGGCCGATGCTGGACAAAATCGACGTGAAATCCTGGATCGAGAAGGGCGCGCCGGACACCTACCAGGCTCAGTGGCAATCGAGCAAAGACCAAGCCAGGGCCATAGCCGATGGCGCCAAGGCTCTGTCTCAAAACCCCGAGCGGCTTTCGGGCGGGCTCGAGCTGTTTTTCCGGATCGAAGGGCTGGATGCCATGCTGGGGTCCCTCGAAGAGGGGATCCGCAAGTATCAGACTCCGGCCCTGGCCCAGGAGTTGGCCGGCCTGGAGGCGGAAGACGGCGTCAATCGCGGCCGCCTCGAGCGCTACATCGTCGATCTGGCCGCCCAGCGCGAACAGGAATATAACGTGATGGATCGCGAAGCGCAGCGGTGCCGGGGCATGGTGCTTTCGGCCCAGCCGATGAAGACTTCGGGAAAGAAGAAATAGGCTTCCGGTATGCCCTTCCTGTGCAGCATTTGCGGAGAAGAATCCACGCGGATCTGCGTGCGATGCACCAAGGACACGTGCGGCAACCATCTTTGCGAGAAGTGCCTGCGCTGCAGCGATTGCTGCGAATGCCAGTTGGCTCTGGATGAGGTGGTGCACGGCGCCCCGCCCGGCTCGGCCCGCGCGGCGCTGAGCTCGGCGGTGGGAAATCCGGGTCCCATACCGGACCCCGATCCCGAGCCTGTCCCTACGTACCCCGATCCCGACCCGGATCCCTTTCCGGAAGACGAGCCGGAACCCGGCCCGGTAGCGCCGTAGTACGGCCCTTCGACGAACAGGCTCCAACTCCTGTAGAGTATACCCCACGGTCGTCCCGGAACTAGGGAAAATCGCGAGACTGTTCCTTGAGGCAGAGTCTATCAGGGCTTCGGTTCAAAACCGCCTGATTTATCGTGTCGGGATTGCGGGGTCGGCGTCTCTTGCAAGGCGCCCAAGTATTCCCCCAAGGTCGCGTCCAGACGCTCATAGAGAAGCCGGTTAAAGCGTTCGCTACCCTGCCCGGCCTGTTCATCCTGCAAACTGCGGATGTATGTAAGCCGGTCTTCCGGGCGCACGGCAACCGGAGGATAACCGCCGCGAATGAGAATTAAGTTCATCAGAAGCCGCGCCGTCCGTCCGTTGCCGTCGCTAAAGGGATGGATACCGACTAAACGCCGGTGAGCCGTGAAGGCCGCGTCAGGAGTGTAAGGCGTGGTTCTTAGCCAGGCGGCAAAATCACCCATGAGCGCCGGCACCTCGGCGGGTGATGGAAAAGTGTAGCGGCCCGTTTCCGTGCGCACGTGGCGAGGCAGGGCAGCATATTGTCCGGCAATCTCGGGGGCCGAACGCTGCACTACGAGTTTGTGTAAATTGCGCACGTCGCTTTCGGTGAGCGGGGTTTCGTAGCGGGCCAATTCCCGGACGTAGCGGATGGCATCGTAATGGTCGAGCGCCTCCAGATGATCTTTGAGGGGCTTGCCGCCGACTGTAATCCCCTTTTCAATGACGAGCGTCGTTTCAACCGGGCTGAGGGTGTTGCCCTCGATGGCGTTCGACGTGTAGGTTAGCTCGATGTCGTAGTAATGCTCAAGGTTGACGAGCGCCTCCGGCGACAGCGGACGCAATTGATCGAGCCGCGCCTTCTTCGCGGCGATGGAGGTTACGAGTTCGGCCATGACGCTCAAGAGATACCACGGTCCGGCAGTTGGCGCAAATGCTACCCCTTTCGGGACGTTCTGCGATGCTCCGGTGACGGGGTTTTCTGTCGGCCGCCGCCAATAAGCACAAACTGTATCGGATGGCCGAGGCGTCGCGCTACTGGAAGCTGACAGTCGCCTCCCGATACCAGGTTTTCCCGATATCGTCCTGGCCCCAGAACTCGAAATATTGCGTGCCGGGCACGAACGCGCCGGCTGATAACGGCGCTGCGAGCGAGCCGTTGGCCGGGAGGTAATTCGTTCCGAACCAGCTCGCGATGGCCGAAGAATAATCCACGCCGTTTATCTTCAGCGCGGTGATGCGCGTGCCCGCGCCGCCCGATTCCGTCATGCCGATGGTGAAGCTCCATTGGCCGCCGGATTGGTGTACGGGGTTCGGCGAAATCGCGATGCCCACGTTGGATTGAATGCTCTGCGCCTGGACCGTTACGTCGATGAACTGCGGCGGGGCCGCTCCGGAGAGGATCGTGACGGTGCTGTCATACTCGCCCGGCTGGGTGAACTGCGAGGCATCCACCGACACCGTCACCGTCGCGGGGGCATTCGCGGATAACGTGCCGGTGGGGCTGGGGAGGAGGATCCAAGGCGCATCGGCGCGCAGCTTGTAAGCGGCCTGATCCGCGGAGCCGGTGGTCAGTTGCACGGTTTGGGACGGCGCCGCGGCGTGGTTCGTGACGGCGAAGCTCAGGCTCGAAGTGGAGGGCAGCACCGCGGCGGAGGGCAGGTCTTCCAGATAGTCCTTCAGCGGCGTGTAAGCGTTCGAAAACCGGTAATACCCGTCGATGCTCGGATTGATCTGGCAGGCCGAGAGCGTGGGAGAGGCCGGGCCGTACGTCAGGCTTCCCACAATCACGCCGGGCGAGGAGAATAGCGGCGAACCGGAGGAGCCGGGCTCGGTGCGGCCCTCGTCCCAGAGGATCTGCAAGTACAGATTGCCCGGCGCGGTGTTGCCCTCCACGTCCACCGTTTCATCCGCGACCCGCTCCCCGAACGAGATGCGCTTCCACGAGCCCACCGGATGATGAATTCCCGTTAGCGCCGTGCCGAGCGGCGGGTCGGCGGTGTCCCATCCGGTGAACGTGACGCCGCCCGGAACGTCCTGCAGCAGCACCAGACTGTAATCGCCCTGCTCGATGGTGCCCCAGTCGATCAGGTGCGCTCCCGGAGTCGATTGCGTGCTGCTGCTCAGGTCCGGAGGCGGCCCGCCGCAAGACCTTGTCTGGTACGTCCAGAAGGTCTCGAGCGTGCGGGCGGCGGCTTCATTGTTGATGCAGTGGCCAGCCGTGAGCAGGTAGGGTTTGAAGCTGTCGTCGCGGGTCGAGATCGCCGACCCCGAGCACAAATACTCGCCGCCGGCGTCTTCAAAATCCAGGCGGGCCACCATGCTCATGGCGGGTATCCAATCGCGATAGCAATTGGGATCCAGATGGCAATAGTCGGCGGTGTCCGGGGTGCTGTCATCCTGCGACGAAGCGCGTGGAACGCGCACGGCACGATGCGCGATGGTGAGAATCTCAAATGGCAGTGTCGGTTCCGCGGCGGCTTGCGGCGCGGGTTCGTACTCGAGGATCGGCGCTTCCGAGAAGATCGTGGCGCTCCAGAAGCGGCCGTTGCCGAAGATGCCGCGGCCGGTGTACGGCCCGGCAAAATGCAAGCCATCGTGCAGCCAGACTCTGCCGCCGCCCACGTCGAAATGGCGGAACTCGAGGCGCACTCCCTGCGCGCCCGGAGAACGGATCGCCATGCGCCAGACGCGCGTGCCATCGGTGGTGGTTTCCCATGCGCCAGTCGAGAGAGCCACCGGCGGCAATTCCCTATGGATGCCGATTCGCAGCCGGGTGCCCGGCACGGACAGACGCTCGGCCTCCGAGGCGCTTAGTGGCGCTAAAGCGAACTCGCGCGGCCTGCTTAGTCCGAGCCGGATCCCCGGCGGGCGTGCCTCGACGCGTGAGGCACGTTCCGTGCCGGAATAGTAGGCAGGCTCCTTCCGGGCTGCCGGCTGGGCACCGGCGGCGACCACAAAGAGACCTGCCGCGAACGCCGGCAGAGCGAAAGAACGCAGCATGTAACCCGAATTTAAGGCGTCCGCCGCAGGGCCGCAAGATTAGATTTGGAGTATAGTACGCCGCTAACAAACGATAGGCAAAGTACTATTCCCCGTAGCTGATCTCCGTCTGCCGCGCGGAGACGGCCGCATACACCAGGAGGATGGCGGCCACCGCGAGCAGCCCCGGAACGGCCAGCCAGGCGGGCGCGGGATCGGTCTCGATGACCATCACCGAAAAAGGCGGCGGCGCCGGAACCTCCACGGGGAGAAGGCTCTTCAAATAAAAGATCACGCTGATCTTCTTGAGTAGCGCGGGCAGGAACGGGTTCAGCCCTTCCCAGACCCACACCGCCGCCGTCGGGATCAGGGGGTTGCGGAAAAGCAGCCCGCACAGCAAAAAGACCGCTCCGTATCCGATGCAGGCCAGGGCCGCCGCCAGCGCATAGGCGCCCAATTGCACGCCGCCCGGCCCGTGCCGCACATACTCGCTCCAGGCGGGCCCGAAGTGGCGACCAATCAGCAGGAAAGAAAGCACCGTGCTGCCCACAAACAGCACCAGCGCCACCGCCAATCCCGCTGCGTATTTGCCCGCCACCAGCACTTCCCGCCGGATGGGCGCGAGCAGGTAATAGTGCAATGTCTTCGCCAGCATCTCCCCGCGGAACAGGTTCGAAAAGATACCCATGCACCCGAAAAAGATGGAGCCGCGCAAGAAGAAGAACAGAAACGCGCCCGCGAAGATCACGCTGTCCTCGCCGATGCTATGGTGGGCCGAGCGGCGCCCCACCTCGGTGAGCCAGTGCGCCAGCATCAGGAGCACCGGCGCAGCCGCCAGCATATAGATCCACCAGCCGCGCCGCGAAAAGGCAGTCTTCTTCAGCTCGAGCCGGAGCACGCCGCCCAGTTGCCGCATCCACACCGGGTTCATACCGTGCCTCCCTCGCCGCCGATCAAATACTGGTATACGGAGTTCACGTCGTCATCCGCGGGAGCCACCGATTCCACCCGCAGACCGGATTCGAGAATCGCGTGGTTCAGCAGCAGGTAGAAGCTGTCGGCATCGCGCGTGCGCAGCAGCAGGCCCTGCCCATCGGGATTGAGCTTGGCCTCCACCACGTAGTCCTGCTGGAGCAGGCGCGCCGCCAGTACGCGGGGCCGGTCGCAGCGCACGTGGATCTGCATGGGCTGCTCCTTCACCTCGTTGCGCACGCCCTGGATCTGGCCTTCCGCCACCACGTAGCCATGGCTCAAGAGAATCACCTGGTCGGAGATGCGATCGACTTCATGCAGGATGTGGCTGGAGACGATCACGTGGCGGCCCTCGGCGCCCCACTGCTGGAACAGCGCGATGGCCTCGGCGCGCGCCATGGGGTCGAGGCCGTTGAGCGGTTCGTCGAGCACCACTACTTGGGGATCGTGCGCGATGGCCTGGGCCAGCTTGATGCGCTGCCGCATCCCTTTGCTGTAGGCCGCCACCGGGCGTTTGGCGGCTTCCGCCAGGCCGACCAGGCGCAGCGCGGAATCCGTGCGTTGATTGCACTCATCGTCGCTCATGCCATGCAGGCGCAGGAAGGAATACAGAAACTGATATCCGGTGAGCCCCTTGGGAAAGGCGTCGAACTGCGTGCAGTAGCCCAGGATGCGGCAGAGCCGCTCGGGATGATCGGGCGCGATGCCCAGCACGCGGATCTCGCCCTGCGTAGGCCGGATCAGGCCGCTCATTAAATTCATGAGCGTGGTCTTGCCCGATCCGTTGGGTCCCACCAGGCTGGTGATGCCGGGCGGGATCGTCAGGCTCACCTTGTTGATGCCCAGCACCTCCCCGTAGAAGCGCGAGACAGAATTGAAGACGATGGCAGTCTCGCTCACCTCACCACCTCCGTGCCGCGGATCTTGCGCGTCAGCATGTAGAGGCACGCCAGGCACAGCACGGCCAGCACCGTCCAGCAGCACCATAGCGGCAGCTCTTCGCCCTGCGGCGAACGGAAGAAGATGGCGCCGTTGGTGGTCTTATTGGCTCCTTCAAACAGCGCCACCCACACCGTGCCGATCAGGTAGCTCATGTTGAACAGGTGGCCCCAGTGGGTGCGCTCCACGCCATTGACGACCGCGCCGAACGCGGCGGCCACGAAGAAGACGCCGAACATCAAGCCGCCCGCCGCGGGCTTCCACTTCACCCAGGCCGAAAGGGCCAGCGCCAGCAGCGCCAGCACCACGATCCACACCCAGGCGCCGAAAAACAGCCCCGCGGCCAGCCGCGCGTTTTGCGTCATCCAATCCCAGCCTTCCTCATAGCCTTCGAGCGCGAACAGCAGCAGGCCGGGCACCCAGGTCATGAGCGAGAGCAGGATCACCAGCACCGAGAGCTTGCCGAGCACGTATTCGAGGCGCGAAAACGGCCGCGCCAGGTAGAGCGAGAGCGCGTTGTTGGCGAGATCGGGCGAGATTTGCGACGGCCCCACGAAAGCCGCCATGAACAGCGCCATCATGCTCTGCCATCCCAGCATGGAGAGGAAGAACGTGACGTTGATCGAGATCAGCCGGTTGGCCCCTTGAACGCCCAGCAGGCCCAGCGCGCTGATATTGTGCTGCACGTAGATAATCAGCGCGCAGACCAGCGGATAAAGAAAGCTGGCCACGTAGAAGATGTTGAGAAATCGCGAGCGGTGCAGGTCCTCGAAGGCATAGCGCGTAATCACCAGGAAACGCGACCAGGAGGGCGTCAATTCGCCGTCGTAAGGCCGATACGTCTTCTTATAGACGGCCATCGGCGGTCTCCATGGCTTTGAGGAAGATGTCCTCGAGCGAATCGCGCTTATGGTTCAAGCGGCGGATCTGCACGTTCTGCGCCGCCGCGATCTCATACAGGCGGCTCACCTCGAGACCTTCGGGAAGCACCAGCTTCAGGCGGCCCCGCGCGCCCGCGGCGGTCTCGCAGCCCAGTCGCTCGATGGCTTCCAGGAAGCACCCATCGTTCTCGCCGCGCGTCTCCAGCTCCAGAAAGCGGCGATTCGAGCGGCGCTCTTCCGCGAGGTTGCAGAAGGCGGCGATGCGCCCGTCTTTCAGGATCAGCACCTCGTCGCAGCATTCTTCGACATCGCGCAGCAGGTGCGAGGAGACCATCAGGCGCAGGTCGCCGCGATCGCGGATCTCCTGGATCAACTGGATCATGCGAGTGCGCGCGGGCGGATCGAGGCCGTTGGTGGGCTCATCCAGAAACAGCAGCTTGGGACCGTGCGCGATAGCCTGCGCCAGCTTGGCGGCCTGCTTCATTCCCAGCGAATAGGTGCCCAGCGCGCGATACCGCACTTCTCCCAGTCCCACGTAGAAGAAAGCCTCATGCGTCCGCTCCAGGGCGTGTTCGCGCGGCAGCCCGGCCAGTTCGGCCATCAGGCGGACAAAGCGTACGCCGCTCATCTCGGCGATGAAGGCATCGTTCTCGGGCATGTAGCCGACGAGGCCGCGCACTTCGCGCGCATGCGTGCGGATGTCGCGCCCGAACACGCGCGCGGTTCCGGAAGCGGGCGGATGGAAGCCGAGCAGAGTATTGAGCAAGGTGGATTTGCCGGCTCCGTTGGGGCCCAGCAGGCCGATCGAACGCCCAGTCAGGGACGCCGTGAGGTTCTGCAGGATGACGCGGCTGCCGAAGCGCACCTCCAGACCGTCCAGCTCGATTAGCGGCTCCATTATTTACCTAAACGCAGGCCGCGGCTTCCCTGTTCCCAACAGTTGCCGCAGGGCCGGCAGATTGGCGGCGATCCCGGCCAGGCTTCCGCCCTCGAGCGCGGCTGGGCCGATACCCATGGGACTTCCGGTGGCCGCAATGGTGATGCGGTCGGGCTCTCCATAAGCCGCCACGAAGCTGGGCTGGATGTCGCTCAGATCGGGCATTCCACCGGGACGGCCGCCGCGCATGCCGCCGAACGCCCCCAGAAGACCGGCCAGCGGGGCCAGCGTGGTTCCCAGGTTCTGATAGATCACCGCCGAGAAGTTCATGTAGCGATCCCGCGGCGTCATGGAGACGAACTTGGCGGAGCGCGTAATGGATGTCTCCGCGCTCTTCACCTGCAAGGCATTGTTCACCACGGCGCGCGAGGGTCCCGCGATGGCATAGCCGCCCGCGAAGGTGTAATGCACCTCGGTGAGCGGGTTCGGATCGGCGCCGGCGATCATGTAATAGACGCGGCCATCGACGGTCTCCCGCGACGTCCGCAGCGGCTTGCCGCCGGATTTCACGGTTTCGCGGTTGTAGATCTCGATATGCCGTTCGATCGCCGCCTGAAAACGGACCGGATCGTAGACCTCGATCGCCAGCTTCCAGGAGGGCACCGGAAAGAGCGGGCCATCGAGCGCCAGAGCGAACTCGCCGCCCAGCGCCGCGGCTTCCTGGCGCATCGGGTCGGGAGCCATTTCCGAGGCCGGCGCGCGAGGAAACAGCCCCAGTAGATCGCTCACCACCGCGGCGGGGTCGTTCACGGCGAAGGCCGCCACGAACGATGCCTCCGGAGAGACGTAATCGAGCGATCCCATCGGCGCCGGAGAGGCCAGCCATCCGGCGATCCCCGTGCGCGGCCCACTGAACCCGATGGTGGCGCGCGATTCGCTCTGCGATCCGGCAATTCTCTGCTCGGCCATTACGTACCGCATTCCGCCGGGAGCGTGGCTGTCCAGGTTCGCGCACATCACCAGGGCGGTCCCGCCGGCCTGGCTTTCGGCGATGCGGTGGAAGCAGGGCGAAGCCTGAAACGCGTTGGGCGCCCCGTCCAGGGCCGGGGTGAAGTCCGCCAGCGCGCCGCGCTCGGGGCTGAACGCCACCAGGCCGGGACGCGCCGCGATCGCCACGGAAGAGCCGAGATCTTCCCTCAGCGTATCGGCGAGGCCCCCGTCCGCCGCTTCCGCCAGAAATACGGGGCCCCGCTCCTTGCCATCCGGCCCGGCAAACGCCAGGACGGCAATCTCGTCGCCGATGTGCGGCTGCACGGCGCGCAGTTTCTCCAGCACGATGTCCACCGCCGGCAGCCGGCCGGCCATGGTCTCCTGCAGTTGGGGATTCTGCGCCATCTTGCGCTGCAGCATCTCCCGCGCCTGGTCCAGGAAACCTCCAGCTTTGGGGATGCTCACAAAAAAAATGGTGGATGCCGGGGCGCGCGCCAACAGCGGGCTGATCCGCGCCGGCGCCACGGCCGGCGGCAGGCTTCGAACCAGGCGATCGAGGTCCTGGCTCCAGGCGAAATCCTCCCGCACGGCGGAGGGTTCCAGGCTCGCGCTGGTGACCTCCTGATCACCCGGATGCAGCACCTTCTCCTGGTTCTCCTGGGCCACGCGCACCTCGCCCTGAATCACCGAAATGCGCGATCCCTTCATGCCCGCATTCACGCCGAAGACCGTCCCGGTAACGGCCACGCGGCAATCGGCCGTATTCACGTAGAGATGCCCGGAGCGCCGCCGCGCGGCCTCGACGATGACGCTGCCCCGCCCCAGCCGCAGGCTGAGATCGCGTCCGGACTCGGACGTCGAAAAATCGGAGCGCTCGCGCAATTCCACGCGCGAGCCGTCGCGCAGCCGCAGCACTGCGTAGGAATCCTTGGCCGTGCGGATCTCCACACCGTCCGGCAAGTCCCGGCCCGCCGCCATCGGCAAAATTCCGGCGTCCGTGATCTCGTACAGGTTTCCGTTCACGCTCTCGACCATGGGACGGCTCGTGCCGGTTCCCAGGCGATCCACCGCGATCCACATCGCTACGCCCGCGGCAGCCAGCAACGCGGCGGCCACGGCCCAGCGCGCGCGGATCGGGACGGGGCGGCGGACAGCGGGCGGCGCGGCAAATTCCACCACTTTGCCTTCGAAGGCGCGCCGGCAGGCCACGCAGGCGTGCAGGTGGTCCCTCACCAGCAGCGTGCGCGCTTCGGAGAGCCGGCCCGCCCGATAATCCGCAAAGAGCGCCTGAAAGCCGGCGCAGTCGCGTATGTGCTCGCGCGCTGGATGGGCGGCTTCGGCCAGGCGCGCCCAGACGCGCGCGGCGGCGGCTTCGACAACCGCGGGATCGATGGCTTCCTCGCGAATCTCCGTCACGGCCCGCTCCAGCCCGGGATCCATGCGATTCTCTTCGGGCGTCATGCCACACCTCCCACGTAGACGCGGTATTCCTTTTCGAGCCAATCGCGCGTGCGCGAGAGCGTCACCGCGACGGTTCCCGGAGTGGTGTCCAGCAACCGCGCAATTTCGGGATTTTCCTTATCCTCGAAGAACCTCAGGGCGAACATGGCCGCGCTCCGCGGGTTCAGCCGGGCCAGCGCGCCGCGCAGCCACTCGCGGACTTCACCCTCTTTCCGGGCCTGATCGGGCTGCCGGTGGGGCGCATCGGCCAATACCGGTTCGAGGTCTTCGAGCGGAACCCCGCGGATGTTCTGGCGCGCGCGCACCAGGTCGAGCGCGGCATTGATGGCCGCGCGGCGCAGGAAACTGGCCATGTTGGTCACCGGCTCGGCCGCCGCATCCCGTTTCAGCATGCGCAGAAAAACCGTCTGCATGGCGTCCTCCGCGTCACCGGCGTTCCCGGTAATTCGATAAGCGGCGCGGAAGACCATGGCGTGATGATCGCGGAAGATCTCCTCCAGATCCATCGCGGGCTGGCTGGCCGGTGGCATGGAAGCTGTCGCTTGCGCTTTCATCCTAGCAGGCTCTCTCGCTTTTCCGCCGTTCAACCGCAAGACGGTGCGAAAAGGCGCAGATTAGCAGACCCCGCCGGAGTATAATCGGCGCCGGAGACCCGGGTCCCGCTATTTCGCGGAATCTCACCTGAAAGAGGATTTATGCCCCTGGGAAAGAGAGCAGCAGCCGAGTTTCTCGGCACCTTTTGGCTGGTTTTTGGGGGATGCGGCAGCGCCGTTCTGGCGGCCGCGTTTCCAGGATTGGGGATCGGCTTTTTGGGCGTCGCGCTGGCGTTCGGGCTTACGCTGCTGACCATGGCTTTCGCCATCGGCCACATCTCCGGATGCCATCTGAACCCCGCGGTATCGGTTGGACTGACGGTGGCCAAGCGATTTAAGGCCGCGGATCTTCCCGCTTACATCGGCGCGCAACTGGTGGGGGCGGTGGTGGCGTCAGCCGTCCTGTACGTCATAGCCAGCGGAAAAGCGGGATTCGATCTGGCCAATGGATTCGCCTCCAACGGCTACGCCGCGCATTCGCCCGGCGGCTATTCGCTGGTGGCCTGCCTGGTGGCTGAAATCGTGCTCACGTTCATGTTCCTCATCATCATCCTGGGAGCCACGGACCGGCGCGCGCCCCTGGGCTTCGCGCCCATCCCCGTAGGTCTCGCGCTGACCCTGATCCACCTGATCGGCATCCCGGTGACCAACACCTCGGTGAATCCGGCGCGCAGCACGGGGCCGGCATTGTTTGTGGGCGGCTGGGCGATCGAGCAACTGTGGCTTTTCTGGGTGGCGCCGCTGGCAGGGGCCGCGCTGGCCGGGTTAACCTATTCGATTTTCGAAGGCGAACCGGAGACCAA
>Ga0326728_10021283_pt1 | contig 12216 bp, 9 predicted proteins | sample MB3enrmetagenome_FD_207602 | JGI IMG/M metagenome (GOLD analysis project Ga0326728, IMG submission 207602) | Lab enriched peat soil microbial communities from McLean, Ithaca, NY, United States - MB31MN | ecosystem: Environmental > Terrestrial > Soil > Wetlands > Peat | place: USA: New York...
TATTTTCCAGTCAATATAGGCAAATGGCTGGAGAATTATTTCAATTGTTTAAAAAAGAATTTGAAGACATGAAAAATTTGAATCAAAGAGAATCGGTTTCTAAGAAAGATGTCAAATCGGTTATTAGAGAACTTATTGATGAGATTTGGAATCTTAATAAAAATGATGTGGAAGGTGACGAAATTCATAGTGATGAGATATCAGAAATGTGGGCGGATATAGGGAATGTTTCAAATGAAGAACCAATGACAGGTGGTGAAGGTGGTGAAAAAAAGATGAAACCTACGGGTAAGGTAAGAGAACCGGGAGCTGATGCTAGTTTGGTAGATTTATACAAAGGTAAAGGCGGTCAATCTGATACAAGCGCACTTCCATCAGTTGGTGGAGCAATGTCTGAAATAAGCGATTTAACGGAAAGAAAAAACAACATGAACAAATCAGAATTCTTAAAAAACGTTATTCGTGAAACAATAGAAGAAGTAAGGGACGAGGAACGCATAAAAGAACCTCAAGAACAAAAAAACATGAGATCGCTGTTACGAATACGGTCTTATGCAACTTGGGGAATAGACAACCTTCAAAAGCAACCAAAAAAAATTACGGATGTATTTAACAGAATTATAATGGAAAGTGACACCCTTTCGTTATTACAAAAACGTGGATATTTTGATATCGGTAAAAGTGGGGAAACATCATTAAAAACAATTGAAACTTATGCTCATTATGGCATCAACAATATCCAATCTTCCCCTGATAAAGTTGTCATGATACTTCAAAGGATAATCAAACAAGCCACAGAATTAATAGAAGAATATACACAAGGATTTCCCTCCAATGTAGGTAAACCAATTTATGAAGTCAGTTATGAACCTCCTTCTACTACCGATGCTACTGCTGCTGCAGACCATGCATATCAAGAACGACAAGAAGTGTTAGCGATGAAAAGAATACAATCATATGCGCATTGGGGATATAAACACGCCAAAACACATCCTAATGAAGTTGTTGGTATGTTTAAGAAAATTGCAGATGAAATTGACGGTCTTGTAACGGCTCATGAAAAAGGAAAAGAGGTATCTCCATCCAATGTTAAGGAAGTTGCGCCGCCGGGATGGGAAGGAACAGTTAAAGCTATGAAAAAACATTCTGTAGGCGGAGCTAAAAAATGGAACCCAAAGAAGAAAAAAGATGAGGGAATGGAAGAAGAAGCCAAAAAGATTACAAATCCATATGCATTAGCGTGGTGGATGAAAGACCAAGGCTACAAGTCACACAAATAAATGAACGATGTCTTGATAAAAGAGGGACCGGATACGGTTTATGATAAGGATGGAAGAACAATCGTAAATTGTAGTGAGGGGCCTAACGTTGGGTTTATAATTTATAAAATTACAGACTCCAATCCAACGGAAATTAAGTATGCGTTTTCAACCAAACACATTGATGGTGGAGCTGGGTCACATTGGGATGTTAGACGAGAAATAGAGAAAAAGGAACCAAATACATCTACCGATGAATTGATTCAAGGAAGAATATGGATTTACAATAAAATTGCATCCACATATCAAAATAAATCAGAAGTTCAACAATATAGTTCTCAAATTGAATCAATCTTTGATGAATTAGATTTTGATATTAAGGAATATAAGTGGGAATTTGGAGACACACCCGATGGAACATTTGTAGAATGGGAACACCTTTCCAAACCATTACCTAAAAGAGAAATGGACCCGGTACTAAAGAAAAAGATAAACGATTTAATACAAAGACTTCATACAGCTACACCTGATGCAAAAATAAGAATTCGTTCTTTGATAAAGAAATATCAAAAAGAAGCTGGAATGGAAGAAGATGAATTAGATGCTGCCATTCAAGCTTCTCAAGAGAAATTGGCGTCAGCAAAAGGGCCGTATGATACAATTGCTCAAGCCAGATTTTATCAAGGCGCTATTGCTGAAACAAAACTCCGTGTTTACAACAAAACCTTGGACCCAAATCTCTGGGATGATAGAACACTCAAACCAGAAGTCAAAGAAGCGTTGTTAAAAGTTGCTGAAGATTTTTACAATTCCACCGAATTAAAGGGGGAAATTCGAAATATTCTGTTTTTGGGGTCATCCGCAAATTATAATTGGACACCTACAAGTGATATAGACGTTCATATTGTTATAGATATTGCTGAAGAGAGAATCAACGAAGAGTATGCTCGAAAGTTTATGGATGGGTTGGCGTTCAAATGGAATACAGAACACGATATTGAAGTAAAGGGACATCCGGTGGAAGTGTACCTTCAAGACGTAAGAGAACCCAACAGCACACCACAGCAAGCAAGGCCGGGAGCTTCAATCTATTCCTTATATGATGATAAATGGTTGTTGGAGCCAAATCCACAAAACATTAAATTGGATTCTGACAAGATTCGTAAAAAATTTCAATTGATAAAGAAAAAAATTGAAAACTTGATTCAAACGGAAGATATTGAAAAATTGAAAGATTTGATGAAATCAATAAGAAATTATCGTGACGCGGGGTTGGCTAAAGCTGGAGAATTCAGTGTTGAAAATATTGTGTTCAAAGCTTTGCGTCATAGTGGCGACCTTAAAAGAATGAAAGACACCATCAATACTATTTACGATAGAAAATTGAGTTTACCAGAAGAAGGTCATGTTCTAACATATAAGAAAACAAAACCGTTAAATGAACAATTAGGAAAACCCTTTCTTGTCGTTGGTGCTATTACCGATGATTTGAGTATAAAAAGCGCTATAGACTATACAGGAAGTTCAACGGACCATGTAAAGATGACCAATACATGGAGTGTTTTACATGATGTTAGATGGAGATATAAATCCAAAACTAATACAATATATTGGATGCCTCATGAATCGGAACCAACAACCGGCCAAAGAGAGGAAGTTATAGCTCATCTTCGCAGTAAATATAAAGTCATTAATCCAAGAGAAACATTCGATGCAGGCAAGTATGCTTTTGATGCTCATACTATAGATGAATTTATAAATGAAATAATTGATAAACATGGTAGTATTTCCAACTTGTTCTTTTCTGCCAAAAAAGTGTAAAAAAGCACAAGTTGACACTATTTATATTCAACATCACAAAATAAGGATGATTTTTTATGGCAGACCTACTAAATAGCAATGAAATATTTTGGACGGCTTATGAACCAAAAACACAAAACCGTTTCATTTTGTACATTGATGGTATTCCCTCTTTTTTACTAAGAAAGACAGACAGACCACATATAGTGCAAGAACGAAAAGCATTAGACCACATTAACCTTCAAAGATACTACAAGGGCAAATCCATTTGGCAGGAAGTTGCGATGGAATTGTATGATGCAATTGTCCCATCGGGTGCCCAAGCAGTAATGGAATGGATACGTCTATCACACGAATCAGTAACAGGTCGTGATGGTTATCAAGATTTTTATAAGAAAAATATTACAATAAATGTTTTGGGCCCTGTAGGTGATAAGGTGGAAGAATGGACACTTGTTGGAGCATGGGTATCAGACGGAACTTTTAACGCAGTTGATTGGACTAATACGGGCGACCCATTAGCAATTAACATTACAGTTAGCTACGATTACGCAATTTTACAGTATTAATCATACTTATCAAATTACATCGAATCATTCTTATTTAACTTCAAATCCCCCGTCATATGACGGGGGATTTTGTTTGTTACAATGGAATTCTTAATATTTATGATTATGAAGAAAGTCGTTCTAAAGAGTCTCATCAAAAAAATATTGAATGAAATGCGCTATTCTGAAAGATTGAAAGAAGATTTTGCTTTGGGATATAGCCACGGTATGGTTTTTGATGACCCTCAAGCAAAGGGATGGCGTGATCCTCTAAATGACCCCGAATTGACGGGAAAAATAAATGAGACAGAATACAGGTTTCATGATTTTGATTGGTTAAAAAAAATGGATGGGTTTGGAATACCTACTGATGTATATTATGGCTCTATTTATTTAGGTACGATAGTATCAAAACCCAAAGGATATGTCATAGAACTAATAGATACTCCACAAGGAAAAAGAACGGTCGAATATAGGAATAGAAAGAGGCAACTAATTGACCCAATCGTTTTTAAAACCAAAGACAGAGCGGCTAAAGCCCTTCACACATATTGGAAACAACAAAGGTCAACACAATTATGAAAAAAATAGGTATATATCCCGGTAACTTTCAGCCAGCTACCAGAGCACATTTGGGAGTTTATAAACGATTAAAATCAATAGTGGGTCCTGATAGTTTCATAGCTACAACTGATAGGGAGCCCACCCCCGATGCACCACTTAATTTTGGCGACAAAGAGCAAATTTTGGTGAGACATGGTATCCCATCAAGTCATATTGTCAAAGTTTCAACACTCCCTGTTGACAATGTAGGAAGAGCATCGGAGTGGAGGCCCAATGAAATTTTTGGAAATTTTTCAGCCGAACACACAGTAGCTATATGTATTTTTAATGAGAAAGAAGCATCCTTGTTTGCAAAAAGAAAAGGAAAAATTAAAGTAAGTAAAGGTCTGTCTCCATCAACACAAAGAGATGTTCAAAAAACACTGGAAGAGTTGGCAGAAACATCGGTTGAAACGTGGTTGAATGCAAACGGTAAACCTCAATATTTTCAACCATATAAAGGCAATGAAAGTGTTTTAAAACCATTGCAAGAACATGCTTACGTGATGGTGTTGGATGATTCAAGAATTGATGGAAGACCCGTATCAACAACAAATATTCGTAGTGTTTTAGGTTCTTCGAAGTACAATGATGAACAAAAAAAGAGATTTTTTACATGGATATTTGGTTGGTTTGACATTGGTTTGTACAAATTAATGGTGACTAAATTTAGAATGGCCAGACAAGTTGCATCACCTGAAGAAGAACCGGCAGTATCGTCAATAGCAAATCCAAAAAGACAATTGGAAGAACTGGTATATGAAATTCTTAAAGAAGAAACAATGGATGAATACTATTCTTCCACTATCAATCAACCAGATTCCACAGATAATATAACGGGAGGCATGGATGGTAATGGTGAAACAGACAAAACGGAAAGTCCGGCCAAACAAAAATCTGATGCTCTTAAAAAGAAAATAGGATTGGTCAAGCAAAAACAACAAGCTGAAAGAGATTTACACGGATTACAAACCGATTTAAAATGGAAGCAAGCAGATGTTATCAGAAAAAGAAAAGATGAGCTTCCGGGCAAAAGAAAAGAGATAGATGCTATAAATAAACAAATTACAGCAACAACATCAGCTAATAAAAATACGGTTGCATAATGATGTTACTTTTGATCATGGTGGTTATTTTATTCGAACTTATAGTTCTGGTGGGTGGAGTGTATTTTACAGTAAAATATTTTTCTAAAATAAAGTTTTCTTCCAATAATATAACATCGAATGTAGTACATGACGGCGTTAAATCGGCAATGCAAGAAATCACTTATGAGGAACAAAAGAACAAACTTCACAAGAAAAAAATGGAAATTCCAACGCCCATATACAGTACATTACAGCACGATACTCCTGTTATTTCCGATGGTGATTTGATTCCATATGGATTGACAGAAAAAGAAAAGGCCACATTGGAAATGTTCTACAATAGTGATTAAAACAATCTAAAAATTTATGTTTTCGCCTATATATCTTCGTGAAAGGCAAAATATAGAGTTATGTCAGATAATAATCAAACAATCCCAATAAGGCGTCAAGTAGTTAATGTTCCAGATTTTATTACAAAAGTTGCTACGGACGTTCCACAACAGAAAGATATCAAATATCCAACCGAAGTAATTCCTCTTCCAACAAAAGGATGGTTTTACCCTGAATCAAGTGTATTGTCAAGTGGTGAAATTGAAATCAAACAAATGACAGCAAGGGAAGAGGACTTGCTTGCGAATCAAGAACTTATCAAAAAAGGCAAAGTATTGGACAAACTGTTGGAATCTGTCATAGTAAACAAAGCCATTAAACTTGATGATGTTTTGGTTCCCGATAAAAACGCTATTTTTATTGCAATGCGACGATTAGCCTATGGTGATGATTATCATGTTTCGGTCACTTGTCCTCAGTGTGGAACACAAAACAAAGTGAAAATCAATCTTTCGGAATTGGCCTATAAACCATTTGACTTTGACAACCATCCGAAGGGGGAAAATAATTTTATATTCAAATTGCCACACTCAGGCGTCACAATAACATACAAATTAATGAACAAGATTGATGAGCAAGCTATAGATGCTGAATTGGCTCAAATAAAGAAATTTTCAAAGGATAATACGGGAGAATTGACTACCCGTTTGAAATACTTGCTGACTTCCGTTGACGGTAATGCTGATAGAGTATATATCAGAAAATTCGTGGAAGATTCCCTTTCCGCCAAGGATAGTTTGGCACTTAGAAAATATATGAGAGAACATAATCCTGACGTGGATATGACATTCAATTTCAAGTGTTCCGAATGTGACTTCGAAAGGAGGTTGGACATGCCTATCGGCGTATCCTTTCTATTCCCTGACACTGACTCCTGAGGATAAAGTCAGAGTACATCAGGAAATTTTTCATTTGGTTTACAACAGCAATGGTGGTTTTACTCATGATGAAGTTTATACCATGCCTGTATTTCTTAGATATTTTTATCTCAACATGTTAGTTGACCAAAAGACCAAGGAAGCAGAAGCAACCAAGGATAAAGAGTCTGATATGTCGCCAAGACCAAAGCCTGTAGCTCGTCCTAATATTAAGAAACCTTTATAATTCTTTTGGTTTTCCACTATTTATAGTTTAATAACACCTGAAGTGTATTCGTATGGCAGCTACAGCAAATCAACCATTTAAAGAGCAACTAGAAACTTTAGAGAAAACATCAAAACTCTATAGTAATGTGGTTGAATTCATGGATGATATCTTAAAACGTACCAAGGAACAAAGGCAGTTACAACGTGATTTGGTTAAGGAACAGTTGGATGAACTAAAAATTTTGAATGAAACTGGTGCGATAAATGATGAATTATACGATAAGAAAAAGAATCTTCTTGAAGCAGAGTTAGCCATTCTTGAAGCGTCAACAGATGTGGTAACAACGGACCAGAACTTAATAAAAATCTTCGCAAAAAGATTAAAGATGTATGAAGCTTTTATTGAGGAACAGAAAAAAAGCATAACTTTGGAAACTGCTTTGCGAAAAGCAGGATTGGGATGGTTGTATGATACGGTCAAGTTGGTAGGGGAATATGGATACAAAAACGCGGTTATTTTGACAACAATAGCTGGAATGGCACTGTTGGTGAGGGAGTTATTTCGAGATTTTAGAGCAATAGATGGTGCCGCAGCAGAATTCAGAAAAACAATAGGAATAACAAGGGATGATTCTGCACAGTTGGAAGAAATAGCAAGAAACATAACGTTTCAATTTGCCAACATGGGAGTAACGGCAGCAGATGTTTATAAATCCATGTTGGCTGTAACAGCGGCAATAGGAAGCTCTCAGGCTCTCACTCAAGACATGGTAGCGGACATGACATTGTTATCAGTGCAACTTGGGGTTGCTGAATCAACATCGGCTGAATTTTTGAGGGTTATGGGTCAATTGGGACAATCCACGATGGATGCTCAAAAGAATACAGCTTTATTTACTGCTAAATTATCTGCAGCTGCTGGTACAAATTTAAATGAAGTAATGAATGACATTGCTTCTGCTTCAAAATCCAGTTATCAATTTCTCACAAAAGACCCGTTGGTTCTTTCTAAAGCTGCCGTAGAGGCAAAGAGAATGGGAACAAGTTTGGAGTCTGCAACCAAAACTTCGTCTTCATTATTGAATTTTACTCAAAGTGTAAAAGATGAAATGGAGGCTAGTGTATTAGTTGGAAAATCCATAAATCTCCAGAAGGCTCGTGAGTTAGCATACCACAGGGACATAAGGGGACTAAACAAAGAAATTTTAAGTATTGCCAAACAAACCAATTTTGAAAATCTTGACCCATTTCAACAGGATGCGGTAGCTAGAGCACTTGGAAAATCTGCTGACGAATTGGCAAAGATGTTACAGGCAGACAGGGAAATGGACAAAATAAGACATAGCACGGACCCATCAATACAAAAACAAGTGGAATCTTATGACAGATTGGTTAATGCTAACAAACAATTGGCGGATGATGAAGCAAAGAATTATAGTTTGAAATTAGCTGAATTAGCAAATGCAGAAGCGTTAAAAACAATAACATTAGCTATGCATGGAATTCTGCAAAGATTACTTCAAGGCCCAATAACGCTGATAGCTAAAGGATTGACAGGAATTGCTAAAGTATTAAATTGGATAAATGACCTTATGAAAAAGTGGCTGCCTTTGGGCGCCGCAGCCTTGTCATGGGTTGACGACCTTCTTGTTGCAGTGTTAGCCATTGGTGGTGCGTTTGTATTTGGGAAAATATTTAAGATTTTTGGTGTCGGTGGCAAGGTTCAAAATTTATTCGGCGGATTGGGTAAAGGCATAGGCGATTTTGCTAAGAATCTCATGTCCAAACTAAAAAATGTAGGGTCATTCATGGAATCAATAAGCATGTCCATTAAAAAGAGCATTTTGAACATATCGAGAGGAATTGGTTCAGGAATAAAGGTTATATTTAAAAGAATTGCTGAAGGGTTGGAATATTTATCCAAACCTAAACTTTTGATGGGTGCTCTCGTATTGGCTGCTTTGGGAGCTAGTTTGATTCCATTTGCATATGGAATGAAATTGTTGACAGGTATCAGTTGGAAAACTTTTGGTATTGCTGCCGCATCTCTTGGTTTGTTAGTTGTTGCTGCTGCTGCACTTGGCGCACTTATGATGAGTGGTGTTGGAGCTGGGGCCTTGCTACTTGGAGCAGCAGCCATTGCAATTTTGGGTGCGTCTTTGATACCAGCAGCATATGCAATGAAAATTGCTGGTGAAGGATTTAAATCATTGGGTGATGGATTGAAAGAAACGGTGGATTCTCTCGTAGAATTACAACAATTAAGTTTTCTTGGAACAATCAAGGAAATATTCATGTTGACGGCTTCGATTACGGCTCTATCCAAAGCTATTTCAACGATGCCCAAAGTTGATATAACACCACTCAGTAAATATGCAAATGTAGCGGTTGATATAAACAAACCTGTTGGAAAGAAAGAGCAACAAAAAACAGCTGCAACCAACGATGACATTGTTTCAGCAATAAACAAAGGATTTGATGATTTAAGAAAAGATTTTAAAAGTGGTACACTAACCGCTAATGTTTATATTGACAGTCAAAAGTTGGATGCGCTCATGGGTAGGAGATTAGCCTATACAGGTCAACTGACATAACATACTTATTAATATATGCCTATAGGAACACAATCAGTTATTAGACTTTCGGATTTTCCGCCAACATTACCAAATGTGCCGCCAAATTATCCATCGGGTCCAGCTCCCGGTAAATTGGAATTGATTTTAAATGCTAACAGCACTTATTTGTATCACGAATTCAGTCCTTATACAAATTATCAAGATAGTGTATTAGCTAGTATTCTTTCCAATAGACAACCGTTTCTTTACACATACATTGACCAATATCAAAATGGTTTATTTAATAAATTACCTCAATCTGTTCAATCGCTTGGTTCTATTGTAGGAATAACCCCTGATACAGTCAATGATGTTATTCGGGTTTCCAATTTTATTATATCAACATGGGGTGTTCAATTTTTAGTAACACAAGCAGCTATTCAAAGAATGGCTCCATTTGACGAAACAAGAGTTTACAATCCACTGTCTCCTGTTCTTGCTACAATATATCCATTGACATTGGGATTGGGGGAAAGACCTGTCAGACATATTGAAGGCGGTTTACTTGGACTTGCCAATTCGGTTACATCAATAGTTGGTATTAATTTGGAGAGTGGATTTCAAACGCCTGCGAGCACGGTAGGCAATGCTGCTCTACCTACAACTAATACAGGTCAAGGCAAGGGATTAATTCGTGGATCTGATGCAGCAAAAGGTGCAGCATCATTCCAATCAAAATGGCAACCGGCAAAATCAACAAACGGGTCGGTATTAAGTTCAGCACTAAATAATTTTGCTTCATCAGTCAAAGATTCGTTTTCTTCATTTTTTGGTAGTGCGCCAAAAGCAAAAGGTATGTTTCGGTCAGATGAAGAAGGATATAAAATCATGTCGTTGGGTTTTGCAAATTTATATCAACCTTGGTTTGCATCGGCCACAGACCAAACAGATAAAATTGATACTTATGGTATGCCTCCGACGCCTAATAAATCCACATTTGGAATTGTTGGCTCTCCACTTGGTACTGGCAATGCACAGACTGTATTTATAAAACAAAAACTTATATCTCTTCCTGATAGATTTGTTTATATTCCAACTACGGATGGAATTGCTGGATATGTTATTGGTACCAAAACAACAGGTTACGGTGCTGGTGATAAATATACGGACTCCATAGGCAGGCAACCTCAAAGTAATGTGGACGGATTGACTAATTCTGATGTAACATTACAGTATAGTTATTACGTACAGGAATCTAATAATTATCCCACCAAACTCTCAGACCCACAATCGTCCGGTGTGGCAGAAATTGAAAAACAGTTACAGAGTGTTATTAATGATATAAATGCAGCGCCTACATATAAAATATTTACAAATAATTGGTCTTATTTGTTGCCTTATGGAAGTGATGCTAGATATGTTGGATATGATAATTGGACAAGCCGAAAAGCGGCAACAGATATTGGAAAAGTTATAACCGGAAAAATAGGTGCCGGAGAAGAATATAACGCTATGGCGTCAGGGCCCACAAGTGATGATACCACTATACCAAAAACAATTGATGTATATGGTTCAAAGACAAATAATTTAAGAATGGCTGCAACATTTATGTCTGATGGTATCAATATGCTGGATGTACTGAATTCGCTTCGTGATACACCCAATAACGATTCATTCAATGCTTCTTACCCTAATTGGGTTGAATGGAAACCATATGATGATGATTTGATTGCATTCTTTTTTTATGATGTGGTTAATGACAAATATATTCCATTCCGAGCTACAGTAAAGGCTATTTCTGAAGGTAATACCGCATTTTGGGACGAATTAAGATTTATAGGAAGAGCAGACCAGCTATACTCATATAATGGATTTAGTAGAACTCTGTCTTTTACGTTTAATGTGGTCATAAATAGTGTCAATGAATTATTACCATCATGGAAGAAAATAAATTACATAGCAAGTGCTGTTAAACCATCAAATTATACAACCGGTCAAAATGTGTCAGGTCTGTATTACAACCGATTTATTGTTCCACCGATGTTCATGTTGACCATAGGTGATTTGTATAAGTTTCAACCTATTGTTATCACGTCATTGAATGTAAATATTCCTGATGATGCTGCTTGGGAAACATTAAATGAAAATAATTCACAGCTTGGATGGAGTTATTTAAATGGATTAGTTACTGCTCCAAATTTAGGTAAAAATTATGGACAATTACCCAGAGAAGTTGAAATTGCTGTAACTTGCAATGTGCTTGAAAAAGAACGTGCCATTGTTGGTGGTTCTCATTTTGGTCATGAACCAAGGGTTGATAATTGGGAAAATTTGGATGTTGACAGCAGATTTATGACCGGAAGTGCAAACATTCCCTATTTGCCTAAACCTACGACATTGCATGAGGAATTTGTAGAATGGAATGACCCCGGTTCACCTGATAATTAATATTTATGAGAAGATACGATTCGACACCGACAATAACACGATGGGATGGTAAGAGAGCTTACGTTACAACCCAATATCCCATCATAGGACCTCAAGATAGTGATGCTATTGTTATATCTAATGAATCTGATTATTTAGACAGTCTTGCTTACACCTATTACAACGATCCTACATTATGGTGGGTCATAGCATTGGTCAACAATCTTGGTAAAGGAAGATTGAGTGTCCCGCCGGGAATACAACTTAGGATACCGACCAACATAAATAATATTTTGGTTCAATTTAACACTCTGAATTCACAATAAGTTATGCAAGAAAATGTGTGGAAAAAGAATTGCCCCAAATGTGGGAGGGAACAGTCATATTGTTCTAAAAGAGTATTAGGAATATCTATATTGAAAAATACACAATGTAATAAGTGTCGTGGAATAAAAAATAGA
>Ga0326728_10021284_pt1 | contig 12214 bp, 9 predicted proteins | sample MB3enrmetagenome_FD_207602 | JGI IMG/M metagenome (GOLD analysis project Ga0326728, IMG submission 207602) | Lab enriched peat soil microbial communities from McLean, Ithaca, NY, United States - MB31MN | ecosystem: Environmental > Terrestrial > Soil > Wetlands > Peat | place: USA: New York...
ATCCACTACCAGGAGATGGAAAAACCGGACCGGGATTACACCCATGCCATGCGGGCCGAGGAAGAATACCGGGCGCTGATCCAGGAGTATCCCGACAGCAAACTGGTGCCGCAAGCCAGACAGCGCTTGCGCGAGGTGCAGGAAGTAATCGCGGAAAGAGAATTTGGCATCGGACGGTTCTATTACTTGCGGCAATCGTATCCGGCAGCGATCGCGCGGCTGAAGACTCTGGCTAACCGATATCCGCTGTATAGCGGCGCCGACCAAACGCTTTATCTGTTGGGCCAGAGCTACGAAGCCGAAATTGAGACGATACGCAGGAACCCGCGCGGCACGGAAGTGATTCGCAGCAAGATGATCGAAGAGTTGACCAAGGACGCCGCCGAATCCTACAGCAAGATCATTACCCGCTATCCGGCGATGGATCGGGCGGTTGATGCCAAGGCGCGCCTGGAAGCGCTACATCAGCCGGTGCCGCGGCCCACGCGGAAGGCGCTCATCGAGAATCAGAAAGAGCAGTCCAGCCGGCAGGAACCGACGATGATGTCGAACGTGATGAGCGGCCTGGAGAAGCGTCCGGATGTTTCCCACGCCGCCCACCGTGGCGATCCGACGATGGTCGATCCCGAACCAGAGACAGCCACGGGTGTGTTTAAAGCTTTGGCAAATGCGGCCAACGGCGGCGGGAGCGGCAAGCTGACCGCTACGACGGTTGACGGCAAGGTGGCGCCGAATCAGGAGGCTCCACGTTCTGACAACCCCACGCCAGCCGGAGATACGGTGGCGCCGGCCACGGGGCAGTCGGACTCAAACACGGCCACCGCGGGATCGGATGTGAAAGCCGCCGTCGCCGACAACAACGAACTGAAACCGAACGTGGAACCGGACGCGAACGCGCTGCCCCCGCTCCAGCAAAGCAACCAGTTAGAAAATTCGGCCGGCACGAGTTCCAGCCCGAGTTCGTCGAGTTCTGTGTCCAGCCAAAAGGAAGAGATGGCCGATATCTCTACCAGCCGGAAGAAAAAGAAGAAGGGAATCAACAAGCTGAATCCGTTTTAACGGATAGGTTGCAACAGCGCTGAGATCACGCGTGAGAGGGTTTCACAGCGAACAGTTTAGCGGTGTGGGTCCCTGGTACATGCCCCTTCGTACTTAGCACGGTCGTAACTGCGCGCCACAAGACGAGTCGTTGACTTGGGTCCATCCTCAAGGTACTTTCGCGATATAGTCCAATTTCGTGTGTGCAGCAAGAGGACGAACCTTGGCGCGGAAAATTCTGCTGGCCGACGATAGTGTGACCGCCCAGAACATGGGCCGAAAGATCCTGGCTGACGCCGGGTACGACGTTTCCACTGTCAACAATGGGTCAGCTGCGCTAAAACGCATCAACGAAACTCCGCCCGACATGGTTGTGCTTGACGTCTACATGCCTGGCCATAGCGGCCTGGAAATCTGCCAGCACCTGAAAGAGTCTTCCGATACTGCGCACATTCCGGTTCTGCTCACGGTGGGCAAACTGGAGCCTTTCAAACCCGACGAGGCGCGTCGCGTCCGCGCGGACGCTTATATCGTCAAGCCTTTCGAAGCCAGTGAACTGCTCAGTGCCGTGGCCCATCTTGAGGACGTTGCCGCGGCATCGGACCGACTGAAGGTGACCACGAAAGCTGCTGGAAAAAGCAGCGCCAAAGCAACGGTATCGAGTGAACCTGAAAGCAGCTGGAGAAGCCGGTTGGGCGTGAGCGCCCCGGCTCCGCCAAAGAAGACGACCCCACCCGAACCGGCTTTCCATGATTTTCGGCGGACACGGGGCAGTCAGGCCAAGCCTGCGGCCGTTCACAGCCAGCCTCAGGAAGACGCACCGGTGATCCCTGAGCTTCCGCGGGACATAACGCCGGATGAGCTGGATGTATTGAGCGCCGTGGCGGCCCGCCTGGATTTGGCCGGACCCAGCCAGGCTGAAGCTCCGGCAACGGAAGCGCCAGTTGCGGTGGCGCAAACAACAGCAGACGACAAAACGCCCGAGCCGCCCACTTCCATTCAGGAGTTAACCCAGGTTACCGCCGCCCGATTCCTGCAGGACCCGGCTCCAGTTGACAGCACTGACGAGCCGCTATTCTCCGCTGCGGCTCCGGCACAGCAAGAGGAAGCCGCACCCAGGCCAACGGAAGAGATGGCCGCACCCGATGCAGCGGTAGCGAACCAGCCTGCGGCCGCGGCGGAAAACCAGTCAGTGGCCGCGGCGGCTAGCATAGGGGCTGGTGCAGCCGCCTTCGAGATAGCTACTCCTCCGCAACCTGCCGAGACGGAGGTTGAGCCCCAAAAGCTGGGCGAAGTGAAATCGGAAGCGCCGGCAGAGACGATAGAGCCATTTAGCGTCGCGCCCGTAGTTGCGGCGACAAGCATCGAAGCCGCAGCCGGCGCGCCTGAACTCGCGGAATCTAGCAACATCGGCACGCAGGAAACACCGGAGCAGGAAGAACCGGAGAGCGCTGCGCCAAGCGAAGAAGAGATCGTCGAAGCGCTAAAACTTCTGACCCCGGCAGGCGGATCCCCGGAACCGGCGCAGGAAAGCGGGCAGGAAACCGGGAAGATCGGCGCACCGGCCGTACCGACCGTTTCTTCGCCGCGGTGGATCGCCGAGCCGATGGCCCTGACTCCGGAGGAAGCCTCGCAATCGCTGGAAGCGGAAATGTTCGGGTTAGCTCTGGTGGATGCTGTCCGGGAAGACGCTTTTGCACCCGCCGGGGATGAGGCCCCGGGGGGCAAGCCCGCCATGGAGTCCCCTGTAGAAGAACTCACGACCCACGCTGTAGAAGAAGCGTCGGGTGCAGTTCAGGAACCAGTTTCCGAATTCACGGACATTGCGGCAGAACCCGCTACGCATCCTGTGGAAGAAAACGCTTCTCCGGTTGCCAGCGCTGAGGAGTCGATTCCGGAGCAAGCGCCGCCGGCAACCTACGCGGATCTCGCGCCCGTGGAACAGGACGAGGCCGCAATGGTGGCAGCGACGGCGGAATCCACGATCGCGGAGCAAGCGATTGAACTCGCGCTTGCCGCGCAGGCGACCGCGGGACAAGGCGCCAACGGCTGCGAAGCCCCAAAAGCGATGGCAGCGGCGGCCACCACCGATGGCTCGTCGGCAACGGTTCCCGATCCAGCCGCGATTGCGAGCATCGTCGAGAGTGTTTTGGCCGACCTTCGCCCGAAGATCGTGGAAGAGATTACAAGAAAGCTGATGCGCCGGTAGCGTTCTGCCGTCGTCGCTCTTCCCTCGATTCGACCCAGCTCCCATTTCACGGTTGCTCTCCGAATAGTGCCACTTTGGATTCACCTGATTCCAGGCCTGTTTCAGGGAGATAGGGGGCCAAACCCTGCATCGTAGGCGGCTCTTTCGGGGGTACCTTTTGGGGAAACCGCATAAAATCTGCATAAAATGCTAGTTTTCCACAGCAACCTGCGTTAAGATGCGGTCGCAAACAACATTTACTGTTCGCTTGCCGAAGGAGGAATTCATGGCTACTGGTTTGACCAAAACTCAACTGACTCGTCACCTCGCCGAGAAGATCGGCACCAACAACAAGACGGCTGCCTCGTTTCTCGAGCATCTCGCCGACACGGCCATCAAAGAGACCAAGAAGAACGGCTTGTTCGTCGTTCCGGGTCTTGGCCGCCTGAAGAAAGTGCACCGCAAGGCGCGCATGGGCCGCAACCCGCAGACTGGCGAACCCATCCAGATCAAGGCCAAGACCACGGCCAAGTTCTACCTGGCCAAGGCCGTAAAAGACGCGATCGCTCCCAAGAAGTAGGGGCGATTCGCGAGAGTGATTCGCGAAGACGGATTCGCAAAGGAAGAGTATCGCGGGCGCAGGTGTCCGCGCGAGGGCCGGCTTACAGCCGGCCCTTTACTCTTTTGGTCTTTTCGTCTTTTGCTCTTCTGCTTTTTTGCTTTTTGCGCAATCTGATTATGCGCGGATCTTCAATTCAAGAATTTGCCCCGCGACCCCACGCGCATCCCCGCAGCCTCGGGTTTCAGATCGAGATTTCCCAGGTCGTGCAGCAGGTAAATGGCGACACGATCTATTTCCACGACTTCTATTTCCGGCAGTTCGCTGGCCCAGGGCTCACAATCAACGTTGCCGCGAATCGCCGTCACCGGCGCAATCAGCGCCAAGCCGTCCAACACCTGTCGCGTGCCCACATCTCCCGCATGCAGGATGCGGTCGACGCCGGCGAGCGCAGAGAGCGCTTCCGGGCGAAGTAGTCCGTGTGTATCCGAGATAACGCCGAGAACCATACAAGTCCCATATCACCATGGCCTGCGTCATTCAAGAAGCCTTATCGATGGGACAGAGTTAGAGGATGGAGAAGTGGCGATGCCGGCCATCGCTGTGGACGTGCCCTCACTCGTCGCTGCTTTGCTGTTCCCACCTCACCCACTCGATTGGTTTCCTCGCCACGTTGCCGTTATCCACGAACATGTCATAGGCAGCAGCCAGCAACTCCGGCCACTCCGTCGCGTCAAAATCCAACGCAGAAGTGTCCCCGACGACCGCTACCTTCAGTGGATTTCCACCGGCCGCGGTCGCCACCAATATCTTCTCCCCGAGCTCATAGATCTCTTCTAAGTCGAAGACATCGACGGGACCACCATTCGAATAGGCAAAGAGACAGCGGAATAGCGCTTTGGTTCGCTCAGGACCGGGCATCTTGGGACCCCCGTTTTCAACGACCGAAGAAGTGAGCGGGATGCTGGGGACGAATTCCCAGCGATCCCCGTTTACGCTGATGTGATTCCTATTTGTTCCGTGCCCCACAACTTAATGACAGTATATCCGAATTCTCTCCTGGCCGAATCAGCGCTACATCAGCGCACTTGCATCCAGAACCCTCCCCATCCTAACCGGTCCAAAAAACTTTTCTTTGTGCAATTTTGAACATACAGACGCTTGGCTGGCTGACCAAGATAAAATATGGCCGTTTTGTCTCGCCACTACAATCTGCGCCTTTGTTGGGTCTAATCGGCAAAAAGGGAGAGGAAATAAACAAGTGGAACGCATCAAGGGCAACGTCAAATGGTTCAATAACGCAAAAGGGTACGGGTTCCTGGGACGCGAAGGTGGAGCGGATGTATTCATCCACTTTAGCGCCATTGCCGGTGATGGCTACAAAAGACTGGAAGACGGCGACCTGGTGGAATTCGAGATCGTTCAGGGACAGAAAGGGCCGCAGGCGGCCAACGTTACTAAGATCAGCTCTGGTCCCGAGCCAATAAGCTCCCGATCTGGAGACCAAAATCTAAGTGCAGACTGAGCCGTCTCTTCAGCCGCAGTGATCGCTGCGCATTGTTCGAGAGGACTTTTTCCGCAGCCTGTTCTTCTCGTGCAATCGCCGCATACGGATGCGCGCAGATGTGAGGCATGGGAATATGGAATCGCCAGTGCTAACCCGAACCGTCGAGAAGCTGGCCCGAGCCGGCGAGCAGGCCGGCTTTTGCGTAGAGGACTTGATCCGCATTCTCAACGCGGGCGTCAGCATGGAGCGTTTACTCCAACTCATCGAAATGAATCTTCAGGCCCGCGCGCTAGCTGGTCGTTCCTCCCACCCGGAAGATGAAATAGGTAGGGCCGAACTTCAGCGTCCACCTCAAACACTGATGTAGCACGCGCTGAATTGCCAACCAAGTCGAGCAGGGCAGGGGACGGCTGCCGCGGGCGATTTTGCGTGGCGCAGCACTTTCAGCGCTGCGGGGAGACCCCACATTCAAGAGCGGCTTCGGCGGCTGAGGTGACGAACAGCAGCCTTCTAGTGCATCGCCGCCGCCATCGCCATGGTCGCGTTGAGGTAGCGGCTCATGGCCAGGTCGACGATGGTGCCAATGGTTTCGGTGTAGGACAGGCCGGCGGCCTTTGCGGCCATGGCAAACTCTTGCCGGCTCGCCAGCCACGGGTTCGGGTTGGCTTCGATGACGTAGACGTCGCCGTTCGGCGCCAGGCGCATATCGATTCGTCCATAGTCGCGCAGCTTGAGGGCGCGGTAGGCAGCGAGCGCAGTGTCCGACAAGCGCTTCATCGTTTTTTCGTCGAGATCCTCGGCAATCGCCGACTTGGTCAGCTTGTAGGCTTCGGTGTTTTTTTCGAACTTCACATCGTAGCTGGCGATTTTCGGCACGCCTTCGGGCAGGCGCGAGAGGTCGAGTTCCACCAGCGGCAGAACCTGCGCGCGCTCGTAGTTGCCGAGCACGCCGGCATAAATTTCGCGGCCTTCGATGTACTCCTCGATCAAAGCCGGGGAATCGAATTCGTCCTGGATGTACTGAACGCGCTCCATCATCTCCTTGATGTTTTTGACTACTGCGCCGGCATCGATGCCGATCGATCCATCTTCCCATGATGGCTTGACGATCAGCGGAAACGAAATGTCGTGCGCGTGCTCGATGCGCCCGCGGTAGGAGGTGGCAAAAAACGGAGTCTTGATGCCGTGGAAGGCGAAAATTTTCTTGGCGATCGCTTTGTCCTGTGCGAGAAAAATCGAGTGCGGCCCAGCTCCCGTGTAACGCAAGCCGAGCAGATCGAGATACGCAACGACGTTCATTTCCTTGGTGTCGTCGCCATCGAACGACTCGGTGAGGTTGAAGATCAGGTCGGCGTCGCACTTGGCCAGCGCGTGCAACGATTGCGGACGCCCGTCGAGTTCGACATTGAAAGGCTCGTGGCCCAGCTTTTGCAGGGCTTCGAAGATCTCTTCGCGGTCGGTCTTCGTTTTTTTGACCTTCTTTACGGGCTTGTGCGCCTTGCTGCGGGCGCTGCTATTGCCGTTGCTGTTTCCATTGCCGTTGCCATTCCCATTCACGGGTTCTTGCTTGGCTGCGGCCGCGACAGGATCTTCATTCCATATGTCGTAAAGCAAACCAATTTTCTTTTGAGCTCCAGTCATTCGCTAGTCCTCTGTCAGCCGCGGTGTTTCAGGTGTCAGGTGTCAGGTCTCAGGTGTCAGGAAAACCAACCCCAAAAGCCTGGAGGCTGAAGCCTGAGACCGGCGACCTGATACCTTTCTTACGGCTGAATAAACTTCCCCTTCGTTACATAGGTCATGGCGAGCGCGGTTGCATAGGCTGTCACTTCCGCCAGATGTTCCGCGCTGCGCGTTTTGTCAGCGCGCAAGTCGAGTTCTCCTGCGCGTTTTTCGATGTGGTCAATCAACCGCTTGATCAGCGGACGCTGCGCTCCTGTCCATTGCGCGACCTTGTCGATCAGCGGCTTGCGATGCTGATGCAGGAATTCACCGGCCGCAATCGCCGTCTTCTTGCGCTTCGACACCGGGAATAGATCGCGCAGATCGGTGTCAGGAGCAAGCTCGGTAACTGCGACTTCTTCGTGTCCGTTTGGAGAACCGTTCCGGTGAAAGAAGTCGGCGACCGTCGTTTCCATCTCATCGACAGTGATATCCGCGATTCCGCGGCGGCGCATCGGATCCGTCTTTGCGAGCTTGCGCACCAGGCGATCAAGAAAGAGCAGCTTCTCCATCGCAGGCCAGCCGCGATAGCGTTTACGCCAGTTCGAACGCGGCGTGAGCCACACGGCAAAGGTTTCGGCAAAGTCTTCGTCGGGATGCTTCTGCGCGTACCATCCGGGCAAATGGCGAACATAATCGCGGGAAAACGGCGCGGGACGATAGTTGTCGCGATAAGGACGACGGAAGGGCCCAAACATCTGCTTCCACTCGGGCTTGGTGTGCAGCTTGTAGGCATATACAAACGCGTGCCCGGCCTCGTGGCGCAGATACATCATGATTTCGTGCGCGTCTTCAAGGTCGTGGGTTTCCTTCTCCAGTTGCGCGAGCGCTGCATGAGCCAGGTAAAACGGAATGCCAATGATCGGCTCGCCTGAAGGACATCCCCATTCGTCGGTGAGATAGCAAGCAGGATGAAACTTGCCGAGGCCCTTGGCGTCGAGTTCGCGATAGAGCTGCTCGACGAAGCGCTCCACGGGAGAACCAACGAGCTTCAGCCCCAACTCGCGAATGGGCGAGCCGAGCATCGTTTGGTACGCGGGTTCTGGTTTTTCAGTTACGACGTTATGCACAAACGCTCTTCAATAGTGAACAGCCGAACAGCGACAGTCGTTCATAACCGCGCGGGCGCACACGGGGAGGGGCAACGTCACTACTTTAACGGTAACGAAAGTAGGATGATTTGGGGAGTGACTGGAGTAATGCGGGGCGGACGAAAGCGTCTGCCCCGACGCGAGACTACTGAATCAGCGTTCCGTTTGCATCCTCCGCGACCGGGGCGAGCACTACCGCTGCGGCTACTTTGTCTCCCGGTTCGAGTGACAGCAATCGCACGCCTTGCGCGGCTCGGCCGGACTCGCGGATGGTGCTCGAATCCATGCGGATGATTTTGCCGTACTGGCTGATCAGCATGACTTCGGACTCTTCGGTGACCTGCGCGATGGAAGTGACTTTGCCGTTGCGCTCGGTTGTCTTTACGTTGATCACGCCGGAACCGCCTCGGCCTTGCAAACGGTATTCGTCGGCGGGGGTGCGTTTGCCGTAGCCGTTTTCGGTGACGGAGAGAATGAGCGAACCTTTCAGGGGCAGCGTTTCATCGGTCGCCGTCGCTTCGATCCCAGCTTTGGCTTTCGCCCTTTCGGCGGCTTCCTCGGCTTGCTTGGCATCTTTCGGCGTGGTCGCCATGCCGACGATGTAGTCGCCCTTGTCGAGGTTCATGCCGCGGACGCCGTAAGCTGGGCGGCCCATCGAGCGCACGTCGGCTTCGTCGAAGCGGATGGCTTGTCCGTCATGCGACGCGAGGAAGACGATCTGCTCACCGTCAGTGAGCGTGACACCAACCAGTTCGTCTCCCTGATCGATGCCGATGGCGATGATGCCGCGCGACATGACGTGGGAGAAATCCTTGAGCTCGGTTTTCTTCACCGTGCCATTGCGCGTGGCGAAGAAGATGTAGCGGCCTTCTTCCTCCAGATTGCGCACGGCGAGCATAGTGCGAACGGTTTCGCCGGGCTGCAGGCCGACGAGGTTGCCGATGTGCTTGCCCTTGCCGGCGGCGGTGAGATCGGGAATCTCGTACACCTTGAGCCAGTAGACACGGCCGGTGTTGGTGAAAATGAGAATGAAGGCGTGCGTGCTGGCAATGAAGAGATGCTCGACGAAATCCTCGTCGCGCGTCTTCATGCCGGTGCGTCCGGTGCCTCCGCGGCGCTGCATGCGGTAGGTGGAGATCGGCGTGCGCTTCATGTAGCCGGAATGGCTGACGGTGACGGCAACCTGCTCGTCGGCGATCAGGTCTTCGAGCACGAGTTCGGCGGCTTCGTCTTCGATCTGGGTGCGGCGCTCGTCGCCGTAGAGCTTCTTGATCTCTTCGAGCTCTTTGATGATCAGGCCGCGAAGTTTTTTGTCGGAGCCGAGGATGGATTCGTACTCGGTGATGTTGTCCTGCACCTGCTTCAACTCGTTCGAGATTTCGTCGAGGGACAGCTTGGTCAGGCGGTGCAGTTGCAATTCGAGAATGGCGTCGGCCTGCCTGGCGGTGAAAGGCCTATCGGGCGGCAGTTTGGGGGCGCGGCCTTCGGTGTTGATGTCAATCTTCTTGCCGCCAAAGTAGGCAACTAAATTATCGCGCGCATCGGCGCGGTTGGCGCTGGCGCGGATGATGGTGATGACGTTATCGAGGTGATCGAGCGCGGTGAGGTAGCCCTCTAAAATGTGCTCACGCTCGCGCGCCTTCATGAGCAGGTAGGAGGTGCGGCGGCGCACGACATCGACGCGGTGGTCGATGAAATGCTGGATGGCCTGGATCAGCCCCATTTCCTTGGGCTGTCCGTGCACGATGGCCAGCAGGATCATGCTGAAGCTCTCCTGCATGGCGGTGTGCTTGAAGAGCTGGTTGAGCACGATCTGCGCTTCGCAACCGCGCTTGAGTTCGATGACGATGCGCATGCCCTCGCGGCTGCTTTCGTCGCGCACGTCGGAGATGTCTTCGATGATCTTGTCGTTGACGAGATCGGCGATGCGCTCGACGAGCTTCGCTTTGTTTACCTGGTAGGGGATCTCGGTGACGATGATGGCCTGCTTCTCTTTGGTGAGATTCTCGATGGCAGCGCGAGCGCGCATCATGAAGCGGCCGCGGCCGGTCTTGTAGGCTTCGAGGATGCCGGACTTCCCGTGAATGATGCCGTAGGTTGGGAAATCGGGGCCTTTTACGATCTTCAGAATCTCGGGCAGCGGCGCGGCAGGATTGTTAATCAGCGTAATGGCCGCATCGACAATTTCGGTCAAATTGTGCGGCGGGATGTTGGTGGCCATGCCGACCGCGATGCCATTCGCGCCGTTGATCAGCAAATTAGGAATGCGCGCGGGAAGGACGGTGGGCTCAGAAGTGACCTCATCGAAGTTGGGGGCGAAATCGACGGCATCTTTGTCGATATCGACGAGCATTTCCTCGGCGATGCGCGTCAGGCGGCATTCGGTGTAACGGTAGGCCGCGGGCGGGTCGCCGTCGACCGAACCGAAGTTACCCTGGCCGTCGATCAGCGGATAACGCATGCTCCACGACTGCGCCAGGCGCACGAGCGCGTCATAGACGGCGCTGTCGCCATGCGGATGATACTTCTTCAGCAACTCGCCAACGACGCCGGCGCACTTGGAGTGCTTGCGGTTGTGCAGCAGGCCCATGTCGTGCATGGCGTAGAGAATGCGGCGATGCACGGGCTTCAGTCCGTCGCGCACGTCGGGCAGCGCGCGGCCAATGATGACCGACATCGAATAGTCGAGATACGACTTGCGCATCTCCTCTTCGATATTGACGGGCTGAATGTTGCCGGCGCTGGGGCCCTGGCCGTCGCCGCCGGGCGGAGGAGTTAAAGGGAGTTCAGGATTTTGATCGTCGGGCATGGAAAATCAGTTCTCGGTTCTCGGTTGTCAGTTCTCAGTTAATTCCGTGGAGCGACCGCTTCCTCGCCCGGTTGGCGGACCGCACTTCGGGGCTCGCCGCGGGCGGCTAAAATGTCGCTAAGTTCTTGCATTTACAGGCGCTTATAGGGCTGGCATTACTATGAAATTATATCATGTTTTGCGGGCTTTCAGGGTGGGAAACGAGGCACGGTTTTTGGCACGCGGAACACTCGCGGTAAACCGAGAAAGCGGGCAGCAGTTTGTCGGGCTACGGCACGTCACTTGCGATTCTATTTATTCGCCGCCGACGGTGAGGCCGTCGATGCGGATGGTGGGCGAGGCGACGCTGCCACGGAATTCGAGGTCGCTCGCGATCTCGGAGATATTTTTGAACATATCTTTGAGATTGCCGGCGACGGTGATCTCTTCAACCGCGTAGGCGAGTTCGCCGTTGACGATCCAAAGACCGGAGGCACCACGCGAATAATCTCCGGTGACAAGGTTCGCGCCGTGGCCGAGAAACTCGGTGACGTATAAGCCGTCTTTGATTTCACCAATCACCTGCTGCGCAGTTTTCTGGCCCGGCTGCAGGAAGTAATTGCCGGGCGCGATGCCGGGCGTGCCTGCGAGCCCGCGCGATGCGTTGGCAGTGGTTTCAAGCTTGAGCTTGCGGGCCGTATACGTGTTGAGCAGGTACGACTTGAGGACTCCGTTTTCGATCACCACAGTGCGACGCTTGGGAATGCCTTCGCCATCGAATGGCGAGGTTCCGAAGCCGCCGGATATGGTGCCGTCGTCAATGACAGTCACGTTGGGGCTGGCGATCTGCTCGCCTAGTTTGCCCGCGAGGAATGAGGCGCCGCGATAAACGGAGTCGCCGTTCACTCCTTCAAAAACGTGCTCGAGAATCGAACGCGCCACCATGGGATCGAGCACGACGGGGACGTGGGCGGTTCTTACCTTGCGCGCGCCCAGGCGGCGAATGGTGCGCCGGGCAGCCTCTTTGCCGACTTCTTCAGCGGACTCAAGCTTGGCCAGGCTGCGCGAAACCGAATACCAATAGTCGCGCTGCATGTTGCCCTGCTCGTCCTGCGCGATGGGGACCGCGGAGACCGAGCAATGAGAGGCCCGAAATTCGCCGGCGAAGCCGTGCGAGTTGGCGAGAATCTTGCGGCCGGTGGCGGCGTCGAAGGAAGCACCGTCGGAGTTCTTCAGGCGCGGGTCGAAGTCGAGCGCGGCTTTTTCGGCGCGGCGGGCGTAGTCGATGCGGTCACTGCCGGAAAGCGAATAGACATCTTCGTGG
>Ga0326728_10021286_pt1 | contig 12213 bp, 10 predicted proteins | sample MB3enrmetagenome_FD_207602 | JGI IMG/M metagenome (GOLD analysis project Ga0326728, IMG submission 207602) | Lab enriched peat soil microbial communities from McLean, Ithaca, NY, United States - MB31MN | ecosystem: Environmental > Terrestrial > Soil > Wetlands > Peat | place: USA: New York...
TGGCAAAAGAGGGAAATGTCCTTGCCCACGAACACCTGGACTGCATGCTTGCCCTGATCCGGGATTTTTCCCGGCGGGAGTGGGTGGAGATCGGTGGCGCCCGGGTGCCGGTCCCAAAGAACCTCGGATACCACAACCAGGGCTATCTTGCCACGGACCCGCTGTACGGCACCTCAAGCCTTGAGGAGCACCCGTCCTTTGACCTTGCACGGTATGCGGAAGTATCGCCTGAACACTGGTACCGGGGGCCGGGGGAGGTTACGTACGGGGATCCCACCTATCCCGGGGGCGGGACGTTACCTGAGGGGACCGCGTTTGATCCCGCACGGGAGATGTGCCCGGCCGTGCCCATCTATGACGGGCAGCCGGTCGAGGTCGGGGCTGCGGCACGGCTCCGGCGTTTTTCGAATTTTGACGAGAAAGGCACGATCGGGCAGCTCGTGGCCCGGCAGATGGAGTGCATCCCGGCCGTAACCGAACTGGAGGACTGCATTGACCGGCTCAATCCCGCAGGGGCAGTCCGTGCGGGCACACTTCCCCCCGGCGACGGGAAGCCGGGCTGGGCAGCAAACGAGGCCCCCCGCGGGACACTGGTCCACATCACCCGGGTCAAGGATCGGAAGGTCCGGTTCTTCAAGATGATCGTTCCCACGTCATGGAACATGCCGACCGCCGGCCTTGCGCTTGCCGGTTCGCCCTGGCAGCTTGCCGAGTTTGTTATCCGGGGCTACGACCCGTGCATATCCTGTGCGTCGCACTAACAGCGTGGCAAAGCCGTGATGTATCCGGTTAAAAATAAGATGGGCAGGGGAATTGTCCCCTGTCCTTTGTTCGTTTACGCTTTTCTCTCTCCTTCGGACTCTTCCATGTGGTCGAGGACCCGGTCCCACATGACCAGGAGACCGGGGATTATCACGTAGGCGAGGAGGCCGGTGCCGAGGAAGGCCCCGGTGATGATGAGCGAGGTGTCCATCGCGCTCACCTTCAGGCAAGGGCGGGAACCCCGTCCGCCCAGGTCTCGACCACGGTCTGGATGGAGTCGTCCTCGTAGGACGAGAGCGAAACCTGCTGGCGGGAGAACGTCAGGATGAAGATCTCCCCGTTTGCCACATGGCACTTGAGGGTTGCCGAGAACCGGTCGCTCTCGATGTTGTGTGCGGGGACTCCGCCGTGGGCGGTGATGTTTGCGGTGTTTGCAAGCACCGCGGCAACACCTGCCTTGTAGCCGGCAACCGTGGCATAGCTCTCCGAGCCGTTGCCGATCACCTTTCCCTCGTTGTCCTGGTACACGAATTTTGCCGTGTAGGTTTCCCTTGACTTTTCTACGGGCGGGTGGCTTGCGCCCGCGCTCATATACGATACACACCCGAACGGGTTGTTCAGGATGACGGACTGGATCAGTGCGTTGAATGCGTCCACGTCCTCGAACGGTGACGCAAGTGTGCGGACCGAGCTCTTGACTGCACTCTTTGGTGTGAAGTCTGCCATTTTTCTCACTTCCTTTGTTTTTTCTGTCGCGGGGCGCCCTTTGACATACAATCATAGGATTTGAAGGGATAAAGGCCTGAAAAAGCGGAGGAATCCGGGGAAAAATTACGGCTGATTTGAGGATCCGGACATCCCGGCGTGGAGCGGAGTTGAACGGAGCGTTAAGGAGAGGTATTTTGCCGACCAAACTCTCCCAAAAACCCCGCGATAGAGAAAACGCTGGCCGGTCAGCTCTTCAGCAAATCCACCAGGGTAAAGAGCGTGGTGTTTTCCACCTGATCCCGTCTTCCTGTCACGATAAGGAGGTACTGGCTGCCGGGCTGGAAACCATGCTGTGAGGTATCGACCGTCCACGACCACATGTTTGCGCCACATCTTCCGGGGCTGACTGCGACCGTAGCGGCGACCCCCCCGCTGCAAGGGTTCACCGAATCATATGAGGGTGGAGTTTCTGTTTTTGCACAGGGTTGAAAATTGGAAGACATTACGGTAAGGGAGAGATTTTCCCCTGCTGCCATGTTCGTGGTTCCCGTAAAGGTGATCCAGTCCCCGGCCGCGTGATTGGCCACGGGATCGATGGTAATTATTGGGACATTCGAGACATTTCCTGAACCGGACATCAGAGGGCAGGGGGTTGAATCCGGGAGTTCCAGCGATGCAGGGAGAGACAGGGGGACGGCAAGGGTGCTCGCATTTCCCGGGAGGGAATTTTGCCCGGATGAGGGGGTGATACAGCCGCACGCAAGCACCACGCACAGGAGAATGAGTATAACCGCACAAAGGGGGCCAAATCCTCCCTGCAGCAGGCAGAGAGTATTGTTTGATACAGGGCGGGCGGGCATCACTTCTGTTTTCCTATTTTTAATTTATTTTTCATTCCATATACTTTTCCTGTAAAAAAAGTTAGTCCTCCAGCGAGGAGGGGAACCGGTGGTCGTATGCAAGACCGCCGGGGTAAACCCGGTAATATCTCCAGCCGCAGGCCGGGGAATATACCCAGATCATGATCCGGCAGTGCAGCCGGGCGGCCATCGGGCAGAGATATTCCACGGCACCGGGGTAATCGGTGCGGAGCCGGGCCGCGCTCGGGACCGGCTTTCTCGCGCTGATGACAAGCACGAGCAGCGGGTCATCCTTACTGAACGCGATGATGCTGACCGGCAGGGGCGATTCGGCGAGCCGGACCGGGACATACCCGTGTGCGGCAAGGATCTTGAGTGCTTCATGGACGTGGGCAGTGTTCCTGCTGTACCGCTGAGCGGTACCTGCCTCATTCCCTCCCGGGGCAGTGTGCAGGATAACGGTTATTTCACCTGCGACTGCTTCGCAGGGGTTAATCCGGTTGCTGTACGAGGCACCGGATGCAAGAGCACCCGGGGCAATCACATCCTGTTCGTTGATTTCTGTTGTCATGGGGAATCCTCCGTTTCTATTCTGGCCCGTGACCCGGGGCCAGGGTACCCTCAAGGGAATGGCAGGAAGGCAGGCGTACTCTAACCTGCCCGTACGCAAAACAAACGCCGACCCGGTAAACGAAACGTGTACTATCGCCAGGGCATACGCTGCCAAGCGATCACAAACCCATAACAACCGGACCGGCGGTCAACGACGTATAAGAAGAGAGGCGGGTGAAAGGATCCCGGCCCGGGCACCCGACGGTACTGCCCCGGCACCGGCAATCAGGTACAATGTTGCTTTTCCGTTCTCAAAGAGCCCGAAGAGGCCGCAGGTCAGGGTCATGAGGACAAAGCAGGTCTTCGCGAAGCGGCGGGCGGCCTTCTTCGGGTACCCGATCTTCGCGAGCTTCCTCGTAACCTTGGTGCAGAAATCCAGGCTCATAGTGATTATTCTTAAAATGATAAGGGATATTATATAGTCTGCGATAGATTCGAATATTTTGGTAGTTATTGGGGGGATCAGAGGCTGAAACAGGGCCGGATGGATATAACCGGGAGGTTAGCTGAATGGGGGGGCGCTGGTAAGTTACGGTAAATTTTGAGATTACAATGTCATTGGATCCATTTTTGTAAAAAAATCGAATTAAGAAGTCCTAAATAGTATAAAATTATTAGAATGACATTAATGATTAATAGAAAATCTAAGGGACTATTAAAGGTTTTTATTAGTTCTACATTCCGAGACCTTCAAGCCGAACGACAACAATTATATGAAAAATTGAGTGAATCTATTAGCCCAGTGGGAATGGAATTTTTCATTCCTGATGGGAAGACATCTCATGAAATCTCATTGCTGGATGAGGATCAAGGATTAAAGAACTCAGATATAGTAATTTTTTTAATTTCCCCATATTATGGATCGCTGATTGAAAAATGTAATATTCCCACTTGTAAAGCGGATTGTCCCTTAAAAAATGGAACGAAACAAAAAATTTCATACACACATTGCGAATTTAAATTTGCCAAAGCGGAAAATAAGCCATTTTTGATATATCGTTTTGATGCAGAGTCTTGGGATTTACTTCAACCCCTATACCAAATGGAAAAAATTGATTGGGATAGTAATAATCCAATTTTTAAATTGAAGACGGTTGAAGAGATTAAAAAATTGCACGCTGCGAAAGATTATATTATTGATTTTAAAAATGAAATTGGCTCAATATTTGGCCCAAATTTGAATAGTGAATCAATATCTTTGATATCTGAACATTTAGCGGAAAATATTGTAAAGTGGTATTATGAGGGAAGGATTGCTTTCCAAGAATTTTATGGACGAAAAACGGAATTAAAACAACTTATAGAAAGAATGAATGAAAGTATTGAGGTCTATGGGGTTGGTGGAATCGGAAAAACCACCCTCATCCATGTGGCACTTCTAATACAAATGTTAAAAGGGAGAAAGATACTTGCCATTGGGAAAAAACAATCTTATCTTTCAGGATCCGGGTATAATTTGTTTAAGGAAAAATGTCCGAATGTAATGTATGAGATTACAACGGATAGAATCACACTTAATGATATAATTGATGCACTTAAATTTAGAGAGGTCCATAAGATAGAAGGATTAAATGATAAAATTCAGTTAATCCTATCAAAAATTACTACAGACAAATATTTAATTTTTATTGATGATTTTCATCTTGCAGATCAAACTGTCAGACAATTAGTAAAGGAATCCAATAATTTTATTATTTCCGCAAAAAAGAAAAGTGGCATTACACGAAATGAAGTCCCCTTATTGGGGATTAATGATCCTGAAAGAAGTGCATTAATTAAATTGATCTCTCAAAGATTTGGTAAAAACTTAAAACCGCAAGATATCCAGAGAATTTCTGATTTTTCTGAAGGGCATCCAATAACAATGGAAATATTGATAAGGAATATAGAAATTATAAATTTTGAAAAGTTAAATGACTATAAAAAAGACGTCTTGGATTTTTCGAATTCCGAACAAGTGGAAGAATTTATCAATCGTGTTATAGAGGGTATTCTTTCAAGAGAGGCATTCACCCTTTTAAAAAATATAGCTATGATAAATACTGTTATCGAATCAAATATTAGTCTGTATGTAGTTGAAAAGGCATTTAGAGATCCACCATCCGCCAAATATTTTGTCGAATTAATTAATTCAGGAATACTAACCAAAAAGGGGAATGAGGAGGGGTCATATCTTTTTACCTTTAAACACATCCAGGATGCAGTTCGTGAAGATACCGAGCAATATAATAAAAGCGCATTATCGTATTATGAGAGTAAAAGAATCTGGCTAAAAAAATTTACAATTGATGATGAAATTGAGAGATTTTCTCATCAAATAAAATCACGTAGCTCCATTAATTATTTAAAAACATTCAATAGATTGGCGAGTAAAGTTAGTCCAATAAATTTTGGATATAAAAAGCTTATTGAAATTGGACTCTCTCTAAAAGAACGAACAACAATAGATGATGAGAAAGCAACACTATGTAATAATATAGGAATATTAGTTGGGGATTTAAATCATTATCGAGATGCTAAAGATTTGTATAAAGAGGCCATTGATATATATCGAAGATTATCAGAACGAAATCGGGAATCATATACTTCCAATCTTACCACTGCTTTAAATTGTCTTGGAAATTTATACTTGAATATAAACAAACTTGATCAGGCAAAAGAATGTTACGAAAATGCCTTAAAATTGTTGAAGGGTCTAAACAATAAAACAATAAATTCTGAATTGGGCCAAATATCTAGCATTCTCACAAACTTAGGGATCGTTTATTCATCAATTAATAGACCTTATGATGCAAAAAATTCCTTTTTAGAAGCATTGAGAATTCAAAGGATTATGGCTAAAAAAAACCCAATGGGACATTTACCTACAATTTCAAAAATTATAATGAATTTGGGCAATTTATCCTCGTTTTTAAATGATTATGCGGATGCGCTAAAGAAATATAAAGAAGGCGTTAAAACTGCAAAAACACTAGCGAAAAATAACCCTGCCCAATATTTAATTTTATATGGGTTATCTCTAAATTCAATAGGATCATTATACGATCGGTTACATAACGATAAAAAAGTTGAAGAATATTTTACGTTATCCGTAAACATTCTAAAGGATTTATCCGAAAAAAATCCTGATGCTTATCTACCAGATTATGTTCAAATTTTGACTAATTTTGCGAATTATTACTTAAAATCAAATGATATTGTAAAAGCCACAAATTATGCAGAGACTGCCTTAAATCAGGCAAAAATTTTGGCAAAACGATGTCCAGTTGCATACAACCCATTACTTGCTCAAATACTCATAGTCTATGGGGACCTGTTTTCCCAACTTAATCGTCCCGATCATGCCTCCCAATTTTACAATGAAAGTTTGGTATTATTATTGGAATTAAATCAGCAAAGTCCCGGAGCATATGTTAATAATATATCAAGTGTCCTACTTCAACTAGGAACGACGTATGAACAATTGAATAAATATTCAGATTCGCAAACAACATTAGACGAATGTTTAAACCTACGTACGAAACTTGTAACGTTATGTCATGATGCTTATCTAGATGATTATAATGATGTTTTATTGGCACAAATTTGTTATAAAGAAAAACAAAAAGATTTCAGTTATGTCGAATCTTTAAAAATATGTGAGGACTATGCGCGAGAATTACATAGTAAGTGCCCTCAAGCTTTCAAATTAAAGTTAGTGAACATACTCCAAATCAAGGGTAGATTGTATGCAGTACAGCATAACCCCCATTATAATATTATATTTAACGAATGTCTTCAGCATGCAGATGATCTAATAAAAATATCCCCAAATTCATTTACGCCGTATTATGGTGCACTTAATTCGTGCATCGGGTATTGCCATATGATTAATAATAATTTTGTTGAAGCTGAAAAATATTTGACTCGATCATTATCAATTTTAAAGGTTGGGTACATGAATTATCCAGATGTTTTTAGTATTGACTACTCAGATGCCCTAAATAATTTTGGATTATATTATTTAATTCGGAATCTCCCGGACGAGGCTGAAAAGTATTTGCAGGAGGCCCTACAAATTCGAGAGGATTGGACAAAAAAATGTGCTATATCATATAGTGCGGACTACTCAAATTCATTGAACAATATGGGTTACTGTAAACTTCTTCAGCAATTATCTAATGATGCAGAAATCTACTTAACTCGATCACTCAATATCCAAAAAGAACTAATTTTAACGAATCGAAATATTTTTAGCGAGGAGTATGCCCGACTGAAACGAAATCTTGGCAAATTGTACCTTGTAAAGAATAATTACCCCGAATCCAAAATTCATTTTGAAGAATCAATAAAGATTCAAAAAGAATATACAGAAAAATATCCGGATATATTCAAAATTGACTATCGAGAAACTTTAATTGCATATTCCGAATTACTTTCAAAGATGGGAATATCCGATGAATTAAGTAAGGTGACGAAATTGATAGAAGAATGTTGAAAGGAACATTATCGATTTGTAACCTTCCCCACTAGGTACATCAAGGTTAGCGTTGATTGAATGCCACCCCCCGTTCATCACGCTCAGGGATCCCCCTTCAAAAAAATCGATCACCACCCTCCCCCCCATTTAGGGGTCTGCAAAAAAATTGGCCGGACCCCCTTGACCCGATCATAAGGGGGACCCCCTTTGCATCTTCCAGTTTCAAAACCTTTGTTTCCACTGAAGTATCAGACGAGAGGGGATCGGGGGTCCCCCTTTACTCAAGGATCAAGGGGACCCTCTTAATGTGATCATAAGGGGGAATCCCTTGCAAAATTCGCGTATCGAACATACCCCCTCCGGCCCGTTTGGGGGTCTGCACAAAAATAAGCCGGACCCCCTTGAGCCAATGTGAAGGGAGGGCTTGATCCGGAAAACGGCAGGAATCTGAAAACAGGGGTCTTTATATTAATTCAAAAATAAAGATTCTGCGACGGAAAGAAAAACCCTTCTTAACGATTCGGATCAGTGACACCCATGGCGAGAATCATGCTCCAGAAAAACCCCCGGTTTGCCAAAATTCTGTTTGTCATTTTTATGGGCCTTGCCCTGTTCTGCGGAGCAGAACTGTACCTGTCCATGTCCGGCTCCCTCACCCCGGAAGCACTGATCCAGTCGATTACGATCTCCCCGGCAAACTTCCTCTTCCTTGCCGGGGGCCTTATCTGCCTTGTGATTGCAATTGGCAGCCTGCTCCTGTTTTCGGAATCTGATATCTCAATTTCGTCCCGGCAGGATGTGCTGGTACAGCGGGCGAATATGCGGTACGAATGGTGGAAGGAACGGTACAATGCCGAGATGCATCAACCCCCGGACTACACCTTCGACCGCAGGGATCTCGTGGACCGGGGAAATTTTTACCTCAGGATCTGGACGCTGTACATGGCATGCATGGGGATCATCTTCCTTGTCATCTGGTCGGATACCATGACCGAGAGCCCGGCTGCCCAGTATACGCTTGTCGGCATGATCATCGCCCTGCTTCCGGCCAGCTGGCTCCAGATCCGTTATACCCGGACTGCCGGGATGGTCGTGGGATATGGGGGCATAACAGAGGGTAACGCGTTTAAGTTCCTTGCCACTATCCGGGGCGGTCGTGGCTCCGGGCCCATTGGCATGGCCACAATGATTTTTGCCATCTTTGCCATGGGAATCATCTTCAGCGGCACGTTGTATTATCATCTCACCCTTTACGACCTGTTTACCACGTACATGTTCGTGCTCATCTTTGGGTTTCTCATAACCCTGGGAATTACGTACGCCAGATTCAGGCTCAGGGATGAGGTCGTGGAGAGGCCGGGGGACTAAAAACACATCCGGATCTCCCGGGTCAGCACCTGCGTTACGGAGAGAAAACGGGAGAGCGGTGGTCGCATGCGGTGGGAGGTTACCTCCGGGTCAATTGGATTTGAGGAGGTCCTCGCCCCCTTACTGCCCGCCCGAATAACAGACCTCGGGCCTGCCCCGCACGGTCACGCTCAGGGAAAGCGCCGGACAGGTCAGGTCCGAATCCCACTTCGCACACTCTTCTTTCCTGCACCGCAGCAGAACCGGACCCCGGCCGTGCCGCAGGGGCCGGCCGGTCTCTGCCGGGTCGCTGCACCAGTACTTCACGTCAGCCATGCATACCAGAACGGCAGGGGATTAGAAACCCTTTGGGTATGGGGAGGGTGAAAGTGTGGGGGAGAAGCGGGGTCGGATCCCGTGTCTCTCTCCTTATCTCCTCTTATGGAACACGGCCAGTGCGCCTGCCACGCCAGCGGCAAGGACCACGACTTCGGTACCAAGGGGTGACGCGGTTGTTCCCGCAGCTGCCGGTGCTGACGCGGTCGTGGCTGAAGGAGCAGTCCCGGCCGGGACCGGCACAAGGCTGATATCCGCCGTGCTGACCTGTCCGGGCGTGGCGCTCACCTGCTGTGAGGCAGGCTGGTACCCGTCAGCATCTACCGTGAGGGTGTGCTGCTGACCGCCCGAAACATCGTCAAACTGTACACTCCAGGTGTCCGCCGCCGGGCCGTTATTGACCTGGCACGTCAGCTTATCAAGGCAGACTTCCGTAGATGCGGGTGCGGGGGAGATATAGACATGGAGTGTACCGGTCGATGAACCCTCGGTTTCGGTCTCGGTTGCGATGGGCGAAAGGTAGATGCTGCGGGTCACATCGTAGCAGTTTGCAGCCACGTACACGGTGTCGGTATAGTCCTCGTAGCCGGCGGTGTTGTACACCCGGATCGTGTGGTCCGTACCGCAGGCAGGTGCACCGAAACTCGTACTGCTGTACCCGTTGAGGGTGCCGACATTTACCTGGCAGGAGCTGTCAAGGCAGACCGTCCCGCTGCCCGGGTGAACAAAGATCCAGACATAATTGGTGGCCGACACGGTCCCGGCAAATGCGGCAAGCAGAACGATGAGCAGAACGATACAGCGAGGGTCCGTGGACTTCATAAGGGATAGTATACAGGACTGTTTAATAAGAGTACTGAAATGGTGCGGATGGAAAGAGCGGCAGATGCCCCGTGCAGGACCAGGATCTCACGATTTCCAAACGCATTTAAACCCGGCTCCCCATAGGGAAAAATCAATGAAAGCCGTTCACACCTGCTGTCTCTTCGTCCTGCTCCTCTTGTCTGCCCTCATCTGCTGCTGTGTCACTTCGCAGCCCGCGGTCACAGCAAATGTCACGCCGGCCGCTGGCGCCAGCGTGAATACGTCCGGGGTATCGCCCACCGCGACGCTCTTTTCTGATGCCCGCCAGATGAAGACCATCGGTATCATCGGCGGGGTTGGCTGGTCGTCTTCGGCAGAATATTACCGGATTATGAACGAGAAGGTACAAAGTGAGCTTGGCGGGGACAACTCTGCCCAGATCCTGATGTATTCGATCCAGTTCGGGGAGTTCTCCGGGCAGGAACGGCTTGCAGAAGCCGGGAACTGGACCCCCTTAAACGCAACGCTCGTAGACGCCGGCATGCGACTCAAACGGGGAGGCGCCGACTTTATTGTCATCGCCTCGAACACGCTCAATTCGCGGGCCGATCTTATCGAGCAGTCAACCGGGCTTCCGGTGCTCCGGATCTATGATGTGACCGGCGCAGCGGTAAACAAAAGCGGTCTTAAAAAAGTGGCGCTGCTGGGCACAAAATATACCATGGAGGCACCGTTCTATCGCGATACCCTCAAGAACAAGTACGGTATCGACGTTGTCGTTCCCAATGCGACCGAGCAGGACTACATCAATAACGTGATCTTCGACCAGCTGGTCCGCAATGATATCCGGAACGACTCGCGGGAGGGGTATATCCGGATCATCAACCGGCTCGTGGACGAGGAGGGCGCACAGGGGGTTATCCTGGGCTGCACCGAGATCCCGCTCCTGATCAACCAGAGCGACGTGAATGTGCCGGTCTTTGACACCACCCGGCTCCACGCCGAAGCTGCGGTCGATTATGCCCTAAGTAACGCAACCACCATAAACTGAACATCGTCCGGGGTGACCTACCGGCATGTTCCTGCCGGGCCTGTATCCATTTTTTTTATGAAATTACCGGGAAACACACATCCCTTGAGACCGGCTTTCCGGCCACCGGCGTAAAAACGATATTTGGATCTCTGGTACTCTCTATAAACTATTGATTAAAATTCTGGATTTATTTATATACGATCCGAAATTAATCTAGTGAAGCACAGCACCCCACAGGTACACCGGCACCGGGCGATACGAAATGACAGTCCAGGTCTTTATTGTCGACGACGACGACATTGTCGCCCATTTAATCGAAGAAGTGCTCACCAGGAACGGCTACCTTATTGCCGGGCGGGCGGTCAACGGGGAAGAGGCCCTCCGGATGATCCCAAAAACCTCCTGCGATGTAATTCTCATGGACATCACGCTTGACGGCAGGATCGACGGTATTGACATCGCAAGGATGCTTGCCACTACGCTGAAGATCCCGGTCATCTTTGTCACTGCAAACTTTGACAAGGAGATCCTGGAACGGGTAAAGATGCCCACCACGTTTGGCTTCCTCACAAAACCGTTTACCATAAAAGACCTGGTCGCAACCATCGAGATCGCCCTTTTTAATTTCAAAATGCGGGGAGGAACTCCCCACCTTGCCGAGCCAAAAACACACACCCCGGCACTCCCAAAAGAGCCCGTTGCGGTATCTGCGGCCCGTGCGGCAGATACCGTAAAGCACAAAAAAGAGACCAGGAAAACGCTCAAAGACCTCTACACCTATGGTCTGGACCACCAGGCAAAGGGCAATTACGACGCGGCCCTGCAGTACTTCACCGAGATCCTCAAAAACAACCCCTCCGATGTTGCCATCTGGGCGGAGAAAGGAGATGTGCTCTACAAGCTCGGGAAGAGCGAAGATGCGCTTTGCGCTGTGGACACCGCCCTTGGGATAGAACCGGCAAACGAGTACGCCATCTGCAAGAAATGCCGTATTTTAAGCGACATGGGAAAGAACATGGAGGCGCTTGTCCTCATCGAGAACGCCCTTAAGGTGATCCCCGACAAGTACGCCACCATGGTGGAAAAAGGCAACATACTCCATGGAATGGGAAGGGAAGAGGATGCCTTCCAGACCCTGGACGCAGCGATCGCGATGGACAAGAAGTCCGGGTACGCCCTTGGCGCAAAAGGGAGGATCCAGGGCGAGCTCGGGATGGACAAGGAAGCGCTTGCCACCTTCGGGCGGGCGCTCAACCGGGAGCCAAAGAACGTCTCCCTCTGGCTTGACCTTA
>Ga0326728_10021287_pt1 | contig 12213 bp, 10 predicted proteins | sample MB3enrmetagenome_FD_207602 | JGI IMG/M metagenome (GOLD analysis project Ga0326728, IMG submission 207602) | Lab enriched peat soil microbial communities from McLean, Ithaca, NY, United States - MB31MN | ecosystem: Environmental > Terrestrial > Soil > Wetlands > Peat | place: USA: New York...
AGTTGGTAAAGAAGCTGGGCGATCCTGTCCCGAAGATTAAAAAGGACGCTGCCTGGTTTTTGTGGTTGGCTGCCGAAAATCGAGCGGACATAAGCATCGCGATAAGCGCGCTGGCAAACGCGCTTTCTGATAAGGATGCGGATGTCCGATTCTATGCCGCCGCAGCTTTGGAGAACGCCGCCTTCAATGGGGCGGACGTGAGTGTCGCGATACCCGTGCTGGTGAACACGCTTTCCGATGGGGGTCCGGATGTCCGGTCGAGCGCTGCAGGGGCTTTGGGGAATGCCGTTGTGAACGAGAAGAGCCGCGGCGCCGCGCTGTCCATGCTGATTAGCGCGCTTTCCGATAAGGATGCGGTTACCCGACGGAACGCTGCCCAAGCTTTGGAGTATGCTGCCAACAACGGAGCGGACATAAGCGCCGCGATAAGCGCGCTCGCGGACTTGCTTTCCGATTCGGATGCCAGAAGGACTACTGCTGGGGTTTTGTGGACTGCCGTTGTGAATGAGAAGAGCCGCGATGTCGCGCTGTCCGCGCTGGTGAAAGCGCTTTCCGATAAGGATCCGGATGTTTGGTCGAGCGCTACCAAGGTTTTGACGAATGCCGTTGCGGATGAGAAGAGCCGCGATGTTGCGCTGTCCGCGCTGGCTAAGGCGCTTTCCGAAGAACATGCTGGTGTCCGGAACTGTGCTGCAAAGGCTTTGACGAATGCCATCGAAAATTGCGCCTCGGTCGGAGCGCTCGACGCCGTGGAGGCGAAGCTTCATGAGGAGTATGGCGCTTTGAGGAAGAAATGGCGACACGGGAAAGAAACCGAATTCGCCAGGATCGGATTGGCATTCTCTGGATTAACGAACCAGATCGCGGAGAGGAGGGACGCGCTCGCTGGGGCGCGTGACATCCTGCTAGAAGACATGCCGAAGCCGCCGAAGAACGGACGCGGCGTGTACCACGAGATGAGGAGGGTAAGGAATGGTTGATATCGAGGACTTGGTACGGAAGCTGGGCGATCCTGACCCGAAGGTTAGATTCAAGGCTGTCTGGGTTTTGTGGGACGCTGCCTTCAAAGGAATGGACGTAACCGCTGCCATACCCGCGCTTGCGAAGGCGCTTTCCGACACAGCTACCGATGTTCAGTGCTATGCTGCTCTAGCTTTGGGAAACGCTGCTTTCAAGGAAGCGGACGTAACCGCTGCCATACCCGCGCTTGCGAAGGCGCTTTCCGACTGGCATGCGGGCGTTCGGGAAATCGCCGCCAATGCATTGACGAATTCAATCGAAAAATCAACATCCGTCGAAGCGCTCGAGCGGATGGAAACAAGGCTTCGAGAAGAGCACGCCATTTTTAGGGACAAGCACCACCCGCGGACAAAAGATGAACTCGCCGGAATCGGATTGGCATTCTCTAAACTTATTAACGAAACCGCGAAGAGAAGAGATTTGCTCGCTACGCAACGGGACATCATGCTTGAAGGCGTCCCGAAGGCGCCGAAGAAGGGCGGGGTCTACCAGGAGATGAGGAGGGTCAGGAATGGTTGACGTCGAGGAACTGATAAGGGAGCTGGTCCATCCTGACCCGAAGGTTAGGGCAGACGCTGCCCAGGCTTTGGGGCGCGATGCTGCTCAAGGAACGAATATAAGTGCCGCAATACCTGCGCTTGCGAAAGCACTTTCTGATAGGGACAAAGATGTCCGGTGGCACGCTGCCGGGGCTTTGAAGGACGCTGTTAAGTGCGAAGGGGTGCACATGACCGGTGACATGTCAGCGATACTCGCAGCCATGCGCGCGCTGGTGAAATATCTTTACGATGGGGATGCGTATGACCGGGCAGGCGCTGCCGAGATTTTGGGGTATGCCTCTCTCAGTAACGTGGGTATAGGCGTTGCAATCCCCGCGCTGGCGGAAACGCTTTCAGATGGGGATGCGGGTGTTCGGCTGATGGCTGTCGGGGCTTTGAAGAGTGCTGCCATGCACGGAGCGGACATAAGCGCTGCGATAGCGGCGCTGGCGGCCGGGCTTTTCGATGACAACTGTGTTGTCGTGTCGCGTGCTACCGATGCCTTGCGGCACGAGTCGGCTATCGGAAACTGCGACTCTGTCGAAGCGCTCGAGCGGATGGAGGCGAATCTCCGGAAAGGCTATGACGCTTCGAGGAAAAGGTATAAATACGGGAAAGAAGCCGAGCTCGCCAGTATCGGATCGGTGGTCTCCGGATTCATGGGCAAAACAGCGAAGCGGAGGGACGCGCTCGCAGCGAAGCGCGACATCCTGCTCGACGATTTGCCGAAGCCGCCGAAACGGGGCGGGGTCTACCAAGGGATAAGGGGGGTTGTTGGAAATGGCTGACATCGAGGAACTGGTGCTGAAGCTGGGCGACCCTGACGCGGAGACCAGGGGGGGTGCCGCCAAGTCTTTGTGGGATGCCGCCCATGACGGAGCGGACATAAGCGCCGCGATAAGCGCGTTGGTGAGGGCGCTTTCCAATGGCGAATCGACCATGACCTCGCATAACATCCACATTTGTTCCGTCCACGCTTTGGGGCATTCTGCTGCCGATGGAAAAAGCCATGACGCTGCGCTATCGGCTCTCGTGGGAGCGCTTTCCGATGGGGATAAACACGTCCGGCGTGGTGCCGCTGAAGCTTTGCATGACGCTCTTTGCCACGGAGCGGACATAAGCGTTGCGATGAGCGCGCTGGCGGGCGCGCTTTATGACGAGAGCGGGGATGTCAGTTGGGCTGCTGGCACTGTTTTGGAGAATGCTGCCTTCCAAGGACGGGACATGACGGATGCGCTGCCTGTGCTGGTTAGGGCGCTTTCCGTTGAGGATGGAGTTGTTCGGAACCACGCTGCGAAATCCTTGGGTTCGGCTGCCCACCACGGAGCGGACATAACCACCGCCATAAGCGCGCTGATGGGTCCGATTTACCGCAAGGAATTGAACCGGTGGGACATGGACCGGGCTTTGGAGGAAGCCGCTGTCAACGAGAAAAGCCGTGATGCGACGTTGTCCGCTCTGGCGAAAGCGCTTTCCGAAGGGGATACGGGTGTCAGGCGCACCGCCGCCTACATGTTGAAGTACGCGGCGACCCACGAAGCGGACATGAGCGTCGCGATGAATGCGCTGTGCAGCGCGTTTTCCGATGCGGATGCAAAGATCCGGGAGTACATCACTGCCGCTTTGGAGCAGGCTGCCGCAAATGAGGAAAGCCGCGCTGCCGCATTGTCCGCGCTGGCGGGCGCGCTTTACGGCGCGGATGCGAATTCCCAGGTGCTCGCTGCCCAGGCCCTGGGATCTGCTGGCAGCAAAGGCGACATGGCCAGCGTCGTGCCTGCGCTGGCGGGGAAGCTTTCCGACGCGGACCCGAATGTCCGGTTGTACAGCACCGAGGCCCTTGGGCTGGCCGCTTACAATGGGACGGACGTAGGCGCCGCGATACCGGCGCTGGTGAAAAGACTCTTTGACGCTAATGATGACGTCCAAACGAACGCGAACTGGGCTTTGGTGGGCGTCATCAAAAACGAGAAAAACCGCGATGCCGCGGTGTCCGCGTTCGCGCAGGCGCTCTCCGATAAAGATGCGGACGTCCGGAGCGGAGCCGCCTCTGTTTTTGAGCTTGCCATCGTGAAATACTCCACGTCCGAGCAGCTCGAGCGGATCGAGGCCAGGATTCGGGAAGAGCACGAGACCCTGAGGCAGAAGCACCGATACCAGTGCGGGCCGGAATCCACGGAGCTCGAATCGCGATTGTCCAAACTGGTGGGCGGGATCGCGAAGAGGAGGGATGCGCTCGCTACTGCGCGCGACATCCTGCTTGATGAGAGGCCGAGGCCGCCGAAAGGCGGAGTCTACCAGGAGATAAGGAGGGTCAAGAATGGCTGACGTCGACGAGCTGGTACGGAAGCTGGGCGATACCGACCCGAAGGTCAGAATGTATGCTGCCAGAGCTTTGGAGAATGCTGCCTATTACAGAGCGGATATAACCATTGTGATAAGCGCGCTGGCCGAAGCGCTTTCCGATAAGGATGCGCGTGTCCGATGTAGTGCCGCCGAAGCTTTGGGATCGGCTGCCCGGCCCGGAGTGGACATGACCGTTGCGATGAGCGCGCTCGCGGCCGCGCTTTCCGATAAGAATGCGAGTGTTCAGTCGTGCGCTGCCTCGGCTTTGGGATATGCTGCCCAGTATGGGGCGGGCATGACCGTTGCGATACTCGCTCTGGCGAAAGCGCTTTCCGATAAGATTTCCGGTGTACGATGGAACGCTGCCTCGGCTTTGGGGAAAGCCATCGAGAAATGCGCCACGATCGAAGCGCTTGATGAGATGGAAACAAGGCTTAGGGGAGAACACGGCGCCTTGAAAGAGAAATACCGGTACGGCAAAGAAGCCGAACTTGCCAGGCTCGGATCGGCGTTCTCCAAACTGATAAGCGAGGCCGCTAGGAGGAGGGACGCGCTCGTTCCGGAGCGGGACATCCTGCTCGATGATTTGCCGAAGCCGCCGAAGAAAGGCAGAGGGGAGATATACTGCCAGATGAGGAGGGTCACGAATGGATGACATCAATGAACTGGTGCTAAAGCTGGGCGATCCTGACCCCGAGACCAGGAGGGACGCTGCCTGGGCTTTGCGAAATACAACCCTCCACGGAGCGGACATAAGCTACGTGATATCTGCGCTCGCGGACGCGCTTTCAGATGGGAATACGGACGTCCGATGGAGCGCTGCCTGTGCTTTGAGGAACGCTGCCGAGCACGGAGCGGACATCAGCGCCGCGATAGGCGCGCTCGCGGACGCGCTTTCCGATAAGAATGCGAATGCTCAATACAACGCTGTCGAGGCTTTGAGATTGGCTGTCAGGCACGGAGCGGACATAAACGCCGCCATACCCGCTCTGGCTAAATTGCTTTCCGATACGGGTGGGTACTTCCGGAAGAAAGCTGCTGAGGTTTTGTGGAGCGCTGCCGAGCGCGGAGCGGATATAAGCGCCGCGATAGGCGCGCTCGCGGACGCGGTTTCCGATAAGGATATCGGATGGGCAGTTTTCTGGGCTTTGGAAGATGCTGCCAAGAACGGAGCGGACATAATCGCTGCCATACCAGCGCTCGCGAAAGCGCTTTCCGATAAGGATGCGGATGTTCGGTCGGACGCTGCCGACGCTTTGGGGAAAGCCATCGAGAAATGCGCCTCGGCCGGGCAGCTCGATAAAATCGAGATAACGCTTACGGAAACAAGAAAGAGGAGAAAGAGGAGCGGACGGGGCCTCGCTGGGAGCGGGGTGTCATTCTCCGAAGTCATGAACCAAATCGCGAATAAGAGGGACGAGCTCGCTGCCAAGCGCGACATCATGCTAGAAGACAAGCCGAGGCCGCCGAAAGGAGGCGCGAATATTTACCATGAGATGAGGAGGGTCAGGAATGGTTGACATCGAGGAGCTGGTACGGAAGCTGGGCGATCCCTGCGCGGAAACCAGAAAGAGCTTAGCCGGGGCTTTGGGAAGAACTGCTAACCAGGGAGCGAACATAACCGTCGCCATACCTGCGCTGGCGAAAGCGCTTTCCGATGAGGTTTCTGATGTCCGGAGCTATGCTGCTTGGGCTTTGGGGAATAGCGCTCTCCAGGGAGTGGACATAACCGTCGCCATACCGGTGCTTGTGAAAACGCTTTCTGATGTGGCCGGGGACGTTCAATGGAACGCTGCAGAAGCTTTGGAGAAAGCCATCAAGAAATGCGCCTCGGTCGAAGCGCTCAACGTGATGGAGGCGAAGCTTCGGGAAAGCTACGGGGCTCTGAGAAGGGAATGCCGATACGGGAAAAAAGCAGAACTCGCCGGAATCGGATCGGTATTCTCCAAACTAACGAACCAAATCGCGAAGAAGCGCGATTCGCTCGCAGCGAAGCGCGACATCCTGCTCGATGAGAAGCCGAAGCCGCCGAAAGGAGGAGTCTACCAGCAGATAAGGAGAAGCGGGACTGGGCTACTGCGGGGATTTTAGTTATTTCTAATCAAGGTAATGCCTATGCTCCTAACGAAGCAAGAGCAGAGTATGTACGACGGCGAGCTCGGCGAGGCCGCACAACAGTCCATGGAGATACTCGCGGCCCTGGGCGCCATCTACGGCGCGGAGAAGACGATCCCTGTCACCAGCGCCCAGATCGCAGGCGTCTCCTACAAGACGATAGGGGATGCCGGGCTCGAATACCTCCAGGACCTCGCATCCAAAGGCGCCAAGACGCTCGTGCCCTCTTTCCTGAATCCCGCGGGCATGGACAGGGAGCAATGGAGGGAGATGAAAATCCCGGAGGATTTCGCGAAGAAGCAGATCGCGATACTCGACGCGTACTCCAGCATGGGAATAATGAAGACCTGCACCTGCGCGCCTTATTTCATAGGGATAAGGCCCAAGAAGGGCGAGCATGTCGCATGGTCCGAATCCAGCGCCATAGCGTTCGCGAACTCCGTGCTGGGGGCGAGGACGAACCGCGAGGGCGGGCCGAGCGCATTGGCGGCCGCGATCTGCGGTGTCACGCCGTATTACGGGCTCCATATCGATGAGAACCGGGTGGCCGAGGTTGTGATCGACGTGCGCTGCGAGCTCAAGACCATGGCGGACTTCGGAGCATTGGGTTCCGCGGTCGGCAAGCTGGCGAAGAACAGGTATCCGGCGTTCCGCGGGATAAAAAGGGCGAGTGAGTCCATGCTCAAAGTTCTAGGCGCGTCCATGGCCGCGACCGGCTCGGTGCCGCTGTTCTTCATAGAAGGGATCACGCCGGAATGGAGCATCGCGGAGGACGCGCAGCGCATCGAGTTCACGGAGGCGGACCTGTCCGCTTCCAGGAAGGGGCTGGACAGCGGCCTGAAACCGGACCTCGTCACCATAGGATGCCCGCACGCATCGCTCGAGGAGATCAAAGAGGTCGCCGAGCTAGTTTCAAAAAGAAAGCCCACCTGCGAGTTCTGGGTGTGCACGTCCGCGAAGCTCAGGAAGGAGGCCGACAGGCTCGGCTATGGCAAGGCGATAGAGGCGGCCGGAGGATTCGTGGTGGCCGACACCTGCATGGTGGTCTGCCCGCTGGAGGAGATGGGCCACGTCGTGACAGGCACGAACTCGGGCAAGGCGGCAGCGTACCTGCCGAACCTATGCAAGCAGAAGGTCGCGTTCGGGGATCTGGAGGACATACTCTACCGGTGATGCCTATGGTGACCATCAAGGCGAGGACGATATCGCGCGGCAAGGCCTCGGGCGAGGCGCTCATCAGCCATGCGCCGATAGGCTTCCTCGGAGGGGTGGACCCGAAGACCGGCATCATCATCGAAAAAGGCCATCCTCTTGAGGGCAGGAACATAGCCGGCAGGGTGCTGGTCTTCCCGAACGGCAAGGGCTCCACGGTCGGTTCCTACGTCATGCTCCAATTAGCCAAGAACAACAAGGCTCCGGCAGCCATAATCAACGTCTCGGCGGAGCCGATAATCGCGGTGGGCGCGATAATCTCGAAGATCCCCATGGTGGACAAGCCGGGCAAAGACGTCTTCAAGCTGCTAAAAGACGGGCAGAGCGTTAGCGTGGACGGGGAGAAAGGCCTGATAATCGTATTATAAATATCAAAGTAGCGGTTTTATACCATGCCCAAAGGCTACAAGCGCCATACGTCCGTCCTCGTCCCATTGGCAGCGGGAGCGATCGGAGTCTTGGTTTTGTTGGCGATAATCCTGCTTCTCGCATCCTACGGCGTCTTCCAATCGCCGGTGCAGCTCTCCGCGAGCCTGGAGAACCAGAGCGTCTGCGGCGGGCAGCTCACGTATTACGTGCAATTGACCGGCAGCGGCGGCAGCGGAGTGTCCGGGCAGACCTCCACATACGTCAACGGCGTCCTCTTCGAGAAGCTCTCCACGGACCAGAACGGCCGCTTCTCGTCCACCAGGGACATGCCGCTCTCCTGGTGCGGGGAGCAGCTCAACCTCACGGTCGTCTACCAGGGCGACGCCTTCCACAGGAACGGCTCCTCCAGCGCGTCCATGCCGGTGCGCATACCGACCACCATCCAGGTCATCACCCCTCCGCAGGCCGAGAACGGGACCGGGGTCCAGGTCAATATCACGCTCCTAGACTCGGTCCGGAACATCCCCATCGCGAACAGGACGGTCGTCGTATCGAACAGCGCTTCCTACACTGCCGTCACCGACGCGCAGGGCGATGCCCAGGCTGATGTCGTCTTCAGCGGGACCGGGATAGAGCTCATCGGCGCGTCGTTCCGCGGCGACGAGTTCTACCTGCCTTCGGAAAGCGGGCTCCAGTCCATAGTCGTGGTCCCTGAATCATGCAGCGACGGCACGGCGGTAGGCGATTGCTCCCCGGCCCAGACCGGCTATTACTGCGGCGCCGGGCAGCAGCTCGCCTTCGACTGCTCGAGGTGCGGCTGCGGCCAGGGGCTCGTGTGCAGCAACAACACCTGCATAACCCAGGAGCAGCAGACCGAGCAGCTGATCGCCGGATTGCAAAAAAGCGTGGTCTATGTAGAGGTGCCGGGCGTGGATTCCGGCTCCGGGGTCGTCATCGCCCAGAAAAACGGCCAGACCGTGATCCTCACCAACGACCATGTGATAAACGGCTCCTCCGCGATAACGGACGTGATAATAACCACGGAGGACCAGCGGACCGCCAGCGCATCGGACATGAAGGTGGCGCCTGACGGGATAGACTTCGCGGTGATATACGTCCAGGGCACCTACGGGGAGCCGGCCATGATAAACTACAGCGAGCAGGAGTCGCAGGGCGCGGACGTGGTCGCCATAGGCTCGCCGCTCGGGCTCCAGAACACGGTGACGAACGGCATAATCTCGAATTTCATAACGCAGTCCTCCACCAACTACATACAGACCGACGCGCCGATAAACCACGGGAACAGCGGCGGCGGCCTGTTTTTGACGAGCGACGGCGCGCTCATCGGCATAAACAGCCTGGGCTATACCGGCACGGCCCCTGGCATAGGGTTCGCGATAGACATAAAGGAGCTCCAGGCCCTGCCGCCCTATGACAGCTGGTCCGAGTTCATCCCGCTCTCCCACTGCGACGACGGGACGCTATACGGCTCCTGCTCGGTCTCTCTGGCCGGCTACTACTGCTCGGACGGGAACCTCGTGCCCAGCTGCCTGACCTGCGGGTGCACGGCCAGCCAGCCCTTCTGCGACCAGGCCGACGGCGCCTGCTTCGCATGCGGCTCCGGAAGCAGCGGCTATGTCGACGCCAACGGGAACAACTACTGCTGCCAGGACGGAGACGGCCATTACGTGGACAACAACGGGAACGGCTTCTGCTGCAGCCCGGGGTACGGCCCCTGGGCGGACAGCGACGGGAGCGGTTTCTGCTGCCCGCCCGGAGAGCAGGGATACGCGGGCAAGATCTGCCAGTGAATCGTTCAGGCCGAGCATTGCATTTTTAAGTACTGTTATACACACGCTGATCAATCGACGGGGTCATAGCATGCAGTATCTTGCGAACCTTGACAAGCAATCCTGGGAAACGGCCAGACATTGTTTCGAGACCAGATTCGAGCTCACGGTCCGCAGCGCTTCGGCCGAGCAGCTCGCAAGGGCGCTCTCGGAGCTGGACATCGGCATTTCGGAAAAAACATTCATAATCAGGGAGATGGGCCAGAGGATCGGCAGGATGGAAGATACCTACGCCGTCTCCGCCTTCGCGCCCAGGACCGAGCCCTCTGATTTCGCCCTGATCATGCGGGTGGTCCTGCACTACGCAGGGGGGAAAGAGGATCCGGATGACCTGGAACCGAGGCTGACTGCGCTGGACGCGCTCAAGACCGCGTTCCAGAGGGAGTCCTACAGGAGCGACGAGCAGATAGGCGTGGTCATAAACGGCCTCTCGGAAGCGCCAATCATCGCGCAGAGATGCGCCGAGATGGTGGAGACCGTGCGCTTGAACTGGCCTTCCCGCGATATCGGTTCCCTGAAGGCGAGGTTCGACGACCTCATTGTCCCTGCCCTGGAGAGGAACGCGGAGAGGCTGAAGTCGGACAAGTGCGCGGAGGGGAGCCTTCTCGATGCGCTGGAGCATATAAGGCACGGCACCATCGTGGGAGAGGACAAAAGCTACCGCAACCATTTGGGGGACGAGAAGCCGCTCCGCGTCCCGTTGCTGGCGCAGAAGCTGAGGAAAGCCAGCGGAAACCTCAGGATGACGGCCCGGGCATGAGTGGGCCACGAGCTGATTTTCAACTGCCGGGACGAGGATCAGGGACGGCGCACAGGGGCCGAGACCGTGAAGACGTAGGTCGGAGACGAGTCCGTACTGTTGTAGACGTCCTGGCAGGTCACGCTCCAGCTGTGGCTTGCGACCGAAGCCAGAACCGCTATCCGAACGGAGGAGCCGCTCACGAAACTGCTGTTGGTGTATTTTAGCGACTTGTCGAAGTAGAGCGAGCAGTTCATCTTCGCAGAAGACGCGTCCGTAGCAGTGAAGGCGAGGTCCACGCTGATCGGCGTGCTGGATTCGATTATAGTGCCGTTCGCAGGGCGTTTGAGCCTTATGCTCGGCGGAGCCGTGATCAGGTTCCTGGTCGCTAAGGCGCCCACGTTGTCGATCGATGGGTTGATGTCTTTCTGGAATATTCCGTATACGCCTCCTGGCTTCAGTCTGGCGAGGCTCAATGTCCTCGCGGTGGTGTTCAGAGTGCCGTGCAGCAATGTCCAGCTAGTGGAGTTGTATCCCCAGAGCTGGAAACCGCTCTGGTTGTATCCGGTGAGCTCGCTGCCGAGCCACGTCCAGGTGACGGAATCTATGGACGGTGCGCCGCTCAGCGCCGTGATGTTCACGAACTTCTGGGCGAAGGACGATTCCCCTGCCGGGATGGATGAAGGGCTGCGGGTCCAGCTGATGGAGTACGATTCGCCGCTGGACACCCTGTCGTTCACGGAGAGGTTGGTGTAATTCTGCATGTTGCCCAGCGGGTTGTCGAATACCAGGCCCGAGAGGTTGATCGTGAACGGGGAACTGGAATCGTCCTTCACGACCAGATCCGGATAGTTGTTCGAGAAGTACTGGCCGTGGAGCGACATCCGGCTGGAATTGTCTATGAACAGGCCGCCATTGGAATTGTCGGATGCGGTGTCGTTGGTGAAGGTGTTGCCGGAGCTGGAATACACGTAGATGCCGAGACCCGAGTTATCATAGGCGAAGTTGTTCGTGAAGCTGCTGCCCGACTCGTAAAAAAGATCGAAGCCGGTGTCTCCGTTTCCGTGGGCAGAGTTGTCGGCGATGATATCGTTGGAGCCGGACAGGAAAAAACCGATCTGCGAGTTGTTGTAGGCGGAGTTGCCGGCGAGGGTGTCATCCGAGCTTCCGGACTCTAAGGCGAAGCCGACATTGCCACCGTTGTAAGCGAGGTTATCGGTGATGATGCTGCCGGACTCGGTCAGGTAAAAACCGCTGAATGAGCCGTGGGCCGTGTTTCCGGTGAAGGAGTCATCGGCGCCTGCCAGGCTCAGGAAGTCGCAGTTGCCATTGTTGTACGCGGAGTTGTTGGTGAAGGCGACGTTGGAGCTGGAATCGACGAAGAAACCGTCGCCTGGGCTGTCATGTGCGAGGTTGTTGGCGAGAGTGGTGTTGACATCGTATTCGATGTCGAAGCTGAAGGTGTTGTCATAGGCAACGTTGTCTGTGATGGTATTGTTCGACCCGTATTGCGTTAAGAAGCCCTGGACGTTGCCGAATGCGGTGTTGTCGGTGACGATGTCATTCGAACTGCCGGAGGACAAATAGAAGCCGGCATGGGCATTGTCGTAGGCGAGGTTGTTGATCAAGGTGCTGTCATCGGACTGGTAGACATAGATGCCTTCGCTGTAACCGGACACCCCGGGGCAGTTCTGCACCGTGACGTTGGTCGCGCCGCTGAGCATGATACCATAAGTGGTGCCGGAGGCGCCGTTGTTCGTGACTGTATTGCCGGCGCAGTCAAAGACGACGTTGGACGAATTGATCACGATACAAGCCGTTGTGCCGCCAGGCGCGCTGTTCGGAGCGCCTGAGTAGTCCGTCGGCATCACGTAGGTGCCTGGCGATGATATTATCGGGCAGTTGACGCCCGCATCGTTCATCACGCCGTAGGCTCCGGCGCCGGACACGCTCCCATTTTGGGAGGATTGGCCGTAGCTAACCCCGGCAAACACGAGCAGCGATACAGCCAGTATTGACAAAGCCG
>Ga0326728_10021288_pt1 | contig 12212 bp, 10 predicted proteins | sample MB3enrmetagenome_FD_207602 | JGI IMG/M metagenome (GOLD analysis project Ga0326728, IMG submission 207602) | Lab enriched peat soil microbial communities from McLean, Ithaca, NY, United States - MB31MN | ecosystem: Environmental > Terrestrial > Soil > Wetlands > Peat | place: USA: New York...
GAGCCGCTGCTGCCCGGCCGTTCCTACCTGATGAAGATCGGCGCGCGCACCGTCCCGGCCTCGGTGACCGAGCTCAAGCACCGCATCGACGTCGACAATTTCGACAAGCTCGCCGCCAAGACGCTGGCGCTCAACGAGGTCGGCCTGGTCAATATCGCCGCCACCGCGCCGGTCGCCTACGACCCTTATGCGGCGAACCGCGAGACCGGGGCTTTCATCCTGATCGACCGCGCCACCAACGAGACGGCGGCGGCGGGGATGATCGCCCACGGCCTGCGCCGCGCCACCAACATCCACCTTCAGGGCCTCGCCGTCTCGCGCGAGGCGCGCGCCGCGATCAAGCACCAGCGGCCGGCGATCCTGTGGTTCACCGGCCTCTCCGGCGCCGGCAAGTCGACGATCGCCAATCTGGTCGAGAGCACGCTGGCGGCGCGCGGCGTCCACACCGCTCTGCTCGACGGCGACAACGTCCGCCACGGCCTCAACAAGGACCTCGGCTTCACCGCCGCGGACCGGGTCGAGAACATCCGCCGCATCGCCGAGGTCGCGCGGCTGATGACCGACGCCGGGCTGATCGTGCTGACCGCGTTCATCTCGCCGTTCCGCGCCGAGCGGAGGCTGGCGCGCGAAATCGCCGCGTCCGGCGAGTTCATCGAGATCCACGTCGCGACGCCGCTGGCGACGGCGATCGCCCGCGATCCGAAGGGGCTCTACAAGCGGGCGCTGGCCGGCGAGATCAAGAACTTTACCGGCGTCGATCAGCCCTACGAGGCGCCCGAGGCGGCCGAACTGACGCTCGACACCGCGGCGTCGTCGGCCGAGGCGCTCGCCGACCGGGTGATCGCCGAGCTGGAGGCGCGCGGACGGATCGAGCGGCTGTAACCGCTTGAGGGGCCTGCGCGCTGCGCCCATTGCGTCGGGGAGGCAAACGAGACTAGATGGCGGCCAGTCGCCTCGCGGGGCGCCCCCGCGAACCGCGGGCGCTCGAGGCGTTCTTAGGGGAGCATCGATGAAATCTTTCGTCTTCGCCAGCCTCGGGCTGGCGGCCCTGCTGGCAGGCATGCCCGCCGCCACGGCCAAGACCCTCGTCTACTGCTCGGAAGGCAGTCCGGAGAACTTCACCCCGGCGATCAACACCACCGGCACCAGCTTCGACGCGGCGCGGCCGGTCTACAACCGCCTGACGGAGTTCAAGCGCGGCACCACCGAGGTCGTGCCCGGCTTGGCCGAGAGCTGGGACGTCGCCGACGGCGGCAAGACGATCACCTTCCATCTGCGCAAGGGCGTCAAGTTCCACACGGTCAAGGACTTCACGCCGACGCGCGACTTCGACGCCGACGACGTGCTGTTCTCGATCAACCGGCAGTGGAAACAGGACAACCCGTATAACAAGGTGTCGGGCGGCAAGTACGACTACTTCAACGACATGGACATGCCGACGCTGCTCGACTCGGTCACCAAGACCGACGACTACACCGTCGTCGTCAAGCTGAAGGAGCCGAACGTCGCCATCCTCGCCAACTTCGCGATGGACTTCATGGCGATCGGCTCGGCCGAATACGCCGACTTCCTGCTCAAGAAGGGAACGCCGGAGCAGTTCGACCAGGCGCCGGTCGGCACCGGCCCGTTCTCCTTCGTCGCCTATCAGAAGGATTCGGTGATCCGCTACAAGAAGAACCCTGACTACTTCGGCGAGAAGGCGCTGGTCGATGATCTCGTCTTCGCCATCACCCCCGACGCGACCGCGCGCTACGCCAAGCTGAAGGCGGGCGAATGCCACGTCAACGGCTATCCGCGGCCGGCCGACGTCGCCGAGATGGAGAAGGACTCGGCGCTGAAGGTCATTCACGCGCCCGGCCTCAACATCGCCTATTGGGCGTTCAACATGACCAAGCCGCCGTTCGACAAGCTGGAAGTCCGCCAGGCGCTGTCGATGGCGATCGACCGCGACGCGATCATCAAGGACGTCTATCTCGGCGCCGGCGAGAAGGCCAAGACGCTGATCCCGCCGACGATGTGGTCGTATAACGACAGCATCGTCGACTATCCCTACGACCCCGAGAAGGCCAAGGCGATGCTCGCCGCCGCCGGCGTGAAGACCCCGCTCGACATCGACCTGTGGTATCAGCCGGTGCAGCGTCCCTACAACCCGAACGGCAAGCGCATCGGCGAGATGATGCAGGCCGACCTCGCCAAGATCGGCGTCAACGCGAAGCTCGTCACCTTCGAATGGGGCGAGTACCGCAAGCGGCTGCAGAACGCCGAGGACGACACTGGGCAGATGGGCTGGACGGGCGACAACGGCGACCCGGACAACTTCTTCTTCCTGCTCGGCTGCCCGGACGGCAAGCCGGCCGGCAACAACATCCCGAAGTGGTGCAACGCGGAGTTCAACGATCTGCTCGCCAAGGCGCGGACGATCCCCGACCAGGCCGAACGCGCCAAGCTCTACGCCCGCATGCAGGAGATCGAGCACGACGAAGAGCCGGAGCTGCTGATCGCCCATTCGATCGTCTACGAAGCGACGCGCGCCAACGTCGTGGGCTACAAGCAGAGCCCGCTCGGCACGCACGCGTTCGAAGGCGTCGACGTCAAGTAATCGGGTCATGGGCCCGTCCGCTGGCGCGGACGGGCCCCTCCCAGTTCCTAAAGCCCAATGCTCGCTTATTTCCTCCGCCGCGTCGCGTTGACCGTTCCGACGTTCGTCGCGTTGATGTTCGTGACGTTCGTCGCCATTCGCCTGGTGCCGGGGGACCCGGTCGAAGTGCGCGTCGGCGAGCACGGCATCTCTCCCGAACGGCTCGCCTATTTCCGCCACCAGCTCGGCCTCGACCTGCCGGTCTGGCGGCAGTTCCTCGACTATTGCTGGCGTCTGCTGCACGGCGATTTCGGCGTGTCGCTGTCGACCAACCAGAAGGTGCTGACCGAGTTCCTCACCCTGTTTCCCGCGACGATCGAATTGTCGTTGTGCGCGATGCTGTTCGCGATCGCCATCGGCGTGCCGGCGGGAGCGGTCGCCGCGGTCAAGCGCGGCAGCGTGTTCGACCAGGGGCTGATGACCGTCTCGCTGTTCGGCTATTCGATGCCGATCTTCTGGTGGGGCCTGCTGCTGATCATGGCCGTCTCGGTGAAGCTCGAGTGGCTGCCGGTCTCCGGCCGCATCGACCTCATCAACTACTACTACGACCAGCCGACTGGCTTCATGTTGATCGACTCGCTGCTGTCCGGCCAGCCAGGCGCCTTCCTCGACGCGGTTCGGCATTTGATCTTGCCGGCAATCGTGCTCGGCACGATTCCGCTCGGCGTCATCGCCCGCATGACGCGATCGTCGATGCTCGAAGTGCTGTCTGAAGATTATGTGCGCACCGCGCGCGCCAAAGGTCTGTCGCCGTTCCGGGTGATCGGCGTGCATGCGCTGCGCAACGCGCTGTTGCCGGTCGTCACCGTCATCGGCCTTTCGGTGTCGAGCCTGCTCGCCGGCGCGGTGCTGACCGAGACGATTTTCTCCTGGCCGGGGGTCGGCCACTGGCTGATCGAATCGATCAGCCGGCGCGACTATCCGGCTTTGCAGGGCGGCGTGATGCTGGTGTCGACGGTGGTGATCGGCGTCAACCTCGTCGTCGACCTCGTCTATGGCGCGATCAATCCGAGGATCCGCTATGGCCGCTGACGTCGCGATCCCCACGTCGGCGAACGACGAAGCGGCCGAAGTCCTCGCCCAGCCGACGCCGCTCGCCGCCTTCTGGGCCGCCTTCCGCGAGAACCGCGGCGCCGTGTTCGGCCTCGCCGTCATCTCGACGATCGCGCTCATCGCGGTTTTCGCCAATTTCCTCGCGCCGCACTCGCCGATCGAACAGTTCCGCGACGCGGTGCGCGCGCCGCCGATCTGGGACCAGGGCGGCTCGTGGCGCTTCGTTCTCGGCACCGACGGCGACGGCCACGACACGCTGTCGCGGCTGATCTACGGCGCGCGGGTGTCGCTGTTCATCGGCCTGTCGGTGATGAGCGTGTCGTTCGTCATCGGCGTCGTCCTCGGCCTCTTGGCCGCCAAGTTGGGGTCGCTGGTCGACGTGGCGATCACGCGCGTCATGGATCTGATCATGGCGGTGCCGAGCCTGGTGCTGGCGATCCTGGTCGTCGCGGTGCTCGGTCCGAGCCTCGCCAACACCATCATCGCGGTGACGATCGTCTATCTGCCGCGCTACGTCAGGCTGGTGCGCGCCTCCGCGCTCGGCGAGCTGACCAAGGATTACGTCGTCGCGGCGCGCGTCGCCGGCGTCGGGCCGCTGCGATTGATGGTCGCCACCGTGCTGCCCAATTGTCTCGCGCCGCTGATCGTCCAGGCGGCGCTCGGCGTCTCCGACGCCATTCTCGAAGCGGCGGGCCTCGGCTTCCTCGGCCTCGGCGCCCAGCCGCCGACGCCGGAATGGGGAACGATGCTCGCCGACTCGCGCGAGTTCATTCGCTCCGACCCGTGGATCGTCACGCTGCCCGGCCTGGCGATCCTCGTCGCCGTCATCGCCATCAACCTGACCGGCGACGGGTTGCGCGACGCGCTCGATCCCAAGATGCGGCGGAGCTAGGCGATGGCGCTGCTCGAAGTCCGCAATCTGACCGTCTCGTTCGCCACCCGCCACGGCGACTTCGTCGCCGTCGACGGGCTCGACGTCACGGTCGACCGCGACGGGGTGCTGGCGATCGTCGGCGAGTCCGGCTCAGGCAAGTCGGTGGCGATGCTGGCGGTGATGGGGCTGCTGCCGTTCACCGCCAAGGTCGCCGCCGACCGCATGGCGTTCGACGGCGCCGACCTGATGACGATGACGCCGGCTCAGCGCCGCCGCATCGCCGGCAAGGACCTGGCGATGATCTTCCAGGAGCCGATGTCGTCGCTGAACCCGTGCTACACCGTCGGCTTCCAGATCAACGAAGCGCTGAAGGCCCATCTCGACCTCGACCGCCGCGCCCGAGCCAAGCGCGTCGTCCAGCTGCTCACCGAGGTCGGCATCCCCGATCCCGCTCGCCGCGCGCGCGCCTTTCCGCACCAGCTTTCGGGCGGCATGAGCCAGAGGGTGATGATCGCGATGGCGCTCGCCTGTCGGCCGAAGCTGCTGATCGCCGACGAGCCGACGACGGCGCTCGACGTGACGATCCAGGCGCAGATCCTCGACCTGCTGCTGTCGCTCAAGCAGCGCAACGGCATGGCGCTGGTGCTGATCACCCACGACATGGGCGTCGTCGCCGAGACCGCCGATCGCGTCATCGTCCAATACGCCGGCCAGCAGGTCGAGGAGAACGCGACCAGCGCGCTGTTCGCCGACCCGCACCACCCGTACACCGCCGCCCTGCTCGCCGCTCTGCCGGAGCGCGCGACGGCGCGGCGGCTGCCGGCGATCCCCGGCGTCGTGCCGGGCCAATTCGACCGGCCGCCCGGCTGCCTGTTCGCGCCGCGCTGCGCCTACGCGTTCGACGCCTGCCGCCGCGCCGCGCCCGGCCGCGCCGCGGCCGCGCTCGGCCGCGCCTTGTGCTACACGCCCTTGAGCGGCGGCGAGCCGGAGCCAGTCGATAAAGGGGCGGCGGCGTGAGCGCGGTGCTCGAAGCGCGCGGCCTGTCCCGCGACTATGTCGTCTCGCGCGGCGCCTTCCGCCGACCCGCGGTCCTTCACGCGCTTGCCGGCGTGTCGTTTTCGCTCGAGGCGGGGCGCACGTTGGCGGTGGTTGGCGAATCGGGATCGGGCAAGTCGACGCTGGCGCGGCTGTTGACGCTGATCGAGCCGCCGACCGCCGGCGCGCTGCTGATCGAAGGCGAGGATGTCGCGACCGCCGACCACGCCCGCCGCCGCCGTCTGCGCCAGGACGTGCAGATGGTGTTCCAGAACCCCTACGGCTCGCTGAACCCGCGCCAGCGGATCGGCAAGGCGCTGGAGGAGCCGCTGCTGGTCAACACCCGGCAACCGGCCGCCGAGCGCGAGGCGGCGGCGCGCGCGATCATGGCCAAGGTCGGCCTGCGGCCCGAGTTCTTCCACCGCTATCCGCACATGTTCTCCGGAGGCCAGCGCCAGCGCATCGCCATCGCGCGTGCGCTGATGCTGAGGCCGAAGATCCTGGTGCTCGACGAGCCGGTGTCGGCGCTCGACGTGTCGATCCGCGCTCAGGTGCTCAACCTGCTCGCCGAGCTGCAGGAGGAGTTCACCCTCGCCTATGTCTTCGTCTCGCACGACCTGTCGGTCGTCCATCACATCGCCGACGAGGTGATGGTCGTCTATCTCGGCCATGCGGTCGAGATCGGCGCGCGCGAGGCGATCTTCTCCGCGCCGCAGCACCCCTATACGCGCGCGCTGTTGTCGGCGACGCCGGTCGCCGACCCGGCCGCCAAGCGCGAGCGCATCCTGCTCAAGGGCGAGCCGCCGTCGCCGATCGCGCCGCCGCCCGGCTGTCCGTTCAATCCGCGTTGCCCGCTCGCCTTCGACCGCTGTCGCAAGGAAAAGCCGCCGCTCGAAGTCAAGCAGGGACGCGCGGTCGCGTGCTGGGCCGCGACGCCTTGAGCGCGCGCGCCGACTTCATCGTCGTCGGCGCCGGGTCGGCCGGTTGCGTGCTCGCCAACCGCCTCTCCGCCGATCCGCGCCATCGCGTGCTGCTGCTCGAAGCGGGCGGCCGCGACAACTGGATCTGGCTGCACGTTCCGGTCGGCTATCTGTTCGCCATCGGCAATCCGCGCGCCGACTGGCGGTTCAAGACCGCGGCGGAAAAGGGGCTCAACGGCCGCGCGATCGCCTATCCGCGCGGCCGCGTGATCGGCGGATCTTCCGCCATCAACGGCATGATCTACATGCGCGGCCAGGCCGCCGACTACGACGGCTGGCGCCAGCTCGGCCTCGACGGCTGGGGCTGGGACGACGTGCTGCCGTTCTTCAAGCGCCACGAGGACTATCACGGCGGCGCCGGCGCGCTGCACGGCGCGGGCGGCGAGTGGCGGGTCGAACGGCCGCGCGTGTCGTGGCCGATCCTCGACGCGGTGCGAGACGCGGCGGCCGAGGTCGGCATCCCCAAGGTCGACGACTTCAACCGCGGCGACAACGAGGGCGCCGACTATTTCGACATCAACCAGCGGCGCGGACGGCGCTGGAGCGCGGCGCGCGGCTTCCTCGCGCCGATTCTCGGCCGCCCGAACCTCGCCGTCGTCACCGGCGCGCATGTCGAGCGGCTGATTTTCGAGGGCCGGCGCGCGGTCGGCGTGCGCTACGCCGCCGGCGGAATCGGCTACGAAGCGCGCGCCGACGGCGAAATCGTCGTCGCCGCCGGGGCGATCGGCACGCCGCAACTGCTCGAACTGTCGGGCGTCGGCCGCCCGGAGATCGTCGCCGCGCTCGGTCGCGAAATCATCCATGCTTCGCCCGGCGTCGGCGAGAACCTGCAGGACCATCTGCAACTGCGCACGGTCTTCCGCGTCGCCGGCGCGCGCACGCTCAATGTCGAATACCGCTCGCTGCTGCGCCGCGCCGGCATGGCGCTCGACTATGCGCTCAGGCGGCGCGGACCGATGACCATGGCGCCCTCGCAGCTCGGAATCTTCGCCAGGAGTTCGCCCGACTTCGCCACCGCCAACCTAGAATTCCACGTCCAGCCGCTGTCGCTCGACCGCTTCGGCGAGCCGTTGCACCCCTTTCCCGCCATCACCCTCAGCGTCTGCAACCTCAGGCCGACGAGCCGCGGTTCGAGCCACGCGGTCGGCCCCGACCCGCTCGCCGCGCCGGAGATCCGGCCGAACTACCTCTCGACCGTCGAGGACGCGCGCGTCGCGGTCGATTCGATCCGGCTCGCGCGCCGCATCGCCGCGGCGCCGGCGCTCGCGCCGTTCCGCCCCGAAGAATACCTGCCCGGCGCGGCGGCGGAGAGCGACGCCGAGCTCACGGTCGCCGCCGGCGACATCGGCACGACGATCTTCCATCCGGTCGGCACGGCGAAGATGGGCCACGCCGACGACCCGACGGCGGTGGTCGACGCTTCGCTCAAGCTCCGCGGCGTCGGCGGAATCCGCGTCGCCGACGCGTCGGTGATGCCGCGCATCACCTCCGGGAACACCGCCGCGCCGACGATGATGATCGCCGAGAAGGCGGCGGCGATGATCCTCGCCGACGCGGCGAGACGCTGAAATGGCCGCCGCGCCGCCCGAAGCGCCGGTCGACGGCCGCCAGTCCGAGGCGGCGCTCGCCATCGCGCGCGGCGTCAGGCGGCTGCTCAGGGCGCGCGGCTTCGCCACCGTCACCGAGCTGCCGCTGTCCAGCGGGCGGCGCGCCGACGTCGTCGGCGTCAACGGCGACGGCGTTTTGTTGATCGTCGAGATCAAGTCGTCGGTCGCCGATTTTCGCGCCGACCACAAATGGCGCGACTACGCCGCCCATTGCGACCGGCTCTATTTCGCCGTCGACGCCGAAATGCCGCTCGACATCATGCCGGAGGAGGCGGGACTGATCGTCGCCGATTCCTACGGCGGAGAAATCCTCCGCGAGCCGCCGGCGCGCGCGATCTCGCCGGCGGCGCGGCGCGCGGTGCTCTTGCGCTTTGCGCTCGCCGCGGCCGACCGTCTGCACCGACTCGCCGATCCCGGCGCGCCGCCGGAAACCTGAGCGCCGGTCCGTTGGGCTTGCGGCGGCGCGGCGATTTGGCGATCATCGCGCGCCTTCCGAGCGGCGCCCAAGCCGCCGGAACGGCGTCAGGGAGGACCAAGGCTATGCGGACATTCGTTTTGGCGGGAGCGATCGTGTTGGCCGGCGCGGCGAGCGCGAGCGCGGCGGGGATGACGCTCTCCAGCCCGGACGTCAAGCCTGGCGCGCGCATCGCCGACGAGCAGGTCGCCAACGGCTTCGGCTGCTCCGGCGGAAACGTCTCGCCGGCGTTGAGCTGGTCGGGCGCGCCGAAGGGAACCAAGAGCTTCGCCGTCAGCGTCTACGATCCCGACGCGCCGACCGGCAGCGGCTTCTGGCACTGGGTGATGTTCGACATTCCCGCCAGCGTGACGTCGCTGCCCAAGAACGCCGGCGATCCCAAGGCGAGCCTCGCCCCCGCCGGCGCGATCCAGGGAAACAACGACGCCGGCACACAGGGCTATTTCGGCCCTTGCCCGCCCAAGGGCGATAAGCCGCACCACTATCACTTCCAAGTCTTCGCGGTCGACGCCGACAAGCTCGACGCCGACGCGAGCGCTTCGCCGGCCGTCGTCGGCTTCAACCTGCACTTCCACACGCTCGGCAAGGCGACGCTTATGGGGATTTGGAGCCGCTGACGGAGGGCGGAGCGGCATTGGCGGCGCGCGAAGCGATCAGCTTCAAGGGGCAGGCTTCGTCGAACAATGCCGTCGCGCCCTCGGCGCCGCGCAGGCTCAGCATGATCGGCGCCGGGCGCGGCGCGTCGGGCGCGGCTCTGTCGGCGACGAAGCTGACGACGGCGTGGCTGCTGTTGCGGCGCAGCCGGCAGAAGCTGCGCACCGACGCGGCGAGGCGCGGCGGCGCGTCGGCGTCGATGCGGCTGAAGCGGAACTCGGCGCCTTGCGGATAAAAGATCAGATAGGCGCCGGCGACGGGCAGGGCGAGCGCGTCGTTGGTCTCCGCGTCGCGCGCAGCGAGCGTCATCGTCACTGTCGCGCCGCCGCGGCGATAGGCGAACGTCGCCTCCAGCGTCGCGCGATGGCCGTTCACCGGGTCGGCGAGCGGCGCCGACGCCTCGGCGGCGAACTGCGAGGCCAACGGCGACTTGGAGTCGATCGGCAGGCCGACGAGCCCGCTCGGCTCGGCGTCGGCGAGAATCGGGCTCGCTCGGTCGACCCATGCGGTCGCCAGGCGCGACAGGCGCAGCTCGTCGGCGGTCAGCCAGTGAATGGACTTGGACGGCGTGGCGAGCGTCAGCTTCATCACCGGGTCGGCGACGCCCATTTCGGCGAAATAATCGGCGACGTCGTCGTCGACCGAATCGTCGGCGGTGCGCTTGGCGGTGGATGTCGTGCGCTCTTCGCCGACGAAATGGCGCGACAACTCGAGCTTGAAGCCGGCGAGCTTGAGGTAGCGAACCTTGTAGATCTTCTTGACCTGCGTCTCTCTGACGACCTCGGTCATCTGATGCACGCCGACATAGGACTGAGGGCTGACGTAGCGCTCGACGCCGCCGGCGAGCGCCAAGGTGCAGGCCGAGGCGCAATAGGCGCCGCGCGAGTCGGCGTCGCCCCTCGCTTCGCCGCAGGTCTTGGCGCCCGTCGCACAGGGCGCGAGCGTCGTATGGGCGACGACAACCGCCAATCGCTTGGCGCGGATCAGGCGACCCATCGCCATCGCGTCTTCGACCGCGCCGCCGGCCGAATTGATGACGATCGGCAACCTCCGGCCGCCGGCCGCTTCGAGCGTGCGCTCGAGCGCCTCGGCGGAACCGGTGACGATCTTGCCTTCAGCCGAAATCCATTCTGGACAGTCAGGCCGGCAGGCCGCGTTGTCGCTGCGCACTCTGACGAAGCGCATCGGCGCAGCGGCGTTCGGCGCGGCGCGGGGGCCCGGCGTCGCATAGTCGACCGGCGTCTCGCCGTTCGCCGCGACGCTGAGGGCGAGGGCGGCGAGGAGCGGCGCGGCGCAGAAGAGAAATCGGCGGGCTTTGAGCGAGCGGAAGCGAACCGACGACATCGCGCGCATTATTGCGTTTCCGCCGCGCGATGTCGAGGCCCTTGGCAATTTCCCTCGCGCGCTCTGGTGTGCTAACGAGCCGCGCATGACGACCCGCATCGACCGCCGTTTTGCCGCCTTGCGCGCCGAGGGGCGCGCCGCGCTCGTCACTTTCGTCATGGCCGGCGATCCCGACGCGGCGACTTCGCTGGCGATCGTCAAGGCGTTGCCCAAGGCCGGCGCCGACGTGATCGAAATCGGCATGCCGTTCAGCGATCCGATGGCCGACGGGCCGGCGATCCAGGCCTCGGGCCTGCGCGCCTTGCACGGCGGCCAGACGCTGCGCAAGACGCTGGCGCTGACGCGCGCGTTCCGCGAGACGGACGCCGACACGCCGATCGTGCTGATGGGCTATTACAACCCGATCTACGTCTACGGCGTCGACGCCTTTCTCGGCGACGCCAAGGCGGCCGGCGTCGACGGCCTGATCGTCGTCGATCTGCCGCCCGAGGAGGACGAAGAATTGTGCCTGCCGGCGCTGAAGGCCGGGCTCAATTTCGTCCGCCTGGCGACCCCGACGACCGACGACAAACGCCTGCCGGCGGTGCTCGCCAACACTTCGGGTTTCGTCTACTACGTGTCGATCACCGGCGTGACCGGCGCGGCGGCGGCCGACCCCGCCAAGGTCGGCGCCGCGGTTCAGCGGATCAAGCGTCACACCCATCTGCCGGTGGCGGTCGGATTCGGCGTCAAGGACGCGGCGAGCGCGGCCGCGATCGCCGGCGTCGCCGACGGCGTGGTGGTCGGTTCGGCGCTGGTCGAGGCCCTGCGCGCTTCGCTGGTCGAGGGCAAGGCGGGGCCGAACACCGTCGACGCCGTGGCCGGGCTGGCGCGGACGATCGCCGCGGGCGTGCGCGGCGCCGCCAAGGCGAACGAGCAGGCGAGGGCAAGTCGATGAACTGGATCTCCAACGTCGTCCCGCCGAAAATCCGCTCGCTGCTGCGCCGAGAGACGCCGGAGAATTTGTGGGTCAAGTGCCCGGAAAGCGGCCAACTCGTCTTTCACAAGGACCTCGAGGCCAACCTGATGGTGGTGCCGGGCTCCGGCTACCACATGGCGATCGGGCCGCGGGCGCGGCTGGCGTCGCTGTTCGACGACGGCGAATACGAGCTGCTGGCGACTCCTGAGACGATTTCCGATCCGCTGAAATTCCGCGACGTGAAGCGCTACGCCGACCGGCTCAAGGAGCATCGCGCCAAAACCGGCTTGGACGATTCGGTGATCGTCGCGCGCGGCGCGATCGAGAGCCAGGCGGCGACGGTGGCGGTGCACGATTTCGCCTTCCAGGGCGGCACGCTCAGCATCGCCGCCGGCGAAGCGATCGTCCACGGCATGAGCCAAGCGGTCGAGCGCCGCACGCCGTTCGTCATCTTCACCGCTTCGGGCGGCGCCCGCATGCAGGAGGGCATGTTCGCGCTGATGCAGATGCCGCGCACGACGGTCGCGGTGCAGCGCCTGCGCGCCGCCAAGCTGCCCTATATCGTCGTGCTGACCAATCCGACGACCGGCGGCG
>Ga0326728_10021290_pt1 | contig 12212 bp, 7 predicted proteins | sample MB3enrmetagenome_FD_207602 | JGI IMG/M metagenome (GOLD analysis project Ga0326728, IMG submission 207602) | Lab enriched peat soil microbial communities from McLean, Ithaca, NY, United States - MB31MN | ecosystem: Environmental > Terrestrial > Soil > Wetlands > Peat | place: USA: New York...
CGAATCGACGACGACATAGTCGGTCCTCTTCAAGCCCGAGAGGAGGGCAGTGATTTTCCCTATCTCCCGGTCGATAGGTTCCTGGGTGAGGCCCTGGTTCGCCCTGCCGTCGGTGACGAGCACCACGAGGCAGCGCGTCCTGGGCCTCTGCAACTCCGTCCGCTTTACCAGTCTATATGCCTCCAGCAAGCCTGCCGAAAGAGGTGTCCTACCTCCCACCGGCAGCTCTCTCAACCGCTTCGCCGCACGCTCGAAGCTCGACGTGGGCGGCACCACCACCTCCGCTCCGTCCCGCCGGAAGATGATGAAGGCGACCTTGTCCCGCTTCTGGTAGCAGTCGAGGAGGAGCGATTGAACCGCGCCTTTCGTCTCCACCATCCTTTTCTGGGCACCCATCGAGCCTGACCCGTCCACGACGAAGACGACGAGGTGGCCCATCTTTTTTTCCCTCTCCTTGAACCTGAGATCCTCGGGCCTGATCACGAGGAACTCCTTTCGACCGCGCGCGTTTTGAAAAGGGGCTGCCGCGCGGAGCGTGGCGTCGACAGCCACGTCCCGATTGTTGAGAAAACCGCTTCTCACATACCTGCCGCTCTTTCCGTATGATGCCGTCTTAGTCCTCCTGCCGCTCTCGGTGCGCTTCAACCTGTCCTTTCCGAAAGCTATCTTCTTTACCCCAAAAGGTTCGCCGGTCTCGAAGACTTCTTCCCTGGCGCGGGACTCGGCCTGCTTCTCGGGCGTGGAGGGGTCATTCGTGGCTTCGCCTTCTCCGTGGTCATGCTCCTCGTTCGCCCCGTCTCGCGTCTCTGCCCCCCTGTCCGCGTCGGAGGGCTCACTCCGGTCGTGGTTCTCCTGACGATCCGGCTTTGACTTCTCCTCTTCGGCCTCTTCCACCGGTCTCACCCTGTGGCTGAGCACAAGGGGAAGCACCTTATTCACGTGTTTTTCCGCGACGGCCCTCTCCCCGCAGTATGCCGCATAGGCGCGGCTGGCATGGAGGAGGAAGATATCTCCCCTATGCCCCTGTGCGCCCGCCTCCATGCAGCGGCTGACGATGTACTCTTCGATCTCGCGGGAAACAAGAACAGCGTGTACACGCATTTGCGCTTCGGCGATGCGCCTGCGCAACTCGTCCAGACCGGCCTTGTTTCCGGCGGGCTCCGGGGCATGCCCTGCCGCCGCTTTTATCACGTCCATTCTCGCCGCGCCTTCGTCAAGGGCGGTCCAGGATACGCACATGCCGAAGCGGTCGAGGAAATGGGGTGAAAGGACGCCTTCTTCCGGATTCATGGTGGCTAGCGTGATGAAGCGCGCCGGGTGTCGCGCCGAAAGTCCCTCCCTCTCCAGGACGTGGATACCACTGTCGCATGCCTCGGCGATGAACGCCGCGACGCCGGATGAAAGGAGGTTGATATCATCGACAAAGATCACGCCGCCGTCGGCCCTGCTCAAGATTCCCGGCTGGAAGACCTTACGGCCCTCGCTGAAGGCACGCTCGATATCGACACCGCCAAGGAGCGCATCCTCCGTTATGTTGAGCGGAACCTCGACGAAAGGCACGCCCTCCGGGAGGATATCCCTGGAAAGCCTTACCAGCGTTGACTTCCCTGTGCCTTTCTCGCCCCAGAAGAGCACTCCGCCGCAGCGACTGTCTATGGCGTTAAGGATGAGGCCCAGCTTCGCGTCGTCGTGGCCGACAAACCCGCAAAAGTTCATACGATCCGTAGTCCCGAGAGGGCCTGTTCGATCTTTCCCCTCTCCGCGCCTATCTCCTCGAAGGGAAGGCGCCTCGCGCGATGAACCAGCGAGAGCATGGCCGCCTCCCGGATATCCTCAGCCCCGATCGTCTCCTTGCCTTTAAAGGCGGCCAGGGCGCGGCCCGCCTTCAGGATCACGATGTCCGCCCGGTGACCGTCGAGACTCAGTTGGGTGGTCATCGACACTATCTCCTCAAGCACGGAGTCGGCCACCCGCACCCCGTCACGCCGCTTGCGTGTTTCGGTGATATTCCGGGCGAGCTTCTCCTGTTCCTCCTGCCAGCGTCCCAGGAACTCCTCGGGGTCGAGGTCGAAGGCGGCCCTGCGGCGCAAAATCTCCACCCTCGACGCCTTGTCCCGCACCGATAACACCCTCACGCAGAGGCCGAACCGGTCGAGAAGCTGTGGCCGCAATTCCCCCTCCTCGGGGTTCATGGTCCCCACCAGGATGAAGCGGGCGGGGTGAGTGAAGGAGATGCCCTCCCGTTCGACCGTATTCACCCCCATGGCTGCCGAATCGAGGAGCAGGTCGACGATGTGGTCCTCCAAAAGGTTGACCTCGTCGACGTAGAGGAAGTTGCGGTTGGCAGCAGCGAGCAGACCCGGCTCGAACCGTTTCTCCCCTTTTTTGAGGGCGTGCTCTATATCGAGGGTGCCCACGAGGCGGTCTTCGGTGACGCCGAGGGGAAGCTCAACGACCCTCATCTTCTGCCTGTGCCCCTCGATGACCTCTCCTGCCTCGGCCCGCTCCCTGCATGCGCTGCAGAGGAAGCCGCCCGGTTCGCAGTTGAAAGCACAGCCCTTCACCACCTCGATTTCGGGGAGCAATTCGGCGAGCGCCCGCACCGCGGTGCTTTTGGCCGTGCCCTTCTCACCCATGATGAGGAGCCCTCCTATGGCCGGATCGATCACGTTGAGCACGAGGGCCGTCTTCATCTCGTCCTGGCCGACGATGGCCGTAAAGGGAAATATCATCCGAGTACCTCCTCCATCCGTTTTTTCCACCCTTCCACGTCCTGGCTCGTCATCACGTCTATGGCTCCGCCCTGGAATTCACCCTCCATGCCGTCCATCTTTTCTTCTATCCAGCCCTCCACCTCGAGGTAGAGCCGCTTGAGGGCCTCTTTCACATCCGGCGCGGGATTCCAGAGGCCCCGTTCCATCGCCTCAATGAGTCGTCTGCCCATCTCCTCCATGGCCCAGGGGTTCTGCTCCTGGAAGAACTTCCTGTTCTCCTCGTTCATGAGGAACGTACGGGTCACGTCGTCGAAGATCGACTGGTCCACGGTCTTGGCCGTCGCCTGCCATCCGTAGAGACGCCCCACCCGCTTGCTGATCTCGGCGGCGCCTTTGTAGCCGTGCTCCTTCATGCCCTCGATCCACTTAGGGTTGAGTATTTTCGCCCGCGCGACGCGGCGCACCTCTTCGGTCAAGGTCCTGACCGTCGCCTCTCCCTGCTCCCTCGTGTCGCCGTAATAGTTCCTGATCTCAGTCCCGGAGACAACCTGCGCGGCGTTTATCATGCCGCCGTGTGCCCCGAAGTAGCAACAGCAGCCGGTCAAGTCGTACTCGTCCGTTACGGTCTTATTGAAACTGCAGCAGACGCTCGACAGGCTCTCTTTCAGGTTCTTGTGGGCCGCCTCGCCGAAGACCCCCTTGCCGTAGGCGTATCCGTTCCAGTAGAGAAAGACGTCTGCCAAGTCTTTTTGCGTCTTCCAGGCGGAGGCATAGACGGCAAGCTGCGTGCCCGCCTGGTACGTGCCCGGCATGCTCGCGAATACCCGGTAGGTCGCCTGCCGTAGCGCAGCTTTATCCTCTTCCGGCCTGCCGCCGAGCCGCTCCAGGGTGTGCTTCCTCACGAAGTTACGCTCGACCGGCTCCGGCAGGGCCGCGACCGCCTGGACCGCTTCATCGAGGATATCGATGGACCCTGAGAAGTTGTCCCGCGTGATGCCGGAAACACGCACCGTGATATCGATCCTAGGGCGCCCGATTTCTTCGAGCGGTATCACGTCGAAGGCTTTCACCCTGCCGTTTTCCTGCCAGATTGGCTTTACCCCTAAGAGGTACATCATCTGGGCCATGCCCTCCCCGTCGGACCACATGATGTCGGTGCACTGCCAGTAGAAAGCCATGTTCTCCGGGTAGTCGCCCTCGTCCAGGAGATACCGCTCGAGGGTCTTGTCGGCGAGTTCCTTGCCCATTTCCCAGGCGGCCCTGGTGGGGATGGTCTGCGGGTCCAGGGAGTAGAAATTGCGGCCGGTGGGGAGGATGTCGGGCCTGCCCCTCGTGACGAGGCCCGAAGGCCCCGGCTCGATGTATGCGCCGGTGAAGCCCGCGAGAAGCGCGCCCGTCTCGTCGGACGCGGAGATGGAGCGGTCCAGGCGCGCGATGTCTTCGCCGACCTTATCAAGCGCCTCCCGGTCGGAGGACGAAAGCGCATGCATGGCGCCCATGCCTTCCGAAAGGGTTGTGCCCTGCTCCGCCCAGCCCCTGCACAGGCCGCGCGCCGTGGCCTCTACCGCCTCCCCCAGGTCGCCGTTCTGCGCGGGTGGCACCCTGTTTATGATATCGGAGACGATTGCGCGAAGCGATCCGGGACCCGACTCGTACCGGAGTATCGCATAGATAAGCTCCGCCCGGTCGGCCCCGTGCGGTATCCTCCCAAAAATGTGCATACCCTTTGGTATGTAGGTATCTTTCAGAAGCGAGAGCTTTTCGTGGATTTCAGCGATTGCCTCATCCATCATGTCGTGAGAGAGTTGGTCGGCGGGCAGGAGGTTGAGCGTCTTTACCCTGTCTGCAATCATATGGCTGATTGTATGGGCCTTTGCAGGCTCCACCTGCCGGTAGCGGCTATACTCCGCGAGAAGCCTCTCCAGCTCGTCCAGGTCCCCATAAAGCTCTCCCTGGACCATGACGGTCTGCATGTGGTCGACGAGGACCGCATTGCTCCGTCTCTTCGCGATGGTGCCCTCCGGCGGGTTGTCCGCGTTGTAGATGTAGAGATTGGGCATGGTGTCGATGGCGACGTCGGGAAGACAGCCGGAAGAGAGGCCCGTAGCCTTGCCGGGGAGGAATTCGAGGTTGCCGTGGGTCCCCACGTGGACCACGGCGTCGGCCCCGAACTCCCTGGAAAGCCACTTGTAGGTGGCGAGGTACTGGTGGGGGGGCGGCACGGAGGGGTCGTGGAGGATCTTGCAGACCTGTCCGTCGCAGCGGGCACCGGCGCAGCCCCTCTTCGGCTGAACGCAGACCACCGCGTTCCCGAACCGCAAGCCCGTGACCAGAATTTTGCCGTCATAAACCATAGCGGCCGGGATGCCGTCCTTCTCTTCTCCGGGCGGGTTGCCCCAGGCTCCGGTTATCCTTGCGCGGGTGGGCTCGGGCAGCTCGTCGAACCATTCCAGGTAGCGATCATTTTCCACGAGGGCCAGTGCGCCGCCTTTTGCGACGATCTCCTCGACGGTGGTCCACCGGAACTCGGAGATCGCTTTCCTCGCCATGATCTCATCGATGAGCACCTTGCCGCTCTCCGGCGGGTCGACAAGGTAACCTTCCTTTTTCATCCGCTTCATGATATCGACGACGCTCTCCAGCGTGTCGAGGTGCGCCCCGCCGCCTACCGTAGCCTCGACGCCCGCGCAGGGGTTGTTGTTGAGAATAAAGGCGACTTTCTTCTCGGAGTTGGGTTTCTTCCGCAAAACCACCCACCGCGCTATCCTGTCGGCCAGCCTTGCGATCCTGTCGGAGAGCGCCTCGTAGGACTCTTCCTCGGGACTCTCGATGCCCCGTGATGCCCCTATGACGAGAGGTTCGACCACCCCTTCGAACTCGGGCATGGCGATGCTCCAGGCCACCTGGCTGCCAAGCCCCTCGGGGTCGTCGAGCCATTGTTTCCGGTCCTTGTAGTACGAGATGACGGGAGCAAAGACGGGCACGCCCAATCGCTTGAGCATCTCGACCCCCGAAGGAACGTCCGATTCTTTGATCCCGCCCCGCTCGCTGCCGAGAAAGAAGGCAGAGAGCTTGACGAGCGCATCGACGCGGGGGACTTGTCCCTCCATAAGGAAGTGTTGGACTACTTCCACGCCGCTCATGTTGCCCAGATGGTCGTCTTTCAGGGAGTAATAGAAGACCGGTATCACGCCCAGTCCCTTGGCCTCCAAGGCACGGACGAGCGCGCCTTCCACTTCCAGGTTTTTGTTTACCCAGTTGGAGCGCGAGAAGAGGAGACCCACAAAAGACGCCGGGGCGGAGGGGAGGAACTGCCGGTAAGCGGAAAGGAAGTCGGCCGTGGTCGGGAAAACGCCGGGGATCGCCGGATGATGGATGCCCTCCCACGGCAGGGGCTCGGGGAATGCGAAGGTGACCGTTTCCCCGAAAAGATTGCTCAGGAGATAGTCGAGCATATTCCTCATGTTCCCGGCGCCGCCGAAGAGGATATATTTGTAGACGGTCGCCACGATCTCCGGGTTGACATTCGAGAGGGCGGAGAATGACGGCTCGGGTCCGACCACGACCACGGGCATCCTGTCTTTCACCGTGAGGACCGTCTGTTCCAGCTCCTCCCAGAAATCGTCGCTCGTCCGGTAGAGGAGCACGAGGTCGGCCTTGCCGATCTCTGAAGCGATCCGGGAGACCAACCCCGGCTCTCTTTTGATCTGCTTCGTGGAATAGGCAGTCAGCTCGAAGCCGAGGACACGCGCTGCCTCGCTCAAGAGGGGCAGATAGGACGACCACATGATGCTCAGAATTCTCATTGTTCACCTCTTGTTCTGCTACTCATTGTATCTCCTGATAAGATATGATCCGTACGCAAAGAACCCCGCCGTGTAGACGAGAAGCACGACGAGCGACGCGACGCATGGTCCGTCGAGGTGCGTCGCTCGTATCAGGATGTTCGTATGGGTGAGGGGCATGACGTAAATGATCCACTTGATGACCGTGGGCGCCCTGTCCACGGGGAAGAAGGTGCCGCTGAAGAAGGCCATGGGCAGGATGAAAAAGTTCGAGTAGGTCGAGGTATCCTCGTGGGACTTCGCGACCATGCCTGTCACGATGCCGAGGCACGCAAAGAGAAAACAGTTGAGAAGAAGGGCCAGGACAAAGAGGGCAGTAACCTGGAAGTGCGTGGAGACCGCAAAGCCGACGGCCATGATGAGGACGGAGGCGAAGAGCCCCTTGGTAATGCCCGCGAGCACCTCGCCGATCATGATGGAGAAAGGGCTTATTGGGGCCTGCACCAGAACCTGGAACGTCTTGAAATAGAGCCGGTTCAGGTTGAGGGAGCTCGCGACCCAGGCGTAAGAGTTGTTCATGGAGCTCATGGCCACGAGCCCGGGGATCAGGAAATCGAGGTACGTACCGCGACCCGTCTGGACGCTCCTGCCGAGGCCGAAACCGAAGGCCACGAGATAAATGACGGGGACGACCATGGCCGAGAAGAGATAACCGAGCTTGAAGAGCTTTCGCTTGAAAAGGAGCATCTCCTTGAGGTATATAGGATACCATTCCGTGAGCCGCGTCATTCGAGCCGCTCTCCTGTGAGCTTGATGAAAACGTCCTCCAGGTTCGACCGCCTGATGGTGACACCGTTCTCTATGCGACCGGCCGCGTCCTGGGCTTCTGCCCTGCTTCTGCACATATGCTGGATGAGGCGGCCTTCTCCGTTCACGAACTCGACCACGTACTCACCCACCTGCGTTTTCAGGCCGGCCGGGCTGTCGAGCGCGATCAAGCTGCCCTTCGAGAGGACGGCTACCCGGTCGCAGAGGACCTCGGCCTCCTCGATGTAGTGCGTGGTGATGACGACGGTGCGGCCGTCTATCCGCGCCTTTCGTATGAGGTCCCACATCTGCCTCCTGATCTGCGGGTCGAGGCCGATGGACGGCTCGTCGAGAAAGACGACCTCCGGCTCCGTCATGAGGGCCCTGCCCAGGAGGAGTCGTCGCTGCATGCCCCCTGAAAAGTGGGAAACGACCGAGTCCCTCCTGTCGAGAAGCCCCACCACTTCCAGGGTGCCCTCGATTCTGCACTCCAACCTGTCGAGGCCGTGGAGCATCCCGTAGATGAGCAGGTTCTCCCGGGCCGTCAGCTCCCGGTCGAGGTTGTTTTCCTGGGGCATGACGCCGATGAGCCGCTTGATCTCGGAAGGGTGGGCCGCGTCGAAGCCCGACACCGTCCAGGCGCCTGAATCAGGCCGTGAAAGCAGGGTCAGCATCTTGATGAGCGTTGTTTTTCCCGCCCCGTTCGGTCCGAGGAGGCCGAAGACCTCTCCCTTCTCTATGGTCAGCGTAATCCTGTCGACGGCTTTGACGGCGCCGTACGTCCTTGCCAGGTTGTGGATCTCTATCATGCGTTACCTTCCGGATGGACGATACGAAAGCCGTTCCAGCTTATGACGCGCACGTCGATCCCGTAGACGTGCTTCAGGCTTTCTTCGGTGATCACCGTCTCAGGACTTCCGGCTAAAACAACGCCGCCCGAGGCCATGAGCACGACACGGTCGGAAAATTGGATCGCCAGGTTGGGGTCGTGGAGCGTCATGAGGGCCACGAGGTCTTTGTCGCGGACCAGACGCCTTATCTTTCGCAGGATGAGGAGCTGGTGCCTGAAATCGAGATGCGACACGGGCTCGTCCAGCAGCATGACCGGCGCGTCCTGCGCAAGGGCACGAGCGATGAGCACAAGCTGCTTTTCTCCCCCGCTCAGCCTGGTGTAGGCTTTGTCCCGGAGCGACTCGATCCCGGCTTCCCGAAGGGCCTCGTCCGCCCGATGCCGGTCCTGCCGGGAAGGGGTCGCCAGCGTTCCGATCCGTGACGCCCGTCCCATGAGCACCACTTCGAAGACCGTGTAGGGAAAGGGCGGCACATGTTCCTGAGGCACAGTCGCGAGAAGCCTGGCGCGCTGTACGTGAGACTGCGTAAGCATGTCAACGCCTTCGAACTTCACCTCACCCTGCCGGGGCTTCCAGAGGCCGCCGATGCATTTGAAGAGGGTGGTCTTTCCGCAGCCGTTCGGGCCGAGGACCGTGGTGATCTCTCCTTTCCGGGCCTGGAGGGAAACGCCTTGCAATACGTCCGTCTCCGGTTGCCCGTGGCTGAAATAAAGGTCCTTTATTTCCAGCAATGCCGCTCCTTCCCCGCCCTGTTCTCCATCAGCTCCCCCAGCTCTCTTTTCCTCCCCGCTTCATCAGGTAAATGAAGAAGGGGGCGCCCAGGATCGCGGTCACGATACCCACCGGGATATCGAGGGACGTAAGCCCCCTCGCCACCGTATCGGCGAGTATCATAAAGGCCGCGCCGCCGGCCATGGACAGGGGCACGAGGGTCTTGTGGTCAGGGCCGGCCGCCATGCGCACCAGATGGGGCACGATCAGGCCCACCCACCCTATGATGCCGCTCACCGAGACCGCGATGCTCACGCTGAGTGACGCCGACACCAGGAAGATCATCCGGTCTTTTTTCACGTTGACCCCGAGTGATTGTGCTTCCTCCTCCCCCATGCTGAGGACGTTAAGCCTCCATCGCATGAAGTAGATGGGCAGAAGCCCGACAACCCCGAGGAGCGCGATCCTCACCTGCGACCAGCCGGCAAGAGAGAAGCTCCCCATCAGCCAGTAGACGATGCTCTGCAACTGGTGCGGGTCCACGAGAAACTTCACGATGGAGACGAGCGCGGTAAAAAAGGCGGACATGATCACCCCCGAGAGGACGAGGGGAAGACGCGATATCTGCCCTTGCGTCCGCGCCATCGAATAGGCGAGAATCACCGCCATGATGCCGAAGCAAAACGCCATCGCCTGTATGGGCAGGTGGGGAAAAAACCCTATCGAGAGGGCGCATCCCAGTGCCGCCCCCGCGGAAAGACCGAGGATAAAGGGATCGACCAGGGGGTTCCGGAAAAGCCCCTGAAGCGTCACGCCCGAGCCGGAGAGGATGAGGCCCACGAGCCCCGCGAGGATCACCCTCGGGAGTCTGATATCGATAATAATGCCTTTTTCTGCCGTATCGGAGAGGGCCGGCGCATGCCCGAACAGTGCAGCCAGCACGTCCAGGGGCGTTATCCCGTAGGCCCCCGCAAACAGGGCAAAGAAGCCTATCACGAAGGGAGAGAGAAGCATCAGGACGTAGAAGGGTCTCCGGAGGCGCATGTTAATGCCACCCCTTTCCCGAAACGCCGAACACCTTTCTATGAAACTCATCCACCACTTTGTCCATATCCACGTCCTTGAAATATTCCGGGTAGGTCATGGCCGCCATCCAGAGCGCGAAGGGCGCGAGGCGGGGTGACCAGGTCGACCATTCCGGGGCCTTGTAGACCTTTCCATTCTTAACCGCCGGGAGGAGCCTCCACTGGGGGTCGCCGGTCAGGTCGGAGGCCCCGTACTGCGCATTCCCCCATATGACGATTACATCCGGGTTCCACGCGATGATCCGTTCGAGGGGGACTTCGATGTTCCGCTGCCGCAGGGTGGACGCGGGATTATGCGCCCCGATGAGGGTGATCATCTCGTTCGTGATGCCTATGCCCCCCGAGACGGACGTGGGCTTGGCGCCTATATAGAGCACCTTTTTCCTCCTACTCTCGGGTATGCGCCCGACCCGCTCCCTGATCACGCGGAAGATCCCCTCCATCTCCCCGATGGCCCGCTCCATTCGCGCTTCCCGCTGAAAGAGCTTCCCGTGGAGCCTCATCACGTCGTAAAGCTCGGCGAGGCTTTCGGGGTAGATGGCGATCACGCGGAGTCCCCGCTCCTCCATGAACTTCACGAGTTCCGGCTTGAAGGTCCATGTGACGACCACATCAGGCGCGAGTTTCATGAGAGCTTCCACGTTCACGTCTGTCCCGCTCCCGACGGACGGGATGGAGCGGATATCGGGCTTTGACTGCCTGACGAGGTCGTTGTCGTAGGCCCATCTCCCGACGCCCGCTACGCGGTCCCACACGCCAAGCACGGGGACCAGCTCGTAGGATATGAGAAAGACCGCGCGCTTCACCGGCACGGGCACCGTCACGCTCCTACCAAGCTTGTCCTTGTAAGTGATGCTCGGGGGGGAAGCAGGCTCTGCCTGCCCCCCCGAGAGCACGAGGAGCGCTGCAACAAGTATGACAGCAGCGCCACCCCTTAGAATCTTACCGTAACGGTTCCGAACCATTGCCTTCCCGGTGCCTGATAATAAACGAAGTAGTTCTTATCGAAGATGTTGTTCACTGCCAGAGAAATCGATGCGTACGAGGTCACCTGGTAGGAGAGCTTCGCGTCGGCGGTGAAGAAGGGGTCATATGACCCGTACACGCCGTTGAAACGGTCGCTGTTCACGTCCTGGCCGAACCTCTTGCTCACGTAGCGGCCTATGAGGCTGCCAGAGAACGACTTGTACGTGAAGTCGCCCCCCGCGTTGAACATCTCGGCGGGTACCTGGGCGAGCTGGCAGCCCACGGCCGCGGGATTGACCGCATCCCTTACCAGCGTCGCGTCATTGTGGGTGTAGTTGGCGAAGAGATGGAGCCAATTGTCGAACTTCTGCTCCAGGGCAAGCTCATACCCCTTGATATTCGCCTTGCCGACGTTGACGGAATTGACCGTGGTCGGGTTGACGTTGTACTGGTAGATCAGGTCGTTCACGTAATTCTCGAAGTAGGTGGCCTTGAAGACGCCGCCCTTCCAGACCTTCTGCTCCCCGCCGATCTCCCAGGAGGTGGTCGTTTCCGGCTTGAGGAACGGGTTCGAGTTGTAAGTGACCCCGGAGACCGACCTCCACGTCCTGAAAAGGTTATATATGGTAGGCGGCCTGAACGCCTGGCCGACGGAGCCCCTGAACACCGTGTTGCCGGATTCGAAAGGGGTGTAAACGAGCGCCCCCTTGGGGCTGAAGTAGTTGGCGTTGTTGGATGAGAAATGCTGCGGGTAGCCGGGGGCGCCGGTCGTGTTGGCGAAGCCGTCGAACACCCTCCACCAGTCCTCCCTGGCGCCGAGGTATGCGGTAAGGGGCTTCAAGATCTGGATCTCGTCCTGGGCGAAGAGGGCGTAGGTCGTGTCCCTGCCGCCAGACTGGTCGAGGATGTTCTTCTTCGCGTATTCGTCCCTCCATGAGGTAAGGCTCCACTCCGTCGTGCCTTCCCAGTCGTACCGATAAGAGCCGCCCACGGTGAGGATGTGCTTGTCGAGCAGGGGCTTCGTGGCCTGGATGTCGCCGAAGTACGACGTGGAAGGACTGGAGCTCAGCGTGCCCGGCCCGCCGGAAAGCTGGGTTGCCGTGGAGGAGCCGGGGGTTATGTACCAGTTCTCTCCCTGCTTCATCATGCCCATCTGGACCTTTGTCTTGATGTCCCCGAGCTCCGTCTCGTAGCCGGCCTTGTAGGTATCCGTGCTCATACGGCCGGAGCCCCCGGCGAAGGTCGCCTGGCCCACCGAACCGTAGCTGAACAGATTGGACCCGGCCGCATTGA
>Ga0326728_10021291_pt1 | contig 12211 bp, 8 predicted proteins | sample MB3enrmetagenome_FD_207602 | JGI IMG/M metagenome (GOLD analysis project Ga0326728, IMG submission 207602) | Lab enriched peat soil microbial communities from McLean, Ithaca, NY, United States - MB31MN | ecosystem: Environmental > Terrestrial > Soil > Wetlands > Peat | place: USA: New York...
CTCTCTTTTCGGAAGGGCTTTGAAACACGGAATGAACGGCAGACAAGTAAAAATAGAAGTGACAGCAAGCCGCAAAAGTCGCGCTTATTTTCAGCGCTCCGTGGTCTAAAGAATGGGGTCCACCTCATTTTTTGCCGGCAGCGGCACGACAGCGCAGGCCGTTTTGAAATTGAACGCGCAGGACGCCGGCAGCCGCAAATTCATCCTCGTCCAGTTGCCAGAACCCACGGAGCGGAAAGATTTCGCAACCATCGCGGACATCACCAAAGAGCGCGTCCGCCGTATCATCATAAAATTAAACGAGACGGAAAACGCCAAACTGCCGATGGGCAACAAGCAGGATCGCGGTTTCAAAGTTTTCAAATTGAGCAACAGCAATTTCAAGGTTTGGGATGCTGCCAGTTCCCCCAAAGACGCCGCTGGCCTGGCCGAGCAGTTGAAATTGATGGCGCATAACGTCGTCGAAAATCGCGGGGACGATGCGCTGCTCTACGAACTGCTTTTGAAATCCAATCTGCCGCTGACGAGCAGAATCACCCGTGGCAAAATCGGCACCCACACCTTTTACGACGTGGCGGAAGGAACGTTGGCGATTTGTCTGGAGCGCAAGATCACCCAGGATACCTTGCGCGGCATCATCGCGCGAAAACCCAAACGCGCGATTTGCCTGGACGTGGCGTTTGCCGGGAACGACCAGCTCAAAACCAACATTGTGCTGGAAATGAAATCGCACGGCATTGAATTTCACACGGCGTGAAAATCAAATTCGACAGCAATCAGGATTTCCAATTGGATGCCATCCGCGCCGTCGTCGACGTGTTCGCCGGCCAAACACTAACGAGGACCTCGCTACAATGGCAAACTGACGCGCTGGGCGGCGAACTGCTGACGGAAATGGGAGTGGGCAATTCGTTGGCGTTGAGCGAGGACCTGATTCTTGAAAACGTCCAGAAGATTCAAGCGGCCAACGAACTCGAGCCGGTCAAGGAATTGCAGGGATTCAATTTTTCCGTGGAAATGGAAACAGGCACCGGCAAGACCTACGTTTATCTGCGGACCATTTTCGAGTTGAATGCGCGCTACGGCTGGAAAAAATTCATCATCGTCGTTCCCAGCGTGGCCGTTCGCGAAGGGGTGTTGAACGCGATTGAATTGACGAAGGAGCATTTCCAATCGCTTTACGGCAGCGTGCCGATGGATTCCTGGGTTTATGACTCGGCGCAGGTCTCGAAGTTGCGGCAGTTTTCCGCCAGCAATCAAATGCAGTTGATCGTGATGAACATTCAGGCTTTTGACAAAAGCAGCACCATCATGCAGAGCGAGCGCGACCAGATGAGCAGCCGCAAGCCGATTGAGTTTATCCAACACGCCCGACCAGTGGTAGTGCTCGACGAACCGCAAAATCTGGCGACCGAATTGCGGACGAAGGCGATTGACAGCTTGAACCCGCTCTGCACACTCCGGTATTCGGCGACACACAAGGATTATTTCAATCTCGTTTATCGCCTTGACCCGGTGAAAGCCTATGACTTGCGCTTGGTTAAACGCATTGAAGTGGATTCCGTCGTGGACGCCGGAGATCTTAACAAGCCATATATTGCCGTCAAATCCATCACGGCGACCAAGACGCGCATTTCAGCGAGACTGGAGATTGACGTGGAGGGCGCGGACACCTGCAAACGCAAGCCGGTTACGGTGACGGCGCAAAGCGGCCTGTTTGAGTTATCCGGCCAGAGGGAAAATTATCGCGGTTACGAGGTAGATTTAATTGACGCGGGCAGCCAGTATATTCAGTTCAAGAACGGCGTCAGTCTATCAACGGGCGTCACGCACGGTGGCCGGACGGACGAGGTCTTGAAGGTTCAGATTAAAGAAACTATCCGGGAGCACTTTGAGAAGGAATTGCGGATTTCGCAATTGCCCGAAGGACAGCGGGTGAAAGTGTTATCACTGTTTTTCGTGGACCGCGTGGCGCATTACGCGGACCCTGACGGAAAATTCCGGCAGTGGTTTACGGAATTCTACAACGAAATTTCCAAGTTGCCTCGCTACGCCGCGTTGAATCCCCTGCCGGCGGACAAAGTTCACAACGGCTATTTCGCCGAGGACAAGGGCAAACCAAAGGACAGCAGCGAAGGGCGCACAACCAAAGCGGATGACGACGCCTACGCGCTCATCATGCAAAAAAAGGGGCAACTGCTCACAATGACCGAACCGTTGCGCTTCATTTTCAGCCATTCCGCGTTGCGTGAAGGATGGGATAATCCAAATGTGTTCCAGATTTGCACATTGCGCGAAATCAGCACCGACCGCGAAAGGCGGCAGACCATTGGGCGAGGCATGCGGTTGCCGGTGCGGGAAAATGGCGAACGCTGCTTTGACCAGCTCATTAACCGGCTGAGACCCCTCTCCGTTCTCTCCGTGTTCTCCTGTTCAAGGTTCTTCCCGACATCTGCGTCCATCTGCACACAGCGGATTTGGGCTTCCGATTCCGGCGGCGTTGGCGGCGTCCAGCGGCGGTCACAGACCGCCGCTACAGGGGCGGGCATCGGTTGGGGGATGGGAAATGGCTTTCCGGCAATGGCAGGGTCGTCTCGCCGAGACGACCGGACGCCTCGGCGAGGCGTCCCCACCTGGAATCCGTGCCACTATAGCGAATAATCGCGCATTTTCGACAAGATTTTCCGAATCGCCTTCCCAAATGACAAATGACAAATGCTCAATGACAAATTCTCAATTCAGACTCATCCCTTTGTTTGCGGCTGCCCGCGCTGGGAAATCCGTGGTTCCATTCCGGCCCCCGGCGGCTGGGCGCTTCACTATGGGGATCAGGAATACGCGCAAGTAACTAATGATTAGGGCTTTGCGGAATCCGCGTTTTTTCGCGCTTTTTCCTTGACGTTCCTGGCTTATATGCTAAACTTGTGTGCGTATGGTAAGGATCGCATGGCCGGATGGCGGCGGCTGGGACGGGGTCCCCGGATGGCCGCCGCCGCGCCGTCCAACCACCGGGGCCGCAGGGTCCGCCGGCAAAAGAGCGTTCCACTTTATCGTTAAAGTTCTTGAGTCCGATCCAAGTCAATCCAAGCCAATCCAAGTCATTCCAAGCAATAAAGGTAGCAAGAGAGAATTTGTGGCCCGGCATGGCAAACAATGGCCGGTGGGCGGGAATTTGCGCACCGGCTTTTGGCAAGAGTCGGACTTTCCGCCGGGCCAGCGGCCCGGCGGGCCGGGCGGGCCGCCCGTTCCACCCGAAGACCGGGATGGCGGATGGGAAATGAAAAAAGGTTTTTTGAGGAGAGGCAAGAATCCGGGTTTGCCAACCGCGTTCTTCAAGCCCATCGTCTCCCGGTGTCGAAAAAGCGCGGATTTCTTATGAATGCCACCGTGGCCATGAATGAGCCGGCCAAGCCGGAGGCGGATGCGTGGATTTGACAATTCCTGCGGCATTTGCTCACGGAAAAGATCAAATTTCGGTTGACTTTTTTGGGATTCATGTTCTAAAGGACAATGACAGCGCAGAGACAAAGCAAGGGGTGCCATGAAATCTGTCAAGACGGTTCTTGCCGCTCTTTTTTTATGGGGCGCCGCGATGCCGCAAACATTGCCTGCGGCGGGGGGGAATGTGTCCTCTGGGATCAGTATCCTCCACTCTTTCGGGGCTTTCACGAACGGCGCCAACCCGCAGGCGCCGCTGGCGCTGGGCCGGGATGGCAACTTCTATGGCACCACCTCCAACGGCGGCACCAATGGCGGCAACGGGACCGTGTTCAAAATCACCCCCGGCGGAACGCTGACCAGCCTGTATTCCTTCACCGGCGGCAACGACGGCGCGAACCCGAGCGCCGCGTTGGCGCAGGGCTGGGACGGCAATTTCTACGGCGTGACCTCCGGCGGCGGCACCAATGGCGGCTATGGCACTATCTTCAGAATCACTGCCCAGGGCGCATTCACCACCCTGTATTCGTTCACGGGTGGCGCGGACGGCTCCAGCCCGGGCAGCCTGACGCAGGGCAGTGATGGCGCCTTCTATGGCACGACCTCCGGCTCGCTTTATTCCGGAACGGTTTTTCGGATCACAACAAAGGGCGCGTTGAAAACCCTGGCTTCGATTACCGCGGCGAGCAGCCTGGTGGAGGGCCGGGATGGCAATTTCTACGGCACCACATTTCCCGATGCCGAGAATGGCACCGTATTCAAGATGACCCCAGGCGGCGTGGTGACAACTTTGTATTCATTTGGAGGCGGCGATGATGGATGGGGGCCAAACGGCCTGGTGGAAGGCGGCGACGGCAACTTCTACGGCACCACTCTGGCTGGCGGCATAAACGGTTTCTCTGGATTCGGCACCGTGTTCAAAATCACTCCCGGCGGCGCATTTGCCACGCTGTATTCGTTCACAAACGGCCTGGACAGCGGATGGCCCCAAACCACCCTGACGCGAGGCAGCGATGGAAATCTCTATGGCACGACACCCCCGGGAGGGGGCGAGTATTACGACGGAACTTTTTTCAGGATTACCCCGGGTGGGGCCTTCACCGTTCTGTATTCATTCCCGGGCGGCGTCAATTCGGCATCGGCGTTGGCGTTGGGCAATGACGGCTGTTTCTACGCAACCGCGGTTGGCCCCGACTATAACCTGCCGATTCCGCTGGAGGCCACTGCGGCGGGAGCGCGGTCGAGCCGTGCCGCCACTGCCGGCAAATCTGATGCTGCTTCCTCCGGGATCAACACGATAACCAACGGCTCCGTGTTCAAAATCACTCCCGGCGGCAGATTCAGCAATGTGTACTCTTTCACAGGTCTCGATGACGGCGGGAATCCTCAATCCCTCCTCAAAGGCCGCGACGGCAATTTCTATGGAACAAGCTCAAGAGGAGGGAATAGCGAATTAAGCCTCGGCGGTATTTTCAAAGCAACCACCAATGGAGCGCTCTCAATTTTGTATCCATTCCCAGGAGGCGGAATGAGCCTCAACAACCTGAGCATAGTGCAGGGCAGCGACGGCAGTTTCTATGGGACAGAGTTCGTCTCGTACGGTTTTCCCCTTTTTGCGGGCCAAGGAAGCGTGTTCAGCCTGACTCCCGGCGGCCAATTCGCCAACTTGTTCTCATTCGATAACGGCACCTACGCTCTCGCCCCGCTGGTGGAGGGCAGCGATGGCAATTTTTATGGAACCACAGCCGGAGGCCAATTCAGCTTTCCCCAACCCACCGTTACAAACATCTTTTCACCCCCTGATTTGCCTCCCGCCATTTTCAGCATTACGACCAATGGCAGCTACACCAGTTTGTATGCCTTTACTAACGGCATTGACGGCTCTGGACCATCCGCCGCCCTGGTGCAAGGCAGGGACGGCAACCTCTACGGCAGCTTGCCTTCGGGCGGCGACAATGGCTATGGCGCGATTTTTCAAGTCACCACCAACGGCGCGCTTGCCATTCTGTATTCGTTCACCAACGGCGACGATGGGGCGGGCCCGGTAGCCGCTTTGGCGCTCGGCAATGACGGCGACTTTTATGGCAGCACAGCCAATGGCGGCAGCAATAACGACGGCACGATTTTCAAGATCACCACCAACGGCATCCTGACCAGCCTGTACTCCTTCACCAACGGCGTGGACGGCGCGAACCTCCAGTCGGCGCTGGTGCCGGGCAGCGATGGCAATTTCTATGGCTACACGCCCGGCGGCGGCACTGACGGGTCCGGCGCGGTTTTTCAAATCACCCCAAGCGGGGCGTTCCACAGTATGTATTCCTTTGCCGGCGGCAATGACGGCGCGAATGTCAATTCCCTGGCGCAGGGCAACGACGGCAATTTTTACGGCACCACCGCCAACGGCGGCGCGGGCGCAAGCGGGACCCTGTTCCGACTCTCTTTGGGTTTGCCTCCCTTGGCCCCCCCCTCCATCACCCGTGAGCCGCCGGGCCAGGTCCGGGAGCCGGAAGGCGCCGTGTTGACTCTGAGCGCCACGGTGAGCGGAATGCCCCCGCTGTCTTATCAATGGCAGTCCAAAGGCAGGAATTTGTCGGACGGCGAAAACATCTCCGGCTCGACCGGCAGCGCCCTGACGATCAGCCCGGTGATGCTGTCAAACAGCGGAACTTACCGGCTCATTGTCAGAAATAATTACGGCGCGGTCACCAGCACGGTGACGTCGTTGGCCGTGTCGGTTGACACCGTTGCGCCAACCATTTCCATCTCATCGCCCGCCTCCAATTCGCGCGCCACCAACGGGGCGGTCTCCGGCACGGCTTCCGACAACGCCCGGGTTGTCGCTGTCAATTACTGGCTCACCAACTATAACAACGGCGTCACTGGAGCCGCCGGACAGGCCATATTAGGGCTTGGAACGACCAATCGAACTTGGACCATTCCCGGCGCGCCCTTGCCGGGAAGCAATGATGTCATGGTCCAAAGCGTTGACTTCGCGGGAAACAAATCACCCGTTCGCGCGCGCGCTTTCTTCTATGAGGTTTCTTCCCTGTTCACCCTGACCCGCACAGGGAATGGCACGGTGGCGGGCACGGCCTCCATCCCTGGCGATGTCCCGCCCACCAATGGCGCGATGCTGCACATCGGGGAGAGTTATACGCTGGTGGCCACCCCGGCCAGGAATTGGTGGTTCAGCAATTGGACCAGCGCCGGCTCGGTCGCGGGCGCCAGCGCCACGCTGCGCTTCGTCATGGAGCCGGGCTATTCCGTTGCCGCCAGCTTTGTCACCAACTTTTTCCTGTTGGCCGCCGGAACTTACAACGGCCTGTTCTATTCCACTAACGTCCCGGCGGCTGAAACCGCCGGCTTCTTGAAGAACCTCGTGGTGAGCACGAGCGGCGCGTTCAGCGGCGTTCTTCTCACTTACGGAAGCACTAATCTATTGAGCGGGACGTTTAACGGCCGCTTCCATTTCTCCGGGACGATTGCGCGCTCCGCCCAACAGGGCGGCCCGTTGATCCTGACCCTGAACCTCGGCGCGGGCCAGATCACCGGCGCCGTCAGCGGAACCAACAACGGCGGCTGGACCAACGGCCTTACCGCCTATCGCTCGGCCGGCTCCGGCGGCTCCGGCCAATACACGGTCCTCATTCCTCCGCCGTCCGCCGCGACCAACTGCCCGCCGGGCGACGGCTATGTGCTCATCACCAACCATGCCGGCGAGGTAGTATTGACAGGCGCGCTGGCCGACGGAACGCCCTTCAGCCAGTGCGCGCCCATTTCCGCTTCCGGCGCTGTGCCTGTTTATCAAAACCTCGCCACCAATAATCCATCCCCCTTCGGCAGTCCGGCGTTCCTCTACGGCTGGATCAACCTCAACGCCAGCCCTCCTGATGGCTGGTTGGCCTGGATCAGGAAAACCTGGACTGAGCCGCCCGCTCCAACCAACGGCGCCATGCCATTGGCTTTGCTTGGTTTGCCCGTTGACTGGCAGGGCTTCACCAACGTCTCCACGCTGATCGGTTCGGCCTGGACCAACCCGCCCGCGGGCACGCCAGCCATCCCGGCTTTTGAGGATATCGGAATATCGGGTGGCAGCCTGGCCCCTTCCCTGGGCTTTATTGAATCCCTCAATACCAGTAATGTGTTCGTCCCGGCGGGCACGCCAGTATTCCCGAGCTATCCTTTCAGCGGCTCCATGGATCCCAAGACGGGCTGGTTCACGATCACGTTCGGCTCCGGCTCCGGCAACACCAATTTCGTCGGCGCCGGGGCGGTTCTGCAAAATTCCGAATCTGGCGGCGGCTATTTCGTTGGTCCCGGCGAAGGCCAACTCGGCGACGGCTCCATCACTTTGCAACAGGAATTCGTGATACCTCTGGCCAGCCCTTAAGAAGTTAAGAAGATTTGTGGACGAAGCATGGCCCTGGTCGCGTTGAAACGAGGAATTCGCTTGCCAGGGGGTGGGGCGGGGCGTTTGCTTCTTCCCCTGGAGCGCATGCAAGAATTGATTTCCAAAGCAGATGCGCTGCTGGAGGCGCTGCCTTATCTGCAACGCTTCCGGGGCGCGACCTTTGTCGTCAAGTATGGCGGCAGTTTCATGGACTCGCCCGGGACGGCGGGACGCGCCGGCGTGGCGCGGGATGTCGTTTTCCTGGCGGCGGCAGGGATTGGCCCGGTGCTGGTTCATGGCGGCGGCAAGGCGGTCACCGCCGCCCTGGCCCGGACGGGACGGGCGCCGGAGTTCCTGCAAGGGATGCGGGTCACGGATGAGGCGGCGGCGCAAGTGGTGGAGCGGGTGTTGTCGCACGAAATCAATCCGCAGATCGTCAGTACGATTATCGGCCTGGGGGGAAGGGCGAAGGGCTTTTCCGGGACGGATGTTTTCACCTGCCGCAAGCTGTGGCTGGCGGGGGCGGGCGGGGAGCGGCTGGATCCGGGATGGGTGGGCGAGGTGGTGGCGGTGAAGACGGAGCCGTTGCGGGAATGCGTCCGGAATGGAACCATCCCGGTGGTCAGCCCGACCGCGCGCGGCCAGGACGGCCGGGTTTATAATTGCAACGCGGACGTTGCGGCGGCCCAGGCGGCCATCGCCTTGCAGGCGCAAAGGCTGGTTTTTATGAGTGACGTTCCCGGTTTGTTGCGGGATCCAAAGAATCCCCAGACGCTCATCTCGCGCCTGTCCGCCGGAGAAGTGGGAGGTTTGAAGAAGTCCGGTGTGATTGACCAGGGGATGCTTCCCAAGGTGGACAGCGCGGTGGCGGCGCTGCGGGCGGGCGTCGGCAAAGTTTCCTTCGTGGATGGACGGGTGGCCCATGCGGTGCTCTTGGAAATGTTCGCCGGGGAGGCGCCGGGAACGCAGATTGTGTTGTGACCGGTTGCCGCGCGCGGTGGATGCGCGGTGCATTCCACTTTTTGGGGTGGTTTTTTCCTAATCTTAATCCTAATCTTAATCTTGTTCGGAGAAGGCGGGGCAGGATTAGGATTAAGATTAAGATTACGAGGGGAAACCCAAAAATTGAGAGGCACCCGTGGATGCGCTCCCCCGATACAAAGGTTGAACCGCGCCGGCAAACATGCCATAATACAAGGCAATGATTGACCATGATGCTTATGTCTTGCGCGAAGGCACCGGAACTTCCGGCGTCGTGGAAGCCGCGCGTCTGGCGGCGGGCAGGCTGGCCGATCATCTCATACCGCATCTGATAGTCGGAGGCATTGCGGTGCAGGAGCACGGGTATCCGCGCGTCACCATTGATGTGGATATCGTTGTGCCCGATGTGCTTGACGCGCTGGAAATCCTCACGGCGGATGTGACCGGGCCGCTGTTCCGCCTGCCGGGAGGCATTGAAGATAGAATCCAGGACCGGCGCACCGAGACGTTCATTGATCTGCTCCAGGCGGGCAAGGTGTTGAAGCACGGCTGCAAGGTGCCTTTCCCGCTGCCGACGGTGGCGAGCGATCTGTTGCAAATTGTGGGGCTGGAAAAATTGATTTCGCTGAAGCTGGACAGTTGGGCCAATTCGCCCTTGCGCCGCCATAAGGACAAGACGGACGTGATTGAAATTATTCTTCGGCGCAAATTGCCGCGCGATCTGGCGGTGGATGCGGTGGTGCGGCAGTCCTATCTGGAAACATGGGACGGACTCAAGGCCGAAAGATGAGAGACATTATCTCCGCGCCACCGGCAGTGGTCCACAACGAAGCGCAAGCCATTCAGGAGCTTTTCCGCAAGAACGTTCTCCCGACGTATTCCCGTTTCGACGTGGTGTTGAAACGGGGCGAAGGCTCCTGCGTGTGGGACGTGAACGGGAAGCGTTACCTGGACCTGGGCGGCGGGATTGCGGTTTGCGCGCTGGGCCACGCGAACCCGGAGATCACACAGGCCCTGGCCGGGCAGGCGGGGCTGCTCGGGCATGTTTCCAATCTTTATTATCACGAGATGCAGGGGCTGCTGGCGCAGGAACTGGCGCGGCGGATCGGCCCGGGAAAGATTTTCTTTTGCAACAGCGGGGCCGAGGCCAATGAAGGCCTTTACAAACTGGCGCGGCGCTTCGGCAGCGAGGAAGGCCGTTTTGAAATCCTGACCGCGCAAAATTCCTTTCACGGGCGGACGTTGGCCGGCATCGCCGCCAGCGGGCAGGCCAAGGTCAAGAAGGGATTCGGCCCCATGGTTGCCGGTTTCCGGCAAGTCCCATTCAATGATCTGGCGGCGGCGCGCGCCGCCTTGTCGCCCGCCACCGCGGCCATTCTGGTGGAGGGCGTGCAGGGGGAAATCGGGGTCGTGCCGGCGGAGGCGGACTATCTGCTGGGGCTGCGGCGATTGTGCGATGAGAAGAGGCTGCTGCTGCTGATGGACGGCGTGCAGTGCGGGCATTATCGCACCGGGAGGTTCCAGAGTTTTCAGCGCATTTTGGAGGAGAAAGAAGGCGAGGCGGATGGATTTTTGCCCGATGGAATCGCCATGGCCAAATCGCTCGGCGGCGGTTTCCCAATGGGGGCGTTCTGGGTGCGGCAGGCGCACGCGGATTTGCTGGACGCCGGCTCGCACGGCACCACCTACGGAGGATCGCCTCCGGGTTGCGCGGTGGCGCTGAAGATTCTCGAGGTCATCGAGCGCGACCATTTGGCCGCCAACGCCCGGGAGACGGGCGCATGGCTCAAAACCGAATTATTGCGCCTGGCGGCGAAATATCCGGCGGTGATCCAGCAAGTGCGCGGGTTGGGCCTGATGATAGGCATCGAATTGGCGGCGAAAATACCCGCCTTCGCGGCGGGGGAAAAATCCCCGGCGATCCAGTTCATCAACCGTCTGCACCAGGCCGGCGCGCTGGCTGTGCCCTCCGGCACGCATGTCATCCGGCTTCTCCCCGCGCTGAATTTGCGCCCGGAGGAAGCGTCGGAGGGCCTGGCCAAAATCGAATCGGTGGTGGCGGAGATTTCCCCATGAAACATCTATTGAGCCTGGAAAAGTTGTCGCGGTCCGACATGGAGGGCATCCTGGCGGCCAGCGCGGCGATGAAGAAAGAACGCGGGCATCACGCCGCGCAGCCGTTGCGCGGGCAGACGTGGGCGCTGTTGTTTGCAAAATCCTCCACGCGCACCCGCGTTTCCTTCGAGGTGGGCATCCGGGAGCTGGGCGGGCAGGTGATGTTCCTGAGCGCGGCGGAAATCCAACTGGGCCGGGGCGAGCCGATCAAGGACACGGCACGGGTGTTGGGGCGGATGATTCACGGGGCGGTCATCCGGACTTTTGCGCAGAAGGACGTGGAGGAGTTCGCCGAGTATTCGGGGATTCCGACCATCAACGCGCTGACCGATGAGGAGCATCCGTGCCAGATTTTGACGGACATCTTTACCTTTCAGGAAAAGCGCGGCCCGATCCGGGGCAAGGTGGTGGCGTTCATCGGAGACGGCGCCTGCAATGTGCCGGCCTCCTGGATTTTTGCGGCGGCGAAACTGGACTTCGAATTGCGCGTTGCGGCCCCCAAAAAATATCAGCCGGGCGCGGAGCTGTTGCGGCGGGCGGGAGCCAGGGTGGTCTGCACCGAGGACGTGCAGGCGGCGGCGCGGGGCGCGGATTTGCTTTACACCGATGTCTGGGTTTCCATGGGCAAGGAGGCGGAGGCGGAGGATCGTCTGCGCGAACTGGCCGGTTATCAAATCAACCGGAGCGTGGTCAAGCTGGCCCGGCCCGGGGCGCTGGTCATGCACTGCCTGCCCGCCTATCGCGGGAAGGAAATTGACGAGGAAACCTTCGAGGCCAATGCCTCCACCATTTTTGAGGAGGCGGAAAACCGGCTCCATTGCCAAAAGGCGATTTTGCAGCGGCTGGCGCAGTGAGAGAGGGATGATTTGTTGATCATGCCGAGTGTTTATATCAAAACGTATGGCTGCCAGATGAATGAGCGCGACTCGGAGGCGGTCGCGGCGCAATTGGCGGCCCGGGGTTATTCGCTGGCGCGCACCGAGACGGCGGCGGATGTGATTCTGCTCAATACGTGCAGCGTGCGCGACATGGCGGAGCAAAAGGCCATCGGCAAAATGCAGAACATCGCCGTGCGCGTCCGCCGCCATCGCCCCAAGGTGGTGCTGGGCTTGCTGGGGTGCATGGCGCAAAGCCGGGGCGCGCAATTGCTGGAGCAACTGCCGGACGTGGACCTGGTGATCGGCACGCAAAAACTTCATCGCGCGGCGGATTATTTGGAGGAAATCCTCGCCGGACGGCGCGGCAAAATCGTGGATGTGGAGGCGGAGGCGGGGAGCGAAGCCGCCA
>Ga0326728_10021292_pt1 | contig 12211 bp, 11 predicted proteins | sample MB3enrmetagenome_FD_207602 | JGI IMG/M metagenome (GOLD analysis project Ga0326728, IMG submission 207602) | Lab enriched peat soil microbial communities from McLean, Ithaca, NY, United States - MB31MN | ecosystem: Environmental > Terrestrial > Soil > Wetlands > Peat | place: USA: New York...
CCTTATACCCAGAGGATGTTCTTTTACTACTCTTTTCATTACTGCATCATAACCTTTTGATTTTGTTCTGAAAGCTGACCCAAAAAATATAACGATACACTATAACTTATAAAAATATATTTAAGGACGTGGGACTCGGGGTCGATAATTCCACTGCGGCAATAATTTTGGAAGTATTTGGTCTAAAAATGTAAATATCAGTAAGCATGCATTTGCATAAAGATGTGCATCAGAAAAGTTGAGTGCCAAATTAATGACAAACTTTGCCTTCGTTAGGCAGTTAAATGTATTAAAGTACCTGATTATTCGACAACTGCACATGCAAAAATATCACTCGAAAGCGTGATAACCGAAATTAATTTACTACAAAAAACAAACCGTTCGCCTAGGAAAATTCACGGATATGTTTGCTTGCAACTACTTCTAAAAAGATATCCATATTTGAAACTTCTTCCGAGATTAAAACTTTATATGATGTTGTGTGAATAGTAGCTACTCATATCTATGAAGCCTCAGTATTTCACTAATTTTAACTTTCTAATCAAAGTTGTGATGGTGAACCTCGCTGCAAGCAATGGGGTATGTTCGCACTACACAATTGATTGAAGATTACCTTAGAAAATGCTTTCTAGCTTATATTCTACAAATTCGTACTGGCACGGGTTACCGCAAGCCACGAACATTGTTCCCTCTGCAGGAATCATGATTACCGATGCTTGGGTCGAACCCTGCGGGAGGGGTTTCGTTTCATCGACATGTCTACATATCGAATTTGGATAATTATTGTGATCAGCCAGTATATCCATCATTAACTTTGGGGTAAGTTGGCCGTAGTTCAATTCCATCAACCGCTTAATTCGCTGGACTCTGATATAAGAATCTGGATTACTTTGACCATACCAATCACCCTTTTTGAACCTTTCAGTCATGTAGTGATTGGAATGCACCAACATATCCCTTTTTGGCTGCATAACATTCAAGTCGTCGAATGTGCTCTCAAATCCGACGATGTCCACTCCGGAACTGCCAAGATTGTAGTATAGCATACTCCGAGCAGCTTGGCAGAGGACACCAAGGGCATCGCTGATAGTCTGCTGTCTCAACAGCTTGGGGAGATAGCACCCAATAGGAATATTAAGCTTATGACCGGAATTGCGATGTGGCGAGCTCGCAGTGAAGCCGATACCGATACCCGCAGAGTTGAGACCACACTCAAAGATACCTCCATAAACCAAGCAAAGTTGTTCCATTCCCTCAGCCCGCTTGATCCTGAGAAGGACGAATGGAATACCATCGAACAAGTCGAAGTTCTGCCCTAGGAAGGTTTCCCCACTTATGACAGCCTTACCGGTAGCAGCGAAGGACGTGCATAGCCCAGGTACCTGGCCGGAATAAAAAAACATCAACTCCATTAAAACCCTTACCATCAAGGCCTCCTCAAAGCTTATACTCACACCTGCAGCTATGCCCTTAATGAGCTCTACTGCCTGAGGATCAAAGTTCTCAAGCAAAGGCAAAAAACTCATTGATGCTATTAATAATCTGCTCCTTGCTTATCTGGTACTGCTGGCTGAACTCGTGAAACCACTCGATGCTCCAATGAAAATCTTTTCTACATATCTCTCCATACTGCTGGCCGATCTCGAAGTCCGTACCTTGACACTTGATAACTTTGAGTGCCTTTGCTTCTTTCATGATGATATATACCCTCTTTATTTAACTTTGTAATAGCCATGTAGATATGTTCTTTACTTATTTTCGCTTGATTATTAATACTGACAGTGAAGTTTACGGTATACAGCTGACGTTGATCTTTATTTTGTACTTAGGACTTACTCCTTGATGAAAAAATCAAGCATTATATCCATTATTGTTAAAATTACATTTTAGGTCTTTTAGGGGTTACTTATATTGATTTTAGACTCAATTGCTTAAGGTCTAATATCTTTTAAATGAGATAAGACCTGAGTGGAGGGAAGCCATTAAAACCTACAGAACTGTAGCTTTGAGTGTATGCGCCGGTTGTAAAGATATATACTTTGTTGCCTTCTTTCATCGTATGCGGAAAAGAATACTTATGATGTTCGTAAAGGATATCCATGCTGTCGCATGTTGGACCTGCAAGGATTACTTCTTCAGCACAACCTTTTTTATCGCAAAAAATAGGGTATTTAATACATTCATCAAGAGTTTCGATTAGACCTCCAAACTTGCCAATATCGAGATAAACCCATTTATATTGGTTAAATCTGGCTTTCCTGGAGATCATTACTACTTCACTTACGATTACTCCGGCGTTGGCAACCATAGAGCGTCCTGGTTCAATAATGATCTCAGGGAGCTTATCTCCAAAGTCCTCAAGTAAAAAACGACGAATTTCTTTGAAGTAGGTTTCAAGATCACTTGCCTTTGCCTGATATTTTGCAGGAAAACCTCCTCCAAGGTTAATCATCTTGAGATGGATACCTTTTTCAGCTACTGCTTGAAAGAGATACTTGCATTTGGAAATGGCATTATCCCATTGACCAATATCTCTCTGCTGGGAACCAACATGGAAAGAAAGTCCATAAGGCTCAAGCCCCATTTTTTCGGTTTCCAGAATAAGCTTGTATATAAGATCAGGATGCGCGCCAAATTTCCTTGAAAGGGGCCAATCAGCGCCGTCACTTTCGGTAAGTATTCTAAAAAAGATTTTGGAACCCGGAGCATTTTTAGCTAATTTTTTTAAATCGCTCTCTGAATCACTAACAAAAAGTCTCATTCCTTTTTCATATGCGTAGGCTATATCTTTTTCTTTCTTTATCGTATTGCCATAACTCATTCTTTCAGGTTCTACCCCAAGCCTGAGCAGTTGATTAAGTTCATAAACCGTTGCTACATCAAAATTGGAACCTTTGTTTTTCAGGGCAAGAACAACTTCATCCATAGGGTTTGCCTTTACAGCATAATGAATTTTTGCGAAAGGCATATGTTCAATTAAATAATCATAACTTTTCTTAATCTCCTCCAGATCAACAATCAAAAATGGTGTCTCTTTACCATGAGAAAATTTTTTAATTTTGTTAAAGTCATCTCTTGAAAAGAATTCATCCTGTGGAAACTGGTAAGGCTCTTTTCTCATATTTATTCCCAAACTATCTTGAAGCTAATAAAATAAGACACTTTCTAATATTCTTTCAGTATTGTAGAAATTTACTATTAATTTCACCAGCTTTTGAATGCAATTAATCAAAACCCAGAAAATAATAAAAAAATCTCAAAAACAATAGCATAAAAAATTATAAAAATTGGAATTATATCTGCTTAAAGTCAAATTCGTAGAAAAAGTGGAGAATTAATGAGAAAATTTGCTGTCACTAGCCAGAAAAACATATTATATGCCTAATTATTTGACAACTGCACATGCAAAGGCCCATACTATATGCGTGATATCCATCCGTGCGTCCTTTGAAATAACGTTCTTCTATGTCCGCTGGGCTCAAATTCTCTTGAAGACTAAATCCTAAACTTGCGAGCTCTTCGCCCAAAGTTGACGGATTGAAGCCAGTTATCATAGGTTCGCCTATCTTTCTCAAGTACTCCAATGATTTTTGCATTTGTTGAGACGATTTCTTAGGGATAAATGCATCGATATCGAGGTAATCAAAAACAATAATGATTCCCGCAGGAGCGATCGCTGTGATGGAACGCAATGTTGTAAATACTTCATCTCTGGTCAAGAAGTGAGTGACACCAAGCCAATTAAAGAAGGTTTTAACTTTTGGGTCATACGATGACGAGCTAGTTAGTGCTGTCACCAGACTTTCCTTTGTGAAATCTATAGGAATAAAATGTAAATTTGCTGGATGTTCCCATTCCAACTCAGCAAGGCGCTGAAGCTTAAATTCTTGTATCGTGGGGGGTCAACCTCAAATACTTCTAACTTTTCCAACATTTTCGGTTGCCTGAATGCAAAGATACCCATTCCTGCTCCAAGAATCACATGCCTGCTTTACTTCTAGCTTGATAGCTTTTTCTAGGGCATCTAGCGCGTACCACGCACGACTACTGAAAAAGCCAGCATATTTATGTGTTGCTTGCATCAATGACTTTGAGGTAATTCTTTGATCAGAATGCGATGCAGAATACTAAGAACAATTTAACTGTTGCTTTCTATTTTTCAGGGGGCGGCATTTGATAGTATTTTTTACCATCTATCCTCATCAGAAAGACCCTTATATTCGATCATTTGTCTAGCTTTTTTCTTCTCTTACATAGAAGGAGATGCATGTTTTATTCCTATTTTATCCAGGAGCATCTACTACAAAAACTACTTTGGGGTTTCAAGATCTCTTCCATTGTTACTCTACAAGTTGTGCTTTTATGAAGCAGGCAAAGTTTGCAGTCTATAACCTCCATTGCAACAGTCTTATATCCGCTTTCTGCTATTAACTCAACTCTTTCTTCAAAATCTTTTAGTTTATCTTTTTCATATGTCTTTGCTCTTCATTTTATATACTATCGATATTAGATAGCAAAACCTTTTTTAAAGTGGAATGCCTGAATAATTTTTGATTTCTTCTAGTTATTAATATAAAAATCACAATCCATATCATGAAACTTAAATGAAACAAACTTATTTATGGAAAAAATCCCATGACAGGATAATCACTATTATTCTGAAATAAACGATTATCTAAAATTTCATTTTTCAAATTCATTTCAATCTATATAAGACTCCATTCACAAAGGTGTGCTGAGAAGATATGACTTCCAGAAACTTTCTTACGATCGATGATTTTGATATAGACGGGAAAACCATTCTTGTAAGGGTTGACCTGAATTCTCCCATGGATACCAAAGGCAACATTTTGGATGATATGCGTATTCGAAGTCACGTTGCCACCTTGAAGGACCTAGAGGGTGCAAAAGTTATTCTGCTTGCGCACCAGAGTAGGCCAGGGAAAAAAGACTTCACACTAATGAAGCCTCATGCCCATCTGATGTCTAAACACCTGGGTAGGCAAGTTAGTTATGTGGACGATATTTTCGGGACCTGTGCTAAGATTCAGATCGCGTCGATGGAAATTGGTGATGTCATATTGCTCGAAAACGTAAGGTTCTATTCCGAAGAAAGCTTGGAAAGAACACCACCAGAACATGCCACAACCTACTTGGTTAAGAAACTGGTGCCCTTTGTGGATATTTTCCTAAATGATGCGTTTGCCGTATCCCATAGATCTCATCTTTCTGTGGTAGGATTTACGGAACTTCTTCCTTCTGGAGCCGGAAGAGTAATGGAAAAAGAGCTAGTGTCTCTCGACAGGGCAATGAAAGGAGTGGAACGGCCAAGTATTTTCGTTTTGGGAGGAGCAAAGGTTGATGATTCCCTTAGAGTGGCGGAAAATGTACTTGCAAATGGAGGAGCGGACAGGGTACTATTTACTGGAGTGGTAGCAAACGTTGCTTTAGCTGCTTCTGGAGTAAATATTGGAAAAGTCAACATAGAATTTATCAAATCCCAAGGTTACGAAAATCAGATCGAAAAGGCAAAAAGTCTACTTGAGAGATTCAGAGACAGAGTTTGTCTCCCTATGGATGTGGCTGTAAACGATAATAAAAAGCGAGTTGAGGTGCCTATTTTGAAGCTTAATTCAAACTCTCTTCCCATAAACGATATAGGGCTTGAAACAATTGTGAATTTCACCAAGGAAATCGCGAATTCAAAAACTGTTGTCTTAAATGGCCCTGCAGGAGTATCAGAGATTGATGAATTTGCTCTTGGAACCCACGAGATAATAAAGGCTGCAGTAAAATCTGAGTTTTCAATTATTGGCGGGGGCCATATAACTGCAGAAGTTGACCATCTTGGCTTAGAACATCGTTTCTCCCATATCAGCACAGGTGGAGGAGCCTGTATTGATTATCTTGCAGGGGTGAAACTTCCAGGCGTTGAGGCCCTGAAGGTTGCGGCTAGGAAGTATCATGAAGCTAGAAAAATTTAAAGCTTTTGTTTACTTGAATTTCCGAACCTATTAATTTTGTAGCAATATCTTCTATTTAGCAGTTATTTCTGCTTCTTTCTTCTCACTAAAATAATGAAAGTTAGATTAATTTTTAAGATACTGTCATATTGAGAAAATGGATGGCATTTTTGTGCACAGCTGCTGAAAGTAAGTTCCATTTCCTTATAAATGAAGTTCTGGAAATGATAAGTTCAGATAAACATATTGTTATACCAGTTTCAGTATACATATTGTTATTAGTCGATGTAAATTATAATGAGAAATGAGATCTAAAGGCTAATGGAGTGAAATTTACAGGCTAGACTATTTGAAAATAGGTGTTGGTTCACGCATGCTTACAGAAACTGAAGGAAGGACTGCAGTCAAACTTGCAAGAAGGGCAATTGAATCATTCCTGTCTGAGAGGAAACTCCCAGAGCCTCATGAGTTGGGTTTTGAGCTTTCGCCGGTTTTTGCGGAAATGAGGGGAATTTTCGTTACACTTACTGAAAAAGGGTTCCTTAGGGGTTGTATAGGGCATCCTTTTCCGGACTCCACACTAAAGGAAGCAATTATGGATTCTGCGATCTCAGCGGCAATTCGCGACCCGCGCTTTCCACCTGTTGAAGAAGAGGAACTGGATAATATAATTGTGGAGGTAACAATTCTTACACCTCCTGAAAGAATCAATACCCCTCCAAAAGAATTTCCCAATTTTATAAAAATCGGTAGACATGGTCTCATTGTAAAGCAAGGTTACTGCCAGGGATTGCTGCTTCCTCAAGTTGCCCCTGAAAACAATATGGATTCGATTGAGTTTTTGGGCCATACATGCATGAAAGCCGGCCTTTCTCCTGATGCCTGGCTCACAGGAGCTGAAGTTCACTGTTTCGAAGGGCAGATCTTCAAGGAAAAAGAACCAGGTGGCGAAATTTTTGAAGAAAAATACCATTAAAAACAGAATTTAAGGCTCAAAAGCTATCTCAAAAGACTATGGGAATTTCGATAAAGCCCAATATTTTGTCGGTTTTTATACAAAGTCTAATAAATAATTCGCTTTTCGACGTTATTTATTATAAAATCATAGCATAAGGATCTCTCTATATTTTTTCCAAAATATGAGAAAGATACTCATTTTTCAGATTTGATCAATAACTCGCGGACACGATCAATAAGTAATTGGAACTAGTGTTTCAACAATTTAATCTTTGTCTTAATAAGTTTCGAATACATTATGTCTTAATGTTGTAGCCTAACTTTGCCTTTTGAGTAAAAATAAGTGTCTTTGTTTGTTTTCATTGGAGCAAATACACAAACAAAGGTAATTCGCTTTACTCAACTGTTAAACCAGGGGTGAATGAAGAAATAATGTTTTCAATATAAAAAGATATTATATCATTAAAATAGCATCAAATTAATGCTTATTTTTGTTATTTTTGACTTCAGATAGTTAATTGCGAATTCAAGATGATTTGTAGAAGACGTTGTAACATGAAATGAAAACTTAAAAACTTCTTGATAGCCATAATTTGCTTCATCAAATAAAGCTGTATATATTAACGGTACTAAATAGTTCAGAAGATATATCGAGTAGAATGGAGTGTTCATACCAGTAGTGTAGTCACTTTTCGTTTTCCTAATCAATACTCCATTATTTTCAGTTACCCTTTTTTATTTTATTCTTTTTGTAGAAATGGTTTTTGGAAATGAAGAGATTTGAAAATATTGGTATGAGTCAAAATATTTATTAGGAAATATGCTGTATAAACTGAACATGCCCTCTCTGTCTTTCGTAATGCCTTCAATGAATGAAGAAGAAACCATCCGAATTTGTATAGAGAAAGCTCAATACATATTAAAAAAATATAACATAGATGGAGAAATAATAGTCGCTGATAATTCATCAGACAGAACAGCTGAGATCGCAGTGGCTATGGGTGCAAAGGTAATCGGCCCAATAAAAGGATATGGGAATGCTTACCTCAAAGGACTTGCCCTGGCAAAGGGAGACTATATTGTTATTTCAGATTCGGACAATACATACGATCTGCTCGAGCTTGATAAATTTTTGGCCCCTCTCATGGCAGGAGATGCAGACTTTGTAATAGGGACCAGAATCAAAGGCGATATAAAGAAAAAAGCTATGCCTTGGCTGCATCAATACATAGGCAATCCTTTACTGACTGAAATGCTTAATTTTCTGTTCAAAACAAAAATATCGGATGCCCATTGTGGAATGAGAGCTTTTACAAATGAAGCACTTGAAAAAATGAATCTTAAAACTCATGGAATGGAATTAGCTTCCGAAATGGTAATAGAAGCCGCTAAATGTGGATTGAGGATCAAAGAAGTTCCTATAACCTATTACTCACGAAGAGCTCCTTCCAAACTAAACTCTTTTAAGGATGGCTGGAGACATATTCGCTTCATGATGCTCTATAGGCCAGTTCCTTTCCTATACTTACCAGGTGCTTTTGTGTTTATCCTGGGTTTTTTAATAACTTCTGCCCTTCTTTTCACGGAAAGTGCTGCATATAACAGATCACACTCATTTATTTTGGGTGGTATGCTTTTAATAATTGGCGGACAAACTCTTGCTACTGGTGGGTATATGAAAACATATGGCCTGATCCACGGCTTGTACCAGGTTGACAAAAAAAGTAAAAAGTTGCTAAGCTACCATTCCCTCGAAAAAGAATTATTTGCAGGCTCCATTATCTTGGGGCTTGGCATCATTCTCGGGCTGAAAGTTGCCTATACTTGGATCATTTCTGGATTTGGTTCTCTTAAAGAGGTGGAATCGGCAGTTATTTCAATGGTTCTTGCGGCAATTGGGCTTCAGCTAATCTTTTCTGCAATTTTTATCAGCGTAATGCTACTGGAAGTGGATACAGACTAATAAGTGATACAATGAAAATAGCTTTCGTATACGACGCTGTATATCCATGGGTCAAAGGTGGTGCAGAAAGGCGGATCCATGAATTGGGGAAACGGCTCTCGGCCAAGGGGCATAAAGTGCATATTTTTGGGATCAAATGGTGGGAAGGAGAAGATACTATCGAGTATGAAGGTATGACCTTACATGGTGTTTGCAAATCTATGGAACTGTACGTAAACAGAAGAAGATCAATATCCGAAGCACTTATTTTCTCAGTGAAATTGTTTTCTCATCTCCAGCGGGAAAAAATGGATCTTATAGATATTAGTGTATTTCCATATTTTCCATGTTTTACCACAACAGTGATCTCAGTCCTGAAAAGAACTCCTTTGGTGTTCACATGGCATGAAGTTTGGGGTGACTACTGGTATGAATATTTGGGAAAGGCAGGCTTTTTCGGAAAAGTTATAGAGAAATCTGTTTCAAAAATTTCGGATAAAAACATAGCAGTTTCGGACTGGACGAAGAAGAGGCTTGAAATCCTTAGGGTTCCTGAAGAAAAGATTACGGTTATCCCTAATGGGATAGATCTTAAAATGATTAATACGATCGCATCTGAAGGCGGCATAACTTATGCAGGGCTTGATGAAAAAATATACGACGTGATTTTTGTAGGTAGGCTTATTAAGGAAAAAAATGTTGATGTCCTGGTTAAAGCTGTGGTCCTTCTTAAAGTCGATTTTCCGGATATCAGATGCTGCATTGTTGGGGAAGGGGCCGAAAAAGCAGAGCTTATGGAGCTTGTAAAAGAGCTAAGAGTTCGTGGAAACTTCGAGTTTGTAGGCTTTCAAGAGTACCGTATGCTCATCGGAAAAATCAAGGCTTCAAAGGTTCTGGTGCTGCCTTCCAGCAGAGAAGGTTTCGGAATGGCTGTAATAGAGGCTTTTGCCTGCGGAGTGCCTGTGGTGACGGTGAAGGAAAGATACAACGCAGCGCAGGAATTGGTCGATGATGGGATGGATGGGTTTGTTGTTAAACTGGATGCAGATGAAATTAGAGTAGGTATAAAAAAAATCATTCAAGAGGATATCGATTATAAAGAGGTTGTTGAGAGAGTTTTTTGTAAAGCTAAAAAATATGATTGGAATGAGGTCGTTACAAAAATTCTGTTAGCATATCGAAAATGATTTTATAATTCGATTCTTAGTACAAAAATTAGGTAATTTTCAAACAATTTGACAACTTACATAATCGATTTCAAAAAAAAAATCTTTATTATTTTTTTCTTGCTTTTTTTCCAGTTTTGAAAGAAAATGGAATTTCGTAACAATGTCGCAAAATTCATTCCATGAAAGAGATAGAAGATTGCGGTCAATCATTCTGAATTTCATCCAGTTACTCTTTATAAAGAAGTAGTTTGATACTTGAGAGAATATAGCTTTCACAGACATTTCAAGCTTCGTCCTTTATTGATAAAACGATATTGGGGTGGGAGTCATTTTAAAGTGTAAAGTTTCATTGATCCATTACTATAAAATATTCTTAATAGTTCTAAGTAAAATCTGATTTGAAAACGATGTTAACATCTATTCAAAGTGTTCTAACTCTCATCAACTACTCCCTTTTTAAAGGTAAAAGTTCAAATTTTAGAGCTGGATGAGTACAAAAAGGTATATCAAGTCAATCTATAAGGGTAAGCATATCCCCCCTCAAATGCCACATTTTTTGCAATGAGTTCATAATAAAGCTCTGGTCTACGGTCTTTCAGATAATCTCCTTCCGGATGTGTGGGTCCAAAATCATTGGGAATGATATCTGCAATCAGAAGGGTTTCTTCAGATCTGGCCGCTAATAAAAGATCGCCATTTGGACTACTGATAATAGAATTTCCTCTATATTGCCATGAATTTTTGCCAACTGTTTCATAACCACAACGATTGGAATAAGCAATAAATATTTTATTAATATAGGCATTCGAAGGAATAATATTTTTTGTGACATCGGGATAAGGCATTTGAGTATGTTTTCCATCTGGTAGTGTATAACAATAATCCGCCGCAGTGGGAATCACAATCAACTTGGCCCCCTTGAGAGCAAGAATTCTCGATAATTCTGGAAATTCTGCCTCATAGCAATTTAAAATCCCGATAGGAAAACCAACTACTTTGATAACAGGAAACAATTTTTCGTTATCTATTTCAGTATAACCAAATGAAAAATTAGATTTCTCCGCCTGTCCAAAAAGATGTGTTTTGCGGTAATTTTGCAGCAATGAACCATCAGAATTTATAACTGCAATAGAATCATAGTAATGAACCTCTTTTGAGCTGGAATCTCTTTCAGGATAAGGAAAGATAATAGCCATATCACTGTTTTTGGCTATTTCGGAAACTTTGCTAATGGAAGAGCCATTAATATCTTCTGCTAATTGTTTTACCAGACCAGGGTTAAGAGCAGAACCAGTCAAGTAAAGCTCTGGAAAGCTGATAAGTTGGACATTATACTTTTTGGCCTGCTTTAAAATTTGTTCAAGTTTTTCAATGTTACTTTGTACTGCTTTTGGCGTTCCAATGGAGCCTTCACCCTGATAAATGGCCAACCTTATCCCCTTACCACGTTGTGGGATATCTTTTTTCACTCTAGTGAGATAAATCATAATATTACTCCTTTGGATCATTGTGATATTTTTAAATTTGAGTCGTAGGAATGAATTACTGAAAACAATAACCAATATGAAGACTCAGTTCCAAAATATTAGAGATAAAAGTGATTCTAACACTATTAATTTAAATTTCTGATTTTATAATTCATATATTCTGTTATTATAATACTGATTATAGGAATATACTGACCATTAAATAACTTTTCTAAAAGATTATTCTCTGAGATATTTATGTAACTTTGATAATGATTATAAAGTTGCCTCTGGATATAATTTGACTTTAGTATAAAAATATACTGAATAAGAAGATATGTTAGCTTTAAGAGGATTTTGATAAATCTCTGATTTCTACGAGTCATATATATTTATAAGCATATGATATAATTTAGGGATTGTTTGCGATTCTCTTAAATGTAAACCTTGGAGGCATCTACTCTTTTTTAGCAGTAAAAAAACTTTTGGTTATGGAGTGAGTTACTGAAAAATAAATACCCAAAGATTTCTCTATATTTTTTCTCAATACGAGGGAAATACACTTTTTTCAGATATGATCAACAGTTGATGGATACAATCAAAGATGTTTTGATCCAGCAATTTCTTATAAGAACAGATTTTAACTTTATTTTAGAATGTGTTTTAGTAGAAGCTCTATAGCTAGATATATCCACAATGTTTTTATAAAAATAG
>Ga0326728_10021294_pt1 | contig 12209 bp, 7 predicted proteins | sample MB3enrmetagenome_FD_207602 | JGI IMG/M metagenome (GOLD analysis project Ga0326728, IMG submission 207602) | Lab enriched peat soil microbial communities from McLean, Ithaca, NY, United States - MB31MN | ecosystem: Environmental > Terrestrial > Soil > Wetlands > Peat | place: USA: New York...
GATCACAAACTCCCGCCGGCGCGCGGTTCTGCGGCGTTGCCTGGTTGCCGGACAGATTGCCGTCAGCCTGGTTCTACTCTCCGGCGCGGCATTGCTCCTCAAGAGCTTTCAGAACATGGAAGAACAACGCCTGGGAATGCAAACCCGCGAAGTGCTGACGGCGCGCATTGCGCTGCCCGGCTTCCGCTACGACACCGGCCAAAAGAAGATGGCGTTTTATCTTCAGGCCGAAGCGGCGCTCAGGCGGCTGCCGGGAATTCGCGCGGTGGCCTTCAGCGATTCGCTGCCGCCGGGCGGCTGGAACAGTGGCAGGCGCTATTCGGATTTGGCAGCCGAAGGCAAACCCCGCGCGGCGCAGGGAACGGGCGGCTCGGTGGTCGCTCGCAGAGTCACGCCCGACTATTTCCGCGCGTTGAATATTCCCATTGTTCGCGGCCGGAGCCTTGCCGAGGAGAATCGAAGCTACAGCGAACATATGGTGGTTCTCAGCAGGCTGATGGCCGCCCGCCTGTTTCCGGGCGAAGACCCCATCGGGAAGCGTGTGCAGTCGGGGCACGATGGGCCCTGGGAAACGGTGGCAGGCGTGGCGGAAAACGTGAAGAATAACGGTCTCACGGAGCAGGACGATCCGGAGATTTACTCGCTCCAGCGCAGCGCGGCCGAGGACTGGGGTCCGCCCGCGCCGGTGATGATCGTCGATGCGCTTCTGCCGGCCTCGACCGTGGCTCCGTGGGTCCGCTCGCAAATTGCGCAGCTTGATCCGACGGTCCCTGTCGAAATCGAGCCGCTCTCGCAAACGGTGAGCAAGCTGGCCGACCGGCCGCGCTTCGAGACGGCCCTTCTGAGCTTCTTCGCCTTCTGCGGGCTACTGATGGCAGTGATCGGGCTTTACGGGGTGATCGCGTTTTTGGCGGCGCAGCGGACGCAGGAGATTGGCGTGCGCATGGCACTGGGCGCGACTCGGCTGGATATTCTGCGGCTGATTGCCGTGGAAGGCGTGCGGCTGATCGTGCTGGGCGTGGCCTTGGGTTTGGGTGCTGCGCTGGCTATGGCGCAACTATTGAAGAGCTTGCTCTTTCAGGTGAGGCCGCACGATCCGCTTCTGTATGCGGCGGCCTTGCTGCTTCTGGCGTTGGTGGCTCTGGCGGCGACGCTGATTCCCGCGCGCGCGGCGACGAAAGTCGAACCCATGCAGGCGCTGCGGACGGAATAGGAGAAAATGATGCACAAGCTGAGAGCATTGTGGATTCGCCTGCGCGGCATGATCGGCACACGCAGCGACGAGGAAGACTTCGCCGCAGAACTCGAAAGCCACGTTCAAATGCACACCGAGGATGGCATCCGCGCCGGGCTGACGCCGGCCGAAGCCCGCCGCCAGGCGCTGATTCGTCTGGGCGGAGCGGAGCAGACCCGGCAGGCCTACCGTGAGCGGCGAACTCTTCCCTGGCTGGAGACGCTCGGTCAGGACATACGATTTGGCCTGCGAATCCTCTGCAAGAATCCCGGCTACACGGCCGTCGCGGTCGTCACTCTTGCACTCGGAATCGGAGCGAACTCGGCGGTCTTCACGGTGGCGCAGGCTGCCCTGCTGCGTTCCTGGCCGGCTAAGGAGCCAGACCGCCTGGTCAGGCTGATCGCCACGACGCCCCAAGGCGAGGAAATCAATTTTTCCTACCTGGATTATGTGGATCTTGCCGGACAAAGCAAATCGCTCGAAGGGATTCTCGCCTACAATCGTCGCGCAAAGACACTTCGCGTGGGAGCGGAGTCGCAGACGGTGCTGGATGACGTTGTTTCTCCCAACTATTTTTCGGTTTTGGGGATACATGCGCGGCTGGGCCATTTCTTTACCGCCGAGTCCCATACGGGTAGCGAACCGGAAGTCGTAATCAGCGACTCGCTCTGGCATCGGGTTTTCAATGCGGATCCATCGCTGGTGGGAAAGCAAATATGGCTTACGAATCGCGCCTTCACGGTTCTCGCCATTGCGCCGCCGGGTTTTCGCGGCCTCCAGCGCGGGATTCCCACGGACCTGTGGATCCCCGTCGCGACCGAATACCCAAGCCAGGAGCTTGCCAACCGGAAGAGCCGCGAGTTTGAGGTGCTTGGGCGCTTGCGGCCCGGTGCAACCCCGGCGGGGGCCAGGGTTGAGCTTGATGCTCTTGGAAAAGGCCTTGCTCTGGCCTATCCGGCCATCGACAAAGCCAGGAATGTTGCGCTGGTTTCCGAGCGCGAGCGCCTGCGCGAAGCCATGGCGCCCACGCTGTTGCTGATGACGGCCGTAGGATTGGTTCTGCTGATCTGCTGCGCCAATGTGGCCGGATTGGTTCTGGCCCGCTCCGACGCAAGGCGCAAGGAGGTTGCCATGCGCCTGGCGCTGGGCTCTGGACGCATGCGCCTCGTGCGCCAGTTGTTGACCGAGAGTTTGCTGCTCGCTTCGCTGGGGGCGGCGCTCGGCCTGCTTCTAGCGGTGGGACTGTTCCGGCTGCAACCGGCGCTGATGCCTCCTGCGGAAGTGGAACTGGGGCTCGATCTTCACTTCGACGCATCGGTCCTTGCCTTTACCGCAGCTGCCGCTCTTCTGTCGGTTCTGGTCTTTGGATTAGCGCCCGCACTTCAGCTCTCCAAGACGAGTCTCGTCTCAACGCTCAAGGGCGAAGGAACGGGCGCGGTGCGCGGTGTGCGGCGATGGACGATGCGAAACGCGTTGGTGCTGGGCGAGATTGCGCTGTCGGTTGTGCTGTTAACGGCCTCCGGACTTGTCGTGCGCAGCCTGCTCTTCAGCCGCTCGCTTCCTCTTGGCATTGACCAGCAAAGGCAACTGGTCTTCTTCGATCTGGTTCCCGGAGTCGCCGGGTATGACTCGGAGCGCAGCGCAGTTTTCTTCGAACAAATGCAAGAGAAAGCAGCGGCGCTGCCGGGGGTCCGCCACGCAGCTCTGGCGCGGCGTGTATTGCTCTCCGATTCGGGAGGAGGAATGACGCAGCGAGTTTCCATCCCTGGCGTGGAATTGCCGCAAGGACAGCTCAGCGTTCCCGTTAAATTCGACACGACTGACGGCAATTACTTCCGCACCGTCGGAACGCGCCTGATCGAGGGGCGGGAATTCAATTCCGGCGACAATCCTTCGGCTGCCAGAGTCGCGGTTATCAGCCAAACAATGGCGGAACGCTTCTGGCCGAGCCAGGAGGTCCTGGGGCGGCAGATCGTGGCCGACGGGACGGCGCGCCAGATCGTGGGCGTTGTCGAGGACGCGAAGATCAACAGCATCCATGAAGCGCCGGAACCCTATATGTACTTCCCATTCGCGCAGATGCCCAGCGAGGAAGGAACGCTCATCGTCGAGGCAAATAGCAATCCGAAGGCCCTGACGGCAAGAATACTGAGCGATATTCAACGAGCGGATCGCAATGTGCCTGTCTCGGTTCGCACTGTGAATTATTTGATGCAGCAGGCCTTCTGGGCAGATCAGATGGCCGCAGACTTTGTGGGAGCCCTCGGACTGCTCGGAATCTTTCTCGGTGCCATAGGACTCTATGGTCTGGTTGCCTTCACAGTGAACCGGCGCAGCCGCGAAATCGGCATTCGCATGGCTCTCGGCGCCGAGCGCCGGGATATATTGCGGTTGGTGCTCCGCCAGGGACTGACGCTTGCCGCGATTGGCGCCGGAATCGGCCTTGCGCTTTCGCTTGCGATCATGCGGTTGCTGGCGAACCTGCTCTATGGGGTTCGGCCAACCGATCCGCTCACTTATGCCTGCAGTTCGATTCTGGTCGTTTTGGTGGCTCTGGCGGCGACGCTGATTCCCGCGCGCGCGGCGACGAAAGTCGAACCCATGCAGGCGCTGCGGACGGAATAGGAAGCGCGATTCTCGCGTTGGGCGCAATCTGGCCGAAGCGCTGGAACTCGCCCCTTTGCGCAAAAAAACAACGGGGAAGAGCGGCAGGCTCCTCCCCGTTATTGTCCAGTCCAGGGTACTAATACTACTTCTTGGTCGGTGCGATCACGTCCTTGGCAGCCTTGGCCACGCGGAACTTGACCACGGTCTTGGCCTTGATCTTGATGGCCGCGCCGGTCTGGGGGTTGCGGCCAATGCGGGCCTTGCGCTCCGCCTTTACCAGGCGGCCGATGCCGGGAATCACGAAGACGCCGTTCTTCTTGGTCTCCTTGATGGCGGTCTCCGCCAGCAGGTCCAGGAAGGCCGCGACTTGCTTGTTGGTCAGTTCCATCTTCTCGGCCAGAAGCCGAGTCAGGGCGGTCTTGGTCAGTCCAGTAGCCATGTGATGCTCTCCTTTTGGGCGTGCCCTTGGGCGCGCCGGTGTTGCCTGGGTTTCCTTCGCGAGATGCGTTCCGCATGGAGGGAGTGCGACTTAGGCAACACTTGCACGAAACCCCTGTATTCATGCGGGTGGGAGAACCCGTCGTTCGTTACAATGCGGCTTTCGGGGGGGCAAAGTCAACATAAAAACCGCGTTTTTTGCATTTTTCTGAGGATTTTGTGGATATTTCGCCTATATTTAGCCGTTTTTGCCTGGTTTTGCCGGTTTTGAGCGGGAATATTGGGCCGCAAGAGCCGTGGAAGAGACCTCCGGCCGTCGGCTAATTCAGGCCGAAAAGCACCTTTTTCCTGGGCTCCAGAGTTGCTATGAGAGGGCTATTCAGCGCATCCACCACTGGCGCGGCCAGCCGGAAGTGGCGAATCAGCACTTTGGCGAAGTCCGGCTCCAGAGCCGCAGCGGCGGGCAGCGTCGTGCTCAGCCCCCACTGTCGGCAACGGACCAGGTCCATCGCGGGATGCTCGCTCGGAAAGCCCTTCGGCGGCCTCGTCAGCGCATTGCCTTCAAATTCGGCAAACGCCTTCCGCAGGGCTGCCGTCCGCAGGAGCTTGCGAAATTCCTCGTGGTGGTCCAGCAGCCAGTGGCGAATGGCGGCCAATTGTTCCTTGTCCGGCATCCAGGCCCCGGCGGCGACCACCGTCTCTTTGGCGCTAACGTGAAAGTAGAAGCCGGCGCCAGAGGTCTTCTTGAATCCATTCGGCATCCACCAGGCGGCGACGTGGGTCTTGTAAGGCTTCTTGTCGGCGCTGAAACGGGTGTCGCGATAAATCCGGAAGAGGCACTTCTCCGCTGGCCGCACGTAGTCCGGCGCAAAGCTCTCCATCGCCTCGGAGACTTTGCGAATGATGGCCAGCATCGGTTCCTTCAGCTCGGCATCGAAAGTGGCCTTGCGCGGCTTGAACCATTCGCGGTCGTTGTGGCGGGCGAGGGCGCGCAGGAAGGTGAGTGCTTCGGGACGCAGATGGGCGGCAGGCAAGGCAGGTGTAGGATTGCTCAGTTTGGAAACCATGACAAGAGGAGTGTAACGCGAAGACCCCCGCAAGACCTCTGAGCGCGCCCACGATTTGAAAGGGCACGGCTTCAGCCGTGCCGCAGAAGGCGCAAAATCAGCGGGGCTTTAGCCCCTGAGGCGTGCTGTTCACGAGTTTCCTAACCTGCTTCTGCAAGTCGCCGCGAGCGCAATTTTCCGCACCATCGGACCTAACGAAAAACGAATCGCGGGTGCGTCGTCTGTCGTCGGCCTGTCAAAATCGCGGTGGAAGCAGTTTTAGCTGCTGCTTGGCAAGGCGACGGTATTTGCCCATGCGGTCTGTGTCGCGGGTAATGCGGAAGTGGTCAGCCGCCTTGCTCGAATTCTCCATTGCGAGAAACGCCAGCCCGATCTTCCAATGAGCCGTAGCTACCATTAAGGCTCTGTGATTAGCGATACGGCCACCGAGAATCAGCTTCACGAGGATAGAGTTGCGCGGTCTCGTTTGCCGCGCTTCCGTTTTTGCTGCTTCGACTAATCGCTCTGCCCGACCGATAGCTTGCTCAGCTTCTGCTCGCCGGCCAAGCTGCTTCAGAGCCTGCACTCTTCTCGCCCAATACCTTGCGCAAAGCAGATCGTTATATACTCCGCCGCCAAAATAGATATCTCTCCTCGATCTGTGTATGCCAAGTTCCATGGATTGTTCCGCCATGTCGATGGCTTTCTCCGGGTCGGTCCGTGTCAGCAGAAGCAGATCCGCCATACTTCCTTGACCGCTTCCAGTTGGATCTCCCAATCCAAGTGCGCGCACGAGGCATTCCCGAGACTCCTCATAGCGCCCCTGATCCATTAGAGCGTCGGCCAGGCAAACCAGTGAACGGACTTGGTCGGAGCCGTCGAGCATGGCCATCGATTCACGGAAGCACTCCTCAGCTTTGCCAGGCTTCCCAGCCAACAATGAATCCAGACCTTTCCTTCGAAGCCTAATGGCTGGCGGACAATGTCCCATATTCCGCAGGTAAATAACATACGCTCCGGCGAGCACTGGAATTGTCAGCAGCGGTCCGATCAAAGGTACGTTCCACTGGGCGAGATGCGCGAGAGCTATCCCAAGCGGTGCCATTAAGACATCCCTTTCATGACGGCAACCCAATAGGTCCGTCCCCTTGCTGATTATTACCAAACAAACCCTCAGTTCAGGCGACTTCCGTAAAGCAGCCTGAATTCGCCAACGGCATCCATGCCCAAAGTCGTCTTGGCATCTCGCTCCGCTCTTATCGGATCACCTTCAGCGCGCCGCGGAAGAGCCCGTCGAAGTCGGCGGCGAGGGCGGCGTCTTTCGCGACGGCGTGTTCAATGGCCTTTTCGGCGGAGGCGCGCTGGTAGCCCAGATTGACGAGCGCCGAGAGCACATCCTCGGCGATAGCCCCGCGCACAGTCGTTTGCACCGGCGCAACGGCAAAGTCTTCGAGCTTGTCTTTGAGCTCGACCACGAGGCGCTCGGCCAGTTTCTTGCCGACGCCGGGAATGCGCGTCAGTTGCGCGTGGTCCTGGCCGCGAATGGCCTGGACGGTGCGCTCCGGCGACAACCCGCTCAACATCTTGATCGCCAGCTTGGGGCCGACGCCGCCGACGGTAATCAGACGCTCGAAGAGGCGCTTCTCTTCGCGGTCGAGGAAGCCGAAGAGGGCAATCTGGTCTTCGCTGACCTGGGTGTGGATGTGCAGCGCGGTTTCCTGGCCCACCGCGGGCAGCGCCGTGAAGGTCGGAACAGAAATCAGGACGTCGTAGCCCACCCCGGCCGCCTCGACAATGGCCTGGCCGGGCTGCTTATAGAGAAGCTTTCCGCGCAAATGAGCGATCATGGTGCCTTATTGTAGAATCCCGGCGGCCCCGGAAGCACCATTCTCCCGCAATTGCGTCAAAGAAGAGGCCGGGAATGGCTCCGGCCTGCCCCCGCCGGATACAATAAGGTTCTATGCTGCCGCATGGGGCAGAACACGATTCTGAATTCTGGAGCAGGTGCACGTGAGAGGTATTTTCTGCCGCGGTCCGCGGCTTGAGTTCGTTGCAGGATTGAGTATCGTGCTGGTGGCGTCCGCGCTGTCGGTGGAAGCGGCACGCGCGCAGAGCGTCAACACTACCACCACGCTGACCGCTCAATCCGGCGCAACAGCGACCTGTCCGACGGCCAACCTTTCGGTGACGTTGACTGACGTTTCGGTGGTTGTGGCCGGCAACGCGGGTGTGCCTGTCGGAACCGTCAGCATTATGGACGGGACCGGGAGCAATGCGGTTCAGCTGGCCAGCACATCTCTCGATTCCAGCGGCCAGGCCAATTTCGTTTTTTACCTTGCGGACGGTTCTCACTCTCTGAGCGCAGTGTATGCCGGCAACTCTACTTTCGCTGCATCGGACGCTACGCCTGTATCCGTTAGCATCAACGCTCAGTGCGATTCTTCGTTCGTGGTTTCGGCTTCCAATTTAGGGCCGTCCGCGACCTCTGCGAGCGCTCTCACCCTCATTCCCGGCCAGACCGGGACGGGCACGATCACCGTTACGCCATTGCAGACGTATGTCTCCTCGCTGACGGCTCCCGCGTTTATCACGATCTCCTGCTCGGGCCTGCCGGATACAGCAACCTGCGCCTTTACGCCGGAGAATGTCGAAATCCTGCCCGGCCAGAATGCCGGAGTCACCAGTGAGATGATGATTCAAACGGTTGCGGCTTCCACCACGACCTCGGGCTTGCCGGCGAACCGGCCAGGGCAGAACCGCACTCCCATCGCATGGGCGTTTCTGCTGCCCGGCGTTCTGGGTCTGGGCGGTCTGGCTTGGGGAGCGCGCCGCCGCAAATGGCTCGCACGGCTTTCGCTCGTGACCATCGTCTGCCTTGTGACCCTGATGGGCACCACCGGCTGCAATCCGCGCTACAACTACGAGCATCACGGCCCGGTTCCCAACCCCGCAACTCCGGCCGGAACTTACACTGTGACAGTTGCCGCGCAATCCAGCAACGGCGTCACGGCCACTTTGCACTCCACCAGTTTTGTGCTGACGATCAAGTAATCCGCCAAACGAGCGCTAGCGAAGAGGAGCCTGCGGCATTCCGCAGGCTCCTTCATTTTTGAGCTCTAGCAGATAAACCTGTTCTGGGATGTTTGCTCTGGTTTGCGGGCTTCTTTGGCGAACTCCTGCGATTGGCTCAGCCACGAGCGCTGGGAGCCGCGACCCCTGAGATGATAAAACGGCGTGAGAACCGAAGGGTGGCAATGGCGCGAAACACAAAATACTTTCTGTCTGGAATTGTGCTCGTGGCTCTACTGGCGGGCGGGTTGGCTGCATGCGCGCAGACGGCGGAGCAGGCGTGGCTCGGGCGCGCTGGCTATCACGGACCAAGCGATGTTTCACTTTTTACCAAGGCCCTTGGCCCCGGCGTCCTTGAAAAGACAGCGGAAATCGAGATATACCGCGAAATTCGCAGCCTGAGACTAGCATCTTCAGGGGATTCCTTTGGTTCCATCGACGGCAGGATCGTCCTGGGTACCGCGCATGAAGTCCAGCGCGCCTTTCCGGAATTGCCCGTTCCCGGCGACCTGGAGCCCGATGGCTACTGGCTCATGTGGGAGCAGCACAACGGTCATCCACTGCTGGCAGTCACTGGCGGAGATGAACGCGGCGTTCTCTACGGGGCGTTCGCCGTCTTGCGCACGCTTGCCGAAGGCGGAGACCTGCACTTCAAGGGCCTGCGCGAGCATCCCGCCATGCCCATCCGCTGGGTTGACGAGTGGGACAACCCGGACGGCTCCATCGAGCGCGGCTACGCCGGCCGATCCATTTTCTTCGAGGGCGGCAACGTCCGCCAGGACCTTGCGCCGGTGGCCGAATACGCGCGCCTGCTGGCCTCGGTGGGCATCAACGGCTGCAACATCAACAATGTGAACGCCGCGCCGCAACTGCTCGACACTGAGCACCTGAAGCAACTGGCCCCGATTGCCGACGCGATGCGTCCCTGGGGCGTGCGGCTGGCCCTCAGCGTGGACATTGCCAGCCCGAAAAAGATCGGCGGCCTCAGCACATTCGATCCCCTCGACCCGGCGGTGAAAGCCTGGTGGACGGCCAAGGTCAACGAGATTTACGCGCTCATCCCCGACTTCGCCGGCTTTACCGTGAAGGCCGACTCCGAGGGCCAGGCCGGCCCCGCCAGCTACGGACGCACCCCCGCCGACGCCGCCAACACGCTGGCCGCCGCGCTTGAGCCCCACGGCGGCATCGTTCTCTACCGCGCCTTTGTCTATAACCATCACGCCGACTGGCGCGACCCCAAGGCCGACCGGGCCCGCGCGGCCTACGACATCTTTCACCCGCTCGACGGCAAATTCGCCGCGAACGTCATCATCCAGACCAAGGAAGGCCCCATCGACTTCCAGGCCCGCGAGCCGGTTTCGCCTCTGTTCGCCGGCCTGCGCCAGACCAATCAGGCCATGGAACTCGAAGTCACGCAAGAGTACACCGGCCAGCAGCGCCATCTCGTTTATCTCGCGCCCATGTGGAAGCAGGTTCTCGACTTCGATCTGCGCGCCGAGGATCGATCGACCCCGGTCAAGGAAATCATCGCTGGCAAGAGCTTCAGTCGGCCTTTAGGCGGCATGGTGGCCGTCTCTGGGGTGGGCCGCGACGCGTGGCTCGGCTCGCCGCTGGCTATGACCAACCTCTACGCCTTTGGCCGCCTGGCCTGGAACCCCAATCTTTCGCCGGAAGAGATCGCCGCCGAGTGGACGCGGCAAACCATCAGCATCGACCCCGAAGTCGTCGGCACTGTCACGAAGATGCTGATGCACTCCTGGCCGGCCTATGAAAACTACACCGGCCCGCTCGGCATGCAGACGCTCACCGACATCACAGGCAGCCACTACGGGCCCAACATCGAGTCGAGCGAACGAAACGGCTGGGGAATGTGGCACAACGCGGATAAGGACGGCGTCGGCATGGACCGCAGCGTGGCTACCGGGACGGGCTACGCGGGCCAGTACCCGGCAGAAGTGGCGAAGATGTATGAGTCGGCAGCCACAACCCCCGACGAACTGCTGCTCTTCTTCCACCACGTGCCGTACACCTACCGTTTGCACTCCGGCAAGACCGTCATTCAGCACATCTACGACAGCCACTACGAAGGCGCGGCGCAGGCGGCAGAGTTCGCCCGCGAGTGGGCCACGCTGGAAGGCCGCATCGACCCGAAGCTGTACGAAGATGTGCGCGGCCGCCTCGTCTATCAGGCCGGTCACGCCATCGTCTGGCGCGACGCCATTGTGCAGTACTTCCTCAAGCTGAGCGGAATTCCCGACGAAAAGGGCCGCGCCGGTCACTATCCCGGCCGCCTCGAAGCCGAGGACGCGCGTCTCACCGGGTACAAGGTCATTGACGTTACGCCGTGGGAAGACGCCTCGGGCGGCAAAGCCATCAGTTGCGCGGAAACGGTCTGCAAGGCTGACTGGATATGGTCTGGCCAGCCCGGCCGATACAACATCGCCGTCCAGTACTTCGATCTCGCCGGAGGCGCAGCGCACTTCGCGCTGAAAGTGAACGGTAAGCCCGCCGACGCGTGGGCCGCGAACGCGACTCTGCCTTCAACCCGGCCACATGGCGACAACTCGACACGCCGCGCCACCCACGACGTGGAGTTGAAGCCAGGCGACCTGCTACGCGTCGAAGGCGCTCCGGACGGTGCCGATCCGGCCACGCTGGATTACATCGAAGTTGTGCCCTGATAAAAAACCCGCTGGTTTGGGTTTGTGGCCGCCCACCCTTTCGCCAAGTGCGCGAAAGGATGGGGCACCCACACGTTATCGACGGGTCATGGGTGGGCCACCTGCCCACCCGCCTGATGAGCGTGCCACCTGTCTGAAACAACTATTATTTGAGCCCAAATATCGCCAAAACCCAGACGAATCGAATAACAAGAAAGGCTAGAAATCCAAGGACAAAACCGTTTCTGCTCTCTCTACTGTCAGCAAAGACAAGACATAGTATGCACAATAGAAGGAGAGAACAAAATAGATACGGCCGCCCGTTGGGATGAAACAAGGTAAACGACAAACCAAAGCACACCAGTCCACTAAAACCAAAGATGATGCAAAGAATACGATCTTTCAAAGACATTTCGTATTTCATCATTGCACCACCCCAAGCGGCGGGCGGCCCGGTTAATCCATGGATCTGCGTGCGGTGAGCGATGCTGTGCCCCGTTCATCGCGCTTTTTGCGATGAGCGGGCGTGGTATGTGCTCTCCCACTCATCCACGATAATACTGTGGATGAATGGGGCACGATCCTTGTGATTTCATGATCGGGCCATCTGCCTGCTTCTCGCTTCAATGTAGCAAATATCTTCCCGCTTAGCCATCCTGCCCGAAGATCATCCAGTGTCCTGAATCGGAAGTTCGTTGAAGAATCCAGGGGCGAAAACACAGGTCCTTCGACTCAGTTTGGCGCAAAAAACGCGCCAAACTACGCTCAGGATGACAACCTTTTGTTTTGCGAACTAGTGACTCAGGAAAACAGGTAAAATCGGGCGCAAAAAACCCCAGGCCCCGCTTCCGAGACCTGGGATTCCGAAGAATAGTCGTAGAAAAACCTACTGCACTGCCGGCAGCCCATCCAGCGCCTTCGCGATTTCTTCGGCCGGATAGTCGTAGTTCTCGAGCTTCCCGGCCTGATAGGCCATGTAGGACTGCATGTCAAAGTTCCCATGGCCGCTGAGGTTGAAAAGAATCGTCCGCTGCTTGCCCTCTTCCTTGGCGCGCAGGGCTTCGGCAACGGCCGCGGCGATGGCGTGGTTGGACTCCGGCGCAGGCAGAATCCCCTCGGCGCGGGCAAACTGAATTCCGGCGGCAAAGGCGTCCA
>Ga0326728_10021295_pt1 | contig 12209 bp, 12 predicted proteins | sample MB3enrmetagenome_FD_207602 | JGI IMG/M metagenome (GOLD analysis project Ga0326728, IMG submission 207602) | Lab enriched peat soil microbial communities from McLean, Ithaca, NY, United States - MB31MN | ecosystem: Environmental > Terrestrial > Soil > Wetlands > Peat | place: USA: New York...
TGATTTGTTTGTCAGTGTAACTCATCGGGATGACCTCCTTTTTATTACTCGGTTAAAATCTTGGTCATCCAATAGTTGAAGGAGGAATTGCGATGCTCCACCAATGGAAAACCTTGCTAAACCTAACGAGAGCATACACCCATTTAAGAAAATTTACAATAGGGCAAGATAATTTTGCTTAAATTCAGACGATATTTTATTTTCAAGGCTTGTAATTGTGTTTGTGTTGAATAGGGAGGTCAAATGAATTAAAATGACTGGAACATAAGTCAAAAGGCATGATACGCTCTAAAGCGCAGTGCGGCAGCAGATAATTATGAATGAAACTCCCAGACTAAAAAATCAAACCCCGCCGGAAAAAATCCACTGGGTGAAATTGACCGCGGCAATCCTCTTGGTGTTTGCCCTTAGTGTGCTGTTGTACTGGGTGATCAAAGAATTCGTCAGTCCCCATGTTTCCCTGTCGTCTATCGCCTGGATTGCCTATTTGACACTTTTCGGGATTACTCTGCTAATTAACCTGTCTTTCATCCCGCTGCCATTCGCGGTGTCTTTGATGATTGCGGCCGCGGCTAAATACAACCCCGTGCTGATTGCGCTTGTTTGCAGTCTGGGAGCCTGCGTCGGGGAAATGAGCGGGTATTATGCCGGCCTGCTGGGAAAAAAAGTGGCGATAAAAAATGAAAACAGGGGCTATCAGGTGATGAAGAAGTGGATTGATAAATACGGCTTCTGGGCGATTGCCTTCCTGTCTTTTCAGCCGGTGTTGCCGATCGAAGTGGGGGGGATTATTGCCGGGGCGGCAAAAATGCCGGTAGCAAAGTTTTTCCCGGCACTGTGGCTGGGGAAGATACCGAAATACATCATTCTGATTTATGCGGGGCTGGGGTTAATCCATTTTTTGCCGTTTTTGAAAGCATAGGTGCGATTTTGTCGTGCTCTACCGGTAGATACCGTACATTTGCTGCGCAAAGTATTAGAGAGCTTTCGCCGGTAAGGAGATACTGGGTCGGCTGCGCCAACCCTACAATCACCGAATGTACAGGCAGGGACGCCTGTGCCGCTAATGACGGGACGCAAATTTTCTTTTAATGAATAATTCTAACCGGTAAAATTTGTTTGTCATTGTAACTGCGTAATTAAGTGCTATGATAAAGAATATGGGATACTATCTCAGCCGGGTGTTCCAGCGTTTTAACAAGAGACGACAGAGATAAACACGAAAATCATGAACCACTAATTGGATTTGAGGAGTATAGTCATCAGGAAGTTATTGGAATTATTTTCTCATCTTAACCGCTTGAAGACTATACCGCCGCGCAAAGCCGCGCTGGTAACATCGGCCTCCTTTGCGGCCGTTGGCCCGATTTATTTTCTGGCCTCCAACGCCGTTGCGCAATTATTACACCCCAACGTCAATCCCGTCGCTATCACCGTCAGTTTCCTGGTTTTCGGGCATTACGGTTGGATTCAGACGTCCGCTTTTTATATCCTGGGGGTCTCGTTTATCCTTCTGGCAGCGGCGCTGATAATCAAAATCAATTCGAAACCGAACTTCGGCGCGATTGTGGTGTTCCTCATTGGGGTTTGTTTTATTTTAGTCGCCGGCAACCACGTCCAAAGTCCGGGTACCATCATTACTCTTTCAGAAATAATACACCGCGATTCGGCGATTGCCATCGTCGTTATGTCGCCTATGGCCTGCTTTTTACTGGCGCCCAGCCTGAAAGCCAGCGGACACCGTGGTCTCTGGATTTATTCGATAATTACCGGGGCGATTGCATTGCTGACAGTGATTGTCGGTTTCCTGATACCGACAGCGCACGCGGATTTTCTGGGCATTTTTGAACGTATTTTGCTGTTAAACGGCCAGGTCTGGGGCGAAATCATCTGTATCCGCCTCATCTGGACCGCTTTTAAATCGAAACCGGCGCAAACCGGGACGGACAACAGCTTACTGCGGCTTTTACAAATCTGGGTTAATTCCCAACTGGCAGGGGAGCAATAATGGACTGGCAATTCCCGCGCGATTCTTTTTGTCCGCCTGATGACGACTACGAAGAATAAATAAGTGTCATGATCCTCCTTTCTCTACTTGAAAATATATTTTCAGGCGAGTAGCATTGGAAGTTAGGCATATACAATTTACATAATAATGTGGATGTATAAAGGAGGAAATCATGTCAGCAGCTGCCGTTATCATCATTATCGTTGCCGTTATCCTGGTTATCTGGTTACTGGGGCAATCCATCCGCACCGTCCGGCCTACCAGCCGCGGGTTAATCGAACGCTTCGGTAAATACAACCGGTTTGCTAACCCCGGTATTATCTTTCTGATTCCTTTCATCGAACGTCTGGTGCGCGTCAATATCACGGAAAATATGATTGACGCCGGTTTGCAGGAAATCATTACCAGCGACAGCCTGAACGCGCAGGTGGACGCGCAGGTCTATTTCAAAGTGCGCTCGGATGAAGAAAGTGTCAAAGCCTCGCAATACAACGTCTACAACTACATGGTGCAGATTGTGGCATTAGCCCGAACCACGTTAAGAAACATCATCGGCACGATGACGCTGAAAGATGCCAACAGCGAGCGCGGCAAAATCAACAGCGCATTATATAATAACCTGGCTTCAGAAACCAAGAACTGGGGTCTGGAAATTGTCCGTACCGAACTGAAAGAAATTAACCCGCCGACCGACGTGCAGGAGACGATGAACAAAGTCGTTAAGGCCAGTAACGAAAAAATCGCCGCGATTGACTTTGCCACCGCCCGGGAAACGCAGGCCGACGGCGAACGACGTGCTGCAATCAAAGTGGCCGAGGGACAAAGACAGGCGGCAATCCTGCAGGCGGAAGGTCAAATGCAGGCCAAGGTACTGATTGCCGACGGTGAAGCCCAGGCAATTAAACTGGTGAACGAAGCCGCAGATTTGTATTTCAAAGGCAATGCGCAAATGCTGCGCCAATTGCAGGCGGTGGAGACCTCGCTCAGCATGAATTCGAAGATTGTGGTCCCGACCGATTCCTCGCTGGTGAATGTCATCGGCGGACTGGCAGGCATTGACGGAACCCCGAACCAACCCAAGAATCCACCAATGAAATAAGCTGAAGTTTTCAGTAATGTAAAAATAGAGAGCGGGGGCGCTGCCCCCCCGGCTCTTTTTATTCAGGCGGATGATTGTCAGAATTTTTGTACATTTGGCAAAGTTGTAATTTAAAATGATAATAAATAAAACAAAATTCTTTATTTCTTGCTATTTTTCTTGAAAATTATAATTCCATATAAAATAAAGGCGATGGCAATAACGCTGATTATTAAAGATAGAATGAAAGAATAATTATGCACAAATACGTCGAGTAATATATTTATTACGCATAAAATCATTCCGATAAGCAAACTAAAGAGAGGATTTAGCTTCATATTTTATTGACTCGCAAACAAACAGCTGTTTTATTTTATCATAGTTGTAAATTAATACGTGCTTTCTGTTCCGATAATAGATACCATAAAATTGAGCGATCTAAAATATTCAATAAAGAAGGTAATCAGCTTGAAAGGGGAACATAAAAAACTCGATAACATTTTCGAGATGTCTTTAATCATTGCCTTTTTGATTTTAGCAATAATTGTATTTTTATATCAAGTGATCCCCGGTCACATCCGCTATTGGGTTCTGGTCGGATTTACAATAATCTACTTTATTTTGTTATCAGTAAAACTACTTTGGGACCGAATGAAATCCGGGTGAATCGTTTGCCGGCATAAATTGGTATGTTCGCCCAATTACACAAAGGGAAAGTTTTGATTTCTGAGCTTCAAAGCTCACCTTTCCACAACCTATACACACAGATAATATGACGAGCAGTAACGTCAATCCGATAATCGTTCTAATTCGATATTCCATTTCTTATCCACTCTGATTCTTTACCCTTCCACTAATGTTCGCTATCCTCAGGCGCTAGCTCTGTCAAATTGCTCTCACGATCCAGGCATAACCCACCGCAAAAAGCAGGTAGGCAACGCTACTGGCCGCTGTAATCGCGAAGAATATTTTAAAAGCCTTGCCGGATGCGTCCTTCAGCCTGTCGCGTTGATGGGGAACGAAAACGCGGATGCTTGCAAAACCGAAGAGGAGTACTAAAAGGGCTAGTACACTGTCAACTCTTAAACTGAGGGTAAAGTCTTTTTAACTTTACCCTCGCCGTTGCGGTAGTAAATTGCCAGTCCACACCCTTCTGACCATTATTCCGGGCAATCTCCCACGACGATAACTCGCCGCGTAGAGAGGCTAAAGTGGGAATTCTAGTATCCAAACATTGTCTGGTCATTGTACTCAATTCAATTTCAGCAACGTTTAACCAACTGCCGTGTTTGGGTGTATGATGAATTTCTAATCGTCTGGCTAAGCTCCGAGCAACTGCTGGATTGAACGCTTCATACAGTGAGGATATCGAATGAGTGTTTAAATTATCCATGATCAGTCGGATTTTAGGAGTATCGGGATAATAGATTTCCAATAAATCGCGAATTTGATTTGCCCAATCAATTTTAGTTCTTCTCTCACACGCCGCCACATGACGCCAGCCTGCTAATGGCTCGGTAAATATAAAGATACTGCAAGTACCGTTACGAATATATTCTCCATCCTGTCGTGCAGGCTTTCCGTTTTTTCATGGGTATTGTCTCTCGTACGTCTCCTAGAAGTTGGATTGGCTACTCATCGAAAGGTTGTTCATATAAATCCAAAATGTCTTCCATACAAGCCACAAAGTCAGCATTTTGTTGTGGCGGAATGCACCAGCATTTATGAAGATGCGGTTTTAATTCGTTTTTTTAAAAGGCGCCCTACCGCTTCGTGGGATATGCTTTCAATATACTGTAATTCTACGGCTTTATCAGCCAGCAGTCGTAATGACCATCGGGACCGTCCTTTAGGTGGAGTGCTGCAACCAAGAGCAATGATTTTGGCTTCAACTTCTCCAGTTATCTTGGGTACAATGGGTGGAGTATCTCTCTTTTTCCGACTAATCGCAACATCCAGACCTTTTTCGGAATAACGTCGTCGAATGGTATGGACAGTTTGCTGATTTATATGAAACAGACTCGCAATTGCCGCTTCGCCCTTTCTTCCTTTGGAAGTATTTTCATCTGCGATCAGTAATACATTGGCATGCATGATTGCTTTTGCAGATGTAGACCCTTTGAAAACCATGTCTAATAATGTTTTGCGTTCAACTTTGGAAAGGCGGACATGATATTTAATTTTGGGCATAATATACTCCTCCATTTTCTGTGGAGAAGTATACCATAAATCGAGAGTTATATTATAGTATTAGTGTTGACAATGTACTAGAGGTATTATCTTGACTCCAAAGTAAAAGAAAAGTAATAGAATACCTCCCGGTATGAATAGTACCAGGTTCAATCCAAGATAGGGCAACGACATTTGCCACAATCCCCTGATGCGTTTATTCTTACCCACCAACCTCGGGGCAAGAAAATACCAGGCCAGTATCCAGAATAGAATGGCAACCAAAATCCCAATAATTAATGCAATTCCCGGGCCTTTTTTCCGAAGAAACGTTCCGAAAGTGGTGCCGTGGTTCGGATTAACGGTAATCATGATATCTTTAGTCGAATTACTGTTAGTATATGTAACGCGCCAGACTCTCATCGTTGGGGGAACTGGGATACCATTATTTAATAATTGACCCGTCCCCTCATCGACAGCGTAGTCGAACACGTTGGTATAAGATGCGATATTCGGCTCATATTTCCCCCCATTCTGCACAAATCCCGAACGATTTATCCCGAGTTTGGGGTATTGCACTGCAAAATTAAGGTCTTGAGTTGCTACGACATACACACTGGTCATCACAATCGGCGAAGCCCAGGAGCGGCAGGCATAAGACGAAATATCGATGAATCGTATTTCACAGATTTGCATAAGGCAAGCTTGGTTTGATGGATTCCTGCCTGCGCAGGGAAGACACGATATTTCGGCCGCCCTACAATAGTTCACCGGGAGCACAGGCAGGGACGCCTGTGCCACTAGTTTAGAGTTAGGCAATTTATAAACCCGCCCCAGATTGTAACACAAATATTTCACTATATTAATTTCGCCGCTGAAGCTGAATTTTAGCGCGATATGTTATTATTGGATTTATGCTTGGAGTATTTATTGCATTAGGGGCTTCGCTGGCGTGGGCGGGCAGCAGCATCCTGCTGAAATACCTTTCCACCAGAATTGACGCCATCGCCGTCAACACAATGCGGTTGTGGGTGGGGATGGTGGCGCTGATTTTGCTGGTGCTGGTTACCGGACGAGCCAGCGATATTGCACACACGCCTTTACTGCCAGTACTGCTCGTTGTGGCGTCCGGAATTTTATCCAACGCCATCGGGGATACGATTTATATCCGCAGCCTTTCTTATCTGGATGTCTCCATTGCTTATCCGATTTCACAATCGGCGTTTCCGGTGCTGACGCTGATTGCGGCCTTTCTATTTTTAAGCGAATCTTTCACCTGGTTGAACATCCTCGGGGCGACGCTGGTCATCGCCGGCATTTTCATGATTGTCCGGGATAACAAAAAAGCGGCGGCCTCGAAAAATACGGTCAAGGGCGTCGTCATGACGCTGGCGGCGGCAATATTGTGGGCGGCTGGTTCGATTACTCTGAAAATCGGGCTGGAGAAAGTAGATACATTCTTGGCGGCAGCGATTCGCGTCACAATGGCGGCGATGGTACTGACGGTAGTGGCCTTCGGACGGAAACCGGAGGAGCGTCCGAAATTGCGGGCGTACGGCACCCGCAACCTGACCCTGGCGGCCGGCGCCGGGTTATTGACCTACGGTATCGGGGCAATCGGCTATGTCACGGCGATACACCTCATCGGTGCCGGCAAGACGACTTTACTTACCGCTTCGGCGCCCGTCTTTCTGCTGCCGATGTCGGTGCTGATTTTGAAAGAGCGTTTATCGCCGGTGGCCCTGGCCGGGGTCGTGGTCGCCATAGCGGGAATATGCCTTGTCGCGTTATGATGAAGATAACGGTTCATGAGTAACAGTAATTAAATACGAGGTTTCGTGAGGTAGCTGTCGATGGAAAACATGGAAAACATCCCAAATCCGAAAAAACTAAACATGAGATGGCTGCGCATTACCGGCACGGTGTTTATTGCCGTTTGTATTTTAGCGGCCGGATTCGGGGGCGGGTTGTATTACAAGACTTATCAAGCCCGCAACAGCGGAACGATTACAGTTCCCAAAGCGGACGCAGCCGATTATGAGATGATACAACAGGCCTGGGATACGATTGAGAAAAATTATGTGGACAAGTCTTCCGTCAGTCCGCAAATCCTGACCTACGGCGCCATCGGTGGGATGGTGGATGCCCTGGGGGATACCGGGCACAGCGTCTTCCTGACGCCCGCAGAGGTGCAGCAGGAAAATCAGGCGATTGCCGGGAAACTAGATGGCATCGGGGCGGAAGTTAGCGAGAAAAACGGGAACGTGGTGGTGGTGGCGCCGATTGACGGCTCTCCGGCCCAGCAAGCCGGGCTCCAATCCGGCGATATCATCCTCAAAGTTGACGGCATGGCTGTCACCGGCGTGCAGGATGCCGTGACCCGCATCAGGGGCACACCCGGGACATCAGTGACAATAACTATATTAACTCCGGCCGGCAATACCACCGACCTGACCATCGTTCGTGCGGAAATCACCATCAACAGCGTCAACTGGCAAATGCTGCCGGGGACCACCATTGCGGATTTAAGGATATCTTCGTTCTCCAGCGGCACTTCAGCATCACTGGATACGGCCTTGGCGGCCATCAAATCACAGGGCGACACGGCCATTGTCCTCGACCTCCGGGATAATCCCGGCGGACTTTTAAGCGAAGCAATCGGGGTGGCCAGCCGTTTCCTCAACGGCGGTTACGTCCTGGAAGAAAAAGATATTAACGGCAACATTAAAAAAGATGCGGTTTTAAGCAATGTTACCAAAACCAATTTACCGATGGTGGTGCTGGTGAACGGCGGCACGGCCTCCGCCGCGGAAATTGTTACCGGCGCGCTGCAGGCCAACGGCCGGGCGAAGGTTGTCGGGGAAAATTCTTTCGGTACAGGCACCGCGCTGGTTGCCTTCCCGCTGTCCGACGGTTCGGAATTAGTCCTGGGGGTATCGGAATGGCTGACACCTTCCGGGGAGAGTATCTGGCATACCGGTTTGACCCCGGACGATGTAGTAGCCTTGGCAGCCGGCGTTTCGCCGCTGCTGCCGGAAGGTATTACCGGGATGACGGCGGCGCAATTGCAGGCCAGCGGAGATACCCAGCTGCTGGACGCGATTAATCTGCTGCAGCAGTAAAGAACTTAACAGTTACCAGTTACCAGTAATGAGTTAAAAGCTTTGTACGAGGGATTTCGCCGGATTCCGGCGAAATCCCCCATTTATGTTTTGGGAAATATCTTGAAATTTTCCTCATAAACACTCGCTTCATTCCGTATTTCCGGCTTCTGGCCTGCAACAATGAGAAACCCGAAAATATATTTTAGTTGCCCCCTTGTCAACCCTTCATATAGGGTAGACAATAAAATTAAGGAGATACTTTAATGAGTAAATCCATCACTAAAATAACGGCACAAATCCGGTGGCACCTGATGTCTGACCGCGAACGCTATGCCCAACTCTGGGCGCGGTCCAGGGCCCACTGGGATTCAATTTAGATAGTAACGACGCATGCAGAGTGAAGGCAGACACTGACAGACCGAAAACTTGATGCGCTCATAATACCTGGGTGATTTTGTATTCATTTCATCTACGGTATAATACGGGTAATGCTTTATTTTTTCCCGGGAACTGTTTCTCACCGTTTAGCTTTTAATCAGCAATGTCTGTTTACAAGCAAACCACAATTTCGTACCGCAGTCGTAATATAATTACTTTTTTGCTGGAGAACTAAATGGAAGCTGAAATCAAAGATAACACCCCGGCGGCATATCCGGCGCAATATGAAACCGAAGCCGTACTCAACGACGGTTCGGCGATGATTTTCCGGCCAATCAAACCGGACGATGTTGAACTGTTCCTGGCCTTTTTATCGTGGTTGGGGCCGGATTCCCAGTATGTCTGGCTGCATCACATTCCCACGCAGATGACGCCGGAAGACGCCCAGCGGTTCTGCACCATTGATTATAAAAACAGCTTCATCCTGGTAGGTGAGATTTTAAAACAAAAGACGAAGCAGATTGTGGCCGTCGGGCGTTATTACCGGCTGCCGCGGAAAAATTCGGCGGAAGTGGCGATTGTCATTGACGACGCTTACCGCCGCAAAGGCATCGGCACCCGGTTAATCGAAAATCTGGTCAACGCCGCCCACGACAACGATATTTCCATTTTTGAAGCGGATGTTTCCTCGAAAAACGACGATATTCTGGCTCTGCTTAAGGGTTACGGCTACCATGTCGCCCGGCAGCTTGAAGGCAATGCACTACATGTCGCTTTCCCCATCGCGCCGACACGTGACGTGATGCGTAAAGAAGAAGAGCGGGACCGGGTTTCGACGATTGCCTCAATCAAGCACCTTTTATCCCCGAAATCGGTGGCGTTAATCGGGGCATCCAGATATCCCGGCACCATTGGCTACCTGATGCTGCATTGCATGCTGCAGGGCGGTTATACCGGCACGGTTTATCCGGTCAATCCCAACGTTAGCTCCGTGATGTCGGTCAAGACTTACCCTTCGATACTGGATGTGCCCGACGAAGTGGATATGGCCGTGATTGCCGTTCCGGCCAAGCTGGTAGCCCGCGTGGCCGACGAATGTGGACAGAAAGGCGTGCACACGCTGATAGTCATTTCCGACGGGTTCCGGGAAACCGGCCCGGAAGGCGCAGCCCGCGAAAAGGAACTGCGGAATATTGCCCTGGGACACGGCATGCGGGTGGCCGGCCCGAATTGCATGGGTATTTTGAATACCGACTCGCAAATCAGTTTAAACTCGACGTTTTCCCCGGTTTTCCCGCCGGCCGGTAATGTGGCCTTTCTCTCACAAAGCGGGGCGATGGGGCTGACAATTCTGGAATACGCGAATAACCTGAACCTGGGAGTTTCCACTTTTGTCAGCGTGGGCAACCGCGTGGATATTTCCCCTAATGACATGCTGGAATACTGGGAAGAAGATAAAGCCACGAAAATCATTTTGCTGTACCTGGAATCATTCGGCAACCCGCGGAAATTCGCCCAGATTGCGCGGCGCATTTCGGCGAAAAAACCGATTGTCGTGGTTAAAGGCGGCAGCACCGCGGCCGGTTCCAAAGCGGCCGCCTCGCACACCGGTTCGATGGCCACTTCCGATATCAGTACGGACGTGCTTTTCAAGTATGCCGGCGTTATCCGGGCGAACACCATGGAAGAACTGTTCGATATCGCCAGTGTGCTTTCCAATCAGCCGCTGCCCAAAGGCCGGAAACTGGTAATCCTCACCAACGGCGGCGGGCCTGGCATCATTGCCGCTGACGCCTCGGCACGGAACAACCTGGTACTGCCGGCATTTTCCCCGGAAACGATAACGAAACTGAAATCTGTGATTAAACGCGATATTGTGATCAACAATCCGCTGGATACCACGGCCGGCGCGACCGCCGAAGAATTCCGCGATATTTTGCAGGTATTGGCCGAAGAGCCGGATATTGATTCGGTGATGGCGATTTTCATCCCGCCGATTGTCTCGAACAAAGCTGCCTCAGAGGAAGCTATCCGCAGCGTGGCCCCGATTTTCTGGAAACACCAGAAACCGCTGGTCGCCTGTTTCCTGGGAGAAAGAGGTTCGACGGCGAAGTTAGGCTCCAATGGGCATTTTGTACCCTGCTACCCCTTCCCGGAGGAAGCCGTGTCCTCGCTGGCACGGGCGGTGGAATACGCCGAAAACTGCAAGAAGCCGGTGGGCAAAATCCCGAAATTTCCCGGCGTCGCACGCGGGAAGGCGCGCAAGATTATTGACAAAGCCATGAAAGAGAAAAGCCAGCGGCCGTTCTGGCTGGGGGCGGAAGAGACCTACGATTTGCTCGATTGCTATGGCATCCGTCTGGCGCCGATGGTCGTTGTGACAACGCCGGATGCAGCCGCCGCGGCAGCGGTGAAAATGGGTTTCCCGGTGGTCGTCAAGCTAGTCTCGGCCACGATTACCCACAAGACCGATGTCGGCGGGGTAGTGGTCGGCGTGAAATCCAAAAATGAAGTAATCAAAGCTTACGATAAAATTAAAGCCAACCTTACCAAACTGGGGCGGCAAAACGAGATGCAGGGCGTGATGGTGCAGCGCATGGTGAACGGCGGCATCGAAACAATTGTAGGCGTTACGCAAGACCCGTCCTTCGGGCCGCTGATGATGTTCGGCGCCGGCGGGATTTACGCCGAGTTGATGAAAGATGTCGCCATCCGGTTGCCGCCGTTGACCGACCTGAACGCCAAAGAAATGGTCAAATCCATTAAAATGGCGAAGATGCTGCAGGGCTACCGGGACACTCCGGTTTCCGATACGGATGCGGTGGAAGATTTACTACTGCACCTTTCGGCGATGGTGGAAGATATCCACCAAGTCAGCGAACTGGATTTCAACCCGGTGAAAGTGATGCCGCAAGGGGAAGGCTGCTGGGTCGTTGACGCCAGGATTATGCTGAAATAAAGTTATTAAGCATAGATTGAATAACACACGCAGTTCAGCAAGCGGAAACCATGTTAAGAGAATGCCGGAAAAATGTGCCGGTCAGCTGAGGGAATTATTAACTGAGATTTTTGATTAATCTTCCCGGTACTGACTGTAATTCTTGGGGAAGTTCTTCAGCTTTATTTTGAGGTTTTTGCGGGACCAGTTATCCCACCATTCCGGGGTATAAAAGTCATCGTTAAAAAAAGAGGCCTGTTCTTTTGTTTCTGTAGTCATTTTCTTTCCATATATCGTATAATTTTCAGTGCCGGGTCTTCCCTGAGCAAAATAGAAGTTCTGATACTATAATTTTATTTTACCGTGGCTTTAGCCCTTGTCAATAGATAATTTGTGAGGAAAAATGCGCAATGGAGAGAACCGGATTCTTTGGTACTTCACATCGTAGAATGCCCAATGGAAAGCTGCCGGCTTTTAGCTGGTTGAAGTTATCACGCTCCACATTGTTTCGTAATTACTGTAGTTTTAATCCCT
>Ga0326728_10021296_pt1 | contig 12209 bp, 11 predicted proteins | sample MB3enrmetagenome_FD_207602 | JGI IMG/M metagenome (GOLD analysis project Ga0326728, IMG submission 207602) | Lab enriched peat soil microbial communities from McLean, Ithaca, NY, United States - MB31MN | ecosystem: Environmental > Terrestrial > Soil > Wetlands > Peat | place: USA: New York...
AGAACCCGCATCCCGGCGGGTTGCAAGGGTTGCTCACATGAACGTTCGCCGGTCGTTCTCTTTGGAAAAAACGATTTCCGTGAGCACCGGCTCGTCGAACTGCACAAACTCACATCCCTCTGCCACAAGATCAAGAAGCTCTTCCCTGAGGATCTTTACGACATCCTCTCCCATTTCCTGCTTGTCTCGATAAATTTTAGACGTGTAGTGCCCAACCCACATTGCCCGTGTGAGCAGGTAGGGGCCGGGAAGAGTCACTTTAACCGGCTTGTCCGTAAGCTGTCGAACGAACCTGAGTTCGCGTACGGTCAGGGGTTCCCGCCGGGACAGCTTACCTACGCAAGTGGGATTTCTGATTGCTGAGGCCGGAACATCCAAAGTCGTGAGCATCTCCTCGAAACCGGCCTTATCCTCAACCGTATCAAGCATTTCCGCTAATGACATCAGACGAGTGCCCGCCACTTTGTCGGTGATGAACGAGTAGAAATTGTCGCGCCTCTGTTCGCCATCGACCACAACGTCAACACCCGCATCGACCTGAATTTGCACACACCGCCGAACTGCTTCGTCGGCAATAGAATCGAATCCCTTGCCCGATATCTGGTTCTTCTGCTTCTCACGCAAGGCCCTCAGGAGTTCCCTTGAACGGGGCCAGCTTCCAACCTGTGTCACCAAAAACATCTTCTTTCCACCTCAATTCGAGGAAAACGGCCTTGCCTAGACAATCGAGAGTTTGATTCTCATCTCAACCGCCTTTCGGAGTGTCGCGGCAAGAGGAGACCGCCTGATCGTCCGGTCCCATGCTTCACCGACCTTTGTCTCATCTTCAAAAGAGGAGACAAAACATTTCATCTCGATGGAGGCAAAGGAAGGATCCCCCTCTTCGATGCCCAAATGAGCAAGAATGTTGTTCAGTGTGCCGCTGATGGTCATCTCGACGTCATCCACCTTGAGGTTGCTCTTTGCGCATTCAGTAGCAAACCCCGTGGTGAGATCGCCGGCGAGCGCGGCCAGCAGGTATTCGACTGCGGACGGATTCTTATCCGACGTCTCAAAACTCGCCGGCTGCCCCACATCGATGGAAAAGTTCCGGCTGTATACGGTGCTCTTCAGATTTCCCGTTGAACGAGCCCTGGCTCTCCATTCGTACTTTTTCGCCCTTTCCTTATCCTTCTCAAGACTCTTCTCCTGCTCATCAGCACTCACCGTCCGGCGGATAAAGTAGCGGGTAACGCCTCCCTCTTCGACAAAACCCAGATACTCGAGGCCAACCATTCGACACCACGGGGGGAGATCGCTCTTGACCGTGGGCTCCCGACTACGCATTTCAAAGATACCCTGTTCGGGTACTTGGAGCATGTTTTCACGTATAAGAAGAATGAGTCCGGAGCCGCAGTCCAGATTCCCCCCGTCGAAGACGTAATCCGATTTAATCGATCCAAGCTCGATTTTTTCACTCATGATTCAAAGCCATTCACGTGAAGGTCAATAGGCGACCGACGGAGAGCCGTTCGCCAGCCACTCGACCAGTGCCGCGCCCCCCGCCGGAGTGGCGCCTTTGATCAGCTGGTCTTCCGTGATATTGCGTTTCTTCATGCAGGGAGCACAGACGAATATTTTGCCCCCTCCGGCCACAAATTTGTCGACCAATTCCTTGAGCGGAGCGAACGGTGGCCCCTCATTGACCTTCTCTGCTTCGCCTTTAACCGCGCACCACACTCCGTCGGTGCTCAAAAATATCATAGTGTCCTTTTCGCTGCCAAGTGCGGCATTGGCCACCACGAAACCCAATGTTGCTTTGTCGCCGTCTGTACGGCAATGCGTGATCGTTACACAGAAAGTATTTGCCATCAGTCTTGCTCCTTTTTCCCAAGTCTTGGGAAAATCGACGTTAACGTGTCCCGATTAAAAACCGTATCGCAGAACTTATACAGGGCTCCTGCCAACCGAGAATCAGCTCCTTCTCCTCGGCATCGACACTGACTATTACAATGGAAATTACCTGGTCCTTACGCTTGTTCATAGATCTTCAGAATCTGCCGTGCCACCCCCATAAGTCAGCAGAGGTATGATTAGAGCAAGGCCAATCGCCATAGGCAATAGCCAGCTCAGTAACGTACTCTTCCTCATTCGTACATCATTCCGTTTCCGTTATTGTTTTGCTTGCCTACCTATTCCCAGAACAGTACCGAGAAATACGTGCTTGCAAGCGTTGTTTCTGACCTGCCTTCCCTTCCACTGTGGATCGGGCGCGTGTATCAGAGCTCAACAACCGCTAATAATACTATCTTCAAAGTGCGCAGAGCCTTCAAGAGCAAATGCGACTCTGACCATAATCTATTTCGCGGGCTGCACCTCCGTGTTGCCGATGGCATACAGCTCGCTTCGATTCATGATATAGAGGACTCCGTTTGCAGGCACGGGAGTGCTGTAGATCGAGCTTCCCATGCCGATTTTCGCTATGTTCTTGAGTTTTCTCCCCGCTTGAAAGACGGCGACATCCCCATCCTCATCTCCCAGGTAGATCTTTCCATCCGCAACTAATGGGGAGCCCCACACAGCCGAGAGCATGTCGTAGTTCCAATAGGATTTTCCTGTATCGATATCGAGGCAGTGCAGGATACCGCTGAAATCGGAGATGTAAACCAGCCCGTCGGCAACTGCGGCCGTGGAAATGGACCGGTGTACCTTTTCGTTGTGCCAGATGCGCCCGCTTTCAGTAATATCCCCGTTCTTGGAAGGATCGATACAATACATGTGTCCAGGGCCATTGCCGTGTTCCGGCTCCTGTCCGCTCGAAATGAAGACCCTTTTGTTAAAGAAGACAGGGGTTGCAATCCCATAATTGCGTGTTTTAGGCCAGACCGCGTTCGGGGGATTCAGGTCGAATGTCCAGAGCTTATCGCCTGTGAGTGCATTGAAGCCGTATAGCCACCCGTCGCCTCCAGGAAAGAACGCCTGCATGACACCGTTGACTTCCCCAAGAGCGGGCGATGCCCATTGGCCGTGAAGAATGCGGTCGCCAGGAGAATTGTCCTGCCAAACGACTTTCCCGGAACTCTTGTTGACCGCGATGAAGCTGGGGGCCTTAGGCGAGTAAACCTTCTCATGATTTTCAGCCTGGCCATTCGAGGTCTCCACAAACACGAGGTCTCCCCAAACGACCGGTGAGGAGGCAGCCATGTTGTGCTGGTATACGCCCAGCTCTTTCATCATATCCAGCTTCCAGATGATATCGGCGTCGAGCTTGCTCTTGTAGATTTCATCCTGGAATGGACCGTCATTCTTGCCGTCGAGGAAACCTTCGGTGTCCAGACAGACAAGCTCGCCACGGTTCGTCACGTAGTAAAGGCGCTTTCCGTCCACTGCCGGAGAAGAGCAGACACCCTGCTCAGGCCAGTCGTTTGCCGGCCCCGAATCCAGCTTGTCACTGACTGCCTGCCACAGGAACTTACCATCCGACACGCGAAAGCACATCAGGATGCCCTTGTCTCCCTGGATGTCAGGATTCCGTGGGTGGCCGTTATTCGTTCCAACAAAGACTTTCCCGTCTGCAACGACCGGATTCCCGTAAGAAGTGTCTCCGATAGCCGCCTTCCATTTCACGTTTCTGCCCGTTTTGATATCCCAAGACGAGGGCAGGTTCTGGATCGGACTGATCATGTTCCGCTGCGCAGTCCCTCCCCACATGGGCCAATCCTGCGAAATAAGCGGTAGAACCGATAAAAGAAGAATGAGAATGATTGAAGTGCAGAAAATCTTCAGATAAATTCGACGCATTATTCCCTCGGTAATTCTCAAGCCTTCGAACCCAGATAACGGGTGTTGTCCGGTGCGCGTTTTGTGATCCCGACCCGGTCAAAATAGTCGAGAAGCGGGATAGCGTATTTGCGAGTGGCATCGATGAGATATTTGAACTGCACGCTTTCAAGCCGTTTCTCTCGCCTAATGTGGTTCACAACCGCCTGCGTTGCCGTTGCGACGGCTTCCGAGTGGAAATACATGTCTCGAGCCACTCGTACCAATCGTCCGTGCTCCGCGAGAAGCCGCAAGGTGTCTTCCGCTTCTTTTGCGCTCAGTCGGCACAGTTCCATGATTTCCTCCTGCTCGGGTGGATTGAACAAACGCCGCAGGAATAGCGATTCCACCTCCTGCATATGCCTCTGACCAGCGTTATCAAATACGGCATTGTGACCTGCCAGGCACGCGCGACCTTCCAGGAGGCGGATCTTGCCCTCAGTTTCCATTTCTTTGAGGACTCTGTGGAATACCGGCTTGGGCCACATGCACTCCGTCAGACAAGCCTCAATATCCATTCCGGGGCTGGCAGGATCTGCCTGGTGATATTGAGTAAGCCGGTCGAGGACCTGTCGCTTCAATAGAACTACATTCTGATTATGGATCAGAAGCCCCTGATCCATTGTGAGAACCGCCCCAGTATTCGCGAGGGTCTGCACGATTTTTTCGGTGTAACGCAATGTCTTTTTGATTCTCTGGGCCACTGCTTTGATGGTGAGAGCCTTCTTTTGTGCAGTATGGATCACATATTCCGCAAAGGCGAGGTCGTCTCGCACCGCTACAGCCCGGCGGCGTACGTCCCCCACGACCTCCGGACTGCTTCGTCGAAGCTTCTGCTCAAGAGCTTCGATGATCGATCCTCCACCGATAGTCTGAACCGGCGAAAGGCTGCGCATAATGAAAGGATCCAATGGCGCCGCAACAATGGGGTGATCGAGTTGAACCTGGACAAGCGCGCGTTCACCGCTGCTGGCGCGGTCTCCTTCCATCATGTACACAATCGCTGTGCTCTCCGATGTTCCCGTGTGGAATTTTACGGACGATCCATTCTTGAGATACACCCCGTCCTTCGCCAGGACTTCGAGCTCGCACAAATACCAACTGCTGGGATTAAACCAGCCCTCCACTGTAATAACGTCTCCGCGAGAGATCGTATTGTGATCCCACTGTGGCACATTGATTGCCGCGCACTGCCCGCATTGAACTTGTTCTGCCTGGGTTTGATAAACCTGGATCGCTTTGATCCGTCCGACCGCAGCCTGCGGATAGACAATGATCGGATCTCCTAGACCGGCAACGCCGCTAACCGGGATGCCCGATACAATCGTGCCATATCCCTTCACTGAAAACGTACGCTCAACAGGAAGGCGGAAGAGCCCGTCTGTTTGTTTGGGCATGAGACTTTGGACCAGGTTGCTGAGCCCTTCATAAAACTGCTCGAAACCCTGTCTCGTCACGTTCGAGAGCGGAAAAATGGGAGCGTCTTGCAGGAATGTCCCTCGCAGAAAATTGCGCACATCCCGGGTAACGGCATTGACACGTTCCGGCGAAACCATGTCTACTTTAGTCAAAACCACTATGCCATGCCGGACTCCGAGCAAAGACAAGATATCCAGATGTTCTCGTGTCTGGGGCATCACACCATCGTCTGCGGCGATGACAAAAATAACGGCATCGATCCCCGTGGCTCCAGCCACCATTGTCTTGATAAAATTCTCATGCCCCGGAACATCTACGATCCCTACCTCAAGGTCCGATACCTTCCATGGAGCAAAACCCAGCTCTATGGACATACCGCGTTCTTTCTCCTCCTTAAGCCGGTCCGTCTCGCACCCCGTCAGGTTCCTGACGATGGCCGTTTTGCCGTGGTCGATGTGACCTGCAGTGCCGAGTGTGATGTTCTTTTGACTCATGGTTTTCACATCAACAATTAAGATCCTAAAATTTGACTCAACGCTTCGACTAGGACGGTTTCCTCACCCTTCAGCAGAGTTCTGGGATCGAACAAGACTTGCTCGTTTTGAATTCTCGTTATAATCGGCGGACGATACGTGCGTAGCTTCTCGACCAGGGATTGGGCGGATATAGTCTTTGGTGCAATCACCAGCAAGGTTGTTGCAAGGTTCTGGTCGGGGAGGGATCCGCTGCCCGTTTGAGAAAAACCTGGGGAGGTGCTGATTTCTGCCCGGATCTGCACGTTGCCCAACTGTGAAGCCATGGATTCAGCGACGGATTTCAGATCTTCCGCCTTGCGCAGGATCATCTCCAAAGTGGGCACGCGTTGTTGAGCGAGTTTTAAATCCAGGAAAAGCCTGAGCGTCGCCTCCAAGGCTGCGAGAGTCAGTTTGCCGACGCGCACGATGCGCGCGAACTGGTTCTTGCGGATCGCCGCAATCAGATCCTCCCTTCCCAGAATGATGCCTCCCTGAGAAGCGCCAATTAGTTTGTCCGCGCTGCTGGTGATGATGTCGGAGCCTGCAGCCACTGATTGCGGCAGCGTAGGTTCAGGCTCAAAACCAAACTGAGACATATCTACCAGAGATCCTGCACCCACATCATCGATCAGAATCAGGCTGTGCTCGTGAGCGATTTGCACCATCTCCTCAAGAGGCACTTCGGAAGTAAACCCATGAATCTTGTAATTGCTGGGATGCACGCGCAAAAGCGCAGCCGTATTTTCCGTGATTGCCTTTTCATAATTCCGGGCATGGGTTTTGTTTGTAGTGCCTACCTCAACCATCCGGGCCCCGCTGAAGGCCATGACATCCGGAAGCGTGAATTCTCCGCCTATCTCCACGAGCTGGCCCCTGGATACAATGACCTCCTTGTCCTTAGCGATCGTGTTGAGCACAATGGCTGTGGCCGCAGCATTGTTGTTGACCACCGTGGCTGCCTGGGCGCCGGTCAGACGCTGCAAAAGCATCTCGATTCCTTCATCTCTGCGGGATCTCTGCCCTGAGCCCAATCCCATCTGGAGCCTTGAGTATCCGGTTAATTCCTCCTGGATTTCAGCCAGTACTTCCGGCGCAAGGACTGCACGGCCCAAGGCCGTATGCAGAATAATCCCTGTAGCGTTAATCACCTTTTCATAAAACGGCCTCTTCATGGCCTTCAGTGCGCGGACCGCTTGGGTCAGGACTTCCTGGACCAAGACTTCCTTGTCCGCCTCTTGATAATCGCCCTTGACTACCTTTTCCCTGACTCGCGCTTTAGCCTCGCGCACAACTTGGGTAAGAATGTCCAGATCTAGGCCCTGACCGGCTAATTGGAGTTCCGCCATTTTTAGCACGACGTCAACGGAGGGCAGGTTGCGCAAAGACTGATTTCCTTCATTTTCCATGAGAGCACCGGAGTATGTCAGGGCTTATTGTTTCCAAAGGACGTCAAAGCGAGCGATCCCGATTAAATCGAATCAAAATACTGTGATTTGACGGATATAGACGGCCGAACCGACGTTATCGTTGCCGGACTCAGGTGAAGCCGTAGAGCAGGAGGGACAATTCTCTTTTCATAGTGCAAGCATAACATCCAATAATATAGATGCATTATTGTGTCGGCACTCATTTATCGTCAATAACTTTTTTTAGGAGATGCAAAATTTTCGATCAGCAGTTTTTTATCCCAATAAAGGCGCTGGCCAACCGCTGGGATGGCGATAAGTTAAAATGCCTATAAGTCCGGACCCTTAATTAGATGGCAGCACTCTAATAAAAAGTGCTCGAACAAAAAAGTTGAAAAAGACATTGTAAGGAAGTATGGTGGCTATCGTATTTCAATACATGAAGGTGAGTACAACTTGAAAATCGTGGCATTGAATTCCTGGACGTACGGCTGAGTCACAGCACACCGATGCTCGTGGCGAGTTCGCTGGATGCCGGCCCAGGGTGGAAATGCCGCATGTGTTTCTTGACACTCTTCATTCCCTTCTCCTAGGCTGCATCACATCCCATTCATGACCACAAGGATCGGCGGGTTTGAATCCCGCCTTTTTTGTTTTTGATCAACTGAATTTTTTGATTTTGGAGAACAACCATGAAGAGCGTAGAGGGCATTACTCTCAAGGATGTGCGGGCTGTATATAGCGGGCCTGAAGGTGACCTCTGGGAACTGGTGATGGGCGAGCAGATCCACATTGGTGGATTTACGTCGTCCATGGATCTGGCAGAGAGGGCCAGTATAAAGGCCGGCGATCGAGGTGTCGACTTATGCTGCTGCAGCGGCGCCGGTATGCGCTTTCTGGTTCGGTTCAAGAACGTGGCTTCCATGTATGGAGTGGATGCCACGCAGAAAGTGATCGAACTGGGGCACAAGCGCTGTGAGGCAGCGGGGCTTGCACAGAGAATTCATTTCACCCTTGCCGAGGTGGTCGATACCGGCTTGGGCAGCGGGAATGCGGATTTTGTCTGGGGTGAAGACGCCTGGTGCTATGTGGAAAATAAGCCTGCACTGATCTCGGAAGCTGCCCGACTCACCAGACCAGGCGGCGTGGTCGCGTTTACGGACTGGATTGAAGGATCTAAGGGCCTGACCGATGCGGAGGCGCGGCGGTTTATGACTTTCATGAAATTCCCCAACATCCAAGACCTCCACGGCTATCAAAACCTCTTGAAAGCTAACGGGTGTAACATCGTGACAGCCCACGACACAGGCCGGTTTGCACCTTATGTTGATCTTTACCTGGACATGCTCCAGAAACAATTGACCTATGACGCACTCAGGATCATCGGCTTTGATGCAGACCTCATGCAGACCATGGCAGGCGAAATGACTTTTATGCAGGAACTGGCGCATGCCGGGAAAATTGCACAAGGTCTTTTTGTCGCAAAGAAGCAGTAATGCCGGGAGCAGCTTATGACGGGATGTTGTGGTGACAGTGAAAAGACAGAAATCAAAATGAAAAACCAGGAATCCGACCCGTGCCAACCGGCCCAGGTAAGTTGCGGGTCAACGGGGCAAAAGACCTGTGCTAACGGTCCAGCAGCCTGGTTTGAAGACATGATCCCTCATTGTCTGGAATATGCAACAGCTGCCAAAGCCGAGGGCCGTCCCATTGTTGGGATGCTGTGTGAGTACGCACCTAAGGAGTTGATTTTTGCGGCTGGAGCTGTTCCCGTGTGCTTGTGCGGTGGGTCCCTGGAAATGATAGGGCCTGCAGAAAACGACCTTCCCGCAAACCTGTGCCCACTCATTAAATCCACTTACGGCTATCACGCAGAGAAGGCGAATCCGTTCCTGGAAATGGCAGATTTGATCGTTGCCGAGACGACCTGTGACGGCAAAAAGAAGATGTACGAGCTGATGGCGCGCTCCCGGGAGATGGTGATCCTGGAGTTGCCTCAAAAGCCCAAAGATCAGGATGCGCTGACCCACTGGTGCGCGGAAATAAGGAAATTCAAAGCCCGACTGGAGCAGCGCTTCAGGATTCAAATAACGGACGAGCGGCTCAAACAGGCCATCAGGCTTATGAATAGAGAACGGCGGTTGCGCAGGGACCTTGGCCGTTTGATGACATCCGATGCACCGGCCATCACGGGCAGGCAGCTGCTTGATTTCAAAAGCATCATCTCCTGTATTGACTCAGACCTGGACATGTATGAATTGGCTCTAGAGCAGCTCCAATCTCAGAACAACCCTCAAAATGCGCGCAAGGTTCGTGTTCTCCTGACCGGCGTGCCTACGGTTCATGGAGCTGAGCGCGTAGTGGACCTCATCGAGCAGTCAGGAGGTTTGATCGTGTGTATGGAGAGCTGCACAGGTCTCAAACCGATCTGGGAGGACGTGGACGAGGATGCGGATGATCTTCTGTCGGCGATTACGCGCAAGTACATGAATTTGCCCTGCTCCGTCATGACTCCAAATGATGGTCGTCTCGACCTGCTCACGCAACTGGTCCGGACGTTCAGACCCGATTGTGTAGTGGATTTATCATGGCAGGCCTGCCTGACCTATGACGTGGAGTCCTGGCGTATCAAGGAATGGACAGAGCAAACGCAGAACCTTCCGTACCTGCGGATCTCTACGGATTATTCACCCTCAGATTCCGCGCGCATCAGCATGCGGCTGGAAGCCCTGTACGAAACCGTGAGAAGCAGGAAGAGCTGACGACATGAATCGAATTCTGTGTAGCAGCCCCTATATACCGCTTCATTGGATCGCAGCTCACTGTCTTAAGCCCCATTTCGCCCAGCCTTCCGAAGGCTGCGCGCACAAATGCGTGTCGCGTGTTGAAGGGCTTTGTGCTTATGCTCGGGCCTGGATTAGCGAAGCTCTGATGGATGAAGAAGCCAACGGTATTGTACTGGCCCTGACCTGCGATCAGATGCGCAGAGCCTTTGAGGTCCTGTGCGAACAAGCCCGCGTTCCCTGCTTCCTCTTCAATATCCCGGCAACATGGCAAACAGTGCAGGCACGGCGACTTTACCGAGATGAGATTAGGCGCCTGGGAAGATTCCTTGTGGTTTTGGGCGGGTGCGCACCTTCCAAAGAGGTTCTTGCGGAACAGATGCTCAGGCAAGAATGCACCATCCCTTCTGATAATGCATTGGCCCAGACTGGAAAAATCCCTCTGGCCATGGCGGGCCCACACGGCATGGGTGGGGACTCGGCGTGGCTGGATATGATCGCCGAGGCAGGCGCCAGAATCCAGCTGGATTGCTCTCAGCCCATGAATCCTGTTTTTGATCGCAGGGCAATAGTGCAGGATCCATTCTCTGAATTGGCAGATGCTTGCTTTGACACTATCCAGGATATCTTCCAACGGCCTAATAGCGGTTTTTACAGGAAGCTCGATCGGGCACTCCGACGGAGCGATATCAAAGGCTTGATCGTAAGGCGCTATCTCTGGTGCGACCTGTGGCACGCTGAGATCTATCGATTGAAACAGTGGTCTCCCGTTCCGGTTTTGGATTTGGAAATCGGCGACTGCACTCACGATGAAAGGCATCGGCTTGCAACACGTATTCAGTCCTTTATGGAGATGGTCTCATGACTGATCTGCCTTCCCAGATTACATTGGATCAATGGGAGGTGCTGTACCCAAGTTTGTATCGCGAGGGTACTGTCCGGCCGGATTATTGCGGACCGCTGGCGCGCCATGTTTCCGAGGGCGACCTGCGCCTGAACTCGCTGCTGTTCGATAACTCCCCGGCTGCATTCCGTCTATGGAACTTTCTGCTCACTGAAGAAGATCGGTTGCGTGAAGCCAGAGCCAGGGGGGTACGCATTGTAGGATCAATGAAGGACTTGGGCACAATACCCGTCATGGCCTACTGCCTTGACAATCTGGTTGCATTTTACCCGGACGGGGCATGGTGGATCCCTTGCATTATGGAGCTTAAGGCCGGGCTGCTTGAAATCGCTGATCAGCTCGGCGTGGACGAGTCATTCTGTCCCGTCAGGGCCATGCTCGGCGCATTTGTGACCGAAGCTCATTTCCCCATACCCGATCTTCTCGTGTGCAGCGCCGGTGCGGTTTGCGACGACTTTTCCGCAATTGCCCAAAGACTCAACGGGCTCGGATATTCCATTCTGTGGTGGGAAGTCCCGCACAGACGCAGGCCTGAAGCAAATGAGGATTATCTGGAGCTTCCAGGCGGCTGCACGGCTCCAGAATCTCAAGTGGCCCTGGTCCGGACGGAACTTCAACGAGTGCGCTCTGCATTGGAGGACCTTGCAGGTCAGAAACTCGATGAGGAGCACCTGAGCAAAGGGATTCAAAATGCCAATCGGGTGCGCTCAAAACTGCGGCATTTGAGAACCCTTGTCTATGGCGCCGAAGTCTGTCCAATCCCGAGTCTTGAGATGTTGATCGCAGAGATGCTGGCCATCCACTTCTGCTCCGATCAAGGCGAAACTGTGGCTGTGCTCGAGGACCTGGTTTTTCTTGCCCAGACAAGAGTTGAAGCCGGCCTGGGTTTCGGCGATGAAGAAACGGCTCGAATATTTTGGGTCAATCCAGTAGCCGATTTGCGGATCATGAACGTCCTGGAACAGTCCGGCGGCCGGATCTGCGGCACGGAGTATATGTTTGTTCATGCCTTGGACCCAATCCCGACAAACCTCGATCCTATCGATGCCCTGGCGCGCACTGCTCTTGCCGATCCAATGGTTGGCCCATCCGCAGATCGGGCTGAACGAATTTGTAAAGACATCCAACATTTCGGCGCCGAAGCAGTTGTCATTTCCCGCATCCCGGGAGCCAGTCACTGTGCGCTGGAGGGCAGGGTTATCGGGCAGACCGTGCAGGATCGTCTCGGTTTGCCTGTGCTGGAGATTGAAATCCCACCACTGACCGACGCTATGAGCCCGGCCATTCGCACTCGGCTGGAGGCTCTGGTGGAAACAGTAAAGGAGAAAAGATAACCATGATTTATGCCGGCATGGATATCGGGTCCCGGACAATCAAAACGGCT
>Ga0326728_10021298_pt1 | contig 12209 bp, 9 predicted proteins | sample MB3enrmetagenome_FD_207602 | JGI IMG/M metagenome (GOLD analysis project Ga0326728, IMG submission 207602) | Lab enriched peat soil microbial communities from McLean, Ithaca, NY, United States - MB31MN | ecosystem: Environmental > Terrestrial > Soil > Wetlands > Peat | place: USA: New York...
CCAGTCCGGCAGGCAATTTTAAGGTGGCGTCTCCCTTGGCGTAGCAGGGCGCAAAATTACCGTTTATATCCATTACGGATAAACACTTCACACAGTTGATGGCTTTTACCTCTCCATCAGCAACGTCAAAGCCCTGTACCCCTAGCCTATCATGAATGATGATGCCTTCTTCCCTTGCCTCTTTCATTTCCAGTTCTTGAGCGGGCATCGGTTCCGTGTCTTTATAGTCTGAGCTCTCCAGACATACAACATGGACGTGAGGCGCGCCCAGGCGCACCGCGCTGCGCGCCGCGTCCATGGCGACGCTGCCGCCGCCGACGACAATCACTTCCTCTTTTACGGTTTTTAAGACTCCCGTATTGACATCGTGGAGGAAGTCGACGGCGGTACGAATCCCTTTACTGTCACTGCCGGGCAGAGAAAGGGAAATCCCCTTACCCGCGCCGGTAGCAACAAAAACCGCATCATAATCCTCAAATTCGGACAGGCCGCTAATCCGGTGATGGTTGACGAACTTCACGTTAAATTCTTTGATGAGATCGATTTCCCGTTTCAATACCTCACGCGGCAGCCGATAGGCGGGAATCCCGTAACGCATCATGCCGCCCATCTCTTCTTCTTGCTCAAAAACGGTAACGCCATACCCTCTGCGCGCCAGTGCGTAGGCGCAAGACAGCCCGGCCGGTCCGCCGCCCACGATGGCGACACTCTTGCCGTTGGCCGGTGCGCATTCCGGCAGAGAGGCATGGCCTCCAGCGGCATCATAATCCGCCAAAAAGCGTTTTGTTTCCCGAATGGCGGTCGCATCGTCGAAGCGGCCGCGGACGCAGTCGATTTCACAGGCATGGGTACATACCCGGCCCAAAATCCCCGCAAAAGGCGTAACCCCACGGCAGACTTCCAGTGCTTTTGTGTACTCGCCTTTTTCGGTCAAATCCATATAGCTCTCGATATCCATGCCGGCGGGGCAAGCATCATGGCAAGGAGCCGGACCGTCCTGGATAATATATTTTCGTTCGCCTTCGCCGTATCTTGCCTTCAGGTCATCGATCAGACCAAAGTCCAGCGCACGCAACGAACAACTCAAAACGCAGAGGGGCTTCTTCCCTTCTTTCAAGCGGTCGATACACATATCGCATTTCAGCATTTTCTCCGACGGATCGTCGCTTAAAAACTGCGGCGTACCATAAGGGCAGGCATGAAAGCAGTTTCTATCACCCTGGCACTTGGTGGGATCGACAAGGACAGCGCCGTAGGTCTCGTCCTTATAAATCGCCCCATGTTCGCAAGCTTCCAGGCAACGCGGTTTAGAACAATGGAAGCACATGATAGGCAGTACGCGCACATCAATATCGGGGAAAATGCCTTTTTCCCATTGATAAACCCGGATGGGCTTAGCGGGCCCAGGCGGAACATCTTTATACTGCTTGCAGGAGATCACGCAGGCATTACAGCCGGTACAACGACTGGTATCAATAAAAAATCCGTATTGTTGCATTACACATGCGCCTCCTCATACTTCTCGATCTGCACCAGATTGGTAGAGCGGGCGGGTGTAAAGTTACTTGCCTTATCTCCGCCTAATAAGGTATTCGGGGAGGCTCCCCTATCAATGCCGTTCTCGTCCGGCTCATAATTGCCGCCCTGATGGATCAATGCCGTCCCGGGCATAATACGGCTGGTAACATAAGCAGGCATGATTATTTTGCCGCGGTCGTTATAGACCAGGATCATATCGTTATCTTTGATGCCGCGCTTGGCGGCGTCGACAGCATTGATCCAGACTCTATGCCGGTATACGTGTCCGCGCAGCCAAGGATTGGTCCAGTGTACGTAGTGAACACGATAGCGGCTGTGCGAGGTAAGCATCATGATCGGATATTCCTTTGCCTTCGGATCATCCATACCGTTACGGCCAATCTTATACTCGGGAGACGAGGGCATATCCTTCCAATCTGCCGGCAGGTTATCAATCAGCCTCCCGTCAAACGTATAGTGCTCGCTCTTCCCTCTTCGGCTTTCGTCCTCAAACAAGGGGTAATAAAACTCAATCTTACCGGAAGGAGTCTTAAACGGCTTGTTTTCCTTCATCTGAGGCACAAAACCAGTCATCGGCTGATCTTCCAGCTCATCACAGTTGAGAAATTCACCATTTTGGAAGTTATCATAAGTCGGAATTGTTTTGCCTCTGCCCTGATAATACTCTTCTATCCCATGGTACATTTCACGCAGACCGTTTTCCCAGTCTTCTTCCCAACTGCGCTTACCGGTATAGTATCGATAGAAGTCTTTCGGATCAACGCCCAATCTTTTGCAGATCTCCACATAGATCCAAACCCATTGCCTGGTTTCTCCCGGAGGTTCGACTACGCCGGGATTACCCTGGACCGCCTCAAACACGCCATAAGGCGCCGTGCGGCTGACGTCCCTTCCTTCCCAGATCCAATCCTGTACCGGCAGGATAATGTCCGCGTAACGGACGGTAGGCGTCATATTGCTATGGGCGGTGACAATAAAATCCATTTTATTCATGGCTTTAATTTGATCGCCGGCAGTATCGCAGGCAGTAACCAGATGGTTGGAAGCATGGGGTTTACTGCCGCCGCCCCAGAAAAGGAAACGGGGATTGAATTGATCTACCAGATTTTTATCGGCGCGCCAACCGACGGAACTCATATATTCCTCAGCGCTGATCTTGCCGCTTTTATAGTCATCAAGCAGCAACACGGCCTGCGCCCAATAGTGGCTGCGGAAAAGCTTCGGTACTTTATAGGGTCCGGGGCTGCTGTAGGCGGTGCTAAAAAAGCCCATGGGCAGATCTTGTACTTGCCCGCCAGGGTGAATGGCGGGACCGCCGCCAGGCTTGCCCCAATTGCCCAGCATAGCTTGGAGGGCGGCGAAAGTGACGATCACTTGCTCCCCTTGGCTCTTACGGCTCAATGACCAGTGCGCGTAAGTCCAGCAAGGGTCATTGTCCCAAACGAAATGAGCTAGAGCTCTGATGGTTTCAGCGGGTACACCACATTTTTCAGCCGCCCATTCCGGTGTCTTTGGCGTCTGATCCTCCGCCTTCCCCAAACAATAATCCTTGAATTTCTGAAAACCGACCGGCTCCACATATTTTTCAATAAACGCTTTATCATAGGTATCCGCCTCAAAGAGCGTGTACGCCATTCCCATCATCATAGCGACATCGGTACCCGGCTTGATCGGAATCCACTGATCCGCCAGGGAACGAACCGCCATACTGTAACGGGCGTCAATGATAATAACCGGCTTACCGCGCTCCCGCGCCAATTTAATGTACCAGGCAAAAGCATGGGCCGGTCCTTGGTGGCCTACCGTCGGATCGCAGCCCCAAAGCACAATCGCTTTACTGTGCGTCAGCATATCCGCTCCGGAACTGGAGGACCAGTTTGGCACTTCCCAGCCTTCTCCGCCCGTCATCATCTGCGCCATCAAGCGGGCGGCGTCGTAAGAGCACCAGCCCCAGCCCTCCGCGCCCGCGCCCCAATAGGACATGATCCGCTCATACGTTTCATTGGGCATATACGGGGTGATAATCGATAAAGGACCGTATTTTTCCCGCGATTCGATCATTTTGGCAGCGAGCGTGTCCAGCGCCTCGTCCCAGGTAATGCGTTCATATTCCCCAGCGCCGCGCTCCGTCCCCTCCTTACGTTTCAGAGGGTAGAGAATACGGCCCGGCAACTGAGCAAACTTATGCCAAGTTAATCCTATCACGCAAGGACGACGCTGGATCCGCACTTTTTGCAAGTCTTCCTCTTCCATATAGGCGTCTTCTCGTCCGCAGTTATAGTTATAGCGGTCATCCGGTTCCACGGAAATTACTTTGCCGTCTTTGACATTGGCCTTGATAATGCATTGATAACTGCCGCCACAATTACAACGGCAAGCTGTATAAAACGTACTTCCATCATCTTTATGGTGGGTTTTACATTTCATATCCATGCATAATCATCCCCTGTTTATTAAGTTGCGTTTTTTATCTTATACGTGAATAACCTGCCCATCTTTCGCACCAGGACCCTGAAAGATAACTTGGGCAGGTTGACATTGCCATGTATTGCCCAGTTAGTCTAGTAGCCTTTATTCAGGCCATACTTATAGAGTAGCTCTCTGCCGTCCAGATACCGGCGAAGATTTTCTCTGAGCATTCGGCAAGTGTTCCGGATATCGTTGTCTCCCGTCGCCGCACAGTGCGGTGACAAGATCGCATTCGGCAAATCCCAGAGCTTGCTTTCTGCCGCCAGGGGCTCCTCCTCAAAAACATCTATGCCGGCACCGGCAATTTTGCCTTCCGCCAGCGCTTTTGCCAGGGCGTTCTCCCTGATCAAGCGGCCCCTGGCGACGTTGATCAGGATAGCCGAGGGCTTCATATGATCGAATTGCTCTTGATCGATGATATATTCTGTCTGTGGTGTATCTGGAAGCATGAGCACGATAATGTCGCTTGCCTCCAGAAAGGCGTTGAATTCACCTTGGCCATACAATTTCTTAATTTTCGCATCTTTAACATTGGGATATTGATCATAGGCGATGATTGTCACGTCAAACCCGCCCAGCCTCTTGGCGATCTCCCGGCCTATATTGCCGTAACCCGCTATGCCGACCGTCTTGCCTTCCAGGGAGCCCATTGAATTCCAGAGCCGCTCACGATCCCATGACCGGGCCGCTCTCGTCCTTTCCAGCCCGATAATATTCCTCTTGAAAGCCAGCATGAAAGCGAGGGCATGCTCGGCAACTGCCACATCCCAGATGCACGACCCTTTGGTCAACTGCGCCTGTTCCGGGTATCCTCTCCTTAAAAATGCATCCACCCCAGCCGTGGTTGATTGGAGCCACTTGAGATCGCGGCCGGCATCCAGCACCACTTTCGCCACCTCAGGGGTGTACTTAGTCCCCAAGATCACCAATGCTTCCGCTGACGGCAATTCTGCCGCCAGGCTCGCACAACTCTCAGGGTAGGAAAACTCCACGGCCGGGAATTCTTTTTCCAGATCCCTGAATTCTACCGTTGGCTCATAGAAAGCCATTACCATTTTCACTTTCTCGATCCATCCTTGAATCATAATGTTGCTTCAGGCTCTTCACATAATCCTGTTCCAGTCCACAGACATGCAAAGATTGAGGCGTATCTTGCCCTGACAAAGGGATTCTGCTCAAGGTTCGAGGCCAAGCTTCGAGCCCCTGACCTCGAACCTTGAGCAGGACTTATCCTGCTGAATCCTGCCTCACTGATCAGCTTGCCGGTGATCCGGCTCGTTTCTCCGGCCTCTCTCAGGCGCTTGCGGTTCAATCTACAAGTAGCATCTCTGCACAAAGTCCTCGCAGCAAAGTTCTTTCGAAGTCCCCTTGAGGATCACGCTGCCCTTTTGCAAGACATATCCCCGTTGCGCCACATCCAAGGCCTTCTGGGCATTCTGCTCAATTAATAATACTGATATATGGGACTCGCTGGCGATCTTTTTAATCACGTTAAAAACCTCGATTACCGTAGCCGGCGCCAGGCCCAGAGAGGGCTCGTCCATCAGGATCAGCTTGGGGCCGCTCATCAATGCCCGGGCCAGGGTAAGCATCTTTCTCTCGCCGCCGCTCAGCGTTCCCGCTCTCTGGTGCAGCCTCTGCCTGATCCAGGGAAATATGCCCGACACTTCTTCAAAGCGCTGTTGTACTTTATTTTTCTCCACCTCATAATAGGCGCCTAGAAAAAGGTTGCTCTCGATCGACATTTTCGGAAACAGGCCTTCCCTTTCGGGGCAGATCGAAATTCCGGACTTGATTATCTGGTGCGGCGGTAGATTGCTGATCGGCCTATCATCAAATAAGATTTCTCCGGCAGTCGGTTTGACCATTCCGATGATGGTTTTTAAGAGAGTCGTCTTGCCCGCTCCGTTAGCCCCCAGGATGCACACGGTTTCCCCCAGGCCTACGCTGAGGCTGACATCCATCAGGATGGGTATCTGTCCATACTTGGTCGATACGTTCTTGATATCCAGCAATGTTTTTAGCCCCCCAAGTAAGCCATGCGTACATTTTCACTTTGAGAAACCTCTTCAAAAGTACCTTCAGCGATTTTTTTACCGGCATTCAAACAGGCTACCCGGTCGCTGATCTTGGCAATCACCGACATATCGTGTTCGATGATGATGATGCTGATCCTGTTGCCGCTATCCCTTATTTTAGTAATATCCTCAATCATCTGGTGTGTTTCTTCCTTGTTCAAACCGGCGGTAGGCTCGTCCAGCAACAGCAGCTTCGGCCTTCCCACGATCGCCCTGGCGATCTCGATCCTGCGCCTGTCGATCAGAGGAATCGTCGATATCAACTCGTATGCCCTGTCGACTATCTCGGGGTTAAAACCAGATATCGCCTGAAAACACTTGTCTATTCCCTCATCTATTTCCTTCATGCACAGAGACCTGTTAAATATCGCCTGCAACCAGTTGGTCTTCTGCTCGCAATAGAGCCCCAGCAGCAGATTATCGATAACACTCAAATTCATGCATAATCTGTTAGTCTGAAACGTTCTCGAAATACCCTTTTTCCTGATCTCGTCCGGGGCGAAACTGCTGAGCTCCTCGCCGCTGAAGATGACCCTGCCGGTACTCGGTTTGTAGATCCCGCTGATAATATTTAAAAATGTTGTTTTACCGGAACCGTTGGGGCCGATCAGGCCCACTGTCTCGTCGCCGATTTCGAAATCCAGGCTGTCTACCGCCTTCAAGCCTCCAAAGTTGATGCCAACCTTTTCTGTTTTTAATATTTTTAAGTTATCCATCAGCGCTTTCCCCCTGCCTCCGCTGCTAATTTAGCCTCACCGGCACCGGTGCTCCTGTCTCTATCGTCGTATATGCGGACCCGCTTTGGCAACAAGCCCTTCGCACGCACAAGTAACATGACGATCAGCACGATACCGTACATTAGCAAGCGTAAGTTTGAATAATCCATCAGCTTCTGGTCGATCATCGTCAGCAAAAGAGCGCCTGTGAGCACACCCGGAACATTATCCGACCCCCCCAGGATCACCATGCAGATCAGGATCAGGGATTGGCTGAAATCAAAATTCTCATTGCTGATGAAGCCCGTATAATGGGCATATAAGGACCCCGCCACCCCTGCAAAGGCAGCCCCCAGGCAAAAAGCCAGCAACTGGATTTTGGTCAGGTTGACACCCTGAGTTGCTGCCACTACCGGATCCTGGTCAACGGCGTTCCAGGCAATTCCGTAGCGTGATTTGAACAGGCGGCTGGCGGCAACGATCGCCAGGGCCAGCAAAATGTAGACCAGGTATAGGTAATTAACCTGGTAGGGCAGGCGCATACCGAGCACCCGAATTGATGAGTGCAGTGAATACCCGAAGATCTGGTAGGGTGGGATACCTGGAATCCCGTTGGGTCCGCCGATTGCGGGGATATTGATGATCATCAGGGTAAAGATCGTCTGCAAGGCAATTGTAATCAGCGACAGGTAATAGCCCCTGGCCTTCAAAGCTGGGAGACCGATGATCACCCCGGCCACTATAGCCATGCAGGCTCCGGCAACTGTCCCCAACCACGGTGAGAGCCCCAACTTTACGCTCAGGAAAGCGGTCGTATAGGCGCCAACGCCGTAGAAAACCGCCGGTGCAAAGTTAATCTGCCCGATGCCGCCTATTTGAAAGTTCAGCCCCAGGGCAACAATGCCCAAGATGCCGGCAATGATCATGATATGCAACAGATCGTTATTGCCCTGAACAATGATTGGCAACAAAAAGATAAACAATCCGAATATCACTGAAGTTAAGATTGTATTGCTTCCCAATAAATGCAGCACTTTATCCATTATTCCGGTTTTTTCGCAGTAGGTTAGCAACACTACCAGCAGTGCAACGATGATCATTACAACCAGTAGGGGTGACATCAGGGAAATATAAACTAACAGGCATATGCCCAGAGCAATCAAAGCCGCAGTAATTTTGTCATTCAATCTGGTTGCCATTATTCTGCCCCCTATGAAGTCGGCGATCAAACTTTGGAAATCGACTTTTCACCCAGGATGCCTTCCGGTTTGAAGATGATGAACAGCACGACGATCAGAAATCCGGCAACGCCACTGAAGGCTGCGCCTCCAGGAATGAACCCGGTCACAAACACTTCGACGAAAGCGATTACCAGAGCACCCGCCAGGGCGCCGTAAATGCTTCCCAGGCCGCCCACCACGGCTACGGAGAAGCCCAGCAGCCCGTACATCGCCCCTGTATCAAACCTCAGGGTGGATGAATACGATGCTGACAAGAATCCGGCCACGCCCAGCAGGAATCCTCCGATCAGAAAAGTGACGAACACCATCTTGTGCCAATCAATGCCGATCATAATGGAGGCTTCCTTGTTTTGGGAAAGCGCCTGAATGGAGATCCCGGTCTTGGTCCGGTTGACGAACCAGTACAACAGCACCAGCACCAGCGCAGTTGTGCCTATAATGATAATATTGCGCCACGACAGCATCGGGTTGTTGAACAGGCAGCCTGCCGGCAAAAGATTGGGGAAGTTTTGCGGGTCGCGGCCTCCGGGGTAGAAGATGCCGATCAGTTCCCTGATCACGTATCCGGCAGCGACGGTGCTCAACAACGAGGCGTTGATGTTTTTTCCTTCGAAGGGAGCAACTACCGTTCGGTACATGACGGTCACCAGAATTGCGCTGAACACGCCACCGCAGATCACCAGGATGATATTGGAGACGATCGCCGGAAACATACCGCGCAGGGCTGCATACACTCCAGTCAGAGATGTAAGACCCAGGATGCAAAAAGCACCGGCAACAGCAATATCACCGAGGCAGAAGACGACGATGTCCATGACGCCAAAAAACAGCGAGAAACCGATCCCGATCAGCGCCAACGTACAGGCCAGCATAATAGCATTAATCATCTGAGATGCGATAAAAGATCCCATGATTGCCTCCTGCAGGTATTCAGTGTTATTTGGCGGGCAGCCGCCCTCCCGGCACGGCTGCCCGCCAAAAACCAACTATCAGACCGGGGGAAGTTTTCTTTGGCCGGTCTTATACTGGGAACTGTTCCAATCAATAAACTGGCCATCCTGTACAACCATGATCGTTGTCAACTTGTCAGTCGTCTGGCCGTTCGCATCAAAAGTAGTCGTCCCCAGCAGACCAGTATAGTTGATTGCCGCGATCTTCTGCGCCAGAGCTTTGGGATCCGGGTTCGCCCCAAGCGTTTCCAGGGCTGCAATGATTATGTTGGTAGAGTCATAGGAATACTCTCCGTATGAGCCATAGCTGCCCGCTGCATACTTGGCGTTATAGGCTGTTATAAACGCCTGACCGTTCGGCAGTTTCGAGGGATCTTCGCCGGATTGTGAAACAATCATGCCCTCGGTGGCAGCTCCTGCGGCCTTGAGGTAGGCAGGGTCTGTAAGGGCGGATGTCCCGGCCAACAGGACATTGGTTATGCCCAGCTCTTTCATCTGGCGTACAGCGAGTGCCGCCTCCGTCATGTTGTCACCGAAGAACACGGCATCGATGTTTTCATTTTTGAGCTTGGTCACTACAGGGCGAAAATCTGTAGTGCCGTCGGCTATACTATCTTGAGAAACAATCTGGACTCCGGGCACGCCTTGAATTCCTGCTTTAAAACCGGCCATCGTGTCTTGTCCGTAAGTCGAAGTGCTGGTAATGATCGCCCATTTTTTATACCCCAGTTGTTCCGTAGCCATAGTCGCCATCGGTTGGATTTCCTGGAATGTGGTGGGAACCACTCTCGTTATATATGGCACGTTCGCTGCCTGAGTCAGGTCCTTAGAGATCGCGCCCCAGATTACCAGCGGAATGCCGGCATTTTTAAAAATAGGAATCGTGGCCGCGCATGGCGCACTGTTAAAGAAACCGGTTACGGCGATAACATCCGGGTCGCTGACAATTTTCTGGGCAGCGTTGGCCGCAGTGCCCGCGTTCGAGGCATCGTCATAATATACCGGCTGAATCTGATAGGGCAGTTTTCCGGAGGCGTTTGCCTGGCTGATCGCTAACTCGAAGCAATTTTTAGGACCGACAACCTCGCTGGCATCCGGCCCGGTCAAGGGGCCGATGAAAGCTACCTTGACGGTTTTTGCACTTGAACTCTGGTTGCTGCTACAGCCGGCCAACAACAAACTGGACATTAACCCGGCTACCGCTACGACACAGGCCAGCACCAATATGCTGCGCTTTTGTAAAAAATTTGTCACTTTTTTACCCCCTCTTGTCATTTTGTTTGCAAGTCAAGCCTCGATACAGAACCGGTTACGGCTGACTCCCCTTTGTAGCCCTCCAGATCACGCCTCCTTTTTCTTTTCCTTCGAAATTGCCACCCCCTCCCTTTTTACTTCTGTCAAATGCAAGCGGTCTGCCATACCCTGCTCTTGGTATGCCGGGCGCACCATCTTCTTAATCTTTTTATATTCTCTTTTCAAAATTATTTACCTTTGTTTAAGTCCACAAACCAATCTGCAATAATTGGTGGAAATCTACAAATTAGTAGGCATCAGGAACGCGAAAACTTGTCCCTTTAACATTCGATTATCTAAAGGGTTTACTAATATATTTCAATCATGCATCAACCTTCCCAAGTCCATGATCATCCTTTTTCTGGTGCCCTTGCATACTGCCCAACCGGCGCAGGCGTTCTTCATCACGACCCGCGCCCGTCTCTGGCTTCAGCCTCTCCCGATTTGCTGCATGATAGGACATTGACCCTGATTGCGCCTGCCTGGCGCAGGGCCTGACAGTTATGCCGGCATCTCGGGGATGAAACCTTCCCTCATCAGCAACCTGGTCATCTGCTGGGATTGTTGAATCATTTCAACTGCATTATTATAGAGTTCTTCGTAGCTCCTGTATATCCTGGCCACACCCTGTTCCACGGCTTTAGCTCCAACAGCGGCGGCTTCCTTGGGAAATACATCCCATTCATCCATGGTAGGCATCAGGCAATCCTCAGAGAGAGTGCCCTTATTCTCTACATATTTTGCCAATTCACGGGCAGCGGCAATGCACATCTCGTCAGTAATGGTCGTCGCCCTGACGTCGAGTGCCCCGCGGAAGAGAGCGGGAAAGCAGAGAGAGTTATTGACCTGATTGGAGAAGTCCGAACGTCCGGTAGCCACAACCCTGGCGCCCGCTTCCTTGGCCTCCCAGGGCCAGATCTCCGGGGTGGGGTTGGCGCAGGCGAACACGATGGGATCTTTGGCCATCCGCCTGATCCATTCCTGCTTAATGACGCCGGGTCCGGGTTGAGACAGGGTGATCACGGCGTCGGTTCCAGCCATGGCTTCTGCTATACCGCCGGTCCTGCCCTCGGAGTTGGTCAGCAGGCACATTTCCCATTTTTCCTTGAAATCTTCCTGGAGTTCGGTGCGGAAACGATTTAAAATGCCTCTGGTATCCACCATGTAAATACTGCCCGGGTTTACTCCAGCCTTGATCAGCATATGAGCGATGCGGATGTTGGCCGCCCCGGCGCCAACCATGGAAATGCTAATCTCATCGAGCTTCTTGCCCACCACTTTCACGGCGTTGATCATGCCGGCCAGGGTCACAGCCGCCGTTCCCTGCTGGTCATCGTGCCAGACCGGTATCTCGCACTCCGCTCGCAGCCGGTCCAGGATGCCAAAGCACTTGGGCTGCGCGATATCCTCCAGGTTGATGCCGCCGAAGGATGGCTGGAGCGCCTTCACCGTCCTGATGATCTCTTCCGGATCCTTGGTGCCGAGGCAGATGGGAACAGCATCGACTCCGCCCAGGTACTTGAAGATCAGGGCTTTGCCCTCCATGACCGGCATGGCCGCCTCCGGTCCGATGTCGCCCAGGCCAAGGACACGCGTCCCGTCAGAAATTATCGCCACGGTGTTCCATTTGCTGGTAAATTCGTATACCAGTTCCCTGTTTTTGTTGATGGCCAAGCAGGGCTCAGCCACTCCCGGAGTATACCAGATGTTAAAGTCGCTCAGGTCGCGAATGGCGCAACGGGGCACGGTCTGAATTTTTCCCTTGTAAAAAGGATGTAGTTTCATGGCATCTGCAGCCGGCTTGTGAGCCTTCGTAATCAGTTCTTCCTTGGTAGCCATCTTGATTGCCCCCTCACGCTTTATTTGTTGGTGCAGGTACATCTTGACAGTTCATCCTCGCTCAGCAACGGCTCGGGTATCATA
>Ga0326728_10021299_pt1 | contig 12208 bp, 12 predicted proteins | sample MB3enrmetagenome_FD_207602 | JGI IMG/M metagenome (GOLD analysis project Ga0326728, IMG submission 207602) | Lab enriched peat soil microbial communities from McLean, Ithaca, NY, United States - MB31MN | ecosystem: Environmental > Terrestrial > Soil > Wetlands > Peat | place: USA: New York...
CGTAAAAACGGTGGGGGTGATCGAGCGGGACGAGGTCCGGAAATTGTTCCGGGTGGCCCAGCCCATGGGGGTGGTGGCGGCCCTGGTGCCCAGCACCAACCCCACCTCCACCGCCTTCTTCAAGGCCATGATCGCGGTCAAGGCCAGGGACGCCATCGTCATCTCCCCGCACCCGGCCGCCTCCCACTGCACCTTCGAGGCGGCCAGGGTGATGGCCGAAGCGGCGGTGGGCGCCGGCGCCCCCCAGGGGCTGGTGGCCTGCATGACCCGCCTGACCCTGCCGGGCACGCAGGAACTCATGCGCCACCCGGCCGTGTCCCTGATCCTGGCCACCGGCGGCACCCCCATGGTGCGGGCGGCTCATTCGGTGGGCAAGCCCGCCTACGGCGTGGGACCGGGCAATGTCCCCTGCTACGTGGACCGCAGCGCCGACCTGGCGCAGGCGGCCCGCTACCTGGTGGCCAGCAAGGCCTTCGACCACTCGGTCATCTGCGCCACCGAGCAGGCGGCGGTGGTGGACCGCCCGGTGGCGGAGGAATTCGCCCGGCTCATGGCCGGCGAAGGAGCCCACTTCGTGACGCCGGAGCAGGCGGACGCCCTGCGCCGGACCCTGTTCCGGCCGGACGGGGCCATCAACCCGGACGCGGTGGGCAAGTCCCCCCAGGCGCTGGGGCTCATGGCCGGGTTCCCGGTGCCCGGGCAGGCCCGCATCCTGGTGGCGCGACTGGACCAGGTGGGGCCCCGGGAGCCCCTCTCCAGGGAGAAGCTCACCACCGTGCTGGGGTGGTACGAGGCCGACGGGTGGCGCGCCGGCTGCGACCGCTGCATGGAACTCATCCACTTCGGCGGCGAAGGCCATTCCCTGGCCCTGCACGCCCGGGACGAGCAGGTGATCCTGGCCTTCGGGGTGGAGAAACCCGTGCACCGCATCGTCGTCAACACCATGGCCTCGCTGGGGGCCACCGGGCTCACCACCGGCCTGGACCCCAGCATGACCCTGGGCCCCGGCGGCGTGGGCGGCGCCATCACCGGCGACAACATCGGCGTGCGCCACCTGTTCTCGGTGAAGACCGTGGCCCATGAACTGCGGCCCGCGCCGGCGGAAGCCATGGGCGGCTCGACGGAGTCCGTTCTCCAGGTTCCGGCGCCTGCCGACCTGGTGGAGCGGATCGTCCAGCGGGTCCTTGCGGATTTGCGTTCTTAATAGGCACAATGGCTGACAACAGCCCAACCATACGGAGGTTCATGTGAATGATCCTGCTCTGATCGCCCTGGGGATGGTCGAGACCAAGGGACTGGTGGGCGCCATCGAGGCCGCCGATGCCATGGTCAAGGCGGCCAACGTCACCCTGATCGGGTCCGAATACGTGGGCGGCGGCTACGTCACCGTGATGGTGCGGGGCGACGTGGGCGCGGTGAAATCGGCCACCGACGCCGGCGCCGCGGCCGCCAAGCGGGTCGGGGAGCTGGTCTCCGTGCACGTGATTCCCCGCCCCGACACCAAAGTGGAAATGATCATCCCCCAGAACACCAAGGGCTCCATCGGCGGCCGGCACCAGGCCTGAGCGGTACGCCCCGGACCTGACCAGCGAGGATCTCCATGGGTGGTTCCTTCCAGCTGCGCGTCTATTCTTACCTCGACCGGATGCAGCCCCAGTACGCGGCGTTCGTGGGCACCGTTACCCAGGGGGACCTGCCCACCACCGGCATGGCCGCGCTCTACATCGAGGTGGCTCCGGGCAACGAGGTGTTCCGCCTGGTTGACATCGCGGTCAAGGCCACCGAGGCCCGCCCCGGGGCCCAGATCGTGGAGCGGGAATTCGGCATGTTCGAGGTCCACTCCCGCTCCCAGGCCGAGGTGCTGGAGGCCGGGCGGATCGTGCTGGACCGCCTGGAACTTCGCCAGGAGGAGCGGATCAAGCCCACCCTGGCCTCGGTGCAGGTGATCACCAACGTGGATCCCTACCAGGCCCAGCTGATCAACCGGTTCCGGCGCGGCTCCATGCTGGTGCCCGGGCGGACCATGCTGGTGCTGGAGGTGGCCCCCGCGGCCTACATCAACTACGCCGCCAACGAGGCGGAGAAGGGCGCCTCCATCGAGATCGTGCACATCTCCGGGCTGGGGCGTTTCGGGCGCATGTGGCTGTCCGGCACCGAATCGGAGATCATGCAGGCCCGGGACGCGGCGGTGCACGCCCTGGAATCCCTGGAGGGCGTCACCGGCTAGGAGGGCGGGCATGGTCATCACCGAAGAGGAGCTGCGCCAGGCCTGGCAGAACGGCAGGGGACGGCTCCCGGAGTTCCCGCCCGGCACCCGCTTCACCCCGGCTGCCCTGGACTTCCTGCGGGTGTGCGGGGCTTCCTCCGGGCCTGGCGCTGCCCCGGCCCAGCCGCCGCTCTGCGCCCCGGGAGCCCCCGCGTCCCCGGCCGGCGGCCCGGAGCGCAGGGACCTGGCGGCTCCGGAGGGACAGCGGCTGGTGTACACGGCGGCGGACGTGCCCGGGCTGCTGGCCGGGGGCGGCCGCATCCTGGCGGTGCATCCATCGGTGACCGTCACCCACGCGGCCCTGGACCTGCTGCGTCAGGCGGGGGTGCGGGTCATCCCGGCTTCGAAGCGATCAACCCCGGCCCCGGCCGCGCCCTCCGGGCCCGGCCCCCAGGCGGCGCCCGAGGACCTGGTGCGCCGGGTCAAGGACGCCGTCCAGGCCCGGCTGGACCGCCCGGTGGACCCGGCCCTGCTGGATGCGGTGGTGCGCAGGGTGCTGGCGGCGCTGTAGGACAGGGTGCCGGGCGGTCACACCAGCACCACGAACAGGAACGACAGCAGGGCCAGGCCAGCCATGCCCGCGGCGGTGTAGTGGGCGGTGCGGCGGTGGCCGAACAGGTAGACGTAGACCGCCTTCATCAGGTTGTTGCTGGCGGTGGCGATGACCACGGCATGGAGCACCTGTGTCTCCGCCAGGCCCAGGCTGCCCTGCAGCACCGAGACCACGAACGGAACGATGTCCGAAGCGCCCACCACCATGGAGACTTGCCCTCGTGCTCGTAATAGTCGCGCAGGCCGACCCCGATCAGCGCGCTGCAGCCGAACGTAAGCATGAGGGGCGTGGCTTGGGGTGGGAGCAAGGGGGCCTCCCGGGACGGGGCGCGGACCCGCAGGTGGGCGGGTCGGGTCAATCTGTTTTGAATAATTAATCGAAAAACGATACAAGCCCCCACATTACCCTAACCACACGTGAATAATCTATAAAAATTTGAAACGTCCGGGGGGCCTCTTGCGGATGGCGCGCAAGAACCGGGTCGCCCGGCCGGGCGGGATCAGCGATCCTGGAAGGTGGAGATTCTCAATGAACAGACGGATCCTCACCCTCGGCGCCCTGCTTATCGTTTATTTTCTGTGGGGGGGCACCTACCTGGGCATCCGGCTGGCGGTGCAGACCATCCCACCGTTCCTGATGGCGGGCACCCGGTTCCTCTTCGCCGGCACGGCGGTGTACCTCTACGCCCGCCTCACCGGCGCCGGGAAGCCCGCCCTGGAGCACTGGCTGGACGCCGGTATTGTCGGCGCCCTGCTGCTGCTGGGAGGCAACGGGCTGATCTGCTGGGCGGAGCAGTCGATTCCCTCCGGTATCGCCGCCCTCCTGGCGGGCACCATCCCCCTGTGGATGGCGCTGCTGGGGTCGCTGGGCAAGGACCGCCACCTTCCCGGGCCGATGGCCCTGGCCAGCATCTTCCTGGGCTTCGGCGGCGTTGCCCTGCTGGCGCTGCCCTCCGGCGGCACCAGCGGGCGGATGAGCCCCATGGGGCTCACCGCCGGCGCTGCCGGCGCCTTCCTGTGGGCCCTGGGCTCGATGTTCTCGCGCCGGGCCCGCGTGCCCGCCTCGCCGCTGGTCTCCGTGGGCCTGCAGATGATCGTGGGCGGCGCGCTGATGATGCTGGCCTCGTTCCCGTTGGGGGAGTGGTCGCGGCTGGACCTCTCCCGGGTGAGCCTGCGCTCCGCCCTGGGCATGGGCTACCTGGTCCTGTTCGGCTCCATCATCGCCTACAGTGCCTACATCTGGCTGCTGAAGAACGCCGATCCCACCTGGGTCTCCACCTACGCCTTCGTCAATCCCGTGGTGGCCGTTTTCCTGGGCTGGCTGATCGCCGACGAGCGACTCACCTCCCACGCCCTGGCGGCGACGGTGGTCATCGTCGTCGCGGTGGGTCTGCTCACCCTGGCCAGGGCCCGCGAATCCGGAGCGATCCGCGCAGCGTCCAGCGGTTCGGCTCCGTCCAGGTGACGATCCCGGGAGGGCCCGCGCGAGCATTCGGGAAACCAATGGGTCGATTCCCTTTTCCTCTGGATCGAGGAAACTTCGCGCAAAATCCCGCACAAGCCCTACGCTCTATCAACCTCAACATCCTCTGATCGGACCCCATGGCCGACCTGCCTGTCCACCCCGCCGTCGCGGCTCCGGCCCGTCCGGCCGGCGTGCGCGCGCGTAAGGCCGGCCTCGTCTCCCTGGTACTGCTGGGCAACCGCGCGGGCCCGGTCTAGATCCCCATCGTCCCTGACCTGAAGCCCCGCGATCCCCCAGGACGCGGGGCTTCCTCTTTTGCGAGGACCCACCCCATGGAAATGAACGGCGCCCACATCGTCTGGGAATGCCTGCGGCACGAAGGCGTGGATATCGTGTTCGGCTACCCGGGCGGGAACGTGCTCAGCCTCTACGACGCCCTCCAGGACTTCCCCTCCATCCGCCACGTGCTGGCCCGCCACGAGCAGGGCGCCTGCCACATGGCGGACGGCTATGCCCGCGCCAGCGGGCGCCCGGGCGTGGTGCTGGCCACCTCCGGACCCGGCGCCACCAACCTGGTGACGGGGCTTGCCACCGCGATGATGGATTCGGTGCCCCTGGTGGCGGTCACCGGCCAGGTGGGCTCCGGCGTGCTGGGCAGCGACGCATTCCAGGAGGTGGATTTCATGGGCATCACCCTGCCCATCACCAAGCACAACTATCTGGTGCTGCGCACCGAGGACATCGCCCCGGCGATCCGGGAGGCCTTCGCCATCGCCCGGCATGGCCGGCCCGGCCCGGTGGTGGTGGACATCACCCGGGACGCCCAGAAGGGCAGCGCCGTCCCCGACTGGGAGGCCCGCGCCACCACCCGGCACATGCGCCACGTGCCGCCGGAGCCCGACCGGGTGGTGATCGACCGGGCCCTGGCCATGATCCGCTGGGCCCGGCAGCCGGTCATCCTGGCCGGGCACGGGGTGATCCTGGCGGAGGCCAACCAGGAGCTGAGGACGTTCGCCGAGCGCACCGGCACCCCCATCGCCACCACCCTGCTGGGCATCGGCTGCCTCCCCGCCAGCCACCCCCTCAACCTGGGCATGATGGGCATGCACGGCGAGGCCTGGGTGAACCAGGCCATCCAGGAGGCGGACCTGATCCTGGCCCTGGGCATGCGCTTCGACGACCGCGCCACCGGCGAAGTGGCCGCCTTCGCCCCCCAGGCCAAGAAGATCCACGTGGAGGTGGACGCCCGGGAACTGAACAAGAACATTCCGGTGGACGTGCCGATCCATGCGGACCTGCGGGAGGTGCTGAAGGCGTTCCTGATCAGCCTGGAGCCCCGGGAGCACGACGCCTGGCAGGCGCACCTGCGGGAACTGCGCAGCCATGCCCGTTCCGAAGCCATCCTGGAGGACCGGGGCACCCTCAGCGGCCCCCAGGTCATCCACGACCTGTGCCGGGCCACCGAGGGCAAGGCGCTGATGGTCACCGACGTGGGCCAGCACCAGATGTGGGAGGCGCAGTACTACGGCCACGAGGCCGAGAACAGCCTGATCACCTCCGGCGGCCTGGGCACCATGGGCTTCGCCCTGCCCGCCGGCATCGGCGCCAAGCTGGCCTGCCCGGACCGGGAGGTGTGGATCGTCCACGGCGACGGCGGCTTCCAGATGAACATGCAGGAGCTGATGACCCTGGTGCAGGAGGGGATCAAGGTCAACATCGCCATCATCAACAACGGCTACCTGGGCATGGTGCGCCAGCTCCAGGAGATCTACTGCGACCGGCGCTACGCCGCCGTGATCATGGCCAACCCCGATTTCGTCAAGCTGGCCGACGCCTTCGGGGTCCCGGCGATCCGGGTGGCGCAACGGTCGGAGGTGGAGCCTGCAATCCGCCGGGCCCGGGAGGCCCAAGGCCCCTTCCTCCTCGACTTCCAGGTGGAGAAGGAGCTGAGCGTGTACCCCATGGTGCCGGCGGGGGCGGGGCTGGGGGAGATGATCCGGCGGCGGGGGAACGGGACGGAGGCGTGAGGGTCCAGCGCCCGAGCGACCAAACCTATGCGGTTTCCCTGCTCGATCCTTGGCTGGAACGTCTCCAGGCAGGCGCCGAGGCGCTTGCGAGTAAGACAAATTTGACTAAAATGTAAAGCAGGAGTAGCCCGATGCATCAAGATCTACTTTACATTCCGGCCGCCAGTGTCGAGGCTACCGTAAGTTCCAAAGGCCAAGTGACCTTGCCGAAGGCCCTGCGGACGTACCTGGGAATCCGGGCCGGCAGCCGGATCCGGTTCAGCCTCGCACCCCATGGGGGTTTCCGGGCTGACCGCGTGCTCTACGAACTTGAAGATCTGTGGAACATGGCCGACCAGGGCCCCAAGGCCAAAGGCACCATGACCTTCGAGGAGATGGACGCGGCCAAGGCCCGAAGAACCTGGTGATGATCGTTGCCGACACCAACGTATGGGCCCGGGCCTACCTCAATGATGACCAGGGCCAGGCAAAAAAGGCCCGCAAGGCCCTGGCGGAAGGCCGATCCAAAGGCGGCGTGTTCGTCCCCATGGTCGTCATGGCCGAACTGGCCTGGGTGCTGCGGGCCAAATGGGACCGCAAGCGTGTACTGGACACCCTGGAAAGCCTGCTGCAGACACGGGGAGTCGTGGTGGAATCCTCCGCCCTGGTGCAGGAGGCGATGGAAGCGACCCGCCAGGGCGGCAAGGGCGGGTTTGCTGACCATCTCGTGGCACAGGTGGGATTCGCCAATGGGGCACGGGAGATCGTCACCTTTGACGACAAATTCGGCAAGGCTCCCAAGGTGCGGCGATTGAAGTAGGTTTTGCGCACAGACGGATGCAGCAGCGACTCGGACCCTGGGGGGCCGAGTCGCGTGCCGATCCATGCCATACCGTCCTCAGAACGGGATGTCGTCCTCGTACCCGCCCCCACCGCTGGGCACCGGGGGTACCGGACCGGTGGATTCGTAGTCGTCCGCCGGGCGCCCTTCCGCCGCGCCGTAGGTCCGGCTGCCGGCGGCGCCTTCCTCCAGGCGGCCCAGCATCACGAAGTTGTCGCAGCGGATCTCGCAGGCGGTCTTCTTGACCCCGGCCTGGTCGGTGTACTCCCGGTACTGGAGGCGGCCCTCGATGAGGACCTGCTTGCCCTTGCGCAGGAACTTCTCGGCGGTCTCCGCCTGCTTGCCCCACACCACGATATTGTGCCACTCGGTCTTGGACTGCTTCTCGCCCTGGGGGTTCTTCCAGGTCTCGGTGGTGGCGACGGAAAAGCGGGCCAACGCCTGACCGGACGGCGTCACCTTCAATTCGGGGTCGCGGCCCAGGTTGCCGATCAACAATACCTTATTCAACGAACCAGACATGACCTGCCTCCTTATGCCAAAAGCGGAGCTCTCCGCCTCACCGGGTCTCAGTCTATCCGAGCTGGTGGTAGGGTGTTCATCATCCTCCTTGGAGTGGTCGTGTCAAGCCTTCTCATTACCTGCCAGAACAAGTCCTCGGTGGAGCGCCACTATATCCCGGCCGTCCGCCTGGGCGAATGGCACCCGGAGAACCTGGTGCGCCTGCCCAACGGCACCGGCCGCGCCGCCCTGGGCATCTTCCAAGGCTTCATCCAGGCGCTCACGGGGCAGTGACGGCGGCCCGCCTGTCCATGGACCTTTCCCCGCTGCCCATCGACCCGCACCTGCCCCGGATCCTGGAGACCTTCCGTTCCGGCCGGCCGCTGGTGCTGGCCGCCGAGCCCGGCGCCGGCAAGACCACCCGCGTGCCGCGGGCGCTTCTGGACACCGGGCTGCTGGCGGACGGCGCCTGCTGGGTGCTGGAGCCCCGGCGCCTGGCGGCGCGGCTGGCGGCGGCCCGGGTGGCGGCCGAACTGGACGAGTCTTTGGGCCGGACCGTGGGCTACGCCGTGCGGTTCGAGCGACACGTCTCCGCCGCCACCCGCATCTGTTTCGTCACCGAAGGCCTGCTGCTGCGGCGCCTGCAGACGGACCCGACCCTTGCGGGGATCCGGATGGTCCTGCTGGACGAGTTCCACGAGCGCCACCTGCAGACCGACCTGGCCATCACGCTGCTGGCCCGGCTGCGCCGGGGCGCCCGCCCGTACCTGGGCCTGGGGGTCATGAGCGCCACCCTGGACACCGGGCCGGTGGCGGCGTTCCTGGACGCCGAGGTGATCTGCTGCGCGGGCCGGCCGTTCCCGGTGGAGATCCGCCACCTGCCCCGCCCCGACGACCGCCCCCTGGCGGCGCAGGTGGCCGCGACGGTGGACGGGCTCTATCAGGATGGTCTGCGTGGCCACACTCTGGTGTTCCTGCCCGGAGCCGCGGAGATCCGCCAGGGGCTGGCCGCCTGCGCCCCGGCCGCGGAGCGGTGGGGCCTCCGGCTGCTGCCCCTGCACGGCAGCCTCGGCTTCGGCGCCCAGCAGGAGGCGGTCGCCCCCTCGGTCCAGCCCAAGGTCGTCCTGAGCACCAACGTGGCGGAGAGTTCCGTGACCCTGGAGGGGGTCGCGGCGGTGGTGGATTCCGGCCTGGGCCGGGAGGCCTTCCATTCCCCCTGGTCCGGCCTGCCCGGCCTGCGCACGGCGCGCATCAGCCAGGCCCGGTGCGTCCAGCGAGCCGGCCGGGCCGGGCGCACCGGACCGGGGCTGTGCCTGCGCCTGTTCACCCAGGGGGACTTCCAGGCCCGGCCCGGGTTCGACCTCCCCGAGATCCTGCGGGCCGACCTGGCCGAGGCCGTCCTGTCCCTGGCGGACCTGGGCCTGGCGGCCGGGTCCGGATTGGCCTGGTTCGAGCCGCCCCCGGCCGCTGCCCTGGAAGCGGCGGCGCGGCTGCTGACCGCCCTGGGGGCGCTGGATCCGCGGGGGAAGATCACCGCCATGGGGAGACGGATGGCGCGATTGCCCCTGCATCCCCGCCTGGCCCGGCTGGTGACAGCCGGAGAGGACCTGGGCATCCCCAGGCTGGCCCGCCTGGGGGCGGTCCTGCTGGAGACCGGCGACCTGGGCGCCCGGGCCGGGCTGGAGCGGCGGGGCGAGCCCGGCGGACACGCACTGGATTCCGACCTGTTCCTGCGCCTGGACCAGTACCTGGAGGCCGAGACCGCCCGCTTCCACGCCGGCGCCTGCCGGGCCGCGGGGCTCGATCCCGCTGTCCTGCGCCAGGCCAGCCAGGCCATGCGGGCTTTGGCACATGGGCAGGACCCCGACCCGCCCGAGCCGCCGGATGCCGAGGAACGCCTGCTGCGGGCCCTGCTGCGGGCCTACCCGGACCGGGTGGCCCGGATGGGGCCTCACCACACCTGCACCCTGGCAGGCGGAGGCGGCGCCCCCGCCTGCCGGGTGCGCCGGGCGGAGTGGATCCTGGCCCTGGAGGCCGAGACCCAGAACCTGGGCGCCGGTACCCAGGTGGTGGTGCGCACCGCCTCCCGGGTGGAGCCGGACTGGCTGCTGGACGCCCTCCCGGAAGCCGTGCGGGAGACCGACGAACTGGGCTTCAACGCCGCCGCCGGGCGGGTGGAGCTGCGCGCCTGCCTGTGGTTCGAGGACCTGTGCCTGCTGGAGAGCCGGCGCGCCGCCCCCGCCGGCCACCCGGGCGCCGACGCCTGCCTGGCCCGGGCCGCCTTGGAGCAGGGCCTTGGCCCGGCCCAGGAGGACGTGGACCGGCTCCTGGCCCGCTGCGCCTTCCTCGCCGGGCTGCGTCCGGACCTGGGCATCCTCCCGCCTCCGCGGCTGCTCAGCGCCCTGGTGACCGCGGCCTGCGCCGGGCGCACCGCCCTGAAGGACCTGGCCGGCGCCGACTGGAACGGAGCCCTGCGGCGCGTCCTGGGTACGGCCGCCGCCGGCCTGCTGGAGACCTGGGCCCCGGACTGGGTGCCCCTGCCCAAGCGCAAGGCCAGGGTCAACTACGGCGGGGACGCCCCCTGGATCGCCTCCCGGCTGCAGGACTTCCTGGGCCTCAAGGAGGGCCCGCGCATCGGCGGCGGCGCCGTGCCCCTGGTACTGCACCTGCTGGCCCCCAACCAGCGGGCGGTGCAGGTGACCACCGACCTGAAGGGCTTCTGGCAGCGCGCCTACCGCGAACTCCGCCCCGCCCTGTCCCGCCGGTACCCCCGCCACCACTGGCCGGAGGACCCTGGGGAGCGTTCCGGCACGTGACCGCCCCATGTCCCGATCCAGCGCCAGGGACAAGTACGTACCATCGCGAACATCTGTTCGCTCAGGTCCAGTGGTGCGCAGAGGGGCCGCCGTCCGTGTCCCCATCGCCGGAGGCGGCGTCCTTCCACCCGGTATCCGCCTGCCCGGAGCCTGGCCTTCCCTCCGGGATCCTTGAACCCGGACCCGTTGGAAGGAGGAAGGCAGCCCCTCCGGACGGGACGGCCCCAGGATGAAAGACATGCCTCCGGCCACGGGGACACGGACAGCAGCCTCCAGGCGAACCGCCGAACCTGAGCGAACAGATGTTCGCGATGGTACGTACTTGTCCCTGGCGCCGGGTCGGGACATGGACCCGCCACCCGGGCGGATCTTCCCAAGAGCGACCGGAGCCTGGACCTTTCCCGCCAGTGTCGGGGGCAGGACGTAGGTTCGTTGGCCCAGTCGTCCGCTCAACCGGCCTGCCTGCCCAGGATCTCCCGTTCCAAGCTTTGGAGTCGCCGGATGCGGGCAAAGAGCCCGGGCACCACCGCCAGTTCCTGGGGTGTCCCGCGCTGGATGGCTCGACCGTCCGCCAGCACCAGCACCTGGTCGCACACCTCCGCCACGAACACCCGGTGGGTGGCCAGCACCACGGTCACGCCGGCCAGGAAGCCCCTGAGGTTGTCCAGGATCCGGGCCTCGGTCTCCGCGTCCACCGCCGACAGGGCGTCGTCCAGCAGCAGCAGCCGGGGCCGGCGCAGCAGCGCCCGGGCCATGGCGGCGCGCTGCCGCTCGCCCCCGGAGAGCACCACCCCGCGCTCGCCCACCACCGTGTCCAGGCCCGCGGGCAGGCGCCGGATCAGGTCGTCCAGGCACACCACCCGGGCCACCTCCCACAGTTCCGCCTCGGTGGCCGAGGGCCTGCCCATGGCCAGGTTCTCCCGCAGGGAGACCGAGAACAGGAACGCCTCCTGGGGCACCCAGCCGATGCCGGCCCAGTGTTCCCGCAGCCGCCCCTGGTCCAGGGGCGCGCCGTCCAGGCCCAGGCTCCCGGCCTGGAGCTCCCGCAGTCCGGCCAGCACCTGGAGCAGGACCGTCTTGCCCGAGCCGATCCCGCCCACCACCGCCAGCCGCGACCCGGCGGGAAGGTCCAGGTCCAGGGGCCCCAGGCCCCGCCCCGACTCGAACCGGTGCACCATCCCCCGCCCCGCCAGGGCCGCGGGGGCCGCCGGCAGATAGTCCATGCCGTCCCCGGCGGGAGGTTGCGGAAGCGGCGCCTGGGCCGATTGCAGCACGAAGTCGATGCGCTCCTGGCCGGCCTTGCCGCGCTGGAACAGGTTGGCCGCCCAGCCCAGGGACATCACGGGCCAGGCCAGGGCCGCCAGGTAGCCGGTGAAGGCGGTGAGGTCGCCCAGGGTCAGCGTGCCCCGCAACACCAGGCTCCCGCCGTAGGCCACCAGCGCCAGGGACGCGAGCCCGGCGGTGAAGGCGGACAGGGGCAGGTACATCCCGAACAGGACCGTCTGCCTGATGTTCATGCGCGCCTGCTCGCGGCTCAGGCGGCCGAAGGCCTCCACCCGCAGGTCCTCCAGGCCGAACGCCTGCACCACCCGCTCGCCGGAGATGGTCTCGTGGCTGAAGGTGTTCAGCTGCGACGTGACCACCTGGATCCGCTGCTGCAGGCGGTGGCTGGTCCGGCCGATGAAGTAGAACCCGAAGGCCAGCAGAGAGAACGGGGTCAGCACCGCCAGCGCCAGGCGCGGGCTGGTGTGCACCATCAGC
>Ga0326728_10021300_pt1 | contig 12208 bp, 13 predicted proteins | sample MB3enrmetagenome_FD_207602 | JGI IMG/M metagenome (GOLD analysis project Ga0326728, IMG submission 207602) | Lab enriched peat soil microbial communities from McLean, Ithaca, NY, United States - MB31MN | ecosystem: Environmental > Terrestrial > Soil > Wetlands > Peat | place: USA: New York...
GCCGGGTTCGTTCCCTTCCAGAACGAGGGGGCTCAGATTGGCGCGCGCGGCGTAAATCGCCGCGGTCAATCCCGCACAGCCACTTCCGATAATCACGACCTTGTGCATGAGTATGGCTCCGCAAATTTGCTTCTTGATGGGGGCCTGGCGGTACAGAGCGAAAGATGATTGTAGCATCCCCCTGCAAGCAAGAAGGTGCAGGTATGGAAAGTGCGCCAGCGCGGATTGTTGACGCTGACGGGGGCCGGGTGCAGGATTCAAGCAAGGTCACGTCCATCCGGAAATATTCGCTTTTCAGGGGGCATTCGATGGAGAAACGAATCGCCGTGGTCAGCTATTGGCTGGGTATCGCGTGCGCGCTCCTCACGATTATCTTTCGCGCGCTGGCAGTCTTCGGCATTTGGCCAAACCTCGTACCCGCCGAAGGCGCACCCATTTCCTATTACACCTTTTTGCGCGGCGGCGTTCTGCTCCTCCTCGTTTCGATTGCCTCGCGCCAGGTCAGCGATTGGCATACCGGCAAGTCCTGACACAAAACAGCCGCACAGACGCCCACCTGCATTCCCGCCTGCTCCGGCACAAAGCGGCCAATTTGGCGAAACTCAACCGCATATACCAATAGACACCTTACGGGGCATTTATTTACAGTGAAAGACCGATTTCGCCTTTTTGCGAGGAGGTTGCTGAATGGATCCGCGTTATCCCATCGGAAAATTCGAGCTACCCAAGGATGTGACGCCGGCGTTGCGGCAGGCGGCGATCGAGGAAATCGCTGCCACTCCCGCCAAAGTCCGGGCCGCGGTTGCCGGACTCAGCGACGCGCAACTTGATACTCCTTATCGCGAAGGCGGCTGGACCGTGCGCCAGGTCGTTCACCACCTGCCGGACAGCCATATGAACGCTTATGTGCGCTGGCGCCTCGCGCTCACCGAGACCCAGCCAACCATCAAACCTTACGAAGAAAGCGCATGGGCCAAGCTCGAGGATGCCCGGAGCGCTCCGGTGGAAGTTTCGCTGAAGCTCCTCGAAGCCCTGCACGAACGCTGGGCGCGCCTGCTGCGCTCCGTGAAGACGGAACAATATGCCCGTACCTTGCTGCATCCCGAACACGGTATCAAAAACCTGGACTGGCTGTTGTTTCTGTATTCCTGGCACGGGAAACATCACACCGCGCACATCACGGAACTGCGAAAACAGAAGGGCTGGTGAATTTGAATTTGCGGAGCGATTCCTCCGCTCCGGGACGGCAAAAGCGCCGTCCCTCCGGTCGGAATGACAACTCCCGGGAGTTGGATAACGACGAGGGCGTCGTGTACGATGGGTAAGCACGTTTAGCAGGTTGCTGAAAAACACGTTTCGCCGTCATTCCGAGCGAAGCGAGGTACGATTTTGCATCGCACGCCTTTTGTGCGATGAATCCCTCTTCGGTCAGAATGCCAAGAAAAGAGAGATTCCTCACTTCGCAGACTTCGTTCGGAATGACGAATTCGAGGTTTTTCAGCAAGCTGTTAGGCAAAGGAGAACCGATGGCGCGAGCGGCAGGAAGCTACGCAGTTTTCGAGACATCGCTGGGCAATATCGTTTGCCGGCTGTTTGAAAAGGAAGCGCCCAAAACGGTGGAGAATTTCATCGGGCTGGCCGAGGGCACAAAGGAATTTGTCAATGCCGTTTCCGGCAAGAAAGAAAAGCGCAATTACTATGACGGCTTGGTCTTCCACCGCGTGATTCCCCGGTTCATGATTCAGGGAGGATGCCCGCGGGGAGACGGCCGCGGCGGCCCCGGCTACAACTTTGCGGACGAGTTCCATCCATCGCTACGCCATTCCAAGCCGGGCAAGCTCTCCATGGCCAATTCCGGCCCCGGCACCAATGGCAGCCAGTTCTTCATCACTGTTGCGGCCACGCCGCACCTCGACAATCACCACACCATCTTCGGTGAGGTGGTCGAAGGCCAAGATATCGCGGACAAAATCTCCAATGTGCCGCGCGATTCCATGGACCGCCCACGCACGCCCGTCGTCATCCAGAAGTTGCGCATCGAACGCGTACCGTAGAACGCCTATGCTCTCTCCCGCGCGCCTCACCGAACTCATGGTGGAACTGGTGTTCCTGCTGCTGGGGACTCTCGTCGTGTGGTTGGGGGTCAGCGGGCATATCTATTTCGATCGCCGCAGCGTTTACTGGCTCGTCCTCAGCGTGGCTTTACTGGCGTGGGGCCTCTTGGCCCTCGCTCGGCCCGGGCAATGGTCGGCCCGCTGGCAGAGATGGAACCGCGGACTCTCGCTGCTGCTTTTGGGCGCGATCATGCTCGCGGTAACGCGCGTCCCGTTTCTGTGGGTCGGAAAATTACTGGCGCTTGCGGGTTTGGTGCTGATCCTCCGTGGCATCTTGGGTTCCATCCTGATTTTGCGTCAATCCTAGCTTTGCTTCCGCTATAATGCGGGGCCAGTGGTAGTTTTTCCCAAACCAGGGAATCCGCCCGAGGTACCAATTTACGGTTTTTATCACTTCGATTAGGAGAATACTTGTGTTTAAAGAGTTCAAGGAATTTGCCATGCGCGGCAGTGTTTTGGACCTTGCTGTCGGCGTGATTATCGGCGCGGCATTTGGAAAGATCGTGGCCTCGCTGGTGGATGATGTCCTCATGCCCCCGTTGGGACGCCTGCTGGGCCATGTCGATTTTTCCAATCTATTTTTGAATCTCAGCGACAAGCACTTTGACACGCTCGCGGCCGCCAAGGCAGCGGGCGCTCCCACATTCAACTACGGCAACTTCATCAACACGATCATCAATTTTCTGATCGTGGCCTTCGCCATCTTCCTGGTGGTGCGTTCCGTAAATCGCTGGATGCCGAAGCCCGTGCCGCCTCCGCCGCCGGTCACGACGAAGGATTGCCCGCAATGCGCTATGCCCATTCCCATCGCGGCGAAAAAGTGCGGGCATTGCACCAGCACGGTGTAGGGCAAATTTCTGACACGAATCTGGACGGCCAGCGAGAAGTTCGTGGGCGCGGCACGGGCGGCTGGATTTCTGCAGGCGCGTGAGTCATGATTTGGCAGAATAGGATTGTGCACTGACTGAGAATTATGCGGGCACCAATATCCAGGTCTTGGGCGGCTTGCGTGGCGTCGCTCCTGCTCGCGTGTGGCACCGCGAGGGGGCAAGCGAACGCAAATTCCGCGCTTGCAAAAGACAGTGACGAGATTGTCGCCAACTACCGCAAGATCATCGTGCTGATGAATGGCGCGGGCGCGCTGGACCCGGGCGTGAGGGAACGCGCCTCGACGGCCGGAAAAATACTGTTCCAACAAAACCAGGAACGCCTGACCGCGTTGGAAGAGCAAATCACCCAAGCCCTTGCCGACGGGCGCACTGCTCCCGCTGAAGAATTTTTGGAGCGCGTGGAAAGCCATCCGGACTATCGGGACGCCGACAAGCTCGTCTTCCGAGATTTGCTTGACGGACTGGCGGCAGCAAAGGAAACCGCGGCGAACGCCAAGCTGCAGGGCAGAATCCGCGACGATCTGGCTGCGCTGGAACAGATTCAGGGGCTCTACCAGAAAGAAATCGGCGAGATTCTGGGGAATCTGCAGCCCCGCGGCATGGTCGTCCATCGCGAGGCCTGGGAACGCTACGTCAGCTTTCTGCAGCAGAAATATACCCGCGAGAAGATTTTGAAAGAGCTCGAAGGGGCGCTTCCACCGGCGGAGACGCGCAGCGGCGGAAAGAAAAAACCGCCCAGCGGCGAAGTGTTTGGTACGGACTTGCCGCCCAAAACGTTGGTGCTGACCTTCGATGACGGGCCGCATCCCCGCTACACCGATCAAATTCTGGAGATCCTCAAGAAGTATGGATTGAAGGCCGTTTTCTTCCACGTGGGGCGCAACTTGGGCCCGGAAACCACGGATGCCAACCCCAAGCTCACCGCGACGGCTGCGGTCAGCACGCGCATCCTCGCGCAGGGCTCGACGCTGGGAAATCACAGCTACAGCCACCCGGTGCTCCCGAAAATGGATGAAGCCGGCTACACGAAAGAGATCGAAACCACCAGTGCTTTGCTCACCGCGCTTATGAAGGCGCCGCCGGTGTTGTTCCGGCCGCCCTACGGCGCGATCAACGCGGGCATTCTTGCCAAGGTACACAGCGACAAAATGAAGGCGATCTTATGGAACGTGGATTCGGAGGATTGGGCCGATCCCGTGCCGAATTCTATCGCGCAGCGGGTGCTGCAAGAAGCGGAAAAACAGGGGCACGGAATCATTTTGTTCCACGACATACACAAAGTGACGCTGGAAGTTCTGCCCCAGTTGATTGAGACGCTGCAAAAGGATGGATTTCAGTTTGCCTCCTGGAACGGCAGCGCGTTCGCCGTGGAAGGAACGCGCGGGCTGGACACGGCTCAGGCCCAGCCGGCTCCAACGCCGATCTACCGGGAAAGTTGGGCCGCGGTGATCGGCATCGATGCTTACCAGACCTGGCCGAAACTGAGTTACGCGGCGAATGACGCGCAAGCCGTCCGCGACCTTCTCATCAAGAAATACAATTTCAAGCCGGATCACACGTTTCTGCTACTGGACAAGGAAGCGACGCGGCAAAGCATCCTGTCCCTCTTGGGCGACAAACTCGGCAATCCCGATCTGGTGAAGCGCGAGGATCGCGTGTTCGTATTTTTCGCGGGGCATGGAGCCACGCGGCATCTGGCATCGGGACGCGAACTGGGCTACATCATTCCCGTGGACGCGGACTTGACGAATTACGAAGGCCAGGCGATTTCGATGACGAACTTTCAGGACATTGCGGAGGCCATTCCGGCGAAACATGTCCTGTTCGTGATGGACTCATGCTACAGCGGGCTGGCCCTGACGCGCGGCGGCGGGCCAACGCTGGGCCTGGGCAATTACCTGCTGGAAATTTCACGGCGGACGGCGCGGCAAATGTTCACCGCGGGCGGCATGGACCAGCAAGTGGCGGACAACGGGCCGAACGGCCACTCGGTTTTTACGTGGACCCTGCTGCAAGGGCTTGACGGGCGCGCCGATTTGAATGGCGATGGCGTGGTCACCGCAACGGAACTGGCGGCCTACGTTACTCCGGCCGTGTCGGCGCTGTCCCACCAGACACCCGCGTTTGGCAACCTTTCCGGAAGCGAGGGCGGCGATTTCATTTTCGAGCTGAATCACGAGACGGAATTCCTGAATGAGAGTTCGGCGCAACTCGGCGATGAAGGAATCAAGCTGAACGCCCAATTGGAACAATTGCGCGAGCAAATCCGCAAAGAGGCGGCGCAGAACGCGGAGTTAAAGAAGCAGTTGGCGGCGGCGCAAGCGCAACTTCAGGCGGGGCAGCAGGCCAGCAAGAGTGGCGCGATGCCCGCGGCAGGTGCCGAGGCTGGCGTGCCCAGTGTCAAGGACGTGCCTGCGGCCACCAACGATGAGGGCATGCGGCTCTACAAAGAAAAAAAGTACAGCGAGGCTGCGGAGAAATTCAAGCAAGCCGCGCAAATGAAGCCGGACAGCGCGTTGTTTGCAAATAACTCGGGTTTCGCCCTGTTCAGGTTGGGTTTGTATGCACAGGCCATCGAGTGGTTCCAAAAAACAATTGCCCTGGACCCCAATGGCGCCATCGCGTACTTGAATCTGGGAGATGCGTATTTGCAGGTGGGGAAAAAGAGCGAAGCCAAAGAGGCCTTTGAGAGGTATTTACAGTTGCAGCCGAATTCAAAGGCTGCCGCGGGTGTGCAGGACAAATTGAAGAGCTTGGAGTTGCCAAGCAATTAAGCCTGATATCAGCGGGTGAAGAGGGATTCATCGCACAAAAAGCGTGCGATGGAGAAGAGTGCCTCCACTCCGGGACGGCCGAAACCGCCGTCCCTCCGGTCGGAATGACAATGTATGAGTCGTGGATGAAGTCAAAGCATGCAACTCGACATTGCGCAGGGTGTGTAAGTTGAGATCCTTCGGGACGCAAACTACGCGTCCCTCAGGATGACATGACGCTACAGTGCTTGCTGGGGCGCACGGGACGCGAATCCAAGATCAGGGGATGGTGCGGACATGGGGCGCAGCCCTTCGCAACTCAGGGTAAAGAGTCCTGCGCCCCTACGAGGGCAAAGGGCCGTGTCGCTCAAGATGGCCTGACGCTCGGGCAAAAGCAGATCCCTCACCCCGGCGAAGCGCACGGGGCGCAAAACCCGCGCTGCGCTCGGGATGACAATCTGAGTTCTGTCTCCATATTCCACGAAGCTCAGTAGGAAGCGGCGGTGCGAAATTCCTTGGCGCAAGCTGGGCAGGGGCACATCGAGCGGAGATAGTCGTAACTGAAAATCCCCGTGGAGTGGCCGTCATTGAAATTGATCTGGATGGCGTAATTGCCCACCTGCGTGGCCGACTGCGCGCGCGGCTTGGGCTTGAACATGGGCAACACAGCCGAGGGCGCGGGGCTGCTGCCCGCAAAGGCCTGTTTCTTGCCGCGCTCGTCATTGCACGTGGCGCACGGACAATTGTCCCGGAGATACGGAAAATCGAAGTGGCTCTCGTGGCCATCGGCCCAAGTGATGTCAACACCCGCGCCAGTCTTCACGTGAATCTTCACGGCTGTGGGTTTTTTGCGCGGGTCAATTGGGATAGGCATGGGGGAAAGAGTTTTCAGTTTTCAGTTGTCAGTTGTCAGTTGTCAGTTAACAGTTTACCGCTAGTGTTGTGTCCCGAAAATACCAAGAAGAAGCTCAGAGTCTTCAGGGGCTGAAGCCCAATCCATTTCTCAGGCTTTACGCCGGGGCTGAAGCCCCGGCCTCCTAAAGATAAGGTACCCGCGGGCCGGTCTAAAGACCGGCTACTACACAGGCAGAATCAGTGGGCGTCTTCCTCAGGCTTATGGTTGCAGCAGTCGCCGGGGGGAATGGGGTTGCCGTGCGGGCACGTGGTGGGATGGCCCAGAAACGAGCAGATGCGTTCGTCGAGTTCCGGGCTGATGATGTGCTCGAACTTGCACGCCTGCGTGTGCGCCTCGTGATCGTCAATCCGAAACGTGTCCTTGAACAATCGTTCCGCCAGGCGGTGACGCCTGACCACGTCGCGCGCGCGGCTCTCGCCACGTTCGGTGAGTTTCACCTCATGATCCTGCACGCGCACCAGCAGCAGATCCTCCATGCGTGCCAGGGTGCGCACGGGATCCACTCCGCCGGGCGTGCGGATGTGCGCCACGTCGGCCTTGTTGCCTTCCTCGCCGCAGACCCAGATCTGCTCGAGCAAGTGATCGAAGTGAATGCCATCGTCCATCGTCACGCGCTGATCTACAGCCAGGTGTCCGTGGGCCAATTCGATCCTCCGGTCCGCCTGCTGCGCAATGTCGGGGTCGTGCGTCACCATCAAGATGGTGTGCCCGGCGCTGTGCAGCTCGCGGAACAATGCAAGCACAATTTCCTCGTTCGCTTCATCCAGGTTGCCCGTGGGTTCATCGGCAAGGAGAAGTTTTGGCTGGTTAATCAGCGCCCGCGCGATGGCCACGCGCTGCTGCTCGCCACCGGAAAGTTGCGAGGGCAGGTGCGTCATGCGGTGACCGAGGCCCACGCGTTTCAGGGCTTCGGCGGCCTGGGCTTCGTCCGTGATGCTGTGAAAATATTGCGCCAGCATCACGTTTTCGAGCGCAGTCAGGTACTGCACCAGATGAAATTGCTGGAACACAAACCCGATCTTTTCGGCGCGGTAACGCACGAGCTCGCTTTCGCCGAGGTTCGCCAGATCGACTCCATCCACGATGACCTGGCCCGAGGTCAGAGCATCCAATCCGCCAAGAATATTGATCAAGGTGGTTTTGCCGGAGCCCGACGGGCCCATCAGCGCCACCCACTCGCCCGCCTGGATTTTTACGGAGATGCCGTCCAGCGCGCGGAGCGTCCCGTATTCCTTCACCAGCGATTCGATCACCACCTGCGAACTCACGCTTCACCTCGAAATACGGATGCGGGACGTATGCCGGCAAGCCGCCGCAACGGAAACGCACTGGCAATGGAAACAATCACGGTGATGGCCACAGAAAAAGGATACACAATCCAGCGCGGCTGTGCAGCCACGCCAAACACCGTTTTGCCCAGCCAGATGGATAGGAGCAACCCGATCGCCGAACCTACCAAGCCCCCGACAATTCCCATGAGAATGGCCTCGGCGAGGAACAGCCTAACCACGCGCCGCACTGAACCGCCAATGGCCTTCATCAGGCCGACGTCGTTCTTGCGCTCAATGGCCACGTTGCTCATGCCCGCCATCACGCACAGGGAAGTCAAAATCAGCACGAGTATCACCGTCGCGGAGAGCAGCCCGCTGATGCGGTTGTAGAGGCGGCCTTCCGCTTCGGCGAGTTGCTTGATGCCGTGAACGTCAACGCCGGGAAGGATCTGTCCGAGATGGGCGATGAATTGGTTCAACGAATCGGGAGTTCCCGTCACGCTGAGCTGGATCAGGCTGATGCGGCTGGGCAAATTCGCCAAGGCTTGTGCCGTGGAGAGGCGCGTGAAAATCTGCGTGTCCTCGGCTCCGCCCGTGGCAACCACCGCAAACACCTTGCAGGCCGCGGTGCGCCCCTCATTTCGGAGTTGCAGCGAGTCTCCCGCGTGCACCGCAAATTGCGTGGCGGCTTTAGCCCCGACTTCGCAGGCCTCCGGATCGTTTTCCAGCGACGCAAGGTATTCGCTTCGCCGGCCGGGGCGAATTTCAGTCATGCCGTGGCCCTCCGTGCCCGCGATCACCGCCGGCTCGAAGTGAAGCTCTCCCGCTTTGGCGATTTCGCCGATCACATAGAGGAAAGCCACTGCGGGGATGGGCTTGCCTTCGTGCTGCGCGGGCAATTGCTGCAGCACCGCTTCATCGAGCGTCGCGCCATTCCCGTCCGTGCCCGATTCGCGTGGCGTTACAATCACGTTCGCTCCCAGGGCGCGAAATTCCGTGGTCAACCGCCGCTTGGCATCAATCTGCAGATTCAGCAGAGCCGAGGTCACCGCCGCACCCGCTCCCAGCGCCAGCAAAATCACGAACAGCCGGGCATAATTCGCGGTCAGCAGCCGCCGCACAATGCGCCAGAACATTGCGGTAGTCTGCATCATTCGCCTCGCAAAATCGGCGCTGGATCGTAGCGCGAAGCCCGGCGCAGCGGAAACGCGCTGCCCAATAACGTGATCAGGGCTGCTAGCCCAAGAATAATCAGCAGCACAAACAGCTTGGGCGCCGGCGCAAATCCGAAAATCCGTTCCCCGAGCAAGCGCGCCAAGACAATGCCCAGCGCATAGCCAATCCCGCCTCCCACAAAAGCGAGCAGCAACTGTTCCGCGGCCAGCAGCACACCCACAAGTCCGGAGCCCGCACCCAGCGCCTTCATCAGGCCAATCTCCGTGCGTCGTTCGATCACCGACGCTGCCGCAGAAGCTCCCACCGCCAGCGCCGCCGCAAGCAGCGCTGCGAACGTCACCAGCCACAACAGCGTGCGCACGCGCGTCAGAATATTTCCTTCCCCTTCGGCCACGCGCCGGATCACGCGCACGTCCGTGCCCTTCAGCTCTTCGCTGATTTGCAGCGCAATCGCGCTGATGTACGGCGTGCAGTACCAAGTGTCGAACTCCGCCGGCGTCATGGTCTTGGGATCTTTTCGCGCAAACGCATCTTCCGGCTTCGTCAGCGCGCTCACATACAGCCGCCGGTATTGCCCGGGTTTGTTGGCCAGTTGCTGCGCCATGGCAAGCGACGCGACGATGGCATCATCCTCCGGCCCGCCTGTCGTCAGAATCCCAACGACGTTCAGCCCACTCTCGTTCGATTTATCGGTCGCAGTCACATTCAGGGCATCGCCCACCTTCACGCCGTATCTCTTGGCAAATCCCGCACCAACGACACACTCCGTGGAGTTGTCTTGGAACCACTTCCCTTCCACATGCCACCAGGGATTCGTTTTCTCGATTCCCGTTTCGTAGCTGGTGCCGTCTGGAATGGGAACCTCCCGGTCGTGCCAGGTCCCAATAAGGGTGGTCCTGGCAATCGCTCGCAGCGGCTCAGCCGCCCTGTCGTTCAATGCTTTCGCGTCCACGGGCACGTCCAGGATTGGCGCAAACGACATAATGTTGAAACGCCAGAAAATTGTTTTGAGTTTGCCCAGGTCCGCTTCCGGCAGGTATGCCCCCGCGTTTGCTGGGCGGTAATCCACGCCGCCAATCTGCAACGGCAAGGAATCCGCCTGCGGTGTCACCACGAGATTCGCGCCGAGGCTGCGGAATTCCTGGGCCAGACGGTCGCCCACGTCCAGGGACACGCTCAGCGCCGCCGTGGCCACAGCCATCCCCAGAGCGAGCGCGGCCATTGTCAACAACTTACGGCGTGGCCGGCGTGTAAATGAATCCGCTACGAGTCGAAGGAACATTGCACCTAGTCAGAAAGCCTTGTTTCCGTTCAAAAACAACGATCATTTTCGAGCGTTACGGCAAGACTGAAGAAGACGGCCCTCAGCGGCTAAAGCCGGGTCGAGTACGTTGCGGTTATGGCATGGCTGAAGCCATGCCCTGACGAAAACCGCTCGCATTCACCGATACTCTTAGGCCCCAACCTCCCAAAGAAAAAACTTTACGCAAAAGACTTTTGCAACAACCTGCCAAGAACGATTGCGTCTGGCCTATCGCGGAATGTCCTCCGCGGCTTTCGCCAGCGCCGAAACATCAATCACGATTGTGTCGCCATCCACATGCGATGCGAAACCGATGGGATTGCACCCGCCTTTTTGTCCAATCGAAGGAATGTAGATGGCCGACGCGCAGCGCCGGCAAATGACGTTCTGCCCTTCCTGCCTGTAGCCATCCGCGCCGCAAATGAGGCACGCATCCAGCGCCGTGCCGTAGCCGCCTGGCTTCTTGATCACCAGGAACCGGATCGCCTGCCCATTCACGCTGATTGAAAACAGATGCAGATTGCCATCCTGCACTTCCGCCACCGGAATGCGCACCAGATTGTTCACCGCTTCCACAGGCTTCGCCTGCACCGGGGCCGCACTCACTCGCGCATAAATAAAATCGGCCGTCAGCGCCAGGATCACGCTCAGGCTCATCGCCGCGGCCGCAATCATCCAGCGGCGCTGCCGCCGGTTCTGCGCTTCCAGCAGGCGCCGCTCCGCGTCATTCATTGGCGCGGTTGCCGCCTTCGCATGCGAGGCCGATTGCCACTCGCGGAAAATCATCAACGCCGCAGCGCCAAATACAAAAACAAAGAAAAACAACTCATTGGCCACGATCGGCCCCAGCACCGCCATCTCGCCCTTGCTGGACGGCAGCCAGCGCGCCTCGCTCAATTCGTGCAAACCCGTGACCGCGAGTTGAATCGCCACCAGCACCAGGATCGCGCTGGTCACCGCGAAAAACCGGTGCAGCGGCACCTTGAGCGTCCCCTTGAAAAAGAAAACTCCCACCGCTACGGCCGCGCCAATTCCCACGGCGGCGCCAATCCACGTTTGCAACCCTTCCGTGGACAGCTCCACCGCGCGCAGAATGAGCGCGAGTTCCGCTCCTTCCCGCAGCACCATCAGGAAAACGAATAGCGCGATACCCCACCCTGCGGCCTTGCCCGCACGTTCGGCGTAACTCTCCACCTTTTGCTCAATTTCCTTCTTCAGGTGCCGCGCCACGCGATTCATCCAGAAGATCATGGTGACCACAAAGACGGCGGCCACCAGGAGCAGCAGCCCCTCAAAGCCGTCTTCGCTGATCTGGAATCGCTCCAAAGCAATTGCAGCCGCAAGACTTAGCGCCACGGCGCTGGCCACGCCGCCCCACACATAGCGCGCCAGATGGGCGCGCCCGGTGCGGGAAAGATAGACCAGGATAATACCGACGACGAGTGCCGCTTCGACGCCTTCACGGAGGGCGATGAGGAAAGCGGAGAGCAAAGGGTCTCCAGTTGAAAATTACTTGCAACAACAATCTCAGTCTACCTCTCCCCCTTTCCCTCGTCAAGCTCACCCTTCCTTCCCTTTCCTCACGGTAGAATAGACTCTTGCGTCTAACCATGAGAATGCTCGCTGCCACCTTGCGCGCTGCTCTTTCGCTCTTGCTCTCCGGGCTGCTCCTTTGTGGGCAACTGCCCGCGCAATCCGGCTCTTCTGCCGGGCAGCCCGCGCAGGATCCATTCGCCATCGTGAAGCCAGACCCAAAACTGGCAAAAAAACTCGTCGAACTCGCGG
>Ga0326728_10021303_pt1 | contig 12207 bp, 12 predicted proteins | sample MB3enrmetagenome_FD_207602 | JGI IMG/M metagenome (GOLD analysis project Ga0326728, IMG submission 207602) | Lab enriched peat soil microbial communities from McLean, Ithaca, NY, United States - MB31MN | ecosystem: Environmental > Terrestrial > Soil > Wetlands > Peat | place: USA: New York...
GAAAAGGATTTTGCCATTGCGCTTAAACACAATCCCCCGGTGGAATGGTTTTTGAAAGCCAAATGCCCGCCTATTGCCGGTTACATCGATAGCGTAATGGCGCAGGCGACCGGGCAGGCTTCCGGCGACGAAATACGCCGCACGGAACAAGCCGTGCTGCGCCGGTTGGGCGACCTGCTGACTTATGTGCTGGAGCCGGAGGCATATGACAATCAGCCATTCCTGAAATGGGACAAGAATGAACTGCTAAGCCTGACCGATTTTTCCGGCAAGGTCGTTATTGATATCGGTTCGGGAACCGGCAAACTGGCATTTATCGCGGCGGAGAAAGCCAAAACCGTATACGCCGTGGAACCGGTTGAGAATCTGCGCGCCTTCCTGCGCAACAAGGCCGCGCGCCTTGGCTTGCGCAATTTTTACGCCGTCGACGGGCTGATAACGCAAATCCCCTTTGAAACCGGTTTTGCCGATATAACGATGGGCGGACATGTGCTGGGCGACGATTTCGGGACGGAAAGCCGCGAGATGGAACGCGTAACCGCAAAAGGCGGCAGCATAATCCACTGCCCTGGCAACAACGACAAGGACAATAAAAAGCATGATTTTCTGGTCAATAACGGCTATCAGTGGGCGGTGCTGGACGAGTTCACAGACGGCAAAAAACGCAAATACTGGAAACAAATCGCGTAATTTGCAAGCCACCCAGTAGCGGCAAAGCTTGGCATCACAAAGCCTACCCAATTGACGGCGTCTGCGCCTAAAATCTAGAATGCCCTAAAAGATTGGGGGGATAGCATATGACCGTCATACCTGCCGATAGCGCAACAGCAGACACACCCGCCAGCACAACCACCGGATTTCTAAGTTATGTCATAGTCGCATCGGTCTTTGCGATTGCTTTGCTGTTCATGCCGGAAAACAGGCATATGATGGCAGACCTTCCCCGGCATTGGCTTGCCATGTTTGTCTGGCTGATGACGCTTGGCTTGTGGCTGGCTACAAAAATGCAAAACACCGTAGAGAGCTATGCCAAAGCGTTTATTTTCCTGCTGGGATTTTTGCTGCTTGCTTTGTTGGTAAGCGCAGTTTCTCAGACCTCGCATTGCGGGCTATGGGCGCAATGCTCCCGCAATATTGAACTGACAGTCAATGAATCTGCCGTCAAACGTGGTATTATCTGCGCTTTTGCCGACCTGATGACAGGAATCAATCTGATAATAGCAGCATGGGGAGTAAAAAACAATTCGACCCGCTGGATTTGCTTAATGTGTACCGTAGTCATCTGTGTCTGCTTTTCGCTGGAAATTATATCCAATGGTTCTATTGCAAACCTTTTGTGGTAAGATTAATTTTTAAATCTATTTCCGCCTGCGCAAAATGACAGGCATGTGACAATTGCATGACATACTGTTTGTATTGGGGGAAATGCATATAACGGCGTATTTTCGGCATACATTCGATGCCATTATAAAGCCGTTATCAACACCATCCACAGAAAGCATCCACAGCTCAAGGGGCGACAGCGGCATAAGATAATCACACAGAAGCTCTGTTGCCATATCAAGCTATGCCAATTCGGATTATCAAAAGCGCATTCCAAATCATCAATTACAGAAATTCAACATCACCACGGATTGCCGGGAAACAGATTGGTCTATAGCATCAGCAGATCATAAAACAGAACAAATTTCGCCCACAATTTGTATTCCAAAATAATCAATTAACGGCATTTTACAGGCATACACACTGCGCCGTTATTATGCCGTTTTTAAACAGGGACACACTACTTAAACCTACCCCAGAATGAGCAGGCGGGAGCAAAAAAACGCCGCGCGGTTTTAGCCGCGCGGCGTCAGGAACAATTATCTGTTTACAGGACTAGTAGTTGCAGGTAACCGCATACGGGCCGTACGAGTAGCACTGCGTCTCGTTAGCCGCGCAATAGCCGTAGGCCATATTGCCGTCCGGGAACTGCGCGTAGCAATGCCACGGGGTGGCTTCGCCGCAGTTGTCATAGTCCAGCACGCCGTCCTGCTCGACGCATCGAAGGCCGGGATAGGGATGGAACGGTTCTATCGGGCCGGGATGGGGATGAATCGGCTCGGGCTGAGGGTGAATCGGCTGAGGCTGGGGATGAACCGGCTGAGGCTGGGGATGCGGTGTCGGCTGCGGATGATACGGCGCGGGACCTACGGGATTGCTGTGTCCGCCGCCGCCGGGGTTGCCATGAGGGCCGCCGGGGCCTTTGGTCACCTGGTCTACCGCCGCGAGGGTCGTAACCGCCGCGTCGATACGAATCTTTAGCGCCTTGGTGGAGGAGCGAACCTGCTTGTTGTTGTCAGTCACCGCGTTGGAAAGCTCCAGCGACATCTGCGCGAGGCTGTCGGTTATCTGCTTCGCCTCGTCGGCGCCGGGCCGCTGCTGGCTGGGGTCGGAAAGACGCTGCTCTATCTGCGACAGGTCTGCCTGCACCTGCTGCAAAACCGCCACCTGGTCGTCGGAAGTCACCGCGGCGGAAGCCTGAGTGCTCTGCATATCGGCGGACTGGGCTGCGACTGGAACGCTCACATCATCATTGGCCGGCAGCTGCGAAAGGGCGGTATCCGCCTTCGCGCCGACAGCACAGGCAGCCAACATGGCTGCCGCAATGCTTGGGATAATAAACTTCATTGAATTCCTCCATTACAAACTGTTGATTAAACTTCCTAGCTATATTATAGGAGTAAACCGCGCGGTCTGTTCATTAAAGGTTTGTAATGTTGCGGCGTCATCCGCGCCGGCGTGTTCCCCGACGGGGAAACCGGCCCGGCCGTGCGGCTCCGTTCGCTCTGGCAGTTCCTCCGGCAGTTGGCGGACGCATTTCAACCTTGCATATGCAGTATGCGCGACAGGAGTGTCTCATTCGGCACAATAATTGCTACCATTTCGGACAAAGGGGACGAAAATGCCCAAAGCAAAACTAGTCAAGAAGGGAAAAGATTTCGTTGTCTTACAGGTTCCTTCATATACGGCGGTGACCGGGGAAATGGCCGAAAAGTATCTTCACGGGAATATAAAAAGCATTTTATTCCGCTTCCCGTCGCCCAAAGCGCTGCCGGAAAACGGAGTCACTTTCCAGCGAGTGGACCCGAAATACGCGACAAAGCTGCTTTTTCGCTGCGACTCAGGACTTAAACAGCTCGGCAAACGGCCCGCAAAACCGCTGGTGCGGCTTGTCATCCCCGCGTCCGGGGAAGAACTCGGGCGGGAGAGCCGCCGCACACTTACCCGCTTCTCGCTGGATACCGGCGGCAGCTATATGTCGGACCGGGCGCGGCGCGGGTATGAAAAATATATCCGCGACATAGCGCCAAAAACCAATTCCATCTTCATCATGAAGGACGGCAAAATACTTGGCATGTTCAGCATTGTAGACGACTGGAAAGACGGCGGCAAAAAATGCCGGCTTTTGGCATGGTCGTATATCGACGCTTCGCTGAGCAAGGCCGAGAGGGCGGACGCGCATTATCAGGCCAGCCGCTGGCTTATAAAAAACACGGCGGGACTGCAGGTCATTGCCGGGATATACGCGGCCAACGCCCGCTCGCAGAAATTCCATTTCAAACTGGGCATGCGCCCGGTTGCTGTCGCCATAAAGCCGATGCGCGAAAAATAAAATGAAGAAAGCGACGCAAAAAATTGAAATCATCAAACGGACAAAAGATTCGCTGCGGCTGCGCGTGCCGTCGCACAAGGCCGTCACCACGGAACTGGTGGAGCGGTATCTGCGCGGCAAAATAAAATCCGTGGGATTTTTGTTCCCGCCGGTCAAGCTGCCAAAGGACGGGCTGCAATTTACGCATATATCCGGCAAGTATTCTATGAAGCTGGGTTTCGGCGTCGATGCCGGCAAGGCCCGGCAGCTTGGCAAGCCGCCGCGCAAGCCCAAACTGCGCCTTATCGTCCCGGCCACCATTGAAGAGGCAAGAAAAGCCTATCATGTGACCCATACCAAGTATTTCGTAAATAAATTCAAACAGCATCTCAGTACCAAGGAAAAGTATGTAGCCGGGCATCCAACATGGCGCTGGATGGACAAGACCATATCCGTTCTGCTGCTGCGCGACAGTGAGCTTGTCGGCATGTTCACCCTGATACGCTGGAAAATGGCCGACGGCAATCCCTGCCGCCTTATCCTCTGGTCCTGCATAAGCCCGGAGCTGGGCGCGGCAGAACGGCAGGAGGCGCATTATCAGGCAACCCGCTGGCTGCGGCGCAATAATCTGGAGCTGCCTTTGCGCGCGGCGATACATGCCTTCAATGTCCGCTCGCAGAAATTCCATGCAAAGCTCGGTATGCGGCCGAATATGGTGACGGCCTTCCGCATGCACTGAGACGGTGAAAAATAATGACAAACGTAAAGATACTCAGGAAAAAGAAGGGAATCGTTTTTTGCGCCGCGCCATCATACAGGGCGGTCACGCCGGAACTGGCGGAAAGTCTGCTGCGCGACGGCGCAAAAGCCGTCAACATAAAGTTCCCCCTGCTTAATAAACTGCCGCAGGACGGGCTGCAATTCGCCGCGCTGGCGCAAAAATACCGCACAGGCATCTGGTTCCGGGCCGAACCCGGTAAAGTAAAAGAGCTGGGAAAACCGCCGGCCAAACCGAAAATACGCCTTGTCATACCGGCATCTTTCGACGAGTTTGTGCGCGAGAACCGCGCCACGCGCATGCGTTATTTCGCAAAGCCGTATCCGCAGCATGTCACGCCCGGCGATATGCGCATGCTGCTCCATTCGCCGTTCAAGTTCCTCAAAAAAGCGGACGCCGTGCTGCTTTTGCGCGGGGGAAAAGTTGCCGGAATGTTTATTGTAATGCCCGGCAAAACCTCGGATGGCGAGCCTTATATGCTGCTTGCCTGGTCCTGCATAAGCCCGGAGCTTACGAAGGCGGAGCGGCGCGACGCGCATTATCAGGCCAGCCGCTGGCTTAAAAAAATGGGCGCGGCTTTGCCGCTTTACGCGGCGATACACGCCTTCAATGTCCGCTCGCAAAAATTCCATTTCAAACTCGGACTGCGGCCTGAAAAAGTTGTGATACGACAGCGCAGGGCGACGCGCGGGAAACGGAAATGAAACCAAAAATCCTGCGCAAGGGCGACGACTTTATCCATTGCGAAGTTGCGTACGTCAAAGACATCACGACGCGGCTTTTGGACTCGCTTTTGTGCGGGGGGATAAAGACCGCATATTTCCGCTTTCCGCCGCTAAAAAAATTTCCGCAGGACGGTCTACCCTTTGCGGATGTGGACGCGCGCTACGCGTTAAAGCTCGGCTTTACCGCAAGGCCGGGCGGCATCCGGCGGCTGGGCAAGATTTCCGGCAGGCCGAAACTGCATCTTGCAATACCCGCCACGCCCGACGAAATGGCGGACAATTATATCCGCACCGACCGCGAATATTTCCTCAAACACTTCGCAAAACTGCTGCCGGAGAATGAAAAAGGCTATTCGCGGCGCGTGGTCAAAAAAGGTTTTGCAAACAGCGACGTGGTGTTGCTGCTGCTGGACGGCAAAACCGTCGGCATGGCCTGCCTGAACCAGCCCAGGGAACGCTACGGAGAAATGTGCCGCCTGCTGGCATGGGACTGCATCAGCCCGAAGCTGACAAAGGCGCAGCGCCTTGACGCGCATTACCAGCTAAGCGGCTGGCTGATGAAACTCTGCGCCGATGTGGCGCTGACGGCGCATGTGGACGCTTTCAATGTCCGCTCGCAGAAATTCCATTTCAAGCTGGGCATGCGCCCGGACGCGCTGGCAGCAAGGGTGCGCTAAGCGCACAGGTACGCGATGCGCACAGGTGCTCTAAGCGCACAGGTGCGCACGCGCACTTGCCTTAAACTGCAAGGCAAGTGCTTTATATCGCGGACGTACATGTCCGGCCGCTTTTCTTTTCTTCCCCGTTTTTGCGTGCGGCAAAAAAGAATTTAGAAAATATTAGATTTGGAAAGCGGCGCGAACTTGGGCCGCAACATGAGGGGAAAAATGGATTGCCCGGCAGTTTTGGACAACCATCTTTATCTGACCATCAGCATAGTGGAAATCAGGATATGTAAAGCGGCGCGACATGTCGCGCCGCGATATAAAGAAAAGCGAGGGCGTGTTTTTTCCAACGACCGGGCGTTATAATTTGGTTTTTCGTTATTTAAACAGCAGCATAGTCGAAGTCTGGTTCACCAGTATCGTCCTGAACTGCTCGCCGTAGGTCGAAAAACCGGCGGTCGGTATATCCCGGAAAATATCGGCGTAGGCCTGCATCGCGCCGCCGGCTTTCAGCGCCATGGTGCGGTGCGCGCAGTGGAAATTGAGTATGCCTGAAATGCCGCCCATTTCCTTTTTTTTGGCCGCCAGGTCGGCCGCCGTATCGGCCACTATATCGGTGGCCTCCATCAGCATAAGCCGGGCGCCCTCGGGCACGGCGCAGTAGAAATACAGGTCGCCGCCGTCGAAGCGCTGCAGGCCGCGCACATAGGGATCGCCGCCGAGCATAAGCGCCAGCGGGTTGCGCATGAAACGCTCCTCGGCCTCCCGCTGCGTGGCCGCGCCCAGAGCGCGCATATAGGCGTCGCGCGCGGGGACGCCGTCGAATTCGCGCACGACGCGCGTTTCCTCGTCAGCCCGCGTGACGGTCAGCATTTTACCGGTAGGACGAAAACTCTGCGTTTTAAGCAGCCCGAAAGGGTTGGCGCATTCCAGCAGCGCAATCACCGCGCCGCCGCTAAAAGCCCTGCCGCCGCAATGCACGCTCGTGCGCCCGAACTTCCAGTAATCTGCCGCCGCGCCGCCGATAAAGACCGCATCCGACGAAGAGGACAGCTCCTCCATCATCCTCTCGGCGGCGCACATCCCGTCGGTAAGCACCACCGCCACGCGCCGCTCCGAGCCCCATCTTTCCGGCGGGATGCAAAAAGCGCCCGCCAGTTCGCGCAGCGCGGAGCGCACATCGTCGCGGTTGCGGATATTGCGCACCGGGGCCGCGTGCGCGCGCAGGATGGCGGCGTCGTAAAACGCCATCGCGCAGACCGAATTTTCAAGCATGGCGCCGGAGACCAGCTCGCCCGCCGTAGAACAGCCCAATACCGTCGCGCCCGCAAAAGCCCCGCGCATGCGGAAAGCCAGCTCGTCCTGATCATAGGACGGGGCCGCGAAATAAATCACCAGTTTGGGCGCGCCTTCTAATTTTTTCCTTATTTCACCCGCGGCAATGTCGCAGGAAGCGGCGGAGGTTGCCGCGCAGATTATCGATGACATACATTATCTCCCGGCGAAATCAGCAGGCTCCACAGGATAGGCTAGCCCGCCGGACCCGCGGTGTCAATAGCGTTTTTCACGGTTTGACGCGGAAACCGCCAAACAATACAATAAACAGGAGGTGCGCGATGAACAACGGATTTATAATAACAGCTTTTACGGCGGCGGCGCTTTGCGCGCTGCCGCCGTCATACGGATTTTGCGGCCCGCTTGAGGACGCTCTGGTGCTGGCCGGCAATGACAACACCAGGGCTCTGGCGCTGGCAAAGCCGGAGGCGGACAAGGGCGCGCCGGTGGCCGAATATGTTCTGGGGCGCATGTACGCAAACGGCTGGGGCGTGGCGCGCGACACCGCCGCCGCGCAGGTTTTTTTCGCCGCCGCGCTGTCCGCCGCAAAACCGGCGGCGGACAAGGGCGACGCCGCCGCGCAGTTCGTGCTGGGCGCGCTCAGCGAGCGGGGCTACGCCGAAGGCAGGGATTACGACACCGCGTTCAACTGGTATCTGAAAGCGGCGGCGCAGAACTACGCCCCCGCCGAAAACAACATAGCCGCGCTTTACCGCAACGCCTCCGGCGCGCTCAAAAACCCGGCGATGGCGCTGGCATGGTACGGCAAGGCGGCGGCGCAGGGCTATGCCACCGCGCAGCATAATCTGGGCATTATGTACCAGAACGGCGAAGGCGTGAAAGCGGACATAAAAACCGCGCTAGCCTGGTACCGCAAGGCCGCCGCGCAGAACTATCCTCCCGCGCTTACGCAGCTCGGCGTGCTTTACGAGACCGGGCAGGGCGCGGACCGCGACCCCGCCTCCGCGCTGGCTTATTATTCCAGGGCGGCGGACGCCGGTTTTGCCGAGGCGCAGTTCCACATGGGCATGCTTTACGAACAGGGCATAGGCGTGGCGCGCAGCGCGGAGACGGCGACGCAGTGGTACTCCAAAGCGGCGGCGCAGGGCAATCATGCCGCGCTGGAAAAACTTTCCGCCTCCGGCGGGCCGGACGGGGAAACCTGCCCGCTTGGCGCAGCGCGCTTTGAAGACATGAAAACGCATGATACACGCATGATAAACAGGGAGCGCGCGGCACAGCAAAACGGCGGAGAGGGCGGCTGGATAGGCGCTGCGCTAAAAGCGCCCGGCGAGGACGACGCGATGACCCGCCGTCCCGGCGCTTACGTGCAAAGCGTAACGCCCGGCTCCCCGGCGGATAAGTCAGGCATGCGCCCGGGCGATATACTGATTTACTGCGATTATCAGGAGATAAAAACGCCGCATGATATGGTAGTGCTGGCGGCGGGCCACAAGCCCGGCAGCGAACTGGAATGCGACGCGTTGCGCGGCGAAAACAAGGTGACGCTTTTCATGGTCGTGGGCGCAAACCCCGGCGCGGACGCCGCCGCGCAGTATTATGACGACGGCGGCTCCGCGGCGCGGCAGGAAAGCGCCCCGCAAAAGCGTCCGCGCAAATAGACGCGCCCGGCATAAAATTGCTTTATCCAGTAGAAGAAGTATTTAATTTTACGGGAGAACATATGAACTTAAAAACTTTATTCTGGCTCGCCGCGCTGCTGGGCTGCGCCGACCTCGCTCTCGCCAGGAAAGCGGACGCGCAAAATATCCAGCTCGAGTCGGCAAGCGGCAACGTTACGCTTTCCGTCCCGGCAAAAGCAAAACTGGACGCGACGCTTTCTTCGGTTCTCGGCAAGGTTGCTGGCGGAGAGAAGACCAGGCCCGGCGCAAAGCTAAAGACAACGCTTGCCAGCGTTTCAGGCGACGTTACGCTGAAATAACTTTTTAAAGCCCCCGCAGGAACGCGGGGGAATTTTATCGTCCAAACGACACAGGGCCGCGCACAGGTTTTTTGCTAGAATTTCGCCATGGGCGCAAATAACGGACAGAACAATTCCGGCGGCGGGCAGCTAAACATCGCGGCGGCGGACAAATGCAACCTCAACTGCGTGTATTGCAAAAGCCCGGTATCGGGCGAAATGCCTTCGCTGACGGAAATATGCAAGAGGGTGAAGCGCGACGGGATAACCGGCATGGGCATCGGCTGTTCCGGCGAGGCTACGCTTAACCCGCAGTTCCCGCGCTGGCTTGAGGAACTGCGCAAGGCCGGTGTCACGCGCATCACGCTTTCCACCAACGCCGTCGCGCTGGAGAAGCCGGAGCTATGCTCCGCCGTCGCGCGCGGCGTCGATTTTATCTCTATAAACATCCCGTCGCATCTGCCGGAGGTCTATAAAAAAATAACCGGCAAGCCGTATCTGCCCAAAGTGCGCACGGCGCTTGAGAATCTGGACGCTTTCGGTGCGCTGCGCAAGACCGCCCTCGCGCACATAGTAAGCGCGTTGAACGCGCCGCATCTGGACGGGTTTGCGCAATGGGTGGCGAAGGATTTGCGCGATATCCTTTTTGTGGATTTCGTCTTCATGCAGACCTGCGGCCGCGCCGAGGCTAAACCGCAACTGCTGCCGGACTATTTTACCGTCTCGCCGCATATAACCCGCGCGCTGGACACGTTGCGCGCCGCTTCCGTAAAAGGCGTGGCGCAGCATATGCCGCTTTGCGCATTGCCGGGACACGAGAACTACGCGCTGGAGTTGCAGCGCTGGCAGGACGGCAAGCCCGCGCTGGAAAGCGACATGCCGGACCTGGTCCCCTGCTCCGCCTGCAAAAAATGCACGCTGGCGCTGGCCTGCTACGGCGTACGCGCCGATTACGCGCGCGTGCACGGTCTGGACGGATTTTGCGCCTCGCGCAAAGACCCCAAAAAAATACCACGCCTTAATTACGACCGCCCCGAGCGTGTGCGCTAAGGTGCGCTAAGCGCACTTGCCTTTAAACAACAAGGCAAGCGCTTTCCCTTATATCGCGGCCCAAGTTTGGGCCGGATTGCCTTAACAGCCCGGCAACCCGTATCCCTTATATCGCGGCCCAAGTTTGGGCCGCTTTCCTCCCTCTCTTTCCTTGCGGGCTGTGCCGCCCGCAGGTGTCGTTAATCTGTCATTGCGGGCATAAAGGTCACAAAGTGTTGATGAATTTCAGGGTAATCTCGTCGTGAAATGCTAGGGTTTATGCCACGAATCTTAAACCGGTTTAACATCCATGCCTTAAAATATACTATTTACCGTCGAGCTGCCTAGTATAACCAGCAACACTTTTTGACCTTTATGCCCATTGCGAGAAGCGGTGCGCGCAGCGCACATGTTTGCGACGAAGCAATCTTTGCGTCGTTTGGTAAATGATAATTATAGATTGCCGCGCCCCGAACGCCGGGGCCCGCAATGACAGCATAAGGCAAAACGCTGTCAATTCTTGCTTCGTAATAGGCGGCGCTGCCGCGCCATTTCCCGCAACGACAGACTAAGCAGGAACCCTATTAAACCCAACCGCCCCCGCGAAATCCGGGCCACTTTTTAAGTGGAATTTCCAACATCTCACAAAATTCCCCTTGACAAGTCTAGCTAGACAAGCTATACTATAGTTGTCGAGCATAGCAGTACTCATCCGCCTCCCTTCGTCGGGGAGGCGGACCCATTTTTATAATCCCGCCGCCCAATCCCACGATCTAATTAACCCTGTAAAAAAACTGCTGCCACAGACTACAGAAATATGTATACTTTTTCTGGATGGGGGGATTTATGGCAACTATAAACCAAAACATTCTAATGCTGGTCACCGCTTCCGACGCGCGATTGGCGATTACTACAAATTCCGTCATAATCGAGCATACCGGATATTCCACATATGACAGCGCAAGCAGAAGCGACAACCAAATACCTCCCGTAGAAATCAGATTTTCGGAAATTGACACCATAAAAACCGCAAGGCCGGACGGGAATTCCGCCGGGCACATTGAGATTGTGCCGAAGGTTGCAAAGCCCGGACTTTTAGGACCGATGCTGACAATTTCCTTTTCGCCGGACAAAGCGACTCAATTTGACGCAGCCGTTGATTGCCTCAACAAACAGCTTGCCGCCGCGCCTCTCAACAGCCAGCAAGACACGGCAAACGGCAATATGATGTCAGCCTCGCCGGTCGGGCCGGAAATTTTCGCCGCCCCGCCAAGTTATAGCGAAGCACCCGGAACGCTACGGTTCAAAGACAAGGCACTTCCTAAACTTGATGTTGCATTTCAATGGAGTTCTGCTTTGTTGGTAGGTTTTTTTGCGGGCCTTATTCTTACAACATATCAACAAGACTCTGCTCAAGTTAATTTTTTGTTCAATCTATCAGGGATAATAGTGGTTATCCTAATTCCCACCTGGCTTCTTATAGTGATAGCCCGTGAAATACTGCGTCGCATGAAATAACCCTTGGCAGTCCTCTTAACTTAAGCCATACTATAGCTATACCATCAGTCATCCATAACGTGCGTAACTCCGTGATAGGATTCTGGTTATATAGCTAAATAGCTAAAGGGGAGGGGATAGTCATGAATTACGACCTGATTTACAACATACTCGCGATAGATAAATTCTCGCCGACATTCACCAAAATGATGGACATGATTGGACAGGTGCAAGCGCAGGTAAACCCATTTTCCTCAATTGGGTGCGAGAACCGAGACGGAAAATAGCAAAATAGATTCGGTACGAAAAAGTGCGAGCAGGCCCATGGGCCTGTAAGTACTTTTTTGTGCCGGAGATATGAAGCAATTTTACGTCGAATTCCGCAATCCAATTGAGGAGAATGGGTCAATGCGCTTGCAAACTAACCGCCCGTTAATCCCTACGTCCCATCCCACGACTAATTAACCTTGCAAAAAACTGCTGCCGCAGACTACAGAAATATGTATACTCATAAAAACTGGATGGGGGGATTTATGGGCGAAAATAAAGTTTTGATTGAAGTCGAATGCGACGCCGCCAGACTGACGGTAAAAACCGATTCCGTGGTAATAGAACGCACTGCA
>Ga0326728_10021304_pt1 | contig 12206 bp, 10 predicted proteins | sample MB3enrmetagenome_FD_207602 | JGI IMG/M metagenome (GOLD analysis project Ga0326728, IMG submission 207602) | Lab enriched peat soil microbial communities from McLean, Ithaca, NY, United States - MB31MN | ecosystem: Environmental > Terrestrial > Soil > Wetlands > Peat | place: USA: New York...
GATGAGAAGAAGAGCGTCCGTCTCCCCCACTTTGGCGCGTATGCGCTCGGCGACTTCGTCGAGGTAAGCCTTCATGCTCCACTGCCGCTGGGAGCCGCAGATGCCGACGACGAAGTTCTCGAGTATAGTCATGCCACCCTCGCAGTGGCTAACCTCGGGGTGGAACTGCAAGCCCCAGGCCCTCCGCGACTTCGAGTACAGGACCGCCGGGATACCGCCCTCGGAAGAGGCGAGGACCTCGAAGCCGGGCGCGGGAACGGCGATGGAGTCCCCGTGGCTCATCCAGCTGGAGAACTCGAGCGGCAGGCCCTTCAGCAACGGATCGCGCCCGGCAGAGAGCGCGCTCTCGGCTAGCCGGACGGGCTTACGACCGTACTCGCGCTCGCCCAACCTCTCGACCTTGCCGCCGAAGTCGATGGTCATGCGCTGGATGCCGTAACAGATGCCGAGCATCGGCAGGCCGGAGGCATATACCGAAGCGTTCGGCCTCGGTGCGTCCTTCTCGTAGGCCGAGCGGGGCGAGCCCGCGAGGATGATGCCTTTCGTGTCCTCGAGGAGTTCAGGATCGAGCGCCGCGTCGCCCGAGGCAATATGCGCATAAACGCCGAGCTCGCGGACGCGACGACCTATGAGTTGGGTGTATTGGCTGCCGTAATCGAGGATCAGGATCTTGTCCACGGACTCTCCCTAACGATAGTGGCGTTGCGATCGGAGCCGACGGAGACCATGGAGACGGGCGTCTCGGCGTATTCCTCGATAAAGGCGACGTAGTCGCGCGCTTCGCGCGGGAGCTCGTCGTAGGCGCGCAGAGCGCCGATCTTCTGCTTCCAGCCGCGGAATTTGCGCAAGACGGGCGTGGCCGCCTCGAGGTCCGCGACGGAGGTCGGGAAATCCTCGACGATGCGGCCGCCCACGCGATAGGCGACGCAGGCCTCGAACTCGTCGAGCTCGTCGTAGACGTCGAGGTGGGTGAGCACGAGTCGGTCGATGGAGTTGGCGGTCGCCGCGTAGCGCAGCGCGACGAGGTCGAGGTAGCCGCAGCGTCGGGGCCTGCCGGTAGTCACGCCATACTCCCTGCCCGTCTCGCGTATATAGGCGTCGAGGGCACTCTGGGAGGCGGAATTGAACTCGGTCGGGAAGGGGCCGTTGCCGACCCGCGTCGAGTAGGCCTTGAAGACACCGAGGATGCGGTCGATGGCTCGGGGCCCGATGCCGCCCTGGGCGGCCGCCCCCGCGGCGCAGGACATGCCGCTGGAGACGTAGGGATAGGTGCCCGTATCGATGTCGAGGAGCGCGCCCTGGGCGCCCTCGAAGAGCGTATAGGCGTTCTTGTGCGAACGCAGGTAGGGCACGAGGTCGATGGCCATGGGAGAAAGTTTGTCGCCCCACAGACCTATGAAGGCGCGATCCTCTTCCGCCAGGTTCGCGAGGCGGGAGGGATCGGAGATGTCGGCGAGGCGAACGCCGTCGCGGGAGGCCTTCATCGAGTAGGTGACGCCTATGCCCCTGCCCGTCGTTCCGATGGGCTTCTTGCGGGCGGCGTCCAGCTCTTTGTCGATACGGCGGTAGGTCGGCAGCACGATGTGCGCTCGATCGGAGATGAGGACGCGGCCATGCCAGTCGACGCCCCTGGCCTCGAGGCCGGAGAGCTCGGAGAAGAGGGCCTCGGGATCGATGACCATGCCCGTGCCGAGGATGACCGTCTTGTCTGGATAGAGAATGCCCGAGGGCACGAGATGGAGGGCGTACTGCTCGCCCCCGATCACAATTGTGTGCCCCGCGTTGGCGCCTCCCGAAAAGCGCACTATGAGCCGCGCGTCTCCCGCGAGGTAATCGACGATCTTGCCTTTGCCTTCGTCGCCCCACTGGGCGCCGATCACCACTATGTTCATGCCTTCCCCCTTAGTCGAGTATACACAACGGCGCCCATCAGGGCCTACTGTAGTTGGGCGCCTCCTGCGTGATGGCTACGTCGTGAGCGTGGCTCTCGCGCAGGCCGGCGGACGTTATGCGCACGAATTTCTTGTACGCGCGCAGTTCCTCGAGGTTCTTGCAGCCAGTGTAGCCCATACCCTTGCGGAGTCCCGCGACGAGCTGATTTAGGAAGTTCTTAAGCTCGCCCTTGTAGGGGACGCGGCCCTCGATACCTTCAGGCACGGGCGTCTCGTCCTTGGCTATGCCGTAGCGGTCGCCCGAGCCGTCCTTGAGGGCGCCCATCGAGCCCATGCCTCGGTATTCCTTGTAGATCCTGCCCTCATAGAGCACTTCGCGGCCGGGGGCTTCCTTGAGGCCTGCGAGAAGGTTGCCGATCATGACTGCCGCGGCGCCCGCGGCTATGGCCTTTGCGATGTCGCCGGAGTACTTGATACCGCCGTCCGCGATAATAGGGATGCCGGACTTGGCGGCCTCCTCGGCGCAGGCGAGGACCGCGGAGAACTGAGGCACGCCCACGCCCGAGACTATGCGCGTCGTACAGATCGAGCCGGGGCCCACGCCGACCTTCACTGCGTCAGCCCCCGCGTCGATGAGCCTGCGCGTGCCCTCGGCCGTGGCGACGTTGCCGCCTATGACGGGTATGCCGGGGAAGGAGCGCTTGATGCCGCGCACCGCTTCGATCACGTTTCTCGAGTCGCCGTGGGCAGTGTCGAGGACGAGGAAGTCGACCTTAGCGGCCTTGAGCAGTGGGACCCGGACTTCATAGTCCTGCGGAGAGACTGCCGCGCCCACGATGAGGCGGCCGGTCTTGTCGGTCGCCGCCTTGGGATAGCGCTCGTGCTTCTCCATGTCTTTCACGGTTATGAGCCCGGCGAGCTTGCCCTCCCCGTCCACGACGGGCAGTTTCTCGATGCGGTGCTCGTCGAACTTGGCTCGGGCGCTCGCGGGCGTCGCATCGAGGTTCTCGACGATCACGCGCGAGGTCATCGTGTCGCGCACGAGCGAAAGCTCGTCGCGGCGGAAGCGCAGGTCGCGCGCGGTGATGATACCGACGAGCCTGCCTGAGCCGTCCACGACCGGGAGGCCGGTGACGCGCTGGCCCTCCATGATCGAACGCACGTCGCGGAGCGTCCTGTCCGCCTCGACGGTGACGGGGTTCTCGATGATCCAGTTGAGGTAACGCTTGACCGAGGCGACCTGCTCGGCCTGCACTGAAGGAGCGAGGTTGCGGTGGATGACACCCGCGCCGCCCTGCAGGGCGATGGCCACGGCCAGACGCTCTTCGGTCACCGTGTCCATGGCCGCGGAGAGGAGCGGCACATTGAGCGAAATATCGCCAGCGATCACAGTGGAGACGTCGACCTCCCTCGGCAGCACCTCGGAATAGCCGGGCACGAGCAGGACGTCGTCGTAGGAATAGGTTTCTTCGAGCATCATGTGAGCCTTCCGCGCCTTTCTGTCTGGCGCGCCTGGCGAGCGCGCTTCCGGGCGGCTCGCCTTTCTATTGAGAGACCGATCCGGGATCGGACGGCCCCGGCAAAGTCCGCCGGCCGCCGGCCCGGGCCGGCGAAGGCCGGTTGGACCCGTTTCTCAGCTCGAAGCGATGGGCCCCATGAGGTCGCGGTATTTGAGCCCGATGGCGCGGGCCTTCTCGGCGGCCTTGCCGCGATAGAGCTCGGGGCGCTCGAAGAAGGCGCCCGGTTCGGAAAAGCCGAGGGAGGCCAGCCTCTCCGTGAGCTTGCCGAGCACGCCCTCGCGCTCGAGGGCCGCAGAGAGGGAAAGCCCCTCGCGCTCGCACAGGAGCGTTATGCGGCGCAGCTTCTCGTGCGCGTCCGCCTCGCCCGACTCCGCGAGTAGTATGTAAGCGGGCTCCGCGAGCACTGCGCCGCCGGTGAGCTTGAGGTTGGCAGCCATGCGCGCGCGGTCCACGGAGAGCCCCTTGAGGACCGATAGCATGCGGTTCGCCGCCGCTGCAAGCCCTGCGAAGTACTCGGGGACGAAGCGCTCGCTCGCGGAGTTCGTGAGGTCCCGCTGGTGCTCGGATATCTGGTCGGAATAGAAGGTGATCACGCGCGGGGAGAAGGCCTTCCACAAGCTCTTCACGTGTTCGCTATTCCAGGGATTGCGCTTCTGCGGCATGGTCGAGGAGCCGACCTGCCCCTGCGAGAAGGACTCGTGCACCTCGCCTATCTCGGTCCTCTGAAGGTTGCGCAGGTCGTCCGCGAGGTTGGCGAGGATGCCGAAAGAGGCGTTGAGCTCAAGGAGAAGACGGAGCACGTACTCGGGCTCGACGAGCTGAGTCGAGTGCTCGGAGGGCTTCAGCCCTAACCGCTCGAGGAAGCGAACCTCCACCGCCTCGGGATCGGGATAGCTCATCGAGAGCGCGTTGTACGAACCAACAGCGCCGGCGAGCTTGCCGCGCAGGTCCTGCGAGAGCTCGGAGGCACGCAGGATGGACTTGCCGAGGCGGCTCGCATATTCGGCCATCGCGAAGCCGAAGGTCAGGGGGACCGCGTGCTGTCCGTGCGTGCGGCCGACCTGAGGCGTCTCGGCCTCGTCGACCGCGAGGCGGCAGAGCTCGAGCTCGACCTTGGCGAGGAGAGGGAGGACTACGCCGCGGGCTGCCTCGCGGAGACAGAGGGATTTGGCCGTGTCGAGGATGTCGACGCTCGTCGCGCCCATGTGCACGAGGCTGGCTATGTCGGCTGGAACCTTGCGCTGGAATACGTTGACGAGGGCGCGGATGTTGTGGTGCGTCGTCTCTTCCTCGGCGTAGACCTCTTCGGGATCTATCGCCTCGGCGGCAGCCTCTATAGACGCGAAGAGCTTCGGGTCGGAACGGCCGCGAAGCTCAAGGTGGGTGATAAGGAGGGCCGCCTCGACCCTGGCGCAGGCTCGCACCTGAGCGCTCTCCGACACGATGGCCGAAAGGGCGTCGAATATTTCCTTATTGGCAATCCAATAACGATGATCTAAGGGAGAGAGATTCTCGAAGATGCCGCGGGTCTCCATGCCGAATGATGCCACGCTCCCGGATCGAAGATCAAGCCCCGGCGCAGCGCTGGCAGGGCGCGACGAGACGATTGCGCATTCTTTACTTCAAGCACGCTCCCTTTTCGCGCGCGTTCACGCTACTATGGAGGCATGGAGCGAATGGGAAACCCGAATCTAGCGCCTGGCGAGCGCTTCACCTATCGGCACTATCGAACCTGGCCCGACGAGGAACGCTGGGAATTGATCGAGGGCCAGGCCTGGTCCATGAGCCCGGCGCCCATGCGAGGGCACCAGAAGCTCTCCGCACGGCTGTTCAATCAGGTTTATGATTATCTGAAGGGAAAGCTTTGCGAGGTCTACGCGGCCCCCTTCGACATCCTGCTCCCCGAAGGAGAAGAATCGGACGATGAGGTCGATACGGTGGTCCAGCCCGACATCGTCGTCATCTGCGACAAGTCCAAGCTCACCAAGCGTGGCGCGAGGGGCGCCCCCGACTGGGTGATCGAAATACTCTCGCCGCGCACCGCGAAGAAGGATTTCGAGACGAAGTTCCATCTCTACGAGCGACATGGCGTACGCGAGTACTGGATCGTCGATCCTGGGGCCGCGGCCATCCACGCCTGGAGACTCGGCGCGACTGGCCGTTTCGGCGAAGAGACTCTCTACGAGGAAGAAGACAGAGCCGCTTCGACGGCGCTCGCCGGCTTCGCTATCGATATGAAGGAGTTCTTCGCGGGTTTAGAGTAGCGCCCCTCCGTGATCTCCGTGTCCCCTTTCGTACGACCGCTCTTCGTCACGTCAAGTCCGCGTAGCTCGCGCGGCCTTCTAGGATGGTCAGAAGGTCCGTGGGGGCGAGCACTACCTGGGAACCGCGGGCTCCGGCGCTCACCGATATCTCGTCGAAGAGCTGGGCCGTCTCGTCGATGAAGACCCGATAGGCGCGCTTCGTTCCGATCGGGGAACAGCCGCCACGGAGATAACCCGTCGCGGCGGTCAGCTCCTTCAAGGGAAGCATTTCGACCGACTTCTCGCTCGAGGCTTTGGCAGCCTTCTTGAGATCGACTTCCGCATCGCCAGGTACGCAGCAGAGGAAGATTCCGTCTTTCGGGCCTCGCAGGGCGAGGGTCTTGAAGACTTGCTCAGCGGGGAGGCCTGTCTTCTGCGCAGCGTGGGTCGCCGAAAGGTCCGAGAGGTCCACTTCATAGGTCACGACGCGATGCGCGATCCCCTTCGATTCGAGAAAACGCGTGACATTGGTCTTCGATGGACCGATCGACTGCTCGGGCATCTATCGCTTCTTTCGGTACATCCGATAGTTGATATCTGGAAAGAGGTTGTCACGCTTCTCGAGCTTCGTGAGCCACTCGGTACTGACGGTATTGGAGCAGAGCATATCGTAGATGCGCGAGAAGTTGGAGATGGCCTCCTCGATCTGCTTGCGGCCGAAGGCCGACGACTTGCCCGAGCGCATGAGAAGGGCCCAGTCCGAACACATCGATATGAGCACTTCGCGGGCAGCCTGGTTGAGAATGCGCTCGCGTAGTCCCGACTCGTCGGGGAAACGCTCGGCCAGCTCAGACATGCGCTCGATCGCCTTGGATATGTGGCGATAGATCCAATCGTTCGATCCGTCGAGCCAAACCTCGGCGAAACCGCCGTCTCCCCAAGATGAAAACTCGGGCGTGGAGATTTGGTTCTGCGGATAGCATCGAGCGTAGTCCCCGAGGGTGATCATGCCGAGCCCACTCGAGGATGCGGTCAGGCGGAAGAGCGCCTCGAGGAAGGCCGGCCCCTCGAACCACCAGTGGCCGAAAAGCTCCGCGTCGAAGGGGCAGACCATGAGGGGAGGCCTATCCATGAGCTTTGCGGCGTTTTCGGCCTCCTTGGAGCGATCCGCGAGGAATTGCGCGGCGTGCTGTGCTGCCTTCGCCTGCGCCGAGAGAGGATTGTAGGGCACCTTGTTGTTCGTGCGGCCTGTGACCGCCCAGTACTTGAAGCCCGTAAAAATGCGCTCTTCGGAGCCCTCGAGGTGTCCTTGCAGATAATTAGCGGGAAGGTCGAAGCCGATATCGCGATAGAAGTCGCGATAGACCGGATCGGACGGATAACCGGAAGACTCGGATAGTACGGCGTTCGCAGCCTCTGCATCGCGGACGAAGGCGAGAAGGCCTGCGGGACATTCGACGGGCGCGAAGGAACCGCGCTCGGGAGTCGGATCGCCGAAGATCGCGCCTTTTGTGGTCACGACGGTATACTGCACATTGTAGGCTCGAAGTACCTCGGCTACTCCCGGATACCAGCCGAGCTGGGGAAGCCAAAAACCGGCAGGGTGCTTGCCGAAGGCATTGCGGTGGGTAACTATCGCGGTCTCTACCTGAGCGACTATAGATTCGGGACTGTCGCGGAAAAGCGGCAGGAAGGCGTGGGTCGCAGCGCTCGTCAAAAGCTCGACCCGCCCCTTTTTATAATAATAATCGAAGGCGGCCAGAATATCGCGGCCGTAGAGCTCTACAAAATCGTCCTTGTCGGCGCGGTACAGGTTTTTATACATGCGAGCGAGAGGCCCGAAGGCCGGGTCGCCGCCGATCCTCTCCTCTTCGGCCGCGGCCAAGGCAAGCTGAGCGTCGAGATAGGCGATATACTTGTCGCCGAGGATCTTGTCCGAGAGCATCGAGGCAAGGGTGGGCGAGATGCTCAAGCTTAAATGGAAGCTCACCCCGTCCGCCTCGAGGCTGCGGAACATGCGCAGGAGGGGTAGATAGGTCTCGGAAATAGCCTCGAATAACCAGCGCTCCTCGAGGAATCGGGGGTATTCAGGACGCCTCACGAAGGGCATATGCGCATTGAGGACGAGTGCGAGATAACCGTTTTCCATGGTGTACCTTTAATAGGCGCGATCGGCTGGCTCCCCAAGGCCGGCATGGGAGAGGCGAAGGGGATTCCCGTCGGGAAGATCGTCGAGAGGAAGATCCTCTATGCCGGAAAGGGAAAGAAGCACATATGAAACGTTCTTAAAGCCGCCCTTCGGTAAGGCTAGGGATTGTCTGGGCGATTCGACCTCGTTCGAGCGCGCGAGGACATGAAACTTGCCGAGTCCAAGCTTCCTTGCGCAAAGCTCTATGCGAAAACGGACTCCCGAGCGAGGGAGATTGATGTACCACTGCAGGTCGCCGTCATTAACGGGAATGTCGAAGTATTCCTGATGGCCTTCGGATGCCGCTTTCTTTTCCTTTTGTCCGATTTCGACAACGCGGAGAAAGAGGCCTGCCGTGGTTTCGTCCCCGCGCATGGTCGCAAGATCTGCGTCGGAGACATCCCAATAAGCGAAAGCCCACGAAGGGTCACGGGCGATGGCGCGTATCATCGTCTCGTTGTAGCGGCTGACTATCGCCTCTTCTGCGGGGGGGGGATCGATCCCGATATCGTCGATGCGGAGGTCGGAGTATTTCTTCTCGTCGACGTGTAGGGCCTCACCCTGAGAGACGTGCCTTTCCTCGGACTCTTCCTCCTCCTCCTCGAGGACCTCGGCGATCTCTTCGATGACGAAGGGCCGTTCGAGGCCAGGGGGTAAATCGAGGCCGGTCCTATCGGCGAGAGCGTAGAGCTCCTCAAGAGACAACGCTTCGAGTTTTTCGGTCTTCACGTCGATCATTCTGGAAAAGATGCCAAAGGATTGTCAAGGCTCATCAGGTACATCCGAAGGGCCCTGACCGTTCTTCTGCCCCGGCTGCGGAGCGTGGTGACGCTTGCGTCTCCTGCGGCGCTTGGCTGAAGAGCTCTCGCCCTGAGTTCCCTCGCCTTCCCGGGGGCCTTCTTGAATGGGCCTGGCCTGAGCCGGAGATCGGGCGCCCGGAAACCGCTCAGGGCGCGATTCGCTCTCTTTGTGCTGCTGCATCTCGCCACGCCCACCCTGCTGCGGAGGGAGGCGCCGAGGCCTTTGCATAGGAGAAAAGCCGCGTTTCTTGAAGACGATGAGCACTGCCGTTTCGAGCTCGACGCGAGGCGGGTTGAGGGGCGAAAGGAAAAGCCTCGTCTCGTGGACGGCCTCGCGATAGGCGTCGGGCGTATCGACCAAGGTTCCGGGGCGGCATTCGAGGAAGGGTTTGAGGAAATGAGCGAGAAGCATGGAGAGGCTTTTCTCGCGCGAAAGATTGCGAGCATGCTCGTCCAGCTCGCCAAGTGCCGAGCGGAGGGCTTCGGCATAGGCCTTGTCGGAAGCGTAGAGCCTCGCGGCCTCGGGGAGTATGTGACGGAGCAGATCGAAGTGGACGAGATTTTCCACGATGATGGCGGAGGCACCGGAACCGAGGATCTTGATGAACTCTTCGGTGAGCCGCGAGGGGCTGGCCTCGGCGAGAAGGATGGAGTCCCGCTTTAGAGCCCAGCGGAGGCTCCAGGGGATGCGGAACCCGGCGGTAGCGGCGTATTTTATGCAGCGGATCATACGGACCGCGTCTTCCTTAAAAATCGTGGCGAGGGGGATGACGGGCTTGATCCGCTTGGCGGCGATGTCCTTGAAGCCCCCCACGTAGTCGACGAGGGTCGAATCGTATGGGTCGTAATACAGGGCGTTGAGCGTGAAATCCCTACGAAGGGCGTCCTCGTCGATTGTGCCGAACTCGTTGCCGACCGTGCCATTGGCTATGGAACGAAAGGTGCAGACCTCGAAAATCTTCGGTCCCGCATAGACGTGGACGAGGCGGAAGCGCCTACCTATGACGCGGGCGGAGCGGAAGACCCGCTTGATGCGGGACGGTTGAGCATCGGTGACGATATCGAAGTCCTTGGGCTTGCGCCCAAGGAGGAGGTCGCGGACCGCGCCGCCTACGATGTAGACCTCATGGCCATTCTCGCGAAGGCGCTCGACTATGCGCAGGGCATCCGGGTCTATGGCAGAACGATCAATCCGGTGCTCTTCCTGGGTATATACGACGGCTTTTGCTACAGGCTTGCCGTCAGCCGATCTGCGGTATCGAATGAGCAATGAACAGCCTCGCCGAAGTATCGGATGAAATGCGAGGTATTATACAGTCGAAGGCCGTTGCCGGGTCAAGCTCGAGATACGTGGAGGTCGAACCAATCCCGCAGATCCTTCATAATCTCGTCGCGGTTTGTCTCGTTGAGCACCTCGTGGCGGGCGCCCGGATAGAGACGAGTCTCCACGCTCTGAATCCCGGCAGCCTTGAGCTTCTCCGCGAGGCGGGACACCCAGCCCCCGGCGCCTCCCGCAGGGTCCTCCGCACCCGCGAAAATATAGAAGGGCAGGGCCTTGGGCACAGAGTCGAAGGCGCCGCGTTTATTGTAGAGCGAGGCGATGCCAGCGAAGAAGTCGCGATAGAAACCGAAACTGCAAACGAAGCCGCAGAGAGGATCACCGACGTACTTGTCGACCTCGGCTGGATCCCTCGAGAGCCAATCGACCTTCGTACGGGCGGGCTCGAAATCCCTGTTATAGGCGGAGAAGCCCATGGTATCGAGCATTTTCGCCGGTTTCCTCTGTCCCTTAAAAAGACAGCCCATCGCGGCGATGAGCCTGCCTACTGCGAGGAGAAGAGGCGCCATTGGCTCGACCACGCCCGACAAGGCGCAGCCAGAAAGGTCCTGGCCGTAGGCGGCTACATAGGTCTCGGCGAGGACCGAGCCCATGGAATGGCCGTATAGGAAAAGCGGGGCAGATTTGTAGGTTTTGCGCAGGCCGAGGGCTATCTCTTGGAGGTCGTCGCGAATCCTGAAGAAGCCGTCGCGGTCGGCGAACCAGCCGAGCTCGCCTTTAGCTGCGGTTTTGCCGTGACCGCGGAGGTCGGGGACGACTACCGCCCAGCCATCCTCGGTCATAACCGAGGCGAAACGTTCGTATCGGGCACCATGCTCGGCCATGCCGTGGGCTATGAGAAGAACGGCTTTGGGCGCTCCGGAGGGAAGCCAGGTACGAACCCCAATAGATTTCCCGTCTGATGCAGTATGGGTTGATTCAGAGTAGTTCATGCCCACCTCCAAGGTTCGTTCCTTTAGCATTGTACGTCTTGAATCGCGGCTGGGCAAGCGAAGTTAATGACCGGACTATTAAGTTTTGAGGCTCTGTTGCCGATAAGGGGGTGAGGGCTAGGAAGTGGATTCCTCACCCTTTCTTTAAGTGTCGGCGTGCTGTGTTTCGACTTTAGCTTTTTTTACTACGTTCGGCACGTAAGGAGGCGACTCGGAAAGCGAGAGGTGACCGTATTTCTTTCGGTTGGAATCGGGGCAAGGATGCCCCGTGAGATAGTATTCAAGGAGGATTCAGATGATCATCAATCACAACCTCAGCGCCATGTTCGCCAACAGGTCCCTGGGCATCGTCAACGACCAGACCGCAAAAAACATGGAAAAGCTCTCTTCCGGCATGGCCATCAACCGCGCCGGCGACGATGCCTCAGGGCTCGCCGTGTCGGAGAAGATGCGCAGCCAGATCCGCGGTCTCAATCAGGCATCGAAAAACGCGGCGAACGGCATCTCATTCATCCAGACCACGGAGGGTTATCTCCAGGAGAGCCAGGACATAATCCAGCGTCTCCGCGAGCTCTCCGTCCAAGCCTCCAATGGCGTCTATACCTCCGAGGATCGCATGCAGATCCAGGTCGAGGTCAGCCAGCTCGTCGACGAGGTCGATAGGATCGCCAGCCACGCCCAGTTCAACGGCATGAATCTCCTCACCGGAAGGTTCGCTCGCGACAATGGCGGGAACGCGGTCACCGGATCTATGTGGTTCCATATCGGCGCCAACATGGATCAGCACGTGCGCGTTTACATCGGCACAATGACCGCCCGGGCCCTGGGCGTCAGGAACAACGGCAACGACGGCATCCTCAGTCTCGAAGGCTCCGACAGCGCGAACCGCAGCATCGGCGTCCTCGACGAGGCTCTCAAAAAGGTCAACAAGCAGCGTGCCGACCTCGGCGCCTACCAGAACCGCCTCGAGCACGCCGTGAAAGGTATCGATGTCGGCTCCGAGAACCTCCAAGCCGCCGAAAGCCGCATCCGCGATGCCGACATGGCCAGCTCCATGGTCGAGTACACCAAGAACCGCATTTTGTCCCAGGCCGGCAGTGCGATGCTCGCTCAGGCGAACCAGAGGACGCAATCGGTCTTGCAGCTGCTCCAGTAGCGTAGTATAGTCAATTAGAAGGCGGCCCTTCGGGGCCGTCTTCTCCGTAGATCTTTGAAAAATACTCTCCCGCGCGCACTGACATAGAGGACGCCCTGCAGAAGGGGCGTGCTCCTTGTCGCACGGGGACGAACGG
>Ga0326728_10021306_pt1 | contig 12204 bp, 8 predicted proteins | sample MB3enrmetagenome_FD_207602 | JGI IMG/M metagenome (GOLD analysis project Ga0326728, IMG submission 207602) | Lab enriched peat soil microbial communities from McLean, Ithaca, NY, United States - MB31MN | ecosystem: Environmental > Terrestrial > Soil > Wetlands > Peat | place: USA: New York...
CTCAAGACCTGTGCCAAGCGCTCTTTCGCGCCTTCCGCCATGTCCAGCGCCATCCGGAGACCATTGCCAATTTGATCCAGCCATTTTTTTGATTATTATGTCGAATTACTTATGCGCGGATATATAGGAATTGACCCGAATGGCACTTAGATAAGGCGTAAATCATTGAACATCAATGTGATCTATGAGTGGTCAAAAAGCATCAAGAGCCAGAGTCGCAATGCTGCTCCGAGGAAAACCACCAAAGTGATTTCCCGGCCTTTCCGGCAAGATCGACAAGCGAGCTGTGTAAGATGCTGTGAATCAACATTTTAAACATCATATTCCTTATCTAAGTGCCATTCGAGTCAGTCCCCAAAAGCAGCCGATGTGTCGTTGAAAGCGTATCCGTTGAAAAGCAAAAATGCGGCAATGCAAGGAACTGACCTTTCCGCCGCGCTTGGAGGCACTTCCCCGGCAATGGTGCATCAGCATTACAAGGGACTCTCAACGAAAGCCGAGGGTGAAGCGTGGTTTAAATTCCAACCGCTGCCAAATGCCGAGAATGTAATTGCGATGCCTGCCACAAAAAATATCTGACACTACCGGGTTTCAAGGCTGCGCTGGAATGCGGCGGCGCGCTCTTGTTCAGCGCGCTCGCGTTCATACATCGCTCCTTCGTCGATGCCGCCGATGCAGTGATGCTCAAAAACCCAAAAACGGAAAATCAGGTTGGTGCGCTCGACGCCGCCCTGCTTGTTGACAAAGTCGATGGTGGCGTGGCCTATCCAGTTGCTGGCCTGCTCATACGTGGTGTCCACATAGGTATCCATGATCCGGGTAAACCCGACGTAGTTGCTGCATTCCTTGGAAACGACGGCTTCCGCTTCGGATCGGAGCCGCCGTTGAGTCTCCCAGGCATCCTCAAACTTTTCCGGGTTGATCTCTCGGATGTTTTTTTGCAGCTCGGCTTGAGCCTCGGCTTCCTCCGACCGTGGTAGGATTTGCTTGAAATAGACCAGTGCTCCGATAATCACCACGAGGAACGCGAGCGTAATGATTTCCAGAGTCACGGCACAGACCAGCGCGAGCTTTCGCCCGGGCCTGGCAAAGGACCTCGACAATCGCGCCAATCCCCAAAGAAACATAATCATGCCGCCGGTCGCGAGCACCAACAGCCACCCAAAGCGGCTGTTCAAAACATGGCTCATCGGCATGAATGGAAATAAAAAGATTAAAACACCGGATATGGTGCAACCCAGCGGCAAAAGCCACTGAGGAATTGAGGCTTTGGGCACGATGAAGGAATTGGCGCATGTCGGACAATCAAGCATTTGCCCAGCGTATTCCGGCCCGGCTTCGATATGCTGGTTGCAGTGGGGGCAGTGGAAGGAGAGCACTTTCATTTTCTGGCCGTTCTCTTTTTTAAAAGACCGAGCGTATTAGGCTTCATGATTTTATCCTTGCGCGGCCCTAGCCTGAAAACAAGATCAATTGACAACCTTGGCCCAGCTTGGTTACAGACGAAGATTCGCCGTGCTGCTCCCCGCTGGCCCGGCGCGAGATTCACTGGCCTCCCTTTTGTCGGCGCAACAGAGCACCTTGCACACTCGCCCAGTCATATAGGCAACGCCTGCCGATCTTGATATACGGGAGAATCGCGCTGGCCTTTCAGTAGCCCAAAGTCCGGCGGCTGATTGGTAATGTTGCCAAAAGTTGCTTTTCGCCGATGAAACCTACATCTTCGCTCATGCCACATCAGTCGCGCCCCAAGCCGAACTACTTTCGTAAAGGCGTCAGTTCCTCACATTTCAAGATTTGTTTTTCGGGATTTGTAGAGCCTCCGGTTGACAGATTGTTCGATTCCAGGCGGTCGCCACTCTTCATCAGGTGATTTTCGCGCCATGCCAGGATAATGCCGCACCCCGCCTGCTTTGCCCGCCGTTTTGCAATCTGCTTGTGAATGTCGAAGACAATGGCGAAAACCGGGATTAAGTCGCTTTCGACGCGGTTTCATTCCGCTGCCGCCAGTGCTCCACGGCGCTGGTTGCCTCGCCAGACTGCGAAGGCCAATCGTGCAGTGTCGCAGGATCGAAATCCGCGCCGTTGGGCCACACCAGCGTGTGAACCTCGTCATCCAGCTTCACCTGTTCAAACAGGCGCAAGTCGCGCAGCGGCCCAAAAAGTTCGCCTTGGAGGATGGGGCTGAAATCAATTTCCCTGAACATGCCGTCGTCAAAGCCAACACTCAAGGTATAAGGCCCAACAATGGCAAACGACTTCACTTTGCAAACAGCGTGCCTCATAATGCTTTTACTGCAGCGGCGCGATGGGCTGTGGCCGGCGTCCTTGCTGCAACAACCGCCAATCTTCCATCAATTCTTCCCGATGCATTTCGGCCCACGCTTCCACAAGACGCTGCTGTCGGAGAGGAAGCGACCCCGAAATCAATTCGACGGGATCCAAGCCGTAAACCGCCACCGCCTCTTGATAGTAAGCGTGGAGATGCGGCAGATGATGTGGAGCGAATGGCTCCGCATACATGCGGATAATAATCCCAAAAAACCGCGAAAGTTCCGGCATTCATGGCTAAATCTAAGACGGACCGGCACCGCTTGCAAGTGCGGACTTTGCATAACGACCACATGTTTATCCTACGCCGGATTATCAGGCGCGTCCTTCAGTTGATTATCAGGGGCGGTGGCGCAAGATCATCCGGCGCTGCCGCCCAGCTTGACTTCAGATTGAGCGAACCGCGCGGTTTATCCAGACGCTTTCCCGGTGAGCGGGTGCCTCCAGCGCAACCCGGGAAACCGTTCATAGTCGCGGTCGGTTGTAATCCATTCGCAGTCGGACTCGATGGCCAGCGCGGCGAACCAGACATCGGGAACCAAATTGCCTGCGGCAGAGAGTGATTAGCACAGGTAGGTGAAGATTTGCCAGTGGCGGGAACCGGGCGCAATCACGCGGCAGTTAGCCTGCTCTCGAATCTGCCGTGCGAAATCGAGTGCCGAGCGAATCGGACTCGGTGGGGTGAATATGCGTGGATGGGTCACGACGCGGAGGAAACCGCTCAACACAAGGTCGCTTATGCCGTAGGGCTGGGCTGCTTTGGAGGATTCCCTCCAGCCATTGACGGTAACGCGTGTGATCCACGGCATCTTCGCGGTGGGCATAGACCAGCACGTTGGCGTCGGGCAGGATCATGCACCCTGTTCCATCAGGGCAAGCAAGGCGGCTGAGTTGTTCAGATCAACTCCGGGGCGGACGCCCTCGCCGCCCACGGTGATCAGCCGAAGGAACGGCTGCGGGGCAACGGGAGGGGTTGGCGCGATTTTATCGCGCAGCGTCTCCTCAATGAGATGCGACAGGTCGCAGCCTTTCTCGCGAGCCAGTTTGGTGGCTTGGGCGAGCAGGGCGTCGTCAAGTTGGATCGTTGTCTGCATATTGAGAGATTACCGCAAAGCCAGCCGGCTGTCAAAGCATCGTCTGCTTGGGAAATTCGTCAGGGAGTTGGACAAGGAAGGAGTTGAACCAACCGATGATTGAAATAAATGGCTAAACTTAGCCATTTTCTCACTGAGGCAACAGAATCCAGCAACATGTTGCCGCTCTGTTGCTTTTCATGTTGCCAGCTAAGTCGTTGACTATCAACATTTGTTGCCGTGTTGCCGATTTTTCCTATCTGTTGATCTTGCCTTTCTTGCCATTCTTCGCGGCAATTCAGTGGTTCGATTCTGCACCACCGTGTTTGGAATCAAGGCAAAAAGCATTTGTTCCTCCTGTTTTTGTTTTGGTCATTTCTGCCCCCGCATATTTTCAGCTTTCCCAGTTTCAGCTTTATGTGTAAATACTAAGTTCAGCGTTGTTTTGCAACTGCCTTGCTGATAACATGTTATGATTATTCAAAATGTCGAAAATTTCACTGTTTTTCCCCGGGGCAGATTTTCTTGAGAAAATCAACCCCAAAAGCTTTCGGGGTTCAGGGTTGCAAAGTGAAAGGCAATTGTTTGGGAACTGGGCAATTCAAGTTTTGTGCTCTTTGAGCTCTGTGGCTAAAATTGCTTCTTCATGCAGGCCGCCGCCAACGCCACTATTGCGCCATTCGTGTTTCTTTGGGCATCTGTTTGAACGGCATCCTTGGCTGGATTGGCAACGTCTTCACGTTCCGCTGGCCGGCCCGCTCCAGAACTTGCTCGATATGGACTTCCACCTGTCTGAGGAACGAAGGGGATACCGCGTAGCCGTCACTCTCGTAGGTCAACAATGGCATCTCCGCTTGCAGGCTCAGCGGTTTGAGGATGGATTCGGAGATGCGGTAGGGCAGACAATTGAAGGGACCGATCAGGAAGATTCCGTCGTAGCCTTCGTTGGCGGCCTCCAATCCCTTGCCGACGCTGGGAATGGCCTCTCCAAAAATCGCCGGTGAAATGTGACGGGAGGCTGTCTCGAAAAGGGACGACACGTTGTTCGGCCCGGCCACGAGCAGCCCGGTCTTGCGGAAAATCTGGCGGTAGCGCCCTTCGAGCCATCGTTCCGCCCGATAGCTCATCCACTGCCGCAAATACTGTTTGCCGTCCGGCTGAAACATTCTCAGGCACGCTTTGGCCAGGGCCGGGTAACCCGGCTTCATGCCCCAACCGTTGGCCGTTCCCGCCACGTCATTGTAGATGGCGTATTGAACGAAATCACCGAGGTCCACGGGCTTGAGGATGATGCCGCTGGCCGCATAGAGTTCGTGGACGCCTTCCATGAAAAAGGGACTGAAGCGGGTGAAAAAATCGCCTGTAATCACCACTTTGGGACACATCAAAGGATCTCGCTTGCGCGGCAATGCCTCCAGCCAATCGGCGAATCCAGGCAATTTGGTGTTGAACTCGTCGAGTGAGCGGGCCTCATCCAGGAAGCGCCGCCATTGCGCGCGAAGTTGCTCCACACTGCCGGGCAATCCCACCGCGCCCAGAACCTGCTCGATCTCCACCAGGATGTCCGCCATTTGGATTGCCGGTGACACACTCTCGACCAGGGCCAGGCGGTCAATTCCGCACCAATTGTTTTCCCGCCCGGGATTCAGCAGGAAGAGATCGGGCAACCGCTGTTCGGCGATGAACCTTTCAAAATAGCCCATGTAACAGTCCGAGACGCAGGGGGCGCCTCCGCGCACCATGTAGAAGCCGGTGATTTCATCCGGCGGACGGCGCTCACTGATCTGCAGCAGTTGCCCGATGCAGACCGGCAGGGGAAGGCACTCGCGCCCCGAGGTGTGCGCCAGGCCCCGGTCGAGTTGATTTCGGTCCAGCGGAATTGTTTCCCCCACATTCAGCCCCAGCCAGCGGGCCGCCTTGGCCAGGCTTTCCGAGTGGTATTGGGAAAAGTTCGGGAAACGGATTTTCACCCGGGGGTCATCCAGCCGGACGGGTTGGCCATTGGTTCGGATGACGCGGCCATCCGGGCCCAACCGGCAGGCGTTGAACGGCCGGATGGGGCTGGTTTGCCGCGCCTGATAGTTGGCGGCGATGTCCAGAAAAGCTTCCAAGCGGGTCTGGATGCCGGCGTCGGCGGTATGGGCGTCAATCTCAAGGATCAGGTGGGGCTTTGCGCCCATCACTGAAGCCAGTATGGATTGGGTGAAAGCGTCGATGGTGCAACTGAAATTGCTCACGCAAAGCAGGAACAGATTGGGATGCTTTTTCGCGATGGCCGCGGCATTCAGGATTTGATTTGCGAAGTGCCACGCGGTGGGGCCTGTTTCGAGCGGCGTGAGGCAGTCGCCGGGGATCACGGTCACTCCCATGCTGGAGAGCTTTCTGGCCACGGATTGGGAGGCTTCCGGCGCAAAGGCGCTGTAGCTGTGGCCAGCCAGGAGAATCGCCAGTTTCCCGCCTGCCACCGCCTCGTCGAGCGTCTTCTGGCCGAGTCCGCGCAGCGCGCGTTCCGCCTCCTCTTGGGCATGCACCGCGGCCGTCCATGCGCTTCCGGCCAGCTCACGTGACATTCCCAACTCCCGGACGGCCATCTCCACCATCGCTGAAGAGAGGCCGTAGCCTTTGGAGAAATCCAGCAGCGGAGACAGGAATTGCAGGTCTGGAAACGCCTTCGCCATGAACGAGGGACTGGCCTGGGTGATCGGGCACAAATAACAACCGCCGCACATGTTGGGTTCGGGCATGTGCATCACCTGCGGCAGGAATATCAGGTTCACATTCCGCCGGGCCAGGTCCAGCACCGCGCCGTGTGCGATTTGCACGGGAAAGCAAAAGCCGGCATTCGACTTCAGTTCGCCCTGCGGATCCACACCGGACAGGACCGTTTCGATTCCCAAGCCGGAGAAGAAGGTGGAAAAAAGCGGATGCAGTGAATGCGTCAGCAGCGCCTTCGGAATGCCGATGCGCCGGCCCGCGTTTGCCAGGACGCCCGATGGACGGCCAAACAGCAGGTTGGTCCTTTCGTCCACCAGGTCTGGAGCCGCGGCCGTGCGCGATTTTCGCTTCCACACATTCTCGTACAGACTGCAACGGCCCCCGAATGGGAACACGCGGCCGCCTACTTTAAACCGGTCAATGCTGCAATAGAGTTTGCAGGCATGGCAAGTGAACCGGCCCACGCGCTCCAGTTCCGGCGCCGCCAGGGCGCTCAGTTCCCCGGCGGTGTCCGCCGGACCATTCGACCGTTTCAACGCGAGCAGCGCCACGCCCAAGGCTCCCAGCAACTCAGGATCGGGAGGAATCACCACCTGACGGCCAACCAGATGAGCAAAAGCATGGCCGAGCGCACGGTTCAGGGCCACGCCGCCCTGCAAAAACACCTTCCTGCCGACGCACCGCGGCCCCTTGACCTTGGTAAGATAGTTGGCGGCGATCGCATAAACCAACCCGGCCACAATATCATCGTGCGAATGCCCCTGCTGTTGGGCGGCGCGAATATCGGAGTTGATGAACGCCGCACAGGTCGCTTTGAAATGCACGGGGGACTCGGCACCCAGCGCAACGCCGGATATTTCGGACACCGCCACGCCGAGGTCGCTCCGGGCGCTTTCTTCCAGAAAGGAACCGGTGCCGGCGGAACAAGCGTTGTTCATCGCATAGTCAATGGGAACGCCATTGCGGAGATGAATGTACTTGGAATCCTGGCCGCCAATTTCCATGATCGTGTCCACCTCGTTGTCGAAGTGGCCCGCGCCAGCCGCATGGGCGGAGATTTCGTTGAAGACATATTCCGTGCCGAGGTACGCGCCGGCGATTTCCCGCGCCGAGCCTGTCGTTCCCATCAGGCCGATGCGGCGGTTGCCAACCTGGCCGGCAAGCGCCCGCAGGCACGCGCGCAACGAGGCCACGGGGTCGCCCTGCGTGCGCAAGTAGTGCGAGGCCACCACGCCGCCGGTGGCGGGATCCAGCAGAACTGCCTTGGTGGTGGTTGATCCGGCATCCACTCCCAGCACCATCGGGCCATCAGTGGGCAACTGCCGTGGCGGCGCTGGGATGACCCGGACCCGGTCGGCGAAGCGATGGAGCGGCGGGAGCCGGCCAAGACGCGGCTGGACGGACAGCTTCGGAGACCGGTGGAGGGGTTCGTCCCGGGTCAGCAAAGCAGCGCCCCAAGCCTCGAACCAGGGACTCTCCGGCCGCACCACAAATTCTGTGCCGGGAAGCTTCGCGCGCAGTGCCGCGAGCATGGCCGCGTTGCGGCTGACGCCTCCGATCAAAAGCACCCGCCGCCGCGGACGTTGCCCTTTTTCCAGCAGCGCGGCCACCTTGTTGGCCATGCTGTCATGCAGAGTGTGAAGGATGTCCGCCGGCGCGGCCTCATTTCGGTTCAGCTTGTGGGTGATGTCCGACTTGCAGTGAACGGAGCACCGGGACGCCAGCGGCACCACCTTGCCCTCCAACGAAAGTTGGATCGCTGCCTCCATCCCCAGTCCCATCCGTCCGATTTGCTGCACAAAGAACTCCCCGCTTCCGGCGGCGCACTTGTTGTGGGAAAGGACATTGGTGATCCTGCCGCGCGTGAGAAAGTAAACCAGGAAAGCCTCTCCTCCGAGCGAGGCCACGGCATCGAAATCTTCATCCAGTTCACGCAAGGCGCGCCGGATCGCCGCGACCTCGGTCAGATGGCCCAGTTGTCCCGATACTCCGAAATACTCAACGCCGGCAAACTCCGCTTCGGCCAGCATCTGTTTGAGCGTTTCCACGGGACGGCCACAATGGAGCGCCACCCGCGCCTCCCTCCGCTGCCCATTCAGGGCAACGGCCTTCACCGACAAGGCACCGATGTTCACACCCGCGCAAGACATAATTCATTTTCCGGCGATGCACGCCACCAGACGTTGTTGCCAATTTTGAACCCAAGCCCAACCCGATAAAATAGCTTCCGGCCATCCTTCCGGCTGCCTTTATCTTGGCAATAACCAGTTAATTCTTGCGCTGTGTCATTTTTGGCCCGCCCCTTGTTTTTCCAAGGAAAAGCCTTTCAGTTTGCAACCCCGAAAGAAACCGTGAAATTTTCGACATTTTGAATAGTCACAACCTGTTGTCAATGAGGTATTTATAAAACAACAGCCCTCGTCGGTTCAGGCTTTCAATCGCTTCAAGCCATCGTTCGCCTCATCCCGGTCGAAGAGTGCCGGGTCCCATTCGCCACCGATCCACTCCTTCAAATCGGCGTGCTCCGGGTGCTTTGAGTCCGCGAGCGCTTCGAGCAGATTGTAATATCCGCCCATGCCGCCGCAATCGTCCGGCGGGCAGGCGTTCGCTCCGGCCAGACAGACCGGATGTTTGAAACCCGCGTCCGGCGGCAAAACTTTTTCCACGGTCAGTTCGTGCTCCCAGCCGTCGCCGAAGTCATATTCGTAAATAAATTTCTTTTTCGCGGCGGGCGCAAGGCCGGCCACCGTGTAACGCTTCTCGTTCAAAGTCTCACTGCCCATGTCCGCAAACTCCGGGTCGGGCCTGCCGTAAAAAGTTTGCCCCACGATGAACTGATGCAAATGCGAATTGGTCCACGGCATCACAAGCTGGATGACATCGTGCAGCCGGTCCAGTCTCATGTCCGCGCGGATGAGAACGCGCCGCCAGATGGGTGGCTTGGACCATTTCAACGTGATCTTGAGCTGATAAAGCGGCACGCCGCTGTTGTGTTCAATGAGTCCCATCATGGTTATTTCAAATTCATCCGCATACGGCATTTTCCCCAACTTGCCCCCATTGTTCAAGCCAAAAGTATCAGGGCATGAATTGAGGGGGCTTGCGGTGAAGCAGGCGGGGAATCCACGCTGAAAGGCGGAATTTGTTGGTGGACAGAGCAGGCGGGGCGCGGCATTCTGCTGGCATGGCGCGAAAGCTTCGTCGGCAATATGGCAACTGGCATTCCGAAATCAAACATTGACGGCTCTCTGGAAAGTCAAAATGGTGCGGCAATCGGCGGGCAAATCCATCTGAGCTACGAAGGCAAGCGCAATGTCCCGGAAATCATCGCGAATTGTCCCAAAGCGAAGCTGTCACTTGCCGAGCCGTCCCAGCATTCGCACGGCTGGACGAACAGACTGTATTTCGGAGACAACTTTCCAATCCTCGGAACGCTTTTGGATGACTCCGCTGTTCGCGGCCAGGTGTCGCTTATTTACATTGACCCACCATACTCCACAAACAGCGTCTTTGAATCCCGACAACAGAAGGTGGCTTATCACGATCTGATTTCTGGCGCGGCATTTATCGAGTCTTTGAGGGAAAGGCTGGTTTTGCTTCGTGAGTTGCTTTCGGATTGCGGCTCAATTTATGTCCATCTCGACGAAAACATGGCATTCCCGATGAAGATCGTCATGGACGAAGTTTTCGGGGCGGAGAATTTCCGGAACTTTATCACCCGGAAAAAGTGCAACACAAAAAACTACACGCGGCGCACTTACGGGAACATTTCCGACTACATCCTGTTTTACTCAAAGACCGAAACCTATATCTGGAATCGCCCTGTGGTTGCCTGGTCCGAAGACAAGGCGAAAAAGGAATATACTTACGTGGAGTCATCAACGGGCCGAAGATTCAAGAAAGTGCCGTTGCATGCGCCGGGCGTTCGCCATGGTGAAACAGGAAAACCATGGCGCGGCATGCCGCCGCCTCCCGGCAAGCACTGGCAATTTCCGCCGGGCACTTTGGAGGAAATGAATCGCCGGGGCGAAATCTTCTGGTCTTCGAGCGGAAAGCCGGCATGACGAATAATCAACCACTGCGGTTCGATAAAGGAACCTTGCTTCTTGAGTCCCAGCCACCGGCCGATCTCGCGAGCTATTGGAGATGGGATAAGCGGGCTGAGGCATGGAGGTGTGACGCATTGCATTACCCTGAAGTTGAGCAATGCCTGAAAGAAGCGTCTCCTGCTTACTCGGTCAACATACCGCGCCGGGTTAAGGTGATTTGGCCGCGTGCAAATCTTCCCCCACTTAGAAACGATCAGGAATCCGCATTGCAAGCCTGGATGAAGACGCGCAGGGGAGTGCTTGTGATGCCGACAGGCACGGGCAAAACTGTGGTGGCTCTTCACATCATGCAACTCTTGTCGGTATCCACGCTGGTTGTTTCGCCAGTCCGGGACCTCATGTATCAGTGGCATCAGCGCATCCAAGACGGGCTGGGTTGCGACGCTGGCATTATCGGAGACAATACCTTTAACAAACAACCGGTTTCCGTGACCACCTATGATAGCGCGTGCATTCACATGCCGGACCTTGGGGATGAATTTGAGCTGCTCATTTTTGACGAGTGCCATCACTTGCCAGGCCCAGTCCGATCAGATGCGGCGCGAATGAGTGTTGCGCCTTATCGGTTGGGTTTGACGGCCACTCCAGAGAGGAGCGATGGGCGTGAGACGGCTCTGGATTCGTTAATTGGCCCGATTGTTTTCCGGTATCCTCTGTCCGAAGCCAAAGGCCGCATCCTGGCCGATTACGAAGTGAAACGAATCCCGGTTTATCTCACAGTTGAAGAACAGGCAGCCTATGACCGTTATTCGAGCGTGATCCGACATTTCATGAGTGAGCAGCACAAAACAGACCCGAATTATTCTTTTGTTGAACTACGAAAAGAGTATGCGAAAAGTGCCGAAGCCAGGCGGGTGCTCCAAGCATTTTACGCCAAAGAATCCATTGAGGATCGAGCCCGTGAGAAATTGCGGGTTTTAGAAGACCTTTTCAGGCTTCATCAGGGCCAACGTATTCTTGTCTTCACAAAAACCAACGTCATGGCTCGTGAAGTGTCCTTGCGATTCCTGATTCCGAGTCTTTTACATCACTGTCGTAAAAAAGAGCGCAAAGATATTCTGGATGGATTTCGCGGCGGCCGCCATGCCGCCATTGTCGCAAATCAAGTTTTGGATGAAGGTGTGGATTTGCCGGAAGCAAAGATTGCCGTTGTTCTGGGCGGATTGGCGTCTGTGAAACAGGCAAAGCAAAGGCTCGGTCGAATTCTCCGAAAACGAGGTGAAGAAAGAGCCATCCTTTACGAGGTCGTCTGCAACGACACGAAAGAAGTGGAGCGGTCCCGACAACGCAGGAGAAGCGATGCTTACGAAGGAACTCGCCATTTTCACATTTGAGGGCAACCAGATAAGACCCGATTGCTTGACTCACAAGCAACATGGACATTATGTGGCGTATGCAGAACAGATGCTTCGCCTTTATCGCGACGGAATTGGGAAAACTCGGGAGGAACTGCATTCTGCGGTTCGACAAGTCTTCATTAACGAACCGGACTGCCTGCCACAAAGGATAGACGCTTTTTGTAAACTCCTTGATGAAGATCGGATTTCCAGGTTCGACACAGATCGTCACGGGAAAGCCGCAGCATTGCGTTGTAAAATATTTAATCTGGCGTCGAGCTATCATCCACTCGTACAATACAAAGACAGACTTTTTGAGCATAGTGAAATGGAAGCCAAGCAAACGATTGCTCAGAAACTTGGCCGGCCAAACTGGTCTGAAATCGAAGTTGAATTGTTTGCCGACGTATTTGAGTTCAATCGGCTGAAATCATTTGATGGCTATGGCTCTGCCGGAGCGCTCCTTTCCCGCTACAACGTGGCACAAGTCCAAGCATCGCTTTTTAATGCCAAAAGACTTGTGCTATGGGCGCGTTCCGATTTTCAGAGAATCGTTACGCATACAAAGCTGGCTCACTTGCTGCATGAGATCACACCGCCTCCCGACAACGAAATCAATGGTGAATACACAATCGTTTT
>Ga0326728_10021307_pt1 | contig 12204 bp, 10 predicted proteins | sample MB3enrmetagenome_FD_207602 | JGI IMG/M metagenome (GOLD analysis project Ga0326728, IMG submission 207602) | Lab enriched peat soil microbial communities from McLean, Ithaca, NY, United States - MB31MN | ecosystem: Environmental > Terrestrial > Soil > Wetlands > Peat | place: USA: New York...
GCATGGGGGTTATGGAGTGCGTGGGGATCGTTCTGGCGTTGATTCTTTACCTCACCTTCCGGTTTGTGTTCCCTCGGCGAAGAGGGGCGCGGGCCGCGCCAGACTCTCCCGCGCCGCTTGCTCCCGAGCCTCCGAGGCGTCAGGCGGATTGAGGTACCTCAGTGGGAAAAATGGAAGAAGGCGCCGCAACGAGCCGCCCGCAGGCCATTGCCACCGCACTCGAAGTTGTCCTGATTTTCACCGGAATTCTTCTCTATATCTGGCGTTGGCAGCACACTCACCCGCTGGCATGGATCGGGCTGCTGGCGCTGATTCTGGTGAGTCATGTGCTGCATCATGACACTTTGAGCGGGCTCGGGCTCGCCGCCACCGATTTCCGGGCCTGCGCCCATTTGGTCTGGCCATTGGCCATTCTCCTCTGCCTCCCCCTGCTCTTGTATGGATTTCTCCACCACCGCCTGGTCCTGATTTCCCCGTCCTGGTACTCGCTTGTTGCCCTGCTGGGCTATGGCAGTTGGTGCGCAGTTCAGCAATACCTTGCGCAGTCTTATTTCAATAACCGGTTGCTCATGGTGACGCGCAACCCCCACGTGAGCTCCGCCCTGGTGGGAATCATGTTCAGCGCCGCCCACATCCCCAACGTCATTTTGATGGCCGCCACCTTCCTTGTGGGGGTTATCTTTTCGGAAGTGTTCGCGCGCCATCGCAACATCTGGCCCCTGGCGCTGGCGCAGGCGGTGGGCGGACTCCTGCTCGCCGCAGTCGCGCCGGATGCGGTGATTCATCATATGCGCGTAGGGCCGGGGTACTTTTTTTACGGGATACGGTAGGGGAAGTAGGCAGTAGGCGGTTAGCAGAAAGCGGAAGGCGGAAGCCAGAAGGGATTACGCAAACTCCCTCTTCCAGTGTCACGCGCGCTGTTCATGGCGCTTTAGCAGCTTCAAGCCAGCGCGAGGCGCGGGGTCCTGCTCTTCTTTCTTCTTCAAGTCCTCGAACATACGTTCGAGATCATAATCAAACTGCCCCGCGTAGGCTTCCCTGGCCTTGCGCACCTCTTCGACAATTTCGTCTTCCCATTTCATGGTTTATCCCGATTTCTGCCTACCGTCTTCTGCCTTCTGCTTACTGCCTACTCCCCCCCCGCCGGGGCAAGTAGGGCAGGTCGGCGATCTGGCCTTCGAACTTCTCCGCCCAGCGGCCGGGAATGGCGGTGTTACATTGGGGGCAGGTCCCTTTTGAGGTCAGGTGATAACTCAGAATGTGATATCCAAATCGTTCTATCAGTAAGGTATGGCACTGGGGGCAGCGGGTGTTCTCAAGGTCGCCCACCTGGCCGGGCAGATTCCCCGCGTAGATGAACCGCAATCCGGCCGCCCGGCCAATCGCCGCCGCCCGCTCCAGGTCGCGCGGCTGGGTGTCAGCAGGGTCCGTCATCTTGTAATCCTTGTGGAACGCCGAGACGTGCCAGGGAATGTCGGCGGAGACACTTGCCACAAATTCCGTGAGCCGCCTCAGTTCATCGTCGGAATCGTTAAAGCCCGGAATCAGCAGCGTGACAATTTCCACCCACAATCCCATGGCGTGCAGGGTCCGGATCGTCTCCAGGATGGGCTCGATGCGGCCGCCCAGTTGGCGGTAGTGGCGGTCATCGAAACTTTTCAGGTCGACTTTGTAGAGATCCACCCAAGGGCGCAGGTATTCCAGCACCTGGGGTGTGCCGTTGCCATTGGAAACGAAGCCGGTAACGAGTCCCGCCGCACGGGCTTCCTTGAAAACGGCGACGGCCCACTCACTGGTGATCAGAGGCTCGTTGTAGGTGCTGACGATTACCTTTGCGTCCTGCTGCAAGGCATCGTGAACCAGTTCCTGGGGGGTTGCGTGCACCAGGTGGGAGACGGCGCGCGGATCGCGCAAAACCTGCGAAGTCACCCAGTTCTGGCAATAGGCGCAGTGCAGGTCACAACCCATCATGCCGAAACTGAAAGCCAGCGCGCCGGGGTAAGCATGATGGAAAGGCTTCTTCTCGATGGGGTCGCATTGCACTCCGGCGGCGTAACCCCAGGGGACCAGGAGCTTGCCCCCTTCGTTGAAGCGAACTTTGCAGATGCCCAGTTGCCCTTCCGGAATGCGGCAGCAATGCCCGCAGGCGAAACAGCGCACAAAGCCCCGGTCAATCTTCTCGTAAAGCTCGCCCTCGCGCACATTGGTGTGAAGAACATCCTGTAGCGTGGCCATAAATCACGACCCTTGGAAAGAACCGAAATTCGAAACTGGAAATTCGAAAATCGGAACTCGAAACTCGAAATTCGGATTCCGCCAAGATCCGGCTTCCAATGTTGCGCCGGCCGGAACCTCTACCGAACTGGTCGGGAGGCCGGCAGCCGCGCGCGTGGAATTTCCAACCTCTGAGTTCTCTCCTCTTTTATTATAACTCCCAGCCGCCATTCCTGTTTGCAATTCAAGAACGGAGTTCCGCGGCAAGCGCAGTTGAGGGAATTACGCTTATTTGACCAAATTGGCAACGGCTGTAGCGCAGACCTCCACCTTTGAGGTCTGCGGTTCTTTCCGTGGGTCTATATCGAAACCTGCGAAGCGGGGCCGGAGCGCTAAATCCCCAGGTTCGTTTGCGAGGAACCGCGGACCTCAACAACGGAGGTCCACGCTACTCAGCGAATCACGCGAAAAGCGCGCCTTGCGGTTTTCGATTGTCCAGTTTCGAGTTTCGATTTTCGAATGTCAGGGCTTTTTCTGCCAGCTCCCGCCGCCGTCTTCGCTGACCCATTGCGCGCCGGTAGCTGTGGTGACGGTAAGATGCTGCGGGTCGATGACCTGAATGCCCGTGACCATTTCCGTCACCGCCTTCCCCGCGAAGTTGATGCCCACCGAATTCCAGGTGGCGCCTGCGCTCGAGGAATGATAGAGAGCGCCGCCTGCGCCCCCGGCCCAGACATCGTTGCCAACCGCGGCAATCGCCATAAACTTGACCCCGGCCGCAATGGGGATCAAATTGAATGTTTTCCCGCCGTCCGTGGAGCGTTCCACCTGGCCATCCGGCGACACGTTCCAAAAGGCCGCGAGGGGAGCAGCCTTAACTTCCACGTTTTTGCGGGTTGCCGCCAATTCACGCATGGGCGCCTGGGCTGTCATGTGGCGGGATTCCAGCGCGGTCGCGCGGGGAGCCCCTTTTGCGGTGGAGGCTTTTGCCGACTTCTGGGCGGTAAACCCTCCCGGCATTGAAACGTTGGGGGCCGCCGTGGGTGAAGGTTCCGCACCCGTGGGGGCAGTGACGATTCCGCTTGTTGCGCTCAAGGTTGCCGGACCTGCGGGGGTCTCAGCGCTGGACTTATCTGTCCCGGCGGACGCGGGCGCGGGGGCAGGCACGGGGGGCGGGGAAGGCTCGGGAGAAACCACCGCGGTGAACGTGCTGCCTCCCTTGCTTTCTTCCTGCGCAGCCTGCACGGCCAGACCCTTCTCCGCACGGAACTCGGTGGGAGGCCGGCTGGAGGCCATGATGGTCACCTGCTGGCTGGCCCGGGGGCGCGCGGTGTGACCGGCCGGGGTCAAACCCGGTTGGGCGGAAGATGGTTTCCCGATCGCCGCCACCTTGCCCGTGGATTCTTGTTCCGCGCTTGGGGCCCCAGCCCGGGCAGGTGGAACGGGCGGTAGTGGTGACGGCGCAGCGGAAATGGTTTGGCGCGCGCTGGGTGGAGGGCCGGCCGGGGCCGGCAGAGGCGACAGCTTCGATACCTCCGGGCGCCTGTTCCAAATGCCGGGGCGCAAGACGGCGACGACGGTTAATACTCCCAGGACTGCGGCCATCGTCCCCCAACGCAGAACGAGCCAGGGAATCGAGCGCCCCCCGGGCGTCGCCCGAACGGGCTCAGCCGTCAAGACTTCCGCGGGCACGATGAACGCTATGACTTCGCGGCAGTCCGTACAGCGGGCGAGGTGGTTCAGCACCTGCGAGCGTTCCTGCTCCGTCAAGGTCTTCTCGGCAAAGGCGGAGAGCAGGTTGGCGTCGGGGTGCTGCCCATCCTGGAAGGTCTCCGGCCCCGGAGGAGCGCCGGCTGCTTTCGGCGCTTTAGCGTTTGCCTTCAGCCGCGCAATCGCGATTTTTGGTAATTCCCGCATATTCGATCTTCTATCCCGTGTCCCGTGCCGTCCCCGTCTCCTGACTCCTGGCCCCTGTCTCCTGACTTCTGCCCTTACTATTATGGAACGCTTTCCTGGTCCTTTTCTTGCATTAATCGGCGGCGAACATCCACGGAGAGCTGACTGACCTCGACTTCCATGGTTTGTTCCGCCTCTTTGCGGCTCATCCCGCGTTTCATCAGGCCGGAGAGGATTGCTTTGCGCGTTGCTGCCGTAATCTTCTCCAATTTGCGGCTGATGGTGGATTCGTGCACCCCCAGCATACGCGCGATTTCCGCCAGGGTGCGGTCATCCAAATAATAATTAGCGAGAATGAATTTGTCTTCCGCCGCGAGGGAGCCCAGCGCCTGGTCGGTTGCCTCGCGCAAACGCGTGTCCACGGCCCCCGTGGGGTCGGGCGTCTCCGCCGCAAATTGCACTCCCGCCTCGACTTGCTCTTCCATGCTGACCAGGCGCTGCTCGCGGCGAAAGCGATTGATGTATTCCTGCGCCATGACCGCGCGCAACCAGCCCTCCAGCGAGCCGCGCCCCGTGAAGGAGTTGAGCTTGGAGACGCGCCGGCCATCCACCGTGCGCCTTCCGTAAAGATCCGCATAGAGGGAATCCGCCAGTTCGCGGGCGTTGGTATCCCCCTGCACGATGGAGTGCGCGGCGCTGAAAAGCTTCTCGCGATAGCGGGTCAGGAAAATTTCCCAGGCCATTGCGTGGCCCAACGCGCAGGCGCGCGCGAGGGCCAGGTCCTCCAGGCGCAGGTGGCTCGCGAAATCTGTAACCTCCGCGGAACTGGCGGTGGCGGGAAGATATTGGGCGGCGACTTCTTGCAGGACCCCCGCGAACGCCTGCGCCGTCATGCCGAATTTCTCCCCTCCGGCTTCGCGGTAAAGCCGGGCCGACAAGGCTTCCGGAAGGTTGATCTTTGCCGGGGAGGTGGCGGTTTCCTGGCTTCCGCTCATGGATTTCGACCTGCGCTAAAACAGTTGTCAGTCATCAGTTTTCAGTCATTAGTCGTCAGTCAAAATCGGTAGTGCCCTGATTTCAGATGTAGCGCCGGCTTCCAGCCGGCACCGGGGCAAAAGCCGGCAGGATGCCGGCGATACGTTCGAATTAGGACACTACCTCAAAACCTAAGGGATGGCCGCTTTTACTGATTACTGAAAACTGATGACTAAGGACCACTTACCCTCTCTCCGCAATTCCCAGCCGGGCCTCCCCGACTTGGATGCAAGAATTATACCCTGAGTCGTTCTTCCCACAGACCGGGACTTATTAGTCCGGCTAATCGGTAGCGTCTCAGTTTGATGTAGAGGCGGCTTTACGCCGCCACATGGCGAGGTAAACTCGCCGCTACAAATTCAAACTGAGACGCTGCCGGCTAATCAATCGCGGGAGGAGACGGCGATGAAAAGAAAGCAAATTGTGGGTATTGGCCTGGTGACGACTTTGGCAACTCTGGTTGTTGTGTCCATGCGGCCTGACCTTGGCGAGGCGGGCCAGATGGGTTCCACTTACAAAGTGCTCGCGCCGATCAGCCGCGGCAACCTGACCATCTTTCCCGTGGTGGCTGACCGCACCTTCAACACGCAAAACTTCCTGACCCTTGACGAAGGCGTGCGCTCCGGTGAAGTGGTGGTGAGCGAGGCCGGCAGCGTTCGCCCGCTGGTTCGTCGTCAAGGGGAATATTTCCCCCGTGATGGGGCGGAAGTCAATCGCCTGGTTTTGGAGAACAACTCCAACCGCCCTCTGATTCTGCTGGCGGGCGAGATTGTGACCGGCGGCAAACAGGATCGCGTCGTCGCCAAGGACCGCATCGTTCCTCCCAAAAGCGACCCCATCGATCTCTCGGTGTTTTGCGTTGAACCTGAACGCTGGGTGGTGACCAAGTCGCAATTCGGCTCGTTCAGTTCGCAAATGGCGCAGCCCAGCGTGCGGCGCAGCGCCATGGCGAACAAGGACCAGCAGAAGGTATGGGCGGAAGTCAATTCCATGGCGCAGTCCATGGAGGTGCAAGCCAGCCCACCCGCCGCTCGTGAAATGTCCGCGACTTCGTCTTACGCGGGGGTTATGGCCAATCAAGAGGTCAAGCGCAAGGTGGATGCCATGGCCGCGCCGCTGGAACAATCCTACCTGGGGCTGATGCGCGAGTTGCGCGACCGGAACGCGGTGGGCGTGGTGGTGGCCGTAAACGGCCACATCATCTGGGCCGATATGTTTGCCAGCACGGCGCTGCTGGAAAAGTACTGGCCCAAACTGATCCGTTCCTACGCCGCCGAAGCCCTGAGCGAGGGTAAGAACTGCGAGCGCCCTGAGCTGAAAGATGCCCAGGCATTTTTGCAGGATTTCGGCGCCCGGCGTGAAGCGCAGGAAACCGAACCCGGAGTCTACAGGCGCACCGAACTCACCGGCAGCGATTTCACCGCCTTCACCCTCACCGCCCTCCTGCCCGGGACCGGGTTCGACGTGCACATTGCTAAAATGGCGGATTGATGATGAGGAAGGGTAAAGTTTAAAGGGTAAAGGTCAGAGCGCGGAGTTATTCTGTTCCGAGCGGAATTACTTCGCGCTCGATTCCTTTGTGAATGTGAATAGCCAAGCTTCGGGTCTGTTCATTTCGAGTACTTTATCGTGCTGGCCCAAGGATAAACGCGTAAGCCCGCGGCGCCCGTCTCCGAAATCGAGCCGATACTTTGCCAGCGATCCCCCCTCCGGCGCAACCTGCACTTTGACGGAGACAGGCGCAGCCCACTGTCTCCTTGAATCGTCTCCCCAAATGGCATACCCATAAAACTCCAGTCCGGAAGGGAACGACCTGATCCCATACCAACCGGGCCTCACCTCGTCAATCCAAAACCCACAAGGTAAATTCTCCTTGTCCTCTAACCAACGCATGAACAACCGGCCTAGGGTCAGGGACATCGGGCCTTCGCGCTTGGCGACTTCATCACGGTCCCCCGATTCGGAGGCGTCGAGATAGTCGATGACCTCGCCAGCCAACATCCGCTCAAGTTCGTTTTTCGTCTTTGCCATGCGTTCCCCTGGTTTATTCCGCTCCGCTCTCGCCAGATCTACTCGGCCCAAGTTGATCGCACATTTCCCATCCCTCGCGCAGGCGTTGCACGTATTCGTCGGCGTGCTCATCCGCCCATATTTCCTTGCCGTAGCCGATCAGGGCCAGGAGACGGCCCCTCTCATCGGTGAGCGGAATCTTGGCGTTTTCAGGGGTTGATGGAGACATTGAAGTTCCATTCAAAGAGCGAGGCTTAAGGCAAAACTGCGCCTTACTCCGTGTTTCTGAGAATAGTCGATTTCTGATTGAATGTGAATTGCTCGAGCGGGACCGGCTGGCGCAGACCCCTGCTCTTGGGGGTCTGCGATTTCCCGAAGGGATTTATGGGAGCTCTCGGCGCATCTTAGTCGATTTGTGGAATTGCAGCCTGGCAGGGACTATACCCGCGCCAAATCCGCGCGCGAAGAAAGTAGATCGCGGACGCTAAAAATCGAGCGTCTGCGCCAACCCGGTAACGCCTTGCATCGCAGCCGATAGATCAACGTTGGGAACTGACCCCTCATCCGGCCCGCGACGGCTGGTAGGAACGCCTGTCGCGGTCCACCTTCTCCCCTCGGAGAAGGTGGACATCATCGCGGGGCGCGAACGCGCCCGCCGAGAACAACATCCCTCTCCGCCGGGGAGAGGGTGGCTCGCAACCGGCGCTGTCATCAGCCGGGGCGAGTCGGGTGAGGGGTCACTTCCTCGCCTTCTCCCCCAGCGCCCCATTGCACCCCCAACCTTCCCCACGAACTTGTCTGGGTGCTCCAGCACCAACGCATTCGGTATACGCAACAATCGAATGCCGAGGGTCCGCAAATAATCTTCTTTGGCGGCATCTTTGCACATTTGGTCGATCTGAGCGTGGGCGGTTGAAGGGGAATCCTTCATCGACACAAGGACCCACGGTCACAACTGCGGTGAGCGTGGCTACCCGACGCTGGCACAACGACAGGAACCCGGGGCGGACACCACGACCCTCCCTGCGACACGCGACATTCTGTCTATTGACAAAGTGGGTCAGTTAGTATAGGCTACAATAGCGATGAAGACCCGGCGCGGCACAGCCCCCACGAAAATCTCCCAAAATCTCGATCGCGCTCTCAAAATTACCCAACACAAAAAGATATTAAAAATGAAGAGTGCTCTGGATGAGTTATTGAAAACAAAGGGGCAAAAAAAGTGCTCTGGATGAGTTGATGAAAACAAAGAAGTTAACGTGTTTCCACGATGAGTATATGAAAATAAAGGGGATAATCGACAAATCGGGTCGTCGGATCATTGGTTCATCGAAAAACGGGAATGGTCCGTCGGCAGGGGCTTCAGACCTCCGATTTCCGCGCATCTCTCCCAACGTACAACGGGCAAAGGACATGCTATGATAGCTATTGTCGAGAAAAAGGAGCTAAATGCAAAAGGTCCTTCGCTCCGATGAATGTGTCGGAGCTGAGGATGGCCATCGAGCCCGCTTCGCCTCTGCCGGCCTGCCGACTACTGCTAATCTATGAATTCGAACACAGCCATTCGCAACATTGCCATCATCGCGCATGTGGACCACGGCAAGACCACTCTGGTGGACGCCATGCTCCGGCAGAGCGGCATTTTCCGCAAGGGGGAGCCCGTGGTCGAGCGGGTCATGGACTCCAATGACCTCGAGCGCGAGCGCGGCATCACCATCCTGGCCAAGAACACCGCCGTCACCTACCACGGCACGCGCATCAATATTGTGGACACGCCGGGCCACAGCGATTTTGGCGGCGAGGTGGAGCGCGCCCTGAAACTGGTGGACGGCGTGCTGCTGCTCGTGGATGCGAGTGAGGGTCCCCTGCCGCAGACGCGTTATGTTCTGCGCAAGGCGCTGGAAGCCAATCTGCCTCCCATCGTGGTGATCAACAAGATCGACCGCAGTGATGCCCGCCCGCAGGAAGTGTTGAACGAAGTCTACGACCTGTTCATCGATCTCGACGCCACTGAGGAGCAGCTTGACTTCCCCGTTCTTTACTGCATTTCCAAGAACGGCATTGCGCGCGAGACCCTGGATGGCCCCTCGGAAAACCTTCAGCCGCTTTTTGAAACCATTTTGCGCGCCATCCCCGCTCCCTCGGGCGACCCCACCGCCCCGCTTCAACTGCTCGTCGCCAACCTGGATTACAGCGAGTACCACGGGCGCCTGGCGCTGGGCCGCATTTTTTCCGGCACGCTGCGGCGCGGCGATGAGGTGGCCATCGCCAAGCTGGACAAGAGCCTGCAACTCACCCGTATCACCAAGCTCTATGGTTTCGAGGGGCTGGAGCGCATCGACCTGGAATCCGCGGAAGCCGGCGATATCGTGGCCATTGCCGGCGTGGAAGGCATCACCATCGGCGAAACCGTGACCAGCGCTGAATCCCCCGCGCCGCTCGCGCACATCCCCATTGATGAGCCCACCATTTCCATGGTCTTTACCATCAACACCTCGCCCTTTTCGGGCCGCGACGGCGCCTACGTAACCTCGCGGCACTTGCGCGAGCGGCTCGACAAGGAACTGCTCACCAATGTGTCCATCCGCGTGGAGGATATGGGCAGCCACGACTCCTTCAAGGTGCTGGGCCGCGGTGAACTTCAGTTGGCCATCCTCATTGAGATGATGCGCCGCGAAGGTTACGAATTGGCCGTGGGAAAACCCGAGATTGTTACCCGCACCGTGGACGGCAAGCTCCAGGAGCCTTTGGAACAACTCGTTCTCGATCTTCCCCAGGATTTTGTGGGCGTGCTGATTCAGGAAATCGGCATGCGCAAGGGCGTCAATACCAAAATCGTGAGCCACGGCACGGGGCATGCGACCCACAACCGTGTGCGTCTGGAATTCTCCATCCCTTCACGCGGCCTCATCGGACTGCGCGGGGAAATTCTGAAGGCCACGCGCGGCACCGCGGTGATGAATACCCTGTTTGACGGTTACATCGACTGGCAGGGCGACTTGCCGACTCGCCTCACCGGATCGCTTGTTGCTGATCGCGCCGGGCGCACCACCGCCTACGCGCTGTGGAACCTTCAGGAGCGCGGCGACCTGTTCGTGCAGCCGGGCTTGGAGGTTTATGAAGGCATGGTGGTGGGCCAGAACTCGCGCTGGGACGACATGGATGTGAATGTGGTCAAGGAAAAGAAACAGACCAACATGCGCGCCTCCGTTGCCGACGAAGCCATTCGCCTCATTCCCTTTCGCCCCCTGACCCTGGAAGAAGCCATCGAGTTTATCGCGGAAGACGAACTGGTGGAGATCACTCCCAAATCCATCCGCCTGCGCAAGAAAATTCTGGAGTACAACAAGCGGCCTAAAAAGCACAAGCACCCTATGGCGGAGTGAGCAGAAACCGTGGCCTTTGATTCGACCTGAAATGATGAATTCTTCTTTGCGGAAAATTCGGGCGAAAATTTTTCCAAAATGGGGTTTTCCGGACAAAGCATTGTGGATAATCCAAGCAAGCCCGAGAATGCTGGCCCCTGCCGGGCCTGAAGCGTGGCGTCAAAATGTCGCTTTTCGAGCCTCGGGAGCCGCCCTCTGTACCCCAGGGACAAGTAACGGGGTGGGCGAAGTCTTCCGGCGCTTGGCCAGACGAAGTCTGCCGGCGCTTGGTCAAATGAACAGGGGCACTTCCTCATCGTCCGAATCGGACTCGGAGTCCCTGGCCCCTGGCGACGTTTGGACAGACAGAATTGCCATCACCAGAGCTCCCAGCAACACGATTCCAGGGTGCCGCCCCACCCAGTTGATCCACCCGGTAAGCTTCCCGGCCTCTGCTGCCACTTTGCCTGCCGTCTGCAGATGCATAGACGCCTCGCTGCCTTCCCTAATGTTATCGGCGGGATGGGGTGGAAAGGTGAGGGGAAAATACAGGCGCCAAAGTCTGCATGGGCGCTGCGGGGGGTGGGCATCCCCAAGGTTACCAGTGGGCCGCGCTTGCCGGCTCAAATACCGTCACGCCTGTTTGGAGGGTAAGACTTGGAGCCTAGCATCTTCTCTCCCGGCATCAAGTGGTATGGCCCTTGGGCGATAGATAGAGCCAGCCAAATCAAGCTTGCAAATATAAGTATGAGAAGCCCATAGAGGACAATTGCCTTCACCCAAGCCGGTTAATGGGGACATGGATGATCTGCCAACATGCCCACGCCCAGGCAGGCGACTATGAGCATGAAGATATTGCGGTCGACCATCGAGAACTGAACCCCACAGTGAGGGCAATGGTAGGTGGGCCGCAAGAATGTGCCCTTCCGGGTCAACCTCCACCGGATTCTTTTTCCACAAGCTGGGCATTCAGAAATGATGGCCTTTGCTGCCTTGGAAAGTAACTTCATGCTTGCACCTCGCTGCTCATTGCAGGGCACTCGTGCAAGTCGTGGGCCCAAGAGACCTCCGGCGAGCGAGTATGGATTCCGCCGCGCCTGCGCCAACGGCGCTCGCTTGCGGATAAATCCATGTTGATTCGGCGGGCTTGCCACCGGGGTCACAGCAGCTAGACGTAGCGTCATAAGTGTTTGCGTTTGCCCAAACCAGGCAGCCGCATAAATGGCTTTGGCCATCGACCCGGATGCGAGCTTATATATGGCATCGCGTTTAAATACAAGTAATTTATTTCATCCGCAGGTCAAATTCTGCCGATATCCCACATTAGGGGGGAGGGGGAGCGGGGTTAGGGGACACACCTCTCCGCTTGGATTATCGGCAGTTTGTGATGAATTCTTCAGGGAATTGTTTCTAAACGCAGCGTCATAAATGTTTGCGATTGCCTAAACCAGGCAGCCGCATAGATGGTTTTGGCCATCGACCCGGATGCGAGCTTGTATATGGCGTCGCGTTTAAATACAAGTAATTCATTTCATCCGCAGGTCAAATTCTGCCGATACCCCACATTAGCCCAAGTTCGTCACGGAAGGGGCAAGAAACAGGGTAAGTATTTTGGAATCAGTTCAGGCTATCTTCGAGTCTGCACTACATTCTTGATCGAAACTGAGGCGGTCGGGGATGGTGA
>Ga0326728_10021308_pt1 | contig 12203 bp, 10 predicted proteins | sample MB3enrmetagenome_FD_207602 | JGI IMG/M metagenome (GOLD analysis project Ga0326728, IMG submission 207602) | Lab enriched peat soil microbial communities from McLean, Ithaca, NY, United States - MB31MN | ecosystem: Environmental > Terrestrial > Soil > Wetlands > Peat | place: USA: New York...
TCCTCTGCGCAGGCTGCCACCACCGCGCCGCGTTCTACGCAATGAAAAAGGTGTTTGGCGAGTCTGCCATCTACCCCAGCGACATCGGGTGCTACACGCTGGGGATCCAGCTCGGCGCCGTGGATACCACTATCTGCATGGGCGCCTCGATCACGGTCGGGAGCGGGATCGCACATTCCGGCGAGTCCCGGGACGTGGTCTGCACGATCGGCGACTCGACCTTCCTGCACACGGGTATCCAAGGGCTGATGAACGCGGTCTACAACGGCGCGAATATGACCGTGGTAATTCTTGACAATCGGATCACGGCAATGACCGGCCACCAGCCCAACCCGAACACCGGGGTAACTGCAACAGGAATGGAAACGCCCCCGGTCTCTCTCGATGCTGTCTGTCGCTCCTGCGGGGTAACATTTGTCGAGACCGTCGACCCCTATGACCTGACCGGCATGCTCCGGGTGCTGGAAGCGGCAAAGGCAAAGAAGGGCGTCAAAGTGATCATCGCGAAGCAGATGTGCGTGATCGTGGCCCGCCGCACCGGGGTAAAACGGGGCCGCTACGCGGTAAACCCTGAAACCTGTACCGGCTGCGGCACCTGCGTGCGGTTCGGGTGTCCTGCGATTGAGCTCGTGGACAAGAAGGCCCGTATCAACGAACTGTGCAGCGGGTGTGCGGTCTGCGCCCGGCTCTGTCCGGTGGGCGCGATATCCCGGGAGGCAAAGAAATGACAAAAAGTTTCGATATCCTGATCGTCGGGATTGGCGGACAGGGTACTATCCTCGCCTCAAACATCCTCGGGGAGGCCTGCCTCCGTGAAGGCCGGCACGTGAAAGGCGCCGAGACACACGGCATGGCGCAGCGGGGAGGGTCGGTCGAGACTCATATCAGGATTGACGGACTGTACGGCCCGCTGATCGTGCCCGGCACTGCCGATCTCCTGATCTCCTTTGACCTGCTTGAAGCGCTTCGTTACTCCCATTACCTCAAAACCGGCGGGAAGATGGTGGTCAACCGGCACATGGTCCTTCCCACCTCGGTCTTTACACAAAAGAGCCCGGTGCCGACCGAAGACGAGGTTATCGCACAGCTGGCCCGTTTCGATCCCTGCATGATCGATGCCGACAGGATTGCCGCAGAGGCGGGCAGCAGTCTTGCCCAGAATGTAGTGATCCTCGGTGCGGCCTCGTGGTCGATCCCCATAGATGCGGAATCCCTGCTTGCCGCTGTCAAAAAACTCGTCCCGCCAAAGACCATTGAGGCGAATGCCCGGGCTTTTGAGATGGGACGGGCGTTTGGCAGGATGCGCTGATGGGATCCCTTGGCGCATTCGAGCCGGATACCCTGTACGAGGGAGACTCGCGTGCGCTCATGGAACAACTTCCGCCGGGGGCAATCGATCTCATCGTAACCGATCCCCCGTTTGCCATCGATTTCACGGCACAGCGCCTCAACTATAACCGGACCGGCAGCAATGTCATCGAAGGCTACCGGGAGATCCCTGCCGGAGAATACGGGGAGTTCACGCACCGGTGGATTGCGCAGGCCGCCCGGGTGCTTTCGCCCTCAGGGAGCATGTATGTTTTTTCCGGCTGGAACCGGCTCCGTGATATTCTTGAAGGTATCGATGCAGCCGGGCTTACAACGATAAATCACCTTATCTGGAAGTACCAGTTCGGGGTCTTCACGAAGAACAAGTACGTCACCAGCCACTACCACATCCTCTACGTGGTAAAAGACCCGAAAGACTACACCTTCAACAAAATCGACCACTATCCCGAGGATGTCTGGGTTATCAACCGGGAGTACTGGAAAGGAAAGAAGAAGACCCCGACAAAACTCCCGCAGAAACTGGTACAGAAGATCATCAGGTATTCAAGTAACGCCGGCGACCTCGTCCTCGATCCCTTCCTTGGCTCGGGCACGGTTGCGGTTGTAGCACAGCAGGAAGGCCGGCATTTCCTTGGTTTTGAGATCGTCCCGGAGTATGTTGCTTTTGCCCGGGATGCCCTGCGGTCCCGGTAGATCCTGTTATCCTGCTGTCGCGCGGCGTGCAGATCAGGACAGTTTCATTTGACCGGGTGTGTCCCCATGGGGGGTCATGTATGATCAGGGTACGACCCCCCTCTTTTTCCTTATCGCAAAACCGGCTCATGATCCGCATTTCTCCATCGTTGAAATCCGGATAATCATTTATTGCGGAGAATCAGTGAGGGGGGTCATACCCTATCTCATGCCAACCCCCTCCACTTTTTATCTGCCCGGTGTATTATCGGATAATGTCGTATTTCTCTCTAAAATACAACAAACGGGCGTGTAAAAATGTCCTGTCCTTTAAGGGGGGGGTCGTATAGGATCCTGATGGGACCCCCCTTAATGCCGCGCCTTCATTACGGGATCAGGGTGCCTACGGATCCCTGCACACGCACAGGGGAGACGGGGGCCCCTGCTCGAGTGCTTTCGCTGATGGCGCAGGCTTCCTAAAAAACAACAACGCTGAGGGGGGGAATTGAACCCCCGAGGCACTTTCGCACCACAGGCTTTCCAGGCCTGCGCCCTACCGCTAGACTACCTCAGCAAAAAGTGTATCCCATGTATTTGCCGGGTATTTTTTTAATGCTATCCTTTCATGGGATCAGGTTTTGCTGGTTTTTCCGGTGTGCAGCCCCTTCTTCCAGCCCTTCGGGTACGTGCCCGGGGCAAGGAAGACCGTGGTCATGGCAACAAAAAGGCCGGTCCTGCCGGGTTTCCATGAGGCTGACGGGGCGAGCGCTTTTCCAAGACCGATAAACTCCCGTTTCTGCGAGAGGACCGCAACGATCTGGTCTTTCCTGAACTCATCGCAGCTGATCACGCCGACCCCCGCAAGCACGGCACCATGGCAAAGTGCATCGATCGCGGTATCCCGTACGATAACGGTAGGGAGATCGGGGACCGCGGCATCGACAGAGACGATCATGGCATCCAGTGCGGCCCGGTTTCCGGCTGCCGCAGCACAGCAGGCATCCTGCAGCTCGTGAAGCGCGTGCATGGCACTCTCGTCAAAGGCACCTGACCGGGTTCGCCGGAGCTCCTGCATGTGCGCTCCTGTACCGAGCGCAAGGCCCATGTGATGGCAGAGCGAGCGGATGTACGTGCCCGCATCGCACCTGACCTTCATGAGCACCAGTTTCCCTTCGATGCCGAGGATATCCAGCTGCTGGATGGTGCGGATGCGCAGGAGGCGTTTCACCGCGCTCCTCCGGGGCGGGCGCTGGTAGATACGGCCGGTAAATTCCGCCGCAACCGCATCGATGCGATCCCGGTCAACCTCCTTGTGCAGCCGCATCAGGCACACGTACTCCTTATCGTGTTTTAAGAGCAGCGGCGCGAGGCGCACCGCGTTCCCAAGCATGACGAGGAGAATGCCCGACACCTGAGGGTCGAGCGTGCCCGCATGGCCGACCTGACAACCGAGCATCTTTCCCACCCATGCAGCCACCTGATGGCTCGACGGCCCCCTAGGTTTATCTATCACGACGATGCCTGCGCCGTGCCGGAGCGACACAGCAGGCACTTGTCCCGGTCCCTGACATTCCTGTGCTGCGGTTATCGGATGATCCATGTCCGCCCCCGGTGTTCGTTTAACGCTGCAAGCGTCCCCTCAAGCGAACCGTCCCCGACAATCGCCGGCAGCGTACCCCCACTCATCATCGCCCCTGCCGTGACCTCCCCGATGGCCATCACCAGCAGATCCGGGCGGGGGGTCCAGATCGCCTTTTTATACGACATCGCGCTGGTAAAAAGGACTGCCTCGGCCCGGTCAAGGTCGAGCGGCTCATTTGTCGGCACGAGCCGGTAACAGCGGAACTCCCGGGGTTTTCCTCCCGCGTGGGCAATTACATCGATGAGGGGGGCGTTCGGGACATCGGCCCGGGGGAGACCGATCGTCTTTCCCCTTATCCAGTCCCCCAGGTACGGGACAAAGTCGCGGGAATAGAAGCCGGGCAGGGTCTCGCAGGCAATCCTGCACCTCTCCAGTTCCCGTGCCGTTTCAGGGCCAATCGCGATGACCCGAGGGGGTTTCTTGAGGAGAGGGGCAATGATTTTTGCCGGCAGCGCGCTCGTGAAAAAGAGGCAGTCGAACTCCCCGCGTTCGACCGCCTCCGCAAACGCCGAAACTACCTCGTTTTGGATCTCGGAGCGGAGTGGGTGGACGCTGTAGCACGCGTGCCCGAACGCTGCGCACCGGGATGCATCCCGGCCCTCCTTTCCTGTCAGACGGGTGACTGCGATCTTCATTACGGATTCATCATCCCTTAATGATAAGAGGGTATGCATTTCGGTTGATTTATGTCCATTCTCCTGTACCTTCTGGATAATGATCGAGATCGTGATCGGGACGCTGCTCGGTGTGCTCCTCGGCGCCGTAAGCGGGCTCATCCCCGGCGTGCACGTCAACACACTTGCCGGTGTCCTGCTGGGGGCGCAGGTGTTCCTCCTTGACGTGCTCGGACCTCTTGCCCTTGCTGGGACCCTGTTTGCCGCCCTGATCACGCACACGTTTGTCGAGAGCATCCCGGCTACCTTCCTTGGCATTCCCGATGCTGACACCTCGCTTTCCGTGCTCCCGGCGCATGCCCTCTGCCTCGAGGGAAACGGGGAGGAGGCTGTCCGTATCGCTGCGCTCGGGAGTGCCTGCGCCATTATCATTGCCGTCCCGCTTTCTGTGCTTTGTTTTCTGTTTCTCCCCGCACTCCAGCCGTACTTCGACTGGGGTATCGGGATCCTGATCGTGGCAGTCATCGGGTACATGATCGTGATAAGCGAGTCGCCCGGGTGGGCGCTTGCGATCTTTGCCGTCTCCGGCCTGTTGGGCGCATTTACCCTCCGGTACGCATTTTTAAGCTGGCATACACTTGGCGGGGAGACGGCCGTGCTCATGCCCCTCCTGACCGGTCTTTTCGGAATATCTGTCCTGCTGGTTGCCTCGCAGGGAACGCTGCCGGCGCAGCATTTCCATGGCCTGCGGGTGGACGCTAAAACCGTCGCAAAGAGTTCGGTCCTTGGGACCCTTGCCGGGATCACGGTCGGCTGGCTTCCCGGGCTCTCGACTGCAACCGCAAATGGTACGCTGGCATCGGTGATAGGGTACGAAAAGGACCGCCGGGCCTATATCCTTGCAACGAGCGCGGCAAATACGGCAAATGCTTTTATCGGGCTTGCCGCCCTCTTTGCCCTCTACCGGATGAGAAACGGCGTGATGGTCGCTCTTGCGGAGCTGCCTCTCCCTTCGATGAGCGAGCTGATGATTGTCGGTGTCCTTGCCGCTTGCCTCGCGTATGTTGTCACCGTGGGACTTTCCCGATCGGCGGCAAAACTCGACGGGATAAACGGAAAACTGCTCAATCGGATCGTGATCCTCTTTGTGGTGGGGCTCTGCATCGTCCTCACAGGACCCTTTGGGATCTTTGTCCTGCTCCTTGCAGTGATTGTCGGGCTCGTGCCGCATATCGTAAACGTTTCAAGGGTCTACTGTATGGGTGCGATCATGGTGCCGGTGATCATGTACTCTTTTGGTGTAGCGTGGATCTGATCCCGAGAGTGTGACGTGCGGCCCCCTTATCTGGCTCAGGTGAGCCATTCTTTTTTTTAGCCGGGCGCCCCTTAGTCTGTATCATGCAGTCCTGCTGGTTTGGTGATGTGGACGACGGGAAATGCATCGCATTTACCGGTGATGCCGCCACATATGCACGCCGCGTACGGGAGATCCGTACCAGCATGGATACCTTTGTGCCGCCCGACTGGCAGCAGGCAGTCACCTGCGGGATCTGCCGCGACCGTTCTGAGTACCTTGCCCTGCTTCAGAAGATCTGCATTGCGGGATCGGAGCAGGCAGTCCGTGAGCAGTATGCGGCAAAAGACGTAGAACTGCTCCAGATGGTCAGGACGCTCGATGAGATGGATACGGTTATCAACGTGCTCTCGGAACGGGTGGCAGACTGGTACCAGATCCGGCACCCCTCGTTCTCCCGCAAGTACCGCAGGACACCTGCGCACGTGCTGGTCAAATCCATCAGCGAGCGCAACCGGGAGCGCGGTGGAGGCGGGGGAGCACTGGGAAAGGTCGCCACCGGGATCACCAGCCTTGCTGATACCCGGACTGCTCTTGCAAAGGAGGTGTCGGCGCGGGCGTGCGAGGTGATGCCCAATACGAGCGCGCTCATCGGCGGACTTGTGGCCGCCCGGCTCCTCTCCCATGCAGGGGGCTTGAAGGAACTCTCCCGGCTGCCCGCAAGCTCGATCCAGGTGCTCGGGGCCCGGACTGCGCTCTTCATGCATATCAGGACCCGGGCACCCGCACCTAAGCACGGGATCATCTTCCAGCACCGGCGGGTGCATAACGCCCCCCGCGAGGTGAGGGGAAAAGTTGCGCGGGTGCTTGCGGGAAAACTGGCGATTGCCGCCCGGCTGGATTTCTACCGGGGCTGTGTGGTGCCGGCCTTCCTTGAGGATGCGCAGGCGCGCATCGACCGGGCGGGAACCAGGCAGGGGGACGATCAGCCATGATCCGCATCGGCGATGTGCTGGTCTCGAAAGGTGAGGGCGGAGTCTACGGTGAGCGGATGCTTGACGGGTACCGGGTCTGGGACCCGTACCGGAGCAAGCTTGCCGCTCTGTATCTTGTAGGAACCGGTATTGAGCTCCTTCCGGACATGAAAGTCCTCTACCTCGGGGCGGCAAACGGGACCACCGTCTCCCACGTAGCGGATTACGTGGAGGTGGTATATTCTGTTGAGTTTGCACCGCGCCCGATGCAGGATTTGCTCGAAGTGGCACGCCGGCGCGGAAACGTCATGCCGATCCTGGCGGATGCCTCCTGCCCGGAGCAGTATGCGCCCCTTGTGGAAACCGTGGATCTCCTCTACCAGGATGTGGCCCAGCCTGACCAGGCTGCCATCGCTCTCAGGAACTGCGCGTTCCTCAAGCCCGGCGGCCGGTTTATCCTTATGCTCAAAACCCGGAGCGTCGATATTCGGAAAGAACCGGCCGAAGTTTTTCAGGATACCCTCGACAGCCTCATGTCTGCAGGGATCACAATAACTGAGAGCACCTGGCTTGCTCCGTACCACCAGGACCACGCTGCCATCATAGGTACATTCGAGCATCCGGTTTTAAGGAAATGACCATGCCTGATTCTATCCGTGTGTATTCTGCCGGCCCCCTGACCCTCATCGCGCTGATTGCCGTCATCGGGCTTGTCGTTATCATCGTACCGCTGCTGTTCCTTGGCCTTGCCGGAAAAGCGATTACCAGCCTTGTCGGGCTCTCGTGGCTCACGGCGACCGCCCTTGTCATCCTGATCCTGCTCTGCAGCCTTGTGGATATCCCGGTCTGGAAGGTCCGGCGCGAGACAATACGGGTGCCCCACAGTGGGACCGGGCAGTTCCCCGACGCAGTTACAACCGGCGAAGGCGGAGGGCTCTGGGAGACGACCATCGCGGTCAACCTGGGCGGGGCGATCCTCCCTCTTGTCCTGTCGATATATCTTCTGGACCGGGCGGCGCCGGTGATGAGCGGGGATCTGATGTATCTCAGGGTGCTTGCCGGGATTTTTCTGGTCGCCGCTGTGGCCTATGTAATGACCCGGGCAGTAATCGGCGGAGGGATACGGGCGCCGCTCTTCGTTCCCGGTCTGACTGCGCTTCTCTGCGGCATTCTTCTTGCCGGGGGGCCCGAGCTTTCTGCCGGGGTAATTGCGTTTGTCAGCGTGACCGCAGGGACCCTGCTCGGTGCAAACATCGCTCACCTTCCCCACGTGGGCGATCTCGAAGTGCCGAGGGTCAGTATTGGCGGTGCGGGGACATTTGGCGCGATCTTTATCGGGTGCCTCCTGTCCGCACTGATCGCGTGAGAAGAGAGCTCTGGTGAATTAGGCATAATGGAATCTTATGGTGATGTGGTAACCGGATATAAGTGATTGTCCGACCCTGCAAAATCATTTTTATTTTAGCATTCAGAGAATTGATTTCATCATCGCAGAACGATGAAGAGTGTGAGAGAAAAAGGAATCTGGCAAAAAAGAGCCACTTCTTCGACATGTTGAATACAGATTCACAATAATGGTTTTGATATCCCGCAATGACACACTACAGAAATCCCCTGCTCATACTCACATCGGTTGCCCTCCTCCTCCCCGTCAACATCTCTTACGGTACTGGTTGGATCCGGTGCGGCCTCCAATGGGGGCTTGTCCGGTACCAGCAGACCATTGTCGGTGACCACCTGGTTTCGTTTTCCACGGATATTTATTCTGTTGTGTCCGGAGCAATTTCAGGAAGCGGTGCTCAGGCAGCGCTCATCTGGGGAGCTGCGGTCTTCCTCTTGATTGCGGCCCTGATCCTTAACATCGTGGGAGTATACCACATGAGGACGGTATATGCAAAAGCCGCCGCCGGTCTCACGATAGTTGGGGGTCTTGGCTTTCTTCTCGCAGATATTGTCCAGTACGGCGTTTTCCTCCACGGATCTGCCGGGTGGTGCATTCCGATCGGGATCCCGGCAATCCTTGTTCTTGGCATCTGGGGATATCGTGCAGATTTTGAGGCCCAATCTCTCCCAAAAGCCGGGATGCCGGTTGAGTCCCGCGAAAGGACAGAGGAGATTGATACGTTCCGTTCGCGTATCGGGAGCATCCTGTACAACCGAGACATAGCCGTTCTTGTCATTATATCGCTTCTCATAAAAGCGGTTGTTTTCTTTGCCGGCATGCTACCCAATATTCCTTTTGCGACAATTACGGGAGATCTGACCTTATATCACTGGTACGCCACATCACCATTTCATGGAATATACCCGTACGTGAGTTATTACGTCCCGTACCCACAGCTCTTTTTAGTGCCGGTGTTTCTTGCGCTGATCCCGGTCATCGGCATACAAAATCCCGTGGGATACCTGTACTCGTTTTCAGCGCTTATGATCCTGATCGACATCGCGACCCTGATCTGCGTCTATTCCCTCGCCTGCCGTTTTTTCGGGAGAGAGAAGGCATTTCTCTCTGGCCTGTTGTATGCGACTGCCATTGCCGCCGCATATTTTGTACCGATCGAGTTTGATGCTGTCCCGACGTTTTTGATGGTCTTCTCGCTCTGGCTTTTACTCTCCCAAAAGACGGTCACATCATATATCGCCGCAACGGCAGCAACGCTTATGAAATGGTTCCCTGCCTTTTGTTTCCCGTATTATCTGGTCTATGCCCATAAAAACGGGCGTGATTTTGGCACCCTCAAAAAATCATTGGGTATTTCTGTCCTTTTTGCCGTTGTGGTCATTGCCCCGTTCATTCTCCTGAATTTATCCGGTTTCCTCAACACGTATCAGTCCCAGTTTTTTCGGACCCCTGAGATCCACAGCCTGATCTATTATCTGGATGCGGTATCCTCGTTTGTTTTTCATGTCAGCCCGTTTGATTCGTGGTCCCTCCTGATTCTTGCTGCCGGGGAACTGATCCTGCTCCTGTGGTACATCAGGTACCTGAATAAAGAGCCCCTCACATTGGTGTACCTGATTTTTTTGAGTCTTTTTTTCTTTGTCCTCGTGAACAAGGTCTTTAGTGCAAACTACCTCATCTGGCTCACGCCGTTTCTTGCCCTTATTTTAGTGCATTCCCATCGGCGGATCCTGTTATTTTATCTCGCACAAGTCATCATCTATCTTGAAACACCTGTGCTTTTCAATATTGTTTATGCGCCATCGACCTTCGGTGTCAATCCCCGTGTGGCATATACCGTTTTTGACAACACATTTCCTTCGTTTTCGTTTATTTTTTATACCATCAAATTTGGGATTTTTTTTGTCATATTCTGGTTGTGCGTCCGGGATCTGAAAAAGAACTGCCGGACACACGATCCCGGAAACCTGGCTGCCACATAAAAAAATCGGGGATTTCTGACCCGGGATTTTAATCACAGGATCCCGGTGCTCGTGTTTTTGCTCTGGAGAACGCTTCACGATTTATTAAACACCCGTTGATTTTTTAAGGAGATGATCGCGCGAAAAATCATGTTGTTTGGAACTTTTTATGGAGCAGGACGACCTGGGAATACCCCTGAAGAATACACGCGAAAAGAGTAGCCCGGAGCAGATTCGAACTGCTGTCGCGAGATCCAGAGTCTCGCATGATTGACCGCTACACTACCGGGCTGTATTGCCTCATACTTTTTGCCGCTGGAGCCTAATTAAAGTGACGGATTTTCGTGCCCGGTACGGGTGCATCAGGCCAATTTTTTCCGGTCGCAGCGCCCGCAGGCCCGGCAGACGTCCTGTACCGGCTGGATGAATACACCTCTCCCGCAGAATGGTTCGATATCGTGCATGTCCCTGATGTAATAGATGTGCGGGACAAGCGAGATGTGGGTGTAGGTGCCGCACGGCACGCCAAGCCGGTCCGCGATGGACTTCTGGAGCTGGACCAGCGCATACATGTTTGCCCCGGCCGCAGTGAGCATGTCGTTACTCCGGAAGATCACCCGCATTGCCAGTTTCCCGTCGCGGAGCACGCATTGCACGAGCTGGAGGCAGGGGCAGTCATCGAGTTTCTCGTCAATCACCGGGTTCCATGTGATGGCAATGGCCCGCCGGCTCACGGGAGACTGCCGGAGCTTGTTTGCGATATAGTTGATCTGATCAACATGCACAGGAGCCCCGTCAACCGAAAGCCGTTCGCCCCAGTCAAAGAGCCTGCCGTGGTAGTCGTATTCAAAGGAGGCATGCGAACCATTGAGGAGATCGGTTGCGTACTGCTCGACAAACCTCTGCTGGAACCGGGAGTGGGGGCTCACCAGCGGCCCGGCAAGCGGGGTATCGACCTGCAGGGTCACCTCTTCGAATTCCACGGTGGCCTCGTGATCTTCGGTCTGGAGAACCCGGCCTTTTTCCAGGATCATCTTTACGACCAGTTCGTGTGCCCGCCCGATCGAGGGAGCCCGGATGACTCTCATGGAAAAGGGATTGGTGCCGGTATCATATATGTGTTGCAATATGCGCCGGTGCGATCATGGGATAACCTTTCTTATCCGGGGTATCCATAATACCGGGCACTCCTCCCGGTCGCACGGCACAACGCTGGCCGAGGGTTGGTCCCTTCCCCTTCACGGGTCCGGTGTAATGTACATATAATGTGGATATATGTGCAGCAACATCGAAGGTGTACTATATACTCAGCGCACAGATTATGGTATATGGGCTCTGTTGAAACCCTCAAGGTTAGTTTTACGTATTGCTGTGATTCTTGAGATTTGCCTTCACATACGGTGAATGAAAAATGATTTCGGCCGGTTTTTGCGGCTTTTCATGAGCCAAGGGAAGGTCATCTGCAAGAGGGGGGCCCTCCCCCCGGGTCATCTGGATCAAAAGTGCGAAACGCAGTTGTCACATGTACATGTGATAATCACATGTGCATCCAATTATCACATGTACATGTGACAAAGATCTGGCTGTTTACGCCGGACGATCCGGGCAGGTGGGGATGGGGTCCCCCATCGGGAAAGAAAGGAGGGGGTGGCAATTTTTTGCGGACAATGAACGGACACCAAGGAAGTCACCGGATCGTGCATTGAACCGGCTCGATCCTGGGGTTGAGATGTAGGAATAGCCGGCCATGGGGATTGGTGGCGCATAATGAGCCTCCCTTATTACCCTGCTTTCTGGATTCAGGCATACATATTGTGAATTAAAAAAAAAAGATTTCAACAGTGCCGGTATATGTATAATTGATTGCTCGTGCGCGAATCCGGCTGAGCCTATAAAGAAACCAGATGCCTCAGACCAGCAACCACTCTTGTTGGGGAGGTACCGGATAAACTCCTTAAAAACGGCGAATCTGAAAAAGCAGGAGTTTCCTGCCCCGGAACAGGGAGTAAACGCAACCACAAAGGATATATTAGCTCTTTTACAAATATTCCTCCATATTCCGTTTAAACGGAGTATGGGGCTCGTAGAATCGTTATTCGGCAAATGTCGAAACGGTTCTCCGGCTTGAAATGTATGATGTATCCTTTGGAGGAAAACGAATGACTAAGCGATTAACGATTGCACTGATTGCACTCGTCGCGTTGGTTCTTGTTGCAGTACTGCCGGTATCGGCAACGTACTACCCTGTAAACAACACGATCACCGCATTGGGTGGAACAGTGTATATTGGCGAACAGCAGTTGAACTTGGCGCCG
>Ga0326728_10021309_pt1 | contig 12203 bp, 8 predicted proteins | sample MB3enrmetagenome_FD_207602 | JGI IMG/M metagenome (GOLD analysis project Ga0326728, IMG submission 207602) | Lab enriched peat soil microbial communities from McLean, Ithaca, NY, United States - MB31MN | ecosystem: Environmental > Terrestrial > Soil > Wetlands > Peat | place: USA: New York...
TCAACACGAGCGCACCCAATCCGAACTATAGCGGGACGCTAGTGCCACAGGGCGGAGGCGTCGGCCTGACGGCGTCGATGTTCGACCCAAATTACAAGAGTCCCCGGTCGGTGCAAATGAACTTTGGCGTGCAGCATGAGATCCGCCCGGGAATGGTTTTCAGCGCGGACTTTGTGAGGAATGTGCAAACGCATTACCTGCTGGGGATCGATGAAAACCACGTGGGCGACATACGCTACTTCAATCTTCAGAACGGGCTGTCGGCAATCTCAGCGACCAACAGTTCTTTTGGATGTGGAAGCGGCACTGACCTGGCTACGACGCAGTGCGCGATCAACAACGGGGCGGTAATGTCGTCCTATGCGGGCAACGGGCTGACTTCTTCGTCGGATTTTGACGCGGCTTGTGGTCCATTGGCCTTGGGCGTGGGCCTGCCATATCCTTGCGCGTTTGGCGGCATAAACCCCAATTATGCGCCTCTGCCATTCCTGAAAGGAATTGGGCGATCGGTGTATAACGGGCTGCAGGCCAAGCTGATCGAAAACGTGAAGAATCCGGTTCGTGGAGTACGTGGATTGAATCTGCAGGTATCGTACTCGCTTTCGCGCTTTGAAAACTCCGGAGGTGCGTCGGCCACGAGTCCCCTCAGTTCCGACCAGGACTACATCAACAACGCGGCCGACAACGCGAACCCGAATCGCTACTTTGGGCCGTCGGTGCTGGACCGGACGCATCAGATTTCGTTTGGCGGATACGCCGACATACCGGCTGGATTTCAGATCAGCCTGATCGGGCATTTCTGGAGTCCGCTCTCAACGACGCTGGTGGTGCCGAGTACGGGCGACGGTCCGGGGGAAATCTTCCGCACCGACTTCACCGGCGATGGGTCGGTGCAAGACCCGTTGCCGGGGACGCATGTGGGGAATTTCGACCGCGGGATCAACGCTTCGAGCATCAACAAGGCCATCACAAATTACAACAACACCGTCGCCGGCCAAGCTACCCCGGCGGGGCAGGTGCTAATTCAGAACAACCTATTTACGCTGGCGCAATTGCAGCAGATGGGGGACGGAGTGGCGCCGCATGTGTGCCTGGCGCCGCCGGCGGTGGACCCCTATCCCAACTGTAGCGCGCCGAGCGGCCCCGGGAACGAGGTGAATCTCGCGTGGTTGCGAGCCATGGACATGAAGTTTAGCTGGCGCCATACCTTCTATGAGCGGGTGACGGTGGAACCGAGTGCGGGCTTCTTCAACCTGTTTAACTTTTCCAACTTTGACCTGCCGGGCAATGCCCTGAGCGGTCTGTTGACGGGAGGGGCGGGAAATATTAACGGAACCGTGCCGGGACCCGCGGGTCACGACATAACTCGGGTGGGCGTGGGAACGGGCGTGTATGCGCTGGGATCGCCGCGGCAGCTCGAGTTTGGACTGCAGGTTTCGTTCTAAAGAGAAGGACGGGGTGAGCGCGAGCTGAAGAGCTTGCGGAAAACAGTTCGAATCGGCGAGCTCAGCGGCTAAACAGTTTTCTGAAAAAATTCAAATGGGCGCCGCGCCGCTCCCTCAGCGGCTAAAGCCGTCACTGCAAATAAGCCGCTTATCGCAGCGGTAAACCGCTGCGCCACCCAAAATCCAAGTGTGCAACCCAACTTTTTCCGCCCGCCAGTAGCGCGAACCTAGCTTCGGCGACTTGGGGCACGATCAACTCGAGCCCTTCCGACAACCAATTCGTGAAACACGCTCTAGTAGGCGTTGGCGCCGTTGCCGGTGCGGATTTTGAACCAGTCGTAAGCCGCGGGACGGGTCTTGTAGGGCCGGCAGAACACGTCGAGGCGAACTTTCATCATTACCTGCTGAACGCGCCCGATGATCTGCGCGTTTTCCTGGGCACTGCGCGTTTCGACGCGCTGCGACCAGACCTGGCTGGTCATGCTCTCCCGGAAGCGGGAAGAATCGTAATCCTGGGGATAGTTGTACCTTGGATACGAGTTGGTGTCCTGCGCGTTCTCGGCACGCATCTGATTGTGCCTTTGCATGCGGGCGTTGGCGTCGATGGCGTCGGAGAGGACCTCGGTTTCCTGGTCGAACCACTTATGGACGGCGTCCTCGGTGGACACAGGGTCGTGGTTGGCGCGGAACTCGTGGATGGCGGCAAGAATCTCTTCCGTATTCTCCGGTCCCTGCAAAGTGATGGCGGGGATGGGGCCTTTGCGGGCGGACATGTCGTCGTCGGTGAAGACCTTCTTGGCCTTGGTGGAAGCGTCTTTATCTTTCTTGGCAGCTTCATTCTTTTTGGCTGCGTCGGCGAGAGAATCAGAAGGGCTGTCGTTGGTCTGAGCAAAGGATGTGCAACCGAACAGAAGGATGAGAGAAATAGCGAAGAATAAGTTGCGCATTAGGTCCTCTAAGGGAGAGGGTTGGGGGAAGATTCATGATAGCAACCGGACGGGCGAGAGAGGAGTTACGTCCGGGATAGGACGATAGTGCCTTAAGTTAGGGTGATCTGGGGCTTGCGGCTTGGCCCTCGGCTCTCGGAAATCGTTGGCTGCGTATGAACGCCCGCATCGGTTGCGGGGTCCACTCGTGCGGACAAATGCGACTCACCCCACGCATGAAGGTTCGTCGCACAGGAAATCTTCCCCACACCCCCTGATAGAATCGTAGTGTCCGCATGGATTCTCAACACATACGAAATTTCGCGATTATCGCGCACATTGACCACGGGAAGTCGACTCTGGCGGACCGGCTGCTGGAGCTGACCGGGTCGCTGGCCATGCGCGAGATGCAGGAGCAAGTCCTCGACTCGATGGACCTGGAGCGCGAGCGCGGGATCACGATCAAGGCGCATGCGGTGCGCATGGTGTATCCGGCGCGGGATGGCGAGACTTATCAGCTCAATTTGATCGATACGCCGGGGCACGTGGATTTTTCTTACGAGGTTTCGCGGTCGCTGGCCGCGTGCGAAGGTGCGCTGCTGATTGTGGACGCGTCGCAGGGCGTGGAGGCGCAGACGCTGGCGAATTCCTACCTGGCGATCAATCACGGGCTGGAGATTATTCCGGTCATCAACAAGATTGACTTGCAGAGCGCGGATATTCCGCGGACGAAGGAGATGATCGAGAGCGCGGTGGGGCTGGACGCGACGGATGCCTTGCCGATTTCGGCGAAGACGGGACTGGGCGTGCCGGAAGTGCTGGAGGCAATTGTGAAACGGATTCCGCCGCCGAAGGGATCGCCGGAACGGCCTTTGCAGGCGTTGCTGTTTGATTCGTGGTTCGATCCGTATCGCGGAGTGGTGGTGCTGGCGCGTGTTTTTGAAGGCACGCTGCGCGTGGGGCAGAAGATTCGGCTGTGGTGGAATGGGCGCGTGTTTCAGGTGGAAGCGCTGGGCGTGCTGACGCCAAAGCCGGTGGCGATTGAGGAGTTAGTGGCGGGCGAAGTTGGATTCATCATTGCGAATATTAAGAACGTGGCAGACACCAAGATCGGTGACACGATCACCGACGATGAGCGGCCGGCGCTGGAGCCGCTGCCCGGGTTTGAAGAAATCAAGCCGATGGTGTTCGCCGGGCTGTACACGGTGGACGCGCACGAGCACACGGCGCTGCGCGAGGCGCTGGAGAAACTGAAGCTGAACGATTCTTCATTTTTCTTCGAGCCGGAAAGTTCGGCGGCGCTGGGATTCGGCTTCCGGTGCGGGTTTCTGGGGCTGCTGCACATGGAGATCATCCAGGAGCGGCTGGAGCGGGAGTATAACCTCGACCTGATCACGACGGCGCCGGGGGTGCGGTATCTGATTCACAAGACTGATGGGGAAGTGATTGAGGTGGACAATCCTTCGCGGTGGCCGGATACGAGCGAGATTGCGAAGGTGGAAGAGCCGGTGATTCTGGCGGTGATTCTTACGAATGAAGAATATGTCGGCGGGATTCTGAAGTTAGTCGAGGAGAAGCGCGGGAAGCAGAAGAGCTTTGAGTATGTGAGCTCGTCGCGGGTGATGCTGCAATATGAGCTGCCGCTGAATGAGATTGTGCTGGATTTTTATGACCGGCTGAAAACGGTTTCGCGCGGGTATGCGTCGCTGGATTACCACCTGACGGGGAGGTGGGAGTCTCCGATGGCGAAGCTGGACATTATGGTTGCGGGCGAGCCGGTGGATGCGCTTTCGACGATTATTCATCGCGATTTTGCGTACGAGCGCGGAAAGGCGCTGGCGCTGAAGATGAAGCAGCTGATTCCGCGGCAGATGTTTGAAGTGGCGATCCAGGCGGCGATTGGGGCGAAGATTATTGCGCGCGAGACGGTGCCGGCGATGCGGAAGAACGTGCTGGCGAAGTGCTACGGCGGCGACATCTCGCGGAAGCGGAAGCTGCTGGAGAAACAGAAAGAGGGCAAGAAGCGAATGAAGCGGATTGGGAAGGTTGACATTCCGCAGGAAGCGTTTTTGGCGGTGCTGAAGGTGGGGGAGGGCGGGTGAGAGCAAGTCAGAATGCAGAAGTTGGATTGCAGAGTCGAAGGCAGAAGTTGGAAAGTGGAATGCTGAAGTTCCTGTCTGATGAAACGTTTGCTCGGCTGCGCCGCAATTGCAATGATTGCGGTTTTGCTTGCGCCGCTGATCTCCGATAGCGGCGTTATGACCTCAGCGGCTAAAGCCGCCTTCGTTAATGGTCCACTTATCGCAGCGTTAGAACGCTGCGCCACCCTAAAACCATCGTGTCGTGGCGGCGACGGCGTGTGTGCGAAGACACGCGGGATGAATGCTGTGCCGGCGTTGATGCTATGGGCGTGGGAGCGGCCGGAGGATCTGCGGTTTCTGGATCCGGAGCGGGCGGGAGTGGCATTTTTGGCGGGCACGGTGAGACTTGGGCCGAAGGGGATGACGTTCAAGCCGCGCATGCAGCCGCTGCGAATTTCTCCACAGACAAAATTGGTCGCAGTCGTGCGAATAGAGACGGCGGTGCGCGACTCAGCCGCGGCAGGGCTTGGTGCAGCTGGGACTGGGCTCGACTCTTCGCTGGCGCAGAAGGTTGCGGCGGAGATTGCGCGCGCGGCGGACGGGCCGCAGGTGGTGGCGGCGCAGGTGGATTTCGACGCGACCGTGTCGGAGCGCGCGTTCTATCGCGAGGTGCTGGTGGAACTAAGGCAGCGGTTGCCGGCAGGGGTGCCGATCTCGATTACGGCGCTGGCATCGTGGTGCATCGGCGATCCGTGGTTGGCGGGGCTGCCGGTGGATGAGGCGGTGCCGATGCTGTTCCGCATGGGCACCGGACAGGGCGAGGTCTCGAGCTTTCTGCGATCGGGGAAAGACTTTCGCGAGCCGGTGTGCCGCGGCAGTCTGGGCGTTTCGCTGGACGAGCCGTGGACACAGTTGGCGGCGGGGCGGCGAGTGTATGTGTTTTCGCCGACGCCGTGGATGAAACAGTCGTTTCAAGAACTCAGTCCTCAGTTGCAGTTGTCAGTTCTCAGTGAAAGACCTTGACCACGGAGCAGCACGCAGGGGGAATCGATCTTTTGGAGACGGATTATGACGGGAAGGGTTATGACGGGGCGAATAATGCGGTGGTGGTTGGCGGCGGTTGCGGTCGCGCTGGTGCTGGTGATTCCGAACGCGATCTATGGATGCGGGCCATGGTTTGACGAGGCGATTTTTACTTCCAGCAGCGAGCCGCAGACTTCGGAAGAGGAATTTGCGGCGGGGAAGCTGGGGATCGTGCTGCCGACGATGCGACGGTCGTATTTGATCGTGGCCTATCGAGCTCTGAATGGGATGAAGCTGAACGAGCAGCAGCAGAAGGATGCGATGGACGTGTGGAACCGGAATATGGGGCCGGGAAGTCCGTTGGTGGGCGATGACCGAACAGTATCGGAGGCCTGGGAGAGGGCGCGGGAGCAGGTGACGGGGGCGGCACAGTTAAAACCAGTTTCGATGTATGCGACCGTGGCGAAGGACCAACCGTATCAGTTTTTTTTGAATTGCCCGGAGGATGCGTTCAAAGCGGCCGAGGGGACGCTGAAGGCGCGCGTTGAGAAGTACGGGGCAGGAAGCCCGGTAGTGAAGGATTGGCTGACGGCGCAGGATCAGGTGTTTGCGAATTGCGACGGGAAGGCAGGCGAGGTTCCGGCGAAGCTGGAGTCGGCGGACCCGTTGTTGCGGGCGGACCGGAATTATCAGATTGCGGCGGCGCTGTTTTATCAGCAGCGTTACGACGAAGCGGCGGAGGCGTTTGAAGCAGTGGCGAAGGATGCGGCGTCTCCGTGGGCGCCTTATGGAGGGTATCTGGCGGCGCGGGCGATGGTGAGGAAGGCGACCCTGAGTAGTTCAGAGTATGGGAAGTTCGGCATGGCGGGCCTGCGGGCGGCGCAGACAAAGCTGGACGAGCTAGTGCAGGATCCGCACGCGGCAGTTACGCACTCGGCGGCGGAGCGGCTGCTGGAGTATGTGCGGTTTCGGACAGAGCCGGAGAAACGGGTTGCGGAGCTTGAGCAGATGATGTCGAAACCCGATCCGGGGCCGGAGTTTAAGCAACATCTTTGGGACTACGTGCTGCTGATTTCACAGGGCGAGCAGGCGGAAGACTTGAGCGACTGGATCAAGACGATTTATACAGAGCCGACGTATGAGCATCCGCTGGGAGCGCCGCACTCTGACGCGCCGCAGGACGCGAAACATGCGTTGGCAAAGTGGCAGGAGAAGAAATCCATGCCATGGCTGATTGCGGCGCTCCATCTTGCGGATCCGAATGGTGCGGACACGGCGGAGTTGCTGAAGGCGGCGGGGCAAGTTCCGGCGGCGTCTCCCGCCTATTTGAGCGTGCGCTATTATGCTTTGCGGTTGATGGCGGGCGGGAAGGAACAGGATGCGGCGCGGAAAGAACTCGATGCGTTGCTAAGCCGTCCGGAAGGGGAACTTGCGCATGGCACGCGAAACCTGCTCAACGATGAGCGGCAGAAGCTGAGCGTGAGTTTTGCCGACTTTTTGTCGCATGCAGCGGAGGTGCCGGCGCAGATTGGGTGGGACATGGGTGGAGTGGATGTCGCCGCCAACCCTGATCTGGACGAATCGGAACGGGCCAAGCAGGACAAGGGCAAGGCGTTCTTCAACGATTATTCGGGGCAGGTGCTGGCACAGAAGCTTCCCGTGAATTTGCTGATGGAATCGGCAAAGTCGGCGCAGCTGCCAGCCTCGCTGCGGAGAGAGGTGACGCGCAGCACGTGGACGCGAGCGACGGTGCTTGGAAACTTGGCGGCAGCCGATGAGCTACAGCCAGTGCTGGCGGAGCTGGACAAGCCGCTGTGGAAAGCGATGGAGCCGTATCGGTCGGCAAAGACGGATGAGGAGAAACGGTTTGCGGCGGCGTTGGTGACACTGGAGAATCCGGGGCTGAGTCCGTATGTGCGGACGGGACTGCTGCGCGGAACGACCCTGGGCGAGATCGATAACTTCCGGGATAACTGGTGGTGCGAGCCGCTGAAGGACGAGGGTCAGCGAGTGCGGAGGGATCGCGATCCGAGTGTGCCGCCGCCCGCGTTTCTTACGGAAGGCGAGCGCGGGCAACTCGAGCGCGAGTTGGCAAAGCTTGGCGACGCGGCGGTGGCGCCGAACATCCTGAGCGAAGAGGTGCTCGCATATGCGAATTCGCATCCGAGCGACGCGCGGGTGCCGGAGGCGCTGCATCTGGCGGTGCAAGCCACGCGCTACGGATGCACGGACAAAGAGACGACTCACTGGTCGGAGAAAGCGTTTCGTCTGCTGCATGGGAGGTATCCGAAGAGCGAGTGGGCGGAGAAGAGTAAGTACCACTATTAGGACGGGAAAATGCGGGAGAGGATGACTCGCGAAAGTACGCGCCGGATGGCCATAAATAGAGCTAAAGGCCTCAAAATTGGCTCCAAGAAACTTTTGCGATGCGAGAGTAGAGGTCTTGCTGTATGTGCAAATCTCCTGATTTCGCACGAAAGTGCTGATTTGGCGAGGGATCGGCATCCGTGCTGGCAGATGGCGTTAACCAACTTAGAAACATGATGTTAGCGGAAGAGGCAGGATGCCGACAGGCGGTCGCTAGCGGTGCATCGGAGGCCGGTTTTGGCGGCCAGTCTAGTCATCCACAAGATTTTCCACAGGGCGAAGGGCTGGGAAAGGATGAAGGGAATTGAATGCCGTTTACCGCTTGAGCTTCGCGGGTTGGCTGGCTTCGGCAATGGTCTTAGCCATCGTCTTAAGGGAGCCGAATTGTTGCTGGAGACGGGGGGCCATTTGCTCGGCGAGGGGGGCCTGTGCGTAGGCTTCGCAGAAGTCGCGGTAGACGAAGGGCATCCTATTTATGTCCATCTGGTGGAGGGCGTGGAAGCCGCCGATGCGGCGGAGAGCGTAGTCGGCGCGGGAGTCGAGCGGGGGCGCGGGGATTTGCTCCCCGCCGGAATAAAGAGGGAGTTGATCGACTCCCCATTTGCGGAGATAGTCGTTCACGTAGGTCCAGGCAGCGTCGGCTTCGACTTTTGCTTCATCCTGTGTAGTAGCTCCGGCAAAGTTACGCAGTTCGGCTACCTTTGGAAAGAAGACCAATTCGCGTAGTGCACGCTGGAATGCGATGTTCAGCCTGTCCATCGGAAGATCGCCGAGGGAGCGAGCATATAAGTCGATCCGCTCTGGGGTTATTGATTCCCCAAAGCCTTCAGCCAACGCTGTGAGTTGGTGACCAATCCAGCTATGAATTCTCGAGACGCTCTCTGAGTCGTTGCTGGAAGAGGGCGTTCGCTTCAAGGTTATCGAGTTTTCTTTGTTCCGCTCTGTTGAGTCTGCCATTTTGCCCCCTAGTTTGACGCCATGGTGCGTCCAGGAAATAAAAGTGATTAATGCGAACGCCACGGTCACGGTCATGGATAGCCGCCTCAGCGATTACTTTTGCAGCGTCCTGAAATGATCGACCACTAAATTCACTCTCGGTTACCAGAGCAGCTTCAATTGCCTGCTCCGTAGTTTTCCGGCTGTTGTCAGCGATAGGAAGCTTCAGGATAGGAAGTTTTAGGAAGTTGATGATGAACCGCATTGATTCCTGAAGGTCGGGGGAAGGTTTGCCGTCTTGTTCCTGAGTCTTGTCCAATGAGTTTTGTTCTTCCTTATATGCGGTGACACAGTTGTCGCGGGTGGACGACGGAGATGTCGTAAGGTGCGACGCAGTGGTCGTGGCATGCGACTTTGGTGTCGTGGGAAACGACAGCGGTGTCGTAAATGACGACGCGGGTGTCGCTTCTTCCGTTGCTAATTCTTCTTCTTCCGAGAATACAGCATCCGGGATTTGGTCAAAGAGCGGAATGACCGTGGCGGTTTTCGCACGAGGGGGAACGGGAACGATGACATAGGTTGTCATGTTGGCGGTGCGAAAGATGCGGATGAGCTTGAGATCCTCGAGCGTTTTCAGAGAGCGCTGGATGGTGCGCTGCGAAAGGTTAAGGAGTTCAGCCATACGCGCGGTTCCGATCCAGGTGGAACGGGTTTCGCAATTCATGTGGCGTTCGAGAACGTGATAGACAGCGATACCGACTGGCCCTACCTCGCGGGCGTAGTGGTCGATGAAACTATTTTCTGTGATGTAGAAATTGGCGCGTCGGCCGCTGCGCACTGCTTCCTTCATTGCCTGATCAACCTCGTGGTGCTTATTGCGATTCGAATTTATTTTCATTCGAAGAGCGAACTCTAATGTTGCGCGTCCGAGCGAGTTGCGCAAGAGAGGCGCGGCAGTTTTTCTGTGTACATCTTGTGCAGGGATGGACTTGCTTGTGGAGAACGCCGGAAAAGAAGTTTTTCTCTGTGCCGTTCCATTTCACCGCCGAGACGCCGAGCATACCGAGAAAATCTTTCGCGCGACAAACCCCACTTTTATTGCGTCGGCGGAAATACTCCGAACGCTCGAAGCGAGGGTAGGGATCCTTCGACTCCGCGAGAAACTCACTTCGTGAACTTCTCGTTGCGCTCAGGATGACACGCGGAGCTGGTACGCCACGCACAGCTAGAGTGACTGAAGTCGTCACAACTACTCTCCAGGTTCGCTGTTGCCACCGGCGAGGTTGGCGAAGCGGGTGGAGCTGTGCAGGAACGCCAGATGGAATTTGCCGATGGGGCCGTTGCGCTGCTTGGCGACGATGATTTCGGCGCGGCCCTTTAGTTCGGGGTCGTCCTGCTTATAGATTTCCTCGCGGAAGATGAACATGACAACGTCGGCGTCCTGCTCGATGGAGCCGGATTCGCGGAGATCGCTGAGTTGCGGGCGATGATCGCCGCCGCGGCTTTCGGGAGCGCGGCTGAGCTGCGAGAGCGCGACGACGGGGACCTGCAATTCCTTCGCCAGGGCTTTGAGGCCGCGCGAGATGGCGCTGACTTCCTGAGTGCGGTTTTCGAAACGCTTGCTGCCTCCGGACATGAGCTGGAGATAGTCGACGACGATGAGGTCGAGGCGGCCCTGCGATTGTTTGAGGCGGCGGGCCTTGGCGCGCATCTCGGTGAGGCCGATGCCGGCGGTGTCGTCGATGAACAGAGGCGCTTCGGCGAGTTCGGCGGCGGCGCGGAGGAGTTTTTCCTTGTCGTCCTTCCACAGCGAGCCGGTGCGCAGCTTATGGGCGTCGACGATGGCGCGCGAGCTGAGCAGGCGGTGGAGCAGAGCCTCCTTGGACATTTCGAGCGAGAAGATGCCGACGGTCTGCTTGTCGTCGATAGCGGCATTCTCGGCGATGTTCATGGCGAAAGAAGTTTTGCCCATGGAGGGGCGGGCGGCGAGGATGACGAGATCGGACTTCTGCAGGCCGCTGGTCATCTCGTCGAGGATGTCGAAGTGCGTGGCCAGGCCGGTGATGCGCTGGCCGCGCTGCATGAACGCGTCAATGCCGCCGGAATCGCGGATGGTGTCGCTGATTTTCTGGAAGCCCTGGCCGATGCGTTTTTCCGAGAGCGCGAAGATGTCGGCTTCGGCGTTGTTGAGGATTTCGTCGGCGGGTTCGGCTTGCTCGCTGGCTTTGGCGATGGCGTTATTGGCGACGGTGATCAGGCCGCGCAGGATGGCCCGGTCGCGAACGATATGAACATAGTGCTCGATGGACGGGCGGTCGGGCACGCCATCGAGGAGGCTGGAGATGTAGCCGACGTCGCCGATGGCCTGCAAATCTTTTTTGCGGTCAAGCTCGTCGACCAGGGTGATGATGTCGATGGGGCGCGAGTCTTCGGCGATCTCCATCATGCGCGTGTAAATGCGGCGATGGGCGTCGAGAGAGAAGTCCTCGGGCTTGAGATGCTCGGCGGCGTCGTTGAAGGCGTGATTGTCGAGCAGGATGGCGCCGAGGATAGAGCGCTCGGCTTCGACGTTCGCCGGCATGCGTCCGATGGTGGAGTCGATGGTGGCCACGAGAGAAATTTACTATACAGGGGGAACAAAAAGCAAAACTGCGATACACGCGACTCAGGAAATTAAACTGAGCCAAGCGGCTACATAGAGAGTGCAGCAGAATCAAGCGAAGAATGAGCGAAGGAAACGCTAAATATGAACGAGGTACTGTGGAGAACTTGTGATCAAAGAGAATGGATCGTGGAAAACTAGCCAGTTCCTAACCTCGATGTTCTAAGACTTGATGTTTGGCAAGAACATCCAATGTTGAATTCCGCCGCCGCTCAAGCGTTTTCATTCTCGAAGAGAATCGTTGCTCACGATCGGCCAGCGAGCCTGGAGAATTCGATTCGCAGTCACGAATTTCTTTTTGATGCGTGTCCGTTATTTCTCTGCGTTGCTGTTCTAAATCGCGAAGCGCGTCCATCAACCACTCGCAGTCTCGGCAATCGTAATGACGAGCGCAATCGGATGCAGTGTCGTCTGAGCCGTCGTCTGGATACTCAAATTCCATAGTCGTCTCCTACCATAGGATGACCTATTCTCAGACTTTTCGGGGCTGTGAGGTGTTGTGAGTTGAGTCGGAAAACGCGTCCGAAACTGAAATCTCTTTTGGCGCTCTGCCCTAACGAGATCCCACTCAAGCGAAAAGCGCGCTTGAGTGGGGCACCCTCGGGTTCTCCGACCGTTGTCGGCAGTATGGCACAAGGCGAATGAAAAGGGAATATCGAGCCGGCGGCGTGAGTGATCTATAGCTGTGGGAGAATGCGTTGGGCTCGGCTTACTTGCGGTGACTTTCGAGCAACTTCTGGTAGCGGGGGTCGTTGCGCAACTT
>Ga0326728_10021310_pt1 | contig 12203 bp, 9 predicted proteins | sample MB3enrmetagenome_FD_207602 | JGI IMG/M metagenome (GOLD analysis project Ga0326728, IMG submission 207602) | Lab enriched peat soil microbial communities from McLean, Ithaca, NY, United States - MB31MN | ecosystem: Environmental > Terrestrial > Soil > Wetlands > Peat | place: USA: New York...
TGCCCCCGGATCCGGGGGTCGAGGCTTGGGCCGACGCCTGCTCGTACAGACGCTGGGCGAAGGCCTGCGACGCCGACAAGAGTGCGTCGGACGCCGAGCGGATCGCCTCGACGTTCGTGCCGGCGAGCGCCTCCTTCAACCCCTTCAGCGCCGACTCGACGCGGTCCTTCTCGTCTCCGGTGAACTTCGAGCCTTCGTCTTTCAGAAGCTTCTCGGTGCGGTGGACGAGGGTGTCCGCCTGGTTGCGCGTCTCCGCCTCCTCCTTGCGCCGGCGGTCGTCCGAGGCGTGCTGCTCCGCGTCGCGAACCATCCTCTCGATCTCGTCGCGGGGCAATGACGTCTGGCCGGTGATCGTCATCGACTGCTCCCGGCCGGTCGCGCGGTCCTTCGCCGCGACGTGCACGATGCCGTTCGCGTCGATGTCGAAAGTCACCTCGATCTGCGGGATGCCCTGGGGAGCGGGAGGCAGGTCGACGAGCTGGAACTTGCCGAGCGTCTTGTTGTACATCGCCATCTCGCGCTCGCCCTGGAGGACGTGGATCTCGACGGACGGCTGGTTGTCCTCCGCCGTCGTGAAGACCTCGGAGCGCTTCGTCGGGATCGTCGAGTTCCGCTCGATGAGACGGTGCATGATCCCGCCCTTCGTCTCGATCCCGAGGCTGAGCGGCGTCACGTCGAGGAGCAGGATGTCCTTCACCTCGCCCTTCAGGACTCCGGCCTGGATCGCCGCGCCGACCGCGACGACCTCGTCGGGGTTGACCCCCTTGTGCGCCTCCTTGCCGGACATCTCGCGGACGAGCTGCTGGACGGCGGGCATGCGCGTCGAGCCGCCGACCAGGATGACGTGATGGATGTCGGAGTTCGACAGCCCGGCGTCCTTCATCGCCTGCTCGAACGGGCCGCGACACGCCTGGACGAGGTCCTCGGTGAGCTCCTCGAACTTCGCCCGCGTGAGCTTGAGGTCGAGGTGCTTCGGCCCTTCCGACGTGGCCGTGATGAACGGCAGGTTGATCGTCGTCTCCTGGACGGCAGAGAGCTCGATCTTCGCCTTCTCGGCGGCCTCCTTTAGCCTTTGCAGCGCCATCTTGTCGTTCGACAGGTCGACGCCTTCGGTGTCCTTGAACGACTTCACGAGCCAGTCCATGACCCGCTGGTCCCAGTCGTCACCTCCGAGGTGGGTGTTGCCCGACGTCGACTTGACCTCGAAGACGCCCTCGCCGATCTCGAGGACCGAGACGTCGAACGTCCCGCCACCGAGGTCGAACACGAGGATCGTCTGGTCGGCGCCCTCCTTGTCGAGCCCGTAGGCGAGAGCGGCAGCCGTCGGTTCGTTGATGATCCGCAGCACCTCGAGTCCCGCGATCTGCCCCGCCTCTTTCGTCGCGGTGCGTTGCGCGTCGTCGAAGTACGCCGGGACGGTGACCACGGCCTGGCTCACCGAGTCACCGAGGAACGCTTCCGCGTCACGCTTCAACTTCTGCAGGATCCGGGCCGAGATCTCCTGCGCGGTGTAGGCCTTGCCGTCGATGTCGATCGTCCAGCTCGTGCCCATCTGCCGCTTCACCGACCGGACGGTGCGGTCCGGGTTCGTGATCGCCTGACGCTTCGCGACCTCTCCGACGAGCACTTCGCCGGACTTCGCGAAGGCGACGACCGACGGGGTCGTACGACCCCCCTCGGCGTTGGGGATGACCGTTGGCTCGCCACCTTCGAGGACGCTGACCACCGAGTTCGTCGTCCCGAGGTCGATACCGACCGCCTTTGCCATTCGTCCTGCCTCCACTCCGTGTGATGTCCTATCGGCCGACCTGCGGTCTCACGACCACCGGCCGACTGATCTATTGACTTGCACTATAGCAAAGCTAAGTGCCTGATTGTCAACTTTGGCGCCCCGAAAAGAAGTCCTGCTCACAGGCGATCCCCGGCGCGGGCGGTTCCTCCCGACGGTCGAAGCCCGTCGGCACCGGGCGCGACCGGACGCCGGGCCCGCGGCCCCGCGTTCCCCGGATGCCAACGCCGCGGCCGCGCCGGGCGGAGAGGCGACGTCCCCACATCGGTCGGGCCGCGGTCGCTACCCTGGGCCGATGCACACCCTCGTGATCCTCCGCCACGGCGAGAGCCTGTGGAACGCCTCGAACCTTTTCACCGGCTGGACCGACGTCGACCTGTCACCAAAGGGCGAGGACGAGGCCCGGGCCGCCGGGGCGTTGCTCGCCGCGGAACCCGGCCTCGTCATCGACGTCGTCCACACCTCCGTGCTGACCCGCGCCGTCCACACGAGCGACCTCGCCCTCGCCGCCGCCGGCCGCAGCTACCTCCCGGTCCGGCGTCACTGGCGCCTGAACGAGCGCCATTACGGCCGCCTCCAGGGAATGAACAAGAAGGAGGCGTCGGAGCGATTCGGCCCGGACCAGGTGAAGGCGTGGCGCCGCGGCTACCTCACCCCGCCCGACCCCGTGCCCCTCGACGACCCGAACCACCCGGTGAACGACCCCCGCTACGCCGACGTCCCCCCGGACGCCCTCCCGGGATCGGAGTGCCTCGCCGACGTCGTGCGCCGGCTCGTCCCGTACTACGAGGACCGGATCGGCAAGGACCTCCTCGAGGGTCGCACGGTCCTCGTCGTCGCCCACGGCAACAGCCTGCGGGCGCTCGCCAAGTACATCGAGCACATCAGCGACGACGACATCGTCGATCTCGACATCCCGACGGGCGTACCCCGCGTCTACGAGCTCGACGACCGCCTGCACCTCGTCTCGGCCCGCTACCTCGGTGACCCCGAGGCGATCCGGCGCGCCGCCGAGGCCGTCGCCCGCCAGGCGGGCTGAACCGGGCCGACCCGCGGGGTCCCGGGACCGCCGCCTCAGCGGCGGGGCTCGTCGCGGAAGTTCTCGAAGTAGCGGCTCGGCGTCGGGCCGCGCTGGTTCTGGTACTTCGATCCGAGCGATGCGGACCCGTAGGGCCTCTCGGCCGGTGTCGTCATCCTGAGGAAACTGACCTGACCGATCTTCATCCCCGGGTAGACGGTGATTGGCAGGCTCGCGACGTTCGAAAGCTCGAGGGTGAGATACCCGTCAAAGCCCGGGTCGACGAACCCCGCGGTCGAGTGGATGAGGAGACCGAGCCGCCCGAGCCCCGACTTGCCCTCGAGGCGCCCGACGAGATCGTCCGCGAGCGCCACGCGCTCGAGCGTCGAACCGAGCACGAACTCCCCGGGGTGCAGGATCAACGACTCGTCACCACCGATCTCGACGAGCTCGGTAAGCGACTCCTGGTTCTCTTTCACGTCGATTACGCGGGCCGTGTGGCTTCGGAACACCCGGAAGTAACGATCGACGTGGAGGTCAACCGACGAGGGCTGGATGGCGGCCTCGTCGAGCGGGTCGATGACGATACGACCCGCGGCGAGCTCCTCGCGGATGGACCTGTCGGAAAGGATCATCTTCGGATCGCACGATACAGTGACGGCGGCGACTTGGCGGAATCAGGTCGCGTGAGCGGCGTTGGTCGCCCAAGTGGCCACGCGGGCGTAGTTCAGCGGCAGAACATCAGCTTCCCAAGCTGAGAACGCGGGTTCGATTCCCGTCGCCCGCTCGACGACGATCTCCGACTTCGCGGTTCCCGCACGTCGTCTGGGTGTTTTCGCGCGCTCAGCGGAATGGGCGAGGGCGCCGTTCCCGGGTGGGTACAGCGTGCGGCCATCCTCCTGCGGTGGGCCGATCGCGGGCCATGCCCTCGATTCGAGGCGACACACGGTCGGCCCATCGCAGGCAGGCTTCACAACCCATGCAGATCGCGGGCCCTTAGCTCGTCTGCAGGATCCTTTTCGCCAGCGCGACCTCTGCGGCGAGGGACGCATTCAGCGATTCGACCATGATGACGTAGGGAAGAGCGGAGGCAAAGACCTGGAATTCCCGCTTCTTTGTCAGCACCGCGTACTTGTCCCAGAATGCGGGGTGGCCGAGTCCTGAGAGCATCCCCTTCGGTGGCTTGGTGCTCGGATACCAGTGGGAGAACTGGGATGCGCTCACCGCCCACTCGATTGTGACCTCGTCACCGGTCGTCGAGTAGCCGTACCGGCATGTGAGGGTCGTGAAGGCAAATGCCGCTGAGGCGGGCTCCGTCGAGGAGGACAATGCACCCGCGAAACCACCGAGCGCCGCTTTGACTATGGCGACGCTGGGACAAGGCGGCACCTTCGGTGCCGCGTTCGCGTCGGTCGTCGGCACGATCTGAGCGACGCCGAATACGACGAGCGCCGCGCAACAACCGGCGACAAACCTGCCGAGGCGCGCCGGGACCACCGAACTCAACACGTGCTCACCCCCTGCCGGCGAAGTGCGTTGGGCGTCGTGCTCGGGCAATCGAGTACCTGCGGCACCCCACGGAACGTGCAATCACTCTACCCGGCGACTCCGTGACGAACCGGGTGGCACGTCGCGGCGACAAGGTAAACGAGGTCTTCGGTGCTCGCACGACGGGCCGGTTCGGAACCGACCACCGCGATCTTTCCCGTGATGAGCCCCATGCGACCGCCTTGGCTACCATGCCCGCGTGCCATCAGCGCCTGGCCTGTTGGCCGAAGGTGCCGAGGCAATCCGTCTTCAGCCCGAGGCCGAGCCCGTCGGCGCTGGCGTCCGCCACCGGGTCGCCCTCCTGGCCGTACTCGCGATCGGCGTCGGTGTCCCTGTCGCCCTCGCCGTCTGGACCGGCAGCATCCGCATTCCCCACAACGACGCCTGGTCGTACAGCAAGATCACGCAGGTATTCGCCAGGACTGGGCAGATCCACCTCCTCAGCTGGAACCGCAGCGCGCTGATCAGCCAGGTCGTGATGCTCGGCCCGCTGGGCAGGTGGATCTGGATTCAACAGGTCGCCATGAGCGTGCTCGCCCTCGTCGGGCTGCTCCTCACCTACCGGATCCTCGCAAGGCGCCTCGCCCCGACGCCGGCGGTTCTCGGTACGGCGCTCGTCGCCGCATTCCCGGGTTTCGGACTGCTGTCGACCTCGTTCATGGAGGACATCCCCGCCTTCGTCGCCGTCGTCGGGTGCCTCGCCGTGGCCGACTACGCGCTCGAACGGCGGTCGACGGGGCTCGTGGGGGTGGCGCTCCTCATCGGTCTTCTCGGGGCAACTGTCCGCGAGGAGGTCATCGCCGCGCCGGTCGCGGTCGTCGTGGCGGCGCTCATCACCTTCGGCCGCGGAAGGGCGCGCGCGATCCTCTCCATGGCTGCCCTCGGACTCGTGGCGATGGGAGCGTTCGAGATCTGGCGCACGGGTCTTCCCCACGACGACCGCCCCCAGGTGAAGTTGAGCCTCCTCGCCTGCGTCGACGGCACGGCGCGGGGCTACCTGACGATCGCCTTGCTTGTGTCACCCGCGTTGCTCATCTCCGGTCGGATCCGCCGGCCTTCGTCTGTCGGCACGGCGTTGTCGGTCCTTGGAGCCGCGATCGGCATCGCGACCGTGGTGCACTTCCGTTTCGCCACGTTTCTCGGCAACTACCTCGCGCCTTCCGGCGCGTACGCCGCGGCGGACATCGGGAGGCGCGTGGTCATCCCCGGCACGGCGATGGGTGTCCTCATCGCCCTCGCCCTCGTCGCCGGTACCCTGCTCCCCGCGATCGTCGTCTCGCGGTGGCGCGATCTCGACCCGCTGCTCGCCGTGCTCGCCGTGCTCACGATCGTCGGTTCGGCGGTGGAGCTCCTCGCCGACCAGCCCGTCCTCGACCGCAACCTCATGGTGCTGCTGATACCGGCCACGGTCCTTTGTTTGCGAGGTCCCGTTCGGCGTCGCCGGCTCTGGCGCGGCATGGTTCCCCTCCTCGGGCTCGGGGCCTTGTCACTTCTCATCTGCGCCAACGCGTTGGCGCGCGACGCGGCCATCTGGAACGAGGCGAACAGCCTCGTCGCCCAGGGTGTCCCGGCCAGGAGCATCGACGCCGGACTCGACTGGGTCGGGTACCACGCCGGCGTGCCGGCCGACCGCCTGAGAAAGCGGACGCGGGGCGAGCTCGACTTCTGGGAGGCGATGTTCCCGCGCTCGCGGGTCTGCTACGCGGTGACGCTCGAACGGCTCCGCCACCGCACGCCGTTCGAGCGCGTCCCGTACCGGACCTTCGCCGTTTTGGGCCGGGCCTACCTCGACGTCTACCGCGTTGACGCCTGCCCCTACCTCCCGGGCTCGTAGCGACATCGGGTTCCCCTATTCCACGCCGGCGAGGACTGTCCCGTCTGGTTCCACACCCGACGGACGGGCGGGTCAGCCGCTCCCCGTCGGGCCCGACGGCCCCGTCGGTGTGACAGCGAGCCGCAGGGGGAACTCGGCGACGGTCCCCCACGGCGCGACGACGCTCAGCTCGCCGACGACCGTCCCGGCCGGCTCGTCCGCCAGCGTCTGCGGCGCGAGACCCGCCGGGGCGGTGATCCACTCGCTGAGCTTCAGCCCCCGCCAGACGATCGCGAAGCTCGACGTCGTCGGCGCGACGAGCAGGGCGTCGCGGACGCCCCCCGGGAGCGCGACCGAGGCAACGGTCGCCTCCGGATTCGCGACCCGGTAGGCAACGAGCGACGCCGTCGTCGTGTCGAGCAACGCCTCGTCGAGCTGGGCCGCGTTCCACAGTCCGTCGGGTTGGCCGAGCGTCGCGGCGATGACGAGCACCCCGTGGAGCCGCACCGTGCGCCAGGCGGCCGTGACGAGGCAGCCGTTCGCGCGCAGCGTCCAGCCGGACTTCACGCCGAGGATTCCGTCGACGCCGACCGCGGGGTTGGCGTTCCAGATCGTCTTCACGACCGGGAAAGCGACGTGGGAGCGGCGGACGATGTTGCGGACGACGGCGTCGCCCATCAGGTCCGCGGCGAGCTTCGCCTGGTCTGCCGCCGTGCTCACCGACAACGGATTGACGCCGCTCGCGTCGGCATAGTGCGTCGAGGAAAGACCCAGGGATCTCGCCGCCGCGTTCATCTTCTCGACAAAGCGCCAAATGCTCCCGGCGTCCCAGGTCGCGAGCATGCCGGCGATGTTGTCGCCCGACGGGATGAGGAGCGCCTCGAGGAGCTCATACTCCGATAGGGACTCACCCCGGACCACCTTGACGGTGCTGTCCCCCTCGGACTCCTCCTGGTCGAAGATCGCGACGTCGCCCTTAGTCACCGTGATCGTCGGCCCGGTCTCACTCGGCGCGAGCGGGTGGTCCTCGAGGATGACGTAGGCCGTCATCATCTTCGTCAGGCTCGCGATCGGGACCGGCTTTTCGAGCGGCGACCGGCCGACGATCCCGACCCCCCGCACCGCCACCGCGGCCTGCCCGACCTTCGGCCACTCGAGCGCCGGGTACGCGCCCGGGACGACCGTCGTCTTCACCACCGTCGTCGACGAGCGTCGGCCGGACGCCGCGACGCGGTTCGGTGTGGAGCTTGTCAGCGCGACGACACCCACGACGACAAGCGCCACGGCGCCGAGGAGCACGAGCCTGCGCCGCCAGAACCGAAGCGTGTCCGCCCGGCGGCGACGGGTCCGCGGCCCGCTCGGCCTTCGCCGCTGGGCGCGTACAACCGCCTCGTTCACGCTCTGGCTCCCTCGGATCGACGCTGGGGGTTTCGCCCGGAATCTACCCGGCGCGGTCAGACCGCTCACGGTAGGCACGGACCCGGTCGGGGCTGGGCGACTGCCCGCCCGGGAGCCCGGGCTGGGCCTAGTCTCGTCCCCGTGCCACCGGTCCGTCGTGGTCACCTCAACGAACCCCAGCTCGCGCCGCCCCGTGGCGAGCGGTCCGACGAGGTCTTCGCGCTGCACGGCGTCGTCGTCGAGCAAATCCTCGACGGCGAGCTCGCCGCGCCGGTCGACTACGACCAGGATCACGACGAATGGGTCGTCCTGCTCGACGGGGGCGCCGAGCTCGACGTCGAGGGGGAGATCTGCCGGCTCGGCCCCGGCGACTGGGTATTCCTGCCGCGGCACACGCCGCACCGGCTCATCCGCACCGATCCCGGATCCCGCTGGCTCGCCGTGCGGTTCGCCGGCGAGGCGCCCGCCGAGACGCTGGCGTCGATCCGGCGCGCCCCGACGCGGTGACGAGCACTGACCCGTTCGACCTCGAACGCTTCGTGTGCGCCCAGGACGGCGCCGGCACCTTCGAGCGCGCCGTCGGCGAGCTCGAGGCCGGCCGCAAGACGGGCCACTGGATCTGGTTCGTTTTTCCCCAGTTCGCCGGCCTCGGCCACAGTGCCACCAGCGCGCACTACGCCATCTCGTCGCTCGACGAGGCGAGGGCCTACCTCGCCCACCCCGTCCTCGGCCCGCGGCTCATCCGCTGCGCCCGGATCCTCGCTGCGACCAAGGTGGACGCGACCGGGATCCTCGGCGCCCTCGACGCCACAAAGCTGCGCTCCTCGATGACGCTTTTTTTGCGGGCCCGATCCGAGGAGGCTGTCTTCTCGGAGGTGCTCGACCGCCACTTCGGGGGCCGGGCCGACCCCGCCACCGACGCGCTGCTCTAGGCGAACGCCTATTTCGCCTTCGACGGCGGCGCGAGGCGGGCCCAGATGATCCGCGACATCCCCTCGATCGTCGCGATCCCGTAGCCCTCGGTCGGGTTCTCGTTGGTGAGGACGGAGACGAGGTAGGACCGGCCCTCGCCGTTCACGTAGCCGATGCTGTTGATCTGCCAGTTGCCGTCGACGATCGGGACCCAGCCGTTCTTCAGGGCGACCGTCACTCCGGCCGGCGGCCCGGCGCACACACCCCACCGGTCGTACGGGATCACGTTCTCCATGAGACCGACCTCGTAGGCGCGCGACGCCGCGTCGAGGAGGCCGTTCGGCAGGACCACGTGCTCGAGGAGGCGGATCTGGTCGAGCGCCGTCGTCATCGTCTCCCCCCAGTAGCCCTCGGTGTTCGGTGACGTGTCGGTGAGCCGGGCAGCCGAGTCGAAGCGCGCGATCGCCGACGGTCCGCCGACCTCGTTCCACAGGTCTGTCGCGTCGTCATTGTCGCTCTCCTCGATCATCCCTGTGGCGAGCGACTCGTCGTCGGCGTCGAGCGGTGTCGACGTCGCCTGCTCCTCGTAGAGCAGCGTGGCGAGAATGTCGACTTTCACAATGCTCGCCGTCTGCTCCGTGACCCCGGGGCGGTACAGGTAGAGCCGGTGGTCGACGAGGTCGTACAACGCGGCCGTGATGTCGCCTTGCCGGCCGCGCAGGTAGGCCCGCATCGGGGCAGAGGCGAGTGGATTCGCCGTGGCGGCGCCGGCCGCGGCGTCGCGACCCCCGACGGCCGTCGAGCGTTCCGTCGTCCGGGACAAGGACACGGCGGCCCCAGAGGTCGCCGACACGGCGAGCAGCGCCGCCGCGACCGTCGCGGCCCGACGAAGGACCCTTGGCCAAAAGACCTGATCCGTCATCTGCGACCCCTCGCTCGGCGCGACCTTGCCGTAGTTGCTAGCAGATGGCGGGGATCGCGCCCGCCGTCAGTCGGCATCGTTTGGCCGTGGCCTGCGCTCAGGCGAGGGCGACCTCCCCGGCGCAAAGTGGCGCGGGCAGGTCGGTCGCGCCCATCAGGTAGGCGTCGACCGCGGCCGCGGCGGACCTGCCCTCGGCGAGCGCCCAGACCACGAGGCTCTGGCCCCTCGCCATGTCACCGCAGGCGAAGACGCCCTCCGCGCTCGTCATGTAGCGGGAGTCGACCGCGACGTTCCCTCGCTCGTTGAGGGCGAGGCCGAGCTCGCCCACGACACCGTTTTGCTCCGGGCCGACGAAACCGAGCGCCAGCAGCACAAGGTCGGCCGGGATCTCCTTGCGGGTGCCGTCCACGGTCTCGAAGCGCCCGTCGGCGAGGCGCACCGCGTCCACGGCGAGCGCCGCGACCTCGCCTCCCCCGCCGTCGCGGAACGACGAGGTGGCGAGCGAGTAGAGCCGCTCGCCGCCCTCCTCGTGGGCGGGGCCGAGGTGCAACGTGCGCGGCCAGGTCGGCCAGGGGTTGTCCGACGGCCGTTCGGGCGACGGCTCGGCGAGGATCTCGATCTGGGTGACGGATGCCGCGCCCTGGCGATGCACGGTGCCCAGGCAGTCGGCCCCGGTGTCGCCGCCGCCGAGGATGACGACGCGCCGTCCCGCGGCGTCGATCGGCGGCGCGGCGAGAGCGCCCTCGCCGACGAGATTGGCGCCCTTTAAGAAGTCCATCGCGAAGTGGATACCGGCGAGCTCGCGTCCGGGGACCGGCAGGTCGCGCGGTTTCGTCGAGCCGACCGCGAGCACGACAGCGTCGTGGGTGGCCCGCAGCCGCGCCGCCGATATCACCTGGGCGTCGGGCGCGGACGCCCCGGGGACCTCGCCGAGGGATCTCTCGCCGACCGCGGTTCGCACGACGAAACGCGTCCCTTCGGCCGTCATCTGGGCAAGACGGCGGTCGATCACCGCCTTCTCGAGCTTGAACGTCGGCACCCCGTAGCGGACGAGGCCGCCGATGCGCTCTGCCCGCTCGTAGACGGTGACCTCGTGACCGGCCCGGGTCAGCTGCTGGGCGGCGGCGAGGCCCGCGGGTCCCGACCCGACGACGGCGACGCGCTTGCCCGTCGACGGCGACAGTGGTTGCGGCCGGAGATCCGCGGTCGCCCACTCGGAGATCTCGAACTCGACCTGTTTGATCGACACCGGGTCGGCGTTGATGCCGAGGACGCACGAACCTTCGCAGGGGGCAGGGCACAGCCGCCCGGTGAACTCCGGGAAGTTGTTCGTCGCGTGCAGGCGTTCGGCGGCGAGCGCCATCTCCTCGCGCCAGACGAGGTCGTTCCACTCGGGGATGAGGTTCCCGAGCGGGCAGCCCTGGTGGCAGAACGGGATCCCGCAGTCCATGCAGCGCGCCGCCTGGACGCGCAACCGGTCGCCCGGGAACGGCAGGTAGACCTCCCGCCAGTCGCGGACGCGCTCGTCGACGGGACGTCGCGTCGGTCCCTGGCGCTCGAACTTCATGAAACCGCGGGGATCAGCCATGGGCGGCCGCCATCACCGCGTCGTCGACCGACTCGCCGCGGGCGATCGCCAGGCGGGTCGCCTCGAGCACCCGGCGGTAGTCGATCGGCATGACCTTCTTGAACCTCTCGAGCGCCGCCGGCATGGCGTCGAGGATGCGCCCGGCGAGCTGCGAGCCGGTGAGCGCTCGGTGGCGCCCGATCACCTCAGTGAGGAACGCCCGGTCCTCGTCGTCGAGCGCGTCGAGGTCGACCATCTGTCGATTGAGCCGCCGGTCGAGCCGGTCGCCCGGGTCGTAGACGTAGGCGATGCCTCCCGACATGCCCGCGGCGAAGTTGCGGCCGGTCGGCCCGAGCACGACGGCCCGCCCTCCGGTCATGTACTCGCACCCGTGGTCGCCGACGCCCTCGACGACCGCGGTCGCGCCGGAGTTGCGGACGCAGAAGCGCTCGCCGACCTGTCCCGAGATGAACAGTTCGCCCCCGGTCGCCCCGTAGGCGCAGACGTTGCCGGCGATGATGTTCTCCTCGGCGATGAAGCCGGCGCCGACGGGCGGGCGGACGACGACAGTGCCGCCGGAGAGGCCCTTGGCGAGGTAATCGTTCGTGTCGCCGAACAAGACGATCTCGACGCCCCGCGGGATGAATGCGCCGAAGCTCTGGCCGCCGGACCCCGACAGCGTGATCTCGATCGTGCCCGGTGGCAGTCCCGCGCCGCCGTAGCGCCGGGTCACCTCGGCTCCGAGCATCGTCCCGACGGTGCGGTGGACGTTGCGCACTAGGAGCGCGATCCGGACCGGCTGCCCGTTCTCGAGGGCCGGTCGCGCCAGTTCGATGAGCTCGTTATCGAGGGCCCGGTCGAGGCCGTGGTCCTGGGCGCGCACCTGGTGGAGCTCGGTGGTACCGAGCTGCGGCTCGACCCGGCAAAGCAGCGGCCGCAGGTCGAGCCCGGCCGCCTTCCAGTGCCGGACGGCGGGTTCGACGTCGAGGCACTCGACGTGGCCGACGGCCTCGTCGAGTGTGCGGAAGCCCAGCTCGGCGAGGTACTCCCGCACCTCGGTGGCGAGGAACCGGAAGAAGTTCTCGACGTGCTCCGGGCGCCCGGCGAAACGCTTGCGCAGCTCCGGGTTCTGGGTCGCGATCCCGACCGGGCACGTGTCGAGGTGGCAGGCGCGCATCATCACGCAACCGAGCACGACGAGAGGTGCCGTCCCGAAGCCGAACTCCTCGGCACCGA
>Ga0326728_10021311_pt1 | contig 12203 bp, 10 predicted proteins | sample MB3enrmetagenome_FD_207602 | JGI IMG/M metagenome (GOLD analysis project Ga0326728, IMG submission 207602) | Lab enriched peat soil microbial communities from McLean, Ithaca, NY, United States - MB31MN | ecosystem: Environmental > Terrestrial > Soil > Wetlands > Peat | place: USA: New York...
TTGAGAACAACAACCCCATGTTTGCTAAAGCTGTCAAAACAAAGCAGCGAGGGTTGTGCCGAACTTCGTATCGGATACGGTCGGGCCACCACGTCAGGGTCGCGAATCCTGCGCCTCCAGTCCAGCAGGGAGCTATCCTCATTGTTCCAATTGTCATTGTGCTTCTCGGTGGCATAGAGATCGAATGACCAAAGCGTGGAATTCAGGAGCCTCTTCTCTATTACCTGCAAGCTGAGATCTGTGTAGGCGCGGCTCTGCCTTGGATAGCTATGGGAGTTCGCTTTTACAGGGGCTTGCCAGGCATGTTTTCCGTCGTAGTCACATCCGTACTCACTGAGGAACGGGATGAGATGGCGCTGCGCAGCGGCACTCAGGGTTTTTTCGAGTATCTCGAGCCAGAAAGCCAGTTTTCCAGACATGTTGTCGGATCTATTAAGGGCGTCGGAAAGAAACGCTGTGCATGAGTCATAGTAGTGGAATGAAAAGACTGTTCTGTTTCCCGGGAAAGTGCGAGGTAGGAACGTCTCAACCCTGGAAGGTCTTTTGAAAACCGTCCAATCAACCCGCGGTTCTATGAATACAAAAGCGCCTTTGTCAACAGCACCTATTTGGTTAATGACTTTGCAATAGAAAGGTCCAAGATAGTTTTCCTCGAACTCTTGCTCCCTAATACCGACAGGATCGGGCTCGTTGAACGGCTCGTATCCAAGAACTCCCGGAAGGTTCTTGAATGCCTGTGCGGTAGCGCGAATCGTTTCGACGAGCATGGTTTGCGCAGGAAAAACATTACTGCAATTCGTCGTTTGGTCCTTCCAAAAAGACTGCAGAGTCTTTCGTACTTCCCGTGACAAAGCAGGAGGCCACGAAATGCAGCCGTATCTGGTCTGCCATCCCGTCCAGGGCTTCACCACGGCAGGTGGAGAGGGAGGATTTACGATCGCCCAATCCGGGAAGCCGTCGCCTCCGTATCGCTCTGAGGCAATATCCTGATGAAAGTCGATGAGTGAGTAGATCCCAAGTGTGAACAGCTTCTGGACGATCGTCCTCACAGCATCAAGATATCTCTTACTGGCGACCGTGGTTGGATCTGGAGCAAGAGCCTTCCACTGGACGACCAAACGCACGACGTTGAAGCCGAGATCTTTCAAGTCTGTCAGGAGACCGTCGACTTTTTTGAGCTCATCGCGCAGCGTCCGCATCGAAAACACCCCATTTTTTAGTGGATAGACAGGAAGATACGGCGGGATCTTGCTTCGGGGCCCGAAGTTTACTCCTCTGAAAAGAACGTACCTGCCGTTTGCATCCCTGAACCAGCCGTCTTCTCTGGAGAACTTTCGAGCATCTTCCGGAACAAAGACGTAGTCGGATGGCATGCCGTCTCCTTTCCGCACCAAACGCCGACGCCGGCGAAACCTATGTCGGCACGAAACTGATCAAGATCTTCCGGGGACCGCCTACTGAGGCCGTCGAGATACGTCAAAGTGCGGGTCCAAGGCTTGGATCGTGTCATAGAGAATCTGGAGAACGTACTTTGTGTTGTGAACTCCCAAACTCCCGTCGTCCACGATCATCCTATAATTATAAAAAGCTGCCACTTCGGTGACAGGCCTCACGGTCTCTGAGGTAGACCAGATGAAGGCTCCATCCTTCGTATAGTACGGCGGGTTGAGTTTTTGCAAGAGGCCCGACCCTTCTTTGTTGACAAAGCGGTCCAGCAGACCGCGCACTTCCAGCTGGAAAGGCTCTTTCTTGCCGTTCAAGTCGTAATCTTCTTGGGCAATGATGCTAAAGACTGTCGTGCCAGGTGTTTGACGGATGTCTCGATGGCACGAATTGCAGGCTGCGAGATTCAGCGTATCGACGCCATGCACTTTGCCGGCAATTTCAAAGCTGTGTCCTCCCACCTCCAGGCTCAACGCCGCCCTGCCGGTGGGCAGTTTCATGTGGCAGCTGACGCAGCCGTCGTTGATGACGTCCTTGTGTGCAGAGCTTCCATAGGTTTTCCCCGGGAACTCGTACGCATTCGTGCCTTCCACGATATCAGCTTGGGGCCCGTGGTGTGAGCCCCAAAAGGGCGCGATCTTATTTGCCGGCATGGCGGTCACCGCCTGCGCGGCAACTGCCGTTGCGTGATGGCAGCGCGCGCAGAGATTGCCGTCGCCGACATCGAACACTTTTCCGTTTGCAAGCGTCACAGGAGCTACGGTGCGCAGGCGGAAGTCACCCTTTTCATGGGGTTCATGGCACGTAAAGCATCCAGGCTGTGAGGGGTTGGCCACGAACTCTTTCGGATCCACTGTGCCCCTTTCGAGCAGTGAAACAAACCCTTCGTTCGTATGGCAGACTTGGCATCCTTCTCCGTTTGCGTAGGCCGCCTCTCCCAGAAGCTTGTGGCCGGAAACCTCGTATCTGGCCTTCTCTCCCAGAAAAGGATGACGAGGGGAGGTGCTGGCGTGGCAATCAGCGCAGGACTGGGCGTTTGCCGAGCCGAAACTTGTGCCTTCTCGCTCGCCAGAGGCAAGCAACGGATGCGTTGAGAAAGCAAGGAATATAGCGGCGGCGGAAAGAACCAGATTCGGACCAGCAGAACGACTCATGGCAGCATCGCCTGCTTGTCTTTCTCAACGGTCACTGTCTTGAAGCTCACCGTCAGGCCGTTGAGGTGCTGAGCCATTCCGGAAAGCTGCTGCGCGGAAGCGGAGATTTCCTCCGTGGACGTCGCGGCCTGCTGCGTAAGCTCATTGACGCTCTCTACCGCAGCAGAGACCTGGCGTGCGTTTGTGGATTGCTCCAGCGTTGCCGAGGAGATCTCCCCGCTCATCCCGCTCACCTTGGTCAGAAGGCTCGTCAGAGAGGCCACCGCGTTCACTTGATCCTTCATGGAAGCGCTCAAGCGGCTCGTCATCTCGCTGGTCATTCGAGCGGCCTCCGTAAGCTGCTCCATAGACTGCTTCGATCCGGTAGCGCGCTCCACGCCTTTGCGGACGTTGGAAACGCTCTCTTCGATGAGCGACGCGATCTCCTTGGCGGAGGACGAGCTGCGCTCTGCCAGGTCGCTCACCTCGTCAGCAACGACTGCAAACCCGTGGCCTGCCTCCCCGGCACGCGCAGCCTCGATTGACGCATTCAGCGCAAGGAGGTTGGTCTGGTTTGCGATGTCGGAGATCACTGTGGCTATACCGCTGATGCGGGCCGAGCTTTCGGCGATCATCGATATTGCTTCCACTACCTGGTCCACTGCTTGTGCTCCTTGCTGGGACCTCACGAGGGACTGCTGCGCAAGGTCAGAGATCTGGTGCAGGCTTTCGGAAATCTCCTGCACGGACCGCTGCACATGCGTCATGACGTCCTCGCTCTGAGTAAACGCATTAGCCTGATCACGCGCGTGAGTGGACACCCTGTCGATCGACGCCGCAAGCTGCTCAATGGCCGCGCTGGTCTGTTCCAGCGTTGTTGCCTGTACTTGTGCTCCAGAGGCTAGCGTGGATGTGGAGGAGGAGATCTGCTCGCTGCTTGCGGCAACGAGCGAGGCGTTCTCCTGCACGGTCGCCACCATCTCCCCGAGTCTGGTGGACATGGCCTGGAGGTCCTGCGCCAGCTGGCCAACCTCGTCTGTTTGGCTGATTTCTAGCCTGCGAGTCAGATCACCCTCGGCAACGGCGCGAGAGAAATGGATTGCCTTCCTCATTGGCACGACGATTCCTCTTGCAATGAGAAAGGCGATGGCGCCCGCAGCAAGAACAGCAGCCGCCAGGGCAAGAAAAATCAGCCAAATGGAGAGTTGGGAAGACCGTCGCTGGGCCTGAATCAGCTGGCTCTCCAGATCTCGGGAGAGCATGATGATGCTGTTTGCAGACTTTGTCATCTGGATGGCGCCTTGTGCCTCTTCATCGAAGTAGTTCTTGTAGTTCGTCATTGCGGCGCTATAGGAGTCCAGGGCATCGCGAAGGACGTGTGCCACGTCGGCCGTTCGAGGACTTCCCGCCAATCGCTCGACCGCGGCGTCGAGGGGCGCGAAAGCGCTTTGATACTCGTCCCACGACTGCGCCTGCTTGTCCATCAGGAAGGTGAGGGCCGCAATGTGCATCCGCGCAAAACTGCTGCGGAGTCCCTCATCGCGGTCAACCGCCTGCTCAAAACGCTGAATGGCCTCTTTCCAGTCCGAAGCGTAGCGCGCCTCGTTTCCCTTGTCCGCCCAATAACCGAGGTAGTCCAAGCGGAAGGCATCAGCCGTTGCTTGAATCTTCAGCAGCTGCTCTCGTTGAGAGACAGACAGCGTACCGCCGCTAAGTTTCCTCACCATGGCGGAGATTGCCTTCACCTGCTCGCTCACGTCCTTCAGGTTCCCTGCCCCTCCTTGGAGCCCGTATGCGCCCTCTTTCTCCCTGGCCTGGAGTATGTCAATGATGCGCTGCATCATGTCTTCGGCTCCGCCGTTCCCCATGACCGCCTCAGCGTTCTCCACAAGCCTCGCAACGCGGATGTTCTGGATGTAAGCAATGAGAGCTATGACGACCATCAGACATATAGGGATGGAAAAGCCGATTGCGATCTTCTGCCAGATCCTCATGGCACGCATTCTTAATCCTCCTGGGATTGTTGGAGTCAGGACGCTTTTGGAAACAAATCTTCCCGGTTCCCGCCTCAGCGGGACTCCGTCACATTCTTAGTTAATGGTAGCATACCACAGCCCAGTCTTTCCAGGGATTTTTTCCGCTCGACTATGTTGGCATAACGTCGGTCTAATCGCGGACTCTCGCATTGCGCTCTCCCGACCGCCCGAGAAGCCTGTTCATGAGAAAAACTCGATGCTCAAGAACGTGCGAATTTGCCAATAGTTGATTCCGGCAGGAATCAGCGTCACCCACATCTGTGTAGTTCTTTTGCCATACCGGAACAATTCTAGGACCAAGGGCGGCATCATGAAATAGAGCAGACTTGGGCCAAGGAAAAAAGCTATCGCCAGGTTTCTACCAACAAGCTCATACTCGCCCAGAAAAGTTCGAAGGCTTTCTTTGCGTTGTCCAAGTTCGTACGATAATTGCCGTCAAACTGCCACCCCTGCTGACGATCCAGATATCCAACCGGTCTCCATTTGGTGAGTTTTCAACCTAGCCCTTGTCCCACCAGTGGTGTTCCTCTGGAACCTTTTCAAGGACATTAAGTTTCAGGCGTTGGCTACCACCAAGTAAAAAAGTGCAAATAGCTTCCCCACCCTCTATCTTCTCAACAGTCATCGGTGATCCACCACCGATGAACCGCACCAGATCTCCCACCATAATTTGCTCTTCCATGACTCTTTCTTACCTTCCCGAAAGGAGACAAAAGCTCTCGGGCTTTGCTTTGAGCTGTGACCTCGCGTATTAGGAGGCGCAGTTGAAGGGCAGCCCTCCTCGCTTTCCGCCATTTCTGTCCCCAAAACGCATCAGGCGGATTGCTCTGAGCGACCGAAAATGCCTAGACATCCACACCGCAACACGGACAAGGACCGTACTCCGCCGTATGAATCTCGCCTTTCATGGTCGCATGGTTGTCAAGGAACACGGCAAAACGGACCCTTAAAAAGCGATGTGCAGGACTGCGTTTGTGTCCCCTGCATACCCGTTCAGAAACTCAACGACTGCTTTGTCGGGAAGACGACCAGTCCCGCTGGACTCGCTCCAAACATCATCTATGACGAGCAGCGCCCAGCCCGCGCCGGTCCCTACCATAAGACAGCCGCAGCCTTGTGGCATGCTTTCTGCGAGGGAAAGCAGGGTGTGGCTGAGCTCGCTTACGCAACCGCTTGGAAGCTTTGTGCTTACGGACATCCCGTGCTCAATCATCAGGTCGTGATCATGGGAGACCCATCAGCTCGAATCGTTCCGAAAGGGACCTTCTCAATCAGTTTGGTTCCCTTGCTTTGTTCCCTGAAGCATTTGGGGCAGTTCGCGACATAGCTCAACGGCCTCCTACTCCACGGTGATCGAAGTCAGGTATTTCACCCACCGGCCACCGTAGACGCCCTCAGCCACGACTCGGGCAGGGAACCCATGAGCTCGCGGAAGCGAAACACCGTTGCCTTTGAGCGCCACCATAATGAGCCCAGTCTGGACCTCCGTCTTCTTGAAGTAAGCCTTGTAACCGTCCACTGAGGTAAAAACCACGCGGGCGTAGTCCCCCACGCCTGCTTTCTCTAGAAGGGCCTGAAGCGGGACTCCTTCCCATTCCAAGTAGTCATAGAAGAAGTCTGGGCATATCAGAAGTACCCTTTTCTTCACCATAGGTAACTTCGACAACTCACTGTACGTCAAGGAAAGCGGGGTGGTGACTCCTTTTCCCGAGATAGCGAGCCGCCAGCTGGGAAGGTCCACGGATTGTGGGATTCCCGTAGAATGCAGGGATTCAACTGATGTCAGAGGAAGTGCGCTCGCGTCCACGAACTTAGGGTCCATCATGATGATCTTCCCAGCGGGCGTTGTTGAGTCGACTTTGACTTTCTCCTGGGCACCTACGCTCAACACCAGCCCTGGCAGGAGAAAGAGGCATAACGATAATAGAGCTTTCATGGATTTCATACCCTCGAGCCTGTAGGATATCATATTTCGTGTTATCTGAGAGCACTGAGATCATCAGAACTATATTCAATTAGCCACCCAAGCAGATTTTCAATTCCAATTGCCTCCAGTGTCCTCTTTAGATAGCCAAGCTATTGTCCTCAGAGAGGCCCTTTCTCATAATCAAGCTCCGGGGACCGGCACGCACGGGTCGCTGTCCTTGAAATTTACGACGTCTTTCGACCCTACCGGCTGTGAATGTCACGCAAGGGGCACAGCCCGTGGAGCGGGTAGGACAACATTAAGCGGATACGCGGCGACTTGATATTCCCAAGAGTTGGAAAATGGATCAAAACAAGTCTACTTCTATCCCCAAGCCGCAAGCGAGACCCCTGTAGCGCCTCCTGCCAGGCGGTTCCAGCGGTTATTGAGAAAGAATAAGGCTCCAGGAGTTGAATCCGGAGGCAACTATTGGGCGGCAAACCCCGCCGTATGGCATTTAACAACTGCAACGGAGATAAGAGGAATTGTGGCTAATTGACGGAAGCAAGAGGGTCACAGCTTTCTTCCTTTTGATTATAATGCGGCGTATGGCAAGGACGACGCGCATCGGAATTCTGACCGCAGGCGGCGATAGCCCGGGCTTGAACGCGGCGATCAGAGGGGTCGGGAAGGCTGCATTGGGATACTACGGAATGGAGTTTATTGGCTTCCGCGACGGCTTCCGCGGGCTGGCCGAAAACCGCACCATGCAGCTGAGCAAGGCGACCTTGGCAGGCATCCTTACGATTGGCGGCACGATCCTGGGCACGAGCCGCGACAAGCCGCACCGAATGGAAATCAACGGCCAAGTCCAGGATATGACGCAGGCCATCGTCGACACCTACAAAAAAAGCAACTTGGACGTTTTGGTGTGTCTTGGCGGGGGAGGAACACAGCGGAACGCCTTGCGGCTAGTTAAGGCCGGGCTTCCAGTGGTGACGCTGCCCAAGACGATCGACAACGATGTCGCCATGACAGATGCGACTTTCGGCTTCGATACGGCGATGGGAATTGCCACCGAAGCCATAGACCGTCTACACAGTACCGCGCACAGCCACCACCGCATCGTCGTTGTGGAGATCATGGGGCATCGTGCAGGATGGCTCGCTCTCGGGGCGGGAATCGCGGGCGGCGCGGACGTGATTCTCATTCCGGAGATTCCGTACGAGGTGTCCAGCATCGCGCAGGCAATTCGGAAACGCAGCCGGCGCGGCACTAATTTCAGCATCGTGGCAGTAGCCGAAGGAGCGATGAGCGGCGTCGACTGGCGCACCCGCGAAGCAGCCGAGCAGAAAAGGGCAGCAGCACAGACCGAGACCGACCGGCAGGCAGCAAAGCTGGAGCTCGGAGTTCTGGATGCTCGGCACGCCGGTAACACGATGAGACTCGCCCGGCAGCTGGAGGAGCTCACAGGCCTTGAATCGCGCGTCACCATACTTGGCTACGTGCAACGCGGAGGCACTCCCTCCCCGGCTGATCGACTGCTGGCTACCCGTCTGGGCACCGCGTGCACCGATCTCATTGACAAGGGAGTCTTTGGGGTCATGGTTGCCGCTCGGGGCGAAGGGACAGCACCGGTCCCGATCGAAGAGGTTGCCGGGAAAGTCAAGACGGTGCCCTTGGATCATCCCTGGATCGAGAGCGCAAGACGGGTGGAGACATGCCTGGGAGACCAGGAAAGCCGAGGACCAGCGGAGGCCTTGCGCACCGCACGCTAAATGCGGCTTTGTTGACGCTGAGGCACCTCCTCGGTTGCCGGGAGGCCTTTCATCGCACGACAAAAAATTGGCCTTGGCGTCTTTCTGATTGGAAGTTGACAATTCAGCGGTTCATTACCTGTGGAGGGCGTTATCGTGACCTGCGAGGAATGAGAAACAGTGTCGCGAAGGTGGCCTGATGGCTCGGCATGACAAAGACTCTGGTCAGGGTTTATGCTCTGCTTGCGCCAGATGGTCAAGTCCGTTGAAATCGTCAAGGGGAGGAACTTCAAAAGTGGAAACCTCGGTTGAGTTGATCGCCTCATATTGGACAATCGCTGGAACCCTCCCGAACAGTCAGCAGGAGTACAGCCCTTTCGATTTCCAGGACCGCGTGCAGGCCGCAGCCGAAGCAGGATTCAAAGGGATGGGCATATGGCACGCGGATTTAGAACATATTCTTGAACTCAGAACCCTGTCGGAGATGAAACGGATCCTCGACGACAACGGGATGAAGTACGTTGAGCTTGAGTTTCTCACCGATTGGTTTCTCGAGGGTGAGAGAAGAAGACGTTCCGAAGCACGCAAGAAGATGCTGCTCACCGCCGCCGAGGTTCTGCAGGCTAAGTGTGTGAAAGTCGGCGACTTCTCGCGCGAAACATGCGACTTTGATCGCCTCGTCGATTCGTTCGCCGGGCTATGCGCCGAGGCTGCGCAACATGGGACTTCAATTGCCTTCGAGCCCATGGGAGTGGCAGTTCTTAATACTCTACATGATTCTCTCCGAATGGTTTCGGCTGCCGGGGCGAGAAATGGAGGCATCATTCTCGATATCTGGCAAGTCGTAGACTGTGCAATGCCGAACGAGGAAGTGAGACAGATCCCTCTCAACTACCTGATGGGCGTTGAGCTCAACGATGCAGTGATGGATGGGTCCAGGGTTCGAGAGGACAAAGCAAACCCAAGAGTGTTCTGCGGCATGGGAGATTTCGACATAGAGGGGTTTATTAGTCTTGTACGGGGAAGCGGCTACCACGGTCCATGGGGTGTCGAAGTCATCGGAGAAGCACTCTTGTCTATGCCGCTCCGCGAGCTCACGGAACGGGCATTCAGTACCACGATAGCTCAGTTTCGCAGAATTGGCGAGACGTGACTCCGCTAGCTGCTTGCCCCCCCAGCCAGGAGCGGAATAGCATCGCCAGCGCCCGAGGTTAACAGCCTGGCGATTTGCCGAGTTTCTGGCCTGTTCCGTCGCTGCTTGGCGGCACGTTGCACTGGCTGACTGTTAGAAGCACATCAGCACATCGGAGAAGTGGAGAAGTCACTGGTTCAATCTGGGACTCAGCGTGACGCAGATACCTGAATAGCCCTAATGCACAACCTTCTTGTCCTTCCTCCTTCCCAATAACTCCAGGCACCTCGATGAGACATTGCGAAAGAATTTACAGATCAGATTCTCTATATGACGGCGGCATAGTAGGCCAAACTTTGACAAGCGTGGTAGAATCGGTACCAGCAAAAAAGAGGCTTTACATGTGGATGTCCGCCGACAAACGTAGAGCTCTGGCGCGAGAAACATCTGATTTGCCGTACCTTGCAGGCGCTTCCAAACAAGAGGCTGAGGAGGCGAGTCAACTTCGAAGCGAAATCCTTGAACAAGTATTCGATCAATTTATTAGACCAGATGATTCAGACTTTGACGCGTCTGCGCCAAGCAGATGGAATCGAGCGTTGCAGCTGTGGAGAACTCTGCTAACCGAGAAGCGGGGTCTCCTACTTTGTTGAGTTAAAGGGCTCAGAGTACGTCGATTGGATCAAAACTGGCGAACCGACTCTACTTCCTTGCACGACCGATGAAATCGCAAGCCGCAACCGTGCGTTGCCTGAACTAGAAGGGGGTGAGGAGGCTGTGCAATTCGCTTGCGAGATCAGGGCGACCCTTTTGAAGTCTTGCGATACGTTTGAACAACTGCTCCTTGAGGGTGGCGTCCAAGCAGCTAGGCGTCTCAAATTGCGACAGATCCGTGACATTATTCGGACTGTGGCGGACGCTGCTTGGTTTCTAAAGAGGCGACCGAGAGTTTTCGCACACTACAAGGATCTCATCAGCAGTTGGGTTGAAAATAGCAAAATCCCTGAATACCCCAGAGGACAAAATGCCTCGCCAACAGGAGAATCTGCTTAGAACTTCAGCGCATCTTCGCCTGAGGCACGTTGCACGAGGGCTTTGGTCCGCAGCGTGGCGATTCGCCGTCAGTTAGCAAAAAGAAGGGAGAAATCGAGCGTCTGTAACTGCACTGAGAGCACAATAAGCCTTGTTTGCCCAAGAAAGTGTAAGAGACCACTCGGTTCCACAGAGAGGCTCTCCAGTGCAGCTCGTGCAAAAGGACAGATCCACTCGTCGGCGATATTCCCGATTTCATTTCCGAGAGTTTTTCCGCCAGCGATCCGAGTGACTGGGGGATCAGGTTTCTTAGCATTCTGGCGCCTATTTACGAGAGCTGGCTTCGGCAAACTTTTTTTTCGCCCTAAATCGCGGCACAGGCGAGACTCATGGCGGAGACCCGACGGGATGTGACCGGAAATGTACTTGACGTAGCCTGTGGACCTGCGTCGGAGGATGGTCTCCACGGACAAGAACATTTAAGGCATCGATTTCTCCGTGGGTATGCTGCGGCAGAGGAGTAATTATGACAAGAGACGGCGTATCGGGGCATTATCTTGCCCGAACCCGCGAACCCGCGCCGAGGAGTTGCCATTTGAAAACGCCCATTCGACGGGGCGATCTGCGGCGGTTCTGTTCATCTCTTTCCCGACACGAAGCTGGCCCTCCATGAGATCGCAAGCACGCTGAAAGTCGGTACTCCTTTGGCGGTTACACAGTCGTTGACGGAGACTCTCCCGGCGCCCGTTCGATGAAACGACAAACGACACGGATGATCTGAAATGCAACAGCACCTATCCGAGGCCTGCTTCCTGCTTCGAGAGGTTCAGGTCGAAGCAAGACGGCAGGTTCATCGCGTTCGGCAGGCGCAAAGCGGCTCCACCCATTTAAGGAGACAAGAGAGGTCTCAGTTCTTACACGCGTCCGCTGGCTGATCCGAATACTATTAAGACTATCGACTATCGGCGGCAGGGGAGCATCTAGTTGCTTGTTTTGCTACAGCGGGCCTTACTGCGCCGGATGGTTTTCAAGTCACTACGGCTGCCCATTCGGATTTCTGAATCGGCAAGCGTCCTGCGCTTGAAAGAAAAGCAATCGATCGAGGTATCGAAAGAGACCAGTCTCAAAACACAATAACTGTATCCGCTAGGCCGGTGGCGGCGGAATGAGCTAGGTTACTTCAGAGTTCTGAGGATCTCTTGCAGCGCGGCAATGAGCGCTTTCACTCCAGGTTTGCCGGGTCCGGTCGAGACTAGTGAATCTCCCTGGCGGGTGTAGAAGAGACGGCCATCCTCGATCCAGATCCTCTCAATCTCAAACGGGGCACCGGAGATGCTAACATCCTTTATCACCATATCAGTCTCCAGTCCTTGTTGTGGAATCGCGTCATAGAACGCACTGGAAAGCCGCAGATCTGTGTGTTGCCCTTTTTCTGGCAATTTCCAGTATAGATGATCCCGCAACGGCGCCAAAGTTTCCCGACCTCTGCACCGAGCTTTGCCCTTTTCTTAAGTCTAATTTCTTCTTTGCACCTCTTCTCTTCAAAAAACGTTGTTCGTAATATGGTGTGCGAGGTTTTCCCCGCTCGCTAACTACAGCGCCGATGAGCAAAAGAGCGAGGGCACGGTTAGCAATGAGAGTTATTATATCGTTTATCATTGACGTTACAACCTATAGGCCGTGATTATTAAATATTGGCTGAGCTAATGTTGTCAATCGCTTTTTTGGGTTGTACAGGTTCGGCGCTCAGTCGAGATTTCTTAG
>Ga0326728_10021312_pt1 | contig 12203 bp, 10 predicted proteins | sample MB3enrmetagenome_FD_207602 | JGI IMG/M metagenome (GOLD analysis project Ga0326728, IMG submission 207602) | Lab enriched peat soil microbial communities from McLean, Ithaca, NY, United States - MB31MN | ecosystem: Environmental > Terrestrial > Soil > Wetlands > Peat | place: USA: New York...
CGCGGAAAAGTAGGCGTCGGCTACCAGGCCGGTCTTCTCACGAAGAATGCGGTCAAATCCCTCGGCACGGACCTGGTCGCACACCGCCGCCGTCCTCCGGCACTGCCACACGATGGCGTTGTGCAACGGTTCGCCGGTGGCTCGATCCCACAGCAGGACCGTTTCCCGTTGATTGGTGATGCCGATGGCCATCAATTCCTCCGGGCTTACCCGGGCATCCTCGAGAACCTTCTCCCCCACGGCAAGCTGCGACCGCCATATTTCCCTGGCATCGTGTTCCACCCAGCCCGGCTGGGGGTAATACTGTTTGAACTCCTGGCTCGAGAAAGCCCGCGCCCGGCCCTCATGGTCAAACAGGATGGCTCGCGAACTGGTGGTTCCCTGATCCAGTGCCAGGACGTATTGGGGCATATGGCTTCCTCATCTCTCGGCCTCCAACCTGCACCGCTTTGCCAGTCTGCCGCCTAGAAGAAGGCAGCAGTTTGACTGCATGATGAATCGGGTCGTGCGCTGGAGGTGGCCGAAGGCAACCGCGCCATTATATCTCCGTCGAACGCGGGGTTCCACGGGCGCACTAATTTGATGGAGTGCGAATAAGCTGGACTAATTTTTTTCAGGGCTGAAAAGGCGCAGGCGTCCTGAGGGAGCGGCGGTATTTTGCCGCCCCCTCAGTTCCTTGGACTGTGGCTTGCGCCAGCTTAATCCGCCATCAGGGAGATGACGGCCGGTTTTACGTCGGTTGAATCAACGAGATGATGGACTGCATCACAGCGTCGACGGTAGTGATGGCTTTGGAATTGGCCTCATAGCCGGTTTGGGCCTGAATGAGTTGTGTAAATGCGGTGGCAATGTCGACGTTGGAGGCTTCGAGCGACCCCCCATCAATCGTCCCACAGCCACCGGTTCCAGGCGCCGAAATACTGGCAGCCCCGGAAGCCAGGCTGGTTTGGAAGTCATTGGCCCCAATGTTGGTCAGGCCGCCGTAGTTCGGGAAGGTGGCAAGCGCAATCTGGCCCAAGGCCAGGGTCTGGCCGTTGGAGAGTACGCCGTTGATGATTCCGTTGGAGTTAATGGCGTAGCTTTGCAAGGTTCCGGCGCCGTAGCCATTCTGCGTTTCCCCGGAGGTTGCGGAAGGCTCGGCCATTTGGGTCATGACGGAAGCCCCCGATGAACTGAAGAGCTGCCAGTCGAGGTTCAAGGCCTTCGCGCCGTCCGTCAACCCGTTGACGCTAATCCCCGTTACATTTGTCGAAGGAGAAATCAACTCCCCCGACGAGTTGAACTGCAACGTGCCGCTGGATACAACTTGGGGACTTCCGGTGGCCCCCACATCCGCGGCTGGGATGGTGATCTGATAAGTCCAGTTGCCTGCCGAGGTGTGACTGAAATTGAAGGTCAGAACATGGCTGTTGCCGAGGGAATCATAAACCGTGAGGGGGGTGCTGAAGGTTCCACCCGTGACCCCGCCGGTCAAGGTGGAGGACCCGAATGACCCGGTCGCCATGTTGGTGGTCGTGGAGATGGAATCCCCGCTGGTTCCGGTCGCGTTGCAGAGCAGGCTTAGCGTGCTTCCCGACGCGGTGGCCGTGACATTGCCAAGAGCCGTCGTCCCCGTGCTGTAGTTGGTGCCCGCGTCGGCCGCCGTCCCGTTCACTGCCTCGGCAAGGTTGGTGAGGGTGGCAGCAGGGGTGCCTCCAATTAAGACCTGGTCAGGCACCGTGGGGTTCGTCGATAGCGCGGTCACAAAGGTATAAGTTGTTCCTTCGATACTCGCCGTCTCATCATTGTTCGCGTTGCCGGTCAGGGTGAGGGTTCCCGTGGCCGCCGTTGGGATCCCCGTGGCATCCAGGTTCATATCCAGTTGCATGTTGGAGGTGGCATTGGGGGGATAGCTTTGCCCGCTGGAAATCTGGATGGGGATAAGGGAAGAATTGGTGTTAATGGCGCCGTTCACGGAGGGGTAGCCCATCACATTGTTCCCACTGCTGTCCACAAGATATCCCGAAGAGTTCAAAGTGAAGTCGCCGGCGCGCGTGTAAATCTGCGTACCATTCTGGTTCAGCACAAAAAGGCCATTTCCCTCAATCGCGACGTCCGTCGGTACGCCAGTCGAGGTGATATCGCCTTGCGTAAACGGCGAATCGACGGAACTCATGGCCGAGCCCACCCCCACTTGCACCGGGTCACCGGCTCCGGTGGTTCCCAGCATCTGGTAAAACAGGTCGCTGAAAACGGGGGTCCCCGACTTGAAGGCCGTGGTGTTCAAGTTCGACAGATCATTGGAAATAACCGAGAGGGCTTGCTCCTCGGCATTGAGACCGGATAGTGATGTGGAAAAAGATCCCATATTGCTCCTCCTACTGATTTGTTGTGGGCGCAGAGCTCGAGGTCGCTGCCGCGGCGGCATACTCCTGCACGACCTGGTTGATCTGCGTCACTTGTTCAAGCTGGTTCAAATTCACAAGCTGGGTCATAAACGTGGTCGGATCCATGGGGTTGGTGGGATCCTGGTTTTGGATTTCTGCCACCAGCAGGGACATAAAATCGTTGGGGGCGATGCCCCCCACCGATGTGGAAGAACCGTTTGATCCGGTGGTGCTCGTACCATTCGTCCCCGCCGTTGTATCGTATGTGAACGGACTGCTGATCATCATGGCGATCATTCTCCTTCGGCGCCGGCTAGGCCCGAACGCTCAGGCCGGCTCCCGGATTGGCTGATTCCTCATTTTCATGGGGCCCACTGGCCGCGCGGCTCGAGTGCGGCAGCCTGTCCCACGGCAAAACCTGTTGCTGTCCCGAAGGGTGAGAGCCCGACTGCGGATTTTGCTTCTCTCCCCCGCTCATTCCACTCCCCGGGTGATCCTGGTAGACGGCGATGTTTTCCACGCGCAGGTTTCGCTCTCCCAGCGCGCGTTCCAGCGAGGGAAGGCTTGCCGCCAGCAGGGTGTGGGCTTCCTGGCCCTGGACATGAATCTCTGCTCCCACCGACCCCGCGTTCACAACGGTGCGAACTTCCACGGGACCCAGGTTGCCGCTGCGAAACTCCACATGCATTTCCGCACCATTGGCAGAGCTGCTGAGCGCCGCCGACCTCACGATGCTGCCTGCGCCGCCATCATAATTCTGCCAGGCGGAAAGTGTGGCGGGTGCATGGGGGGAAGACGGCGAAGCGGGGGGAGCCGGCGTGCCGGTGGGGCTCATGGGAATCGACGCCGCGTGGGGTGCTACAAGATTTACGGCTGATTCGGTGGCGGGATTATTGTTGGGGCTGGGATTGGACGTTGTAACTCCTACCGACGCCCCTCCATACATCGTCCCATTTTGTTGGCCGGATTTGCCCTGGCCAGTCGTCGATGAATCCGTAAGGGTTGCGGACCCGCCGCTCCCGCCCGAGCTGGCATACACGGCGCCACCGGCCTGAAAACTATTGGTTTCCAGAGCCGCGTCCTTTTCCAAAGGCGCCGCCGGAGGGGCAGACGGTGAATTCGCGACAAGGGGCGTGGATAATTCCGGGACCGCCGGGGGCGAGGGTGGGGTTGGCACGCTTGTGGCCTCAGTCTCGTTGCCCTTTTGCCATGCTCCCTCCGTCCCTACCGTCCCCGAAACCACCGAGGAGTGAATCGGTGTATGCGCCGGAATGTTCACGGGGCCTTCGGGCTTGGTTGCAGGGGGAGTCGAGACGGACTCCGGTGTGGGCGCGCCCGAACTGCCGCCTGGGGGGGGCGCCGCCGGAGTACCTTTTGCCGTGAGCTTTTCCGTCACCCGCGCTTGCTGCGATTCCGCTCCGGACAATTTGACACTTGCTCCTGTTGCTGCAAATTCTCCCAACAGACTTGAAAGGTCGGAAAGGTCCGGGAGGCCGGTCACCGGGACGGGGTAGGACGACTCGTTTACCCCCGCGCTGAACAGAGGAGCGGCTGGTCCCACCTCCTTCCCGGATGAGTTGGGATCAGATGCGACCTGCCCATCCGTTTTCCCGGATCCTCCCAATGGACTCGAATCATCAGCCCATTCCAGATGACCGGTCGCCGAGGGGGGCGTGGAGGCGTTGCCTGTCATCGGGGCAAAAGTAGGGGCCGCCTGGCCTGACGTGCCCAAGGAGAAATTGAAATTGGAACCGGTCTGGAAACCCTGGCTCATGGGCAACCGTGGGGCTGCTTCCATCGGTGCGGGGTTGAATAGTGGTAATGATGACCATGAATCCGTGAATTCGGGCGAACCCTGCGTACCTTGACGGGGCTCCGGCACTGCCTGGGAATGGGAAGTGGCCGGCAAACCCTGGCGGATGGGCAGTTGTGGGGCCGCTATGATCTGCGCAGGGTTGAATGTTGTTGGTGATGGCCATGAATCTTTGAGACTTGGCGACACCTGCACACCTTGACGGGGTTCCGATCCCGGAGTTGACCACTGATTCGAGATGGGCGCCTGGCTCCATTCGCTTTGCGCCACTCCAGTCGATGCTTTTACCGGCAGGCCTGGAAGGGAAGTGACCGGAAGTCCATGGATAGTGGATGGTGGGCATGTGGGCTGGGGGATGCTGGAATCCTCTAATCGATCTTGACCGGTTGCCGGTACAAGCTTGCCCGAATGAGCCCCGCCTTGGTCTTTCCCGGTCGAGGCGGATTTTAATGTCTCAGCCGTGGCGATTCCCGTCTCCCAAGCGCCTTTGCCTGCCCCTGTAAAAGTGCTGGGTACCGGAACTCCGCCCAATGCTCCTGGGGTAGAGATTGTTCCCGTCTTGGTAGACGTCTCGCCCGCGGGAAGGTTGAGGCTCAATGCGAAGGTGGGCGTTGAACCCGCGGTTGATTGCGCGTTTGAAACGCTCGCGGCGGGGCCCGCAACATCGACGTTCAGATCTAAGGACGGTGGGGGTTGGGGAACATTCGTAACGAGACAATTCAGAAGCATCCCCGCCACTGAGGAGCTGGAATCGTCGTCGTCGGCCCCTTTCGCCCGCGGAGATGCCGGAGAGGTTGGGAGTGCAATCGCGCTCCCATCCTGCCCCCAACCGGGTAGGCTTTGAAGAGCGCGGCCCAGGGTCAAGGCAAATGAGCCTTCCCTAGTGGGCGCGTCACTCCCCGCCGTCGAGGCGGATAGGGTTGGTGCCGTCGCGCCCGCGGATTGGATCTGAAGTGTTTCCATAAGATCGTTGGCCGCTGACCAAGGAGCATGAGCACCTCCAATCGCCACAGGAAAGCGGGAAACTTGATAACCGCACGGAACCCCTTGCGAATTAAAGTATTCCGGGTCTTTGCCGAAGCGAGAGGAGAGGAAGTTGCGGCGGCAAAGTGTGTCGGCCCGGGAAAGGTTTGCCGACTGAGTGGGCAATTCCGGATGCAAATCCGACAATCGATGGACAAACGGTTCTCAGCCCGAATGAATTACTGATTGCTGCAAAATTGAGCGACAAAAAACCCTTACCCCCGCCCCTCTCCTCCAAGGGGGCGATGGGAGAGCTAGACTGGGTCTATGCCCTCGCCCCCTTGGAGGAGAGGTGTGGGGGTGAGATTAAAGGAGCGCAGCACCGGGCAATTACGAACGGGAGGATTGCCCGGCGCGCGCGATAAGGAACCTATCATCCATCTGCTGTTGTTCGCGCCGCGCCTGCAACAGTTGGTAAGCGGCAAGCTGGCGCCCCCGCAGGTTTTCCAGAATCTGGCGTTGCTGCTGGGCATGGCGAAATACCTCAAGCTGGCGGCGCTGTAGTTCCTCGAGCTTGGAAGCTTGCTGGTGCAACATGGCAATTCTCCGCAGGCGCGCCCGGTCACAAGCCACCTCGAACTGCATTTCCATGGCGGTCATCCCATGCTGGAGTTTCTTCTGTAATTGGACCAAGGCATTGGCCCGATCCAGTTTCGCTTGCTCGCGCTGTTGCTGTGCCTTCGCCACCTCCCGGGTGATGACCTGGAGGCGCTGGCGCTCGCGCCGTTCGAAACTCTCGCGATAGCGGAGCACGGCTTGTAAGGAGAAGCGGAAGGGCATGGGATCACGGAACTTTGGATTTCAGATTTTGGATTTTGGATTGAACAATTCAGGCAGCGCATCCCGTTTTCGACTGAAGGTGCAGTGCACCCGCCTCTGATTTTGAAATTCCGGGTATTTGCGGGCTGTACACCGTCCTTAATCCAAAGTCCAAAATCTAAAATCCAAAGTTGTTCAGCCGGGCAGCGCTTGCAGACCTGTCAGAGTGCCGCTGAGGGGCGCCTTTTCATCACCCCGCTGCTGGAGGAATTTGGTCAATGCCGGCATCACCTCAATGGCCTGGTCCAAAACGGGGTCAAGACCCTTTTGGTAGGCCCCCACCCGGATCAAATCTTCGGAAGCGGTGTAGGCCGCCAGGAGTTTTCTCAGCCGCCGCGCCTTTTCAAGGTGCTCCGGTTTGCACACCGCCGGCATCAGCCGGCTGAGGCTGTCCAGAATCGAGATAGGAGGGTAGTGGTTTTGGGTGCTGAGGCGGCGATCAAGAACGATGTGCCCGTCCAGCAGCGCTCGAACGGCATCCACGAGGGGGTCCTGCTGGTCATCCCCTTCCATCAGTACGGTGTAAAAGGCTGTGATGCTTCCCCCGTTAAAGTGCCCAGCCCGCTCAATGACCTGGGCCAACAACGTAAATACCGAGGGGGTATAACCCTTGGCCGTCGGCGGCTCGCCTGCTGCCAAACCAATCTCGCGTTGTGCCGTGGCCAAACGAGTCAGGGAGTCAACGACGAGCAAAACATTTTTGCCCTTCATCGCGAAGTATTCGGAGATGGTCGTCGCCACCAGGGCCGCACGGATTCGCAACAAGGGCGATTGATCCGACGTTGACACCACCACCACCGAGCGCCTTCGGCCTTCGTCCCCAAGGGTTCCTTCCAGAAACTCCCGCACTTCACGGCCGCGTTCTCCCACCAGCGCCATCACCGTTACGTCTGCCGAGCTCCCGCGCGCCATGAGCCCGATCAGAGTGCTCTTTCCAACCCCGCTGCCTCCGAACACCCCGACCCTCTGCCCCCTGCCGCAGGTAAGGAAAGCGTCAATAGCGCGTACCCCGCACCCCAACGGCTCGCGGATCGAGTGGCGCTCCAACGGCAAAGGTCCAAGAGCGTGCAGGGGCCAGTATTCACGGGCAAGGTAATCCGGCCGCGAATCGAGCGGCTTTCCCACTCCATCAATCACGCGCCCCAGCAACTCCTGCCCCACTCTCTGGCTCGCCTTAGCGCCCCAGGTGGCAATTCGGTCGCCATAGCGGATGCCACTCAGCCGCTCCAGGGGCATCGAGAGGACCGTGGTGCCCCGAAACCCCACCACTTCTCCCGCATGCGCCTCGCCCCCCGGGCCAATGATTTCGCAGCACTCGCCCAGGGAACAGAAGGGGCCTTCCGATTCCACGATATGCCCCACGGCCTTGGTGACCCGGCCATACCAGCGCGCTGTGGAGAGGCTTTCCAAGCGCCGGAAATAGGGGGCCAATAGAGAAGGATGCTTCATATCAAATTAGAGACGAGTGACGAGTGACGAGTAGGAAGTATCTTTTGCTTGTCACTCATCACTCATCACTGCCCTCTTGGTCTCTGGGCCAGCAGGTCAAAGAAACCCTGTTCGATCTCCTTGAGTTGGGTTTCCAGCGTCAGGTCGGTGGAACCCAATTCGGTTTCCAGAATGCAGTGCCCTGGCCCAAGAGTGGGGTCTCCCATCAGTTCAGGGAGCGCTTGCATGTCGTGCTGCAAGGTGAAGAATTCCTGCCAACCCTTAACCTGTTCAGGGTGGACCCGCAACCGGACTCGCATCCCGGCGGCCACCTTGTCGAGCCCCACGCGTACCACCCCGGCCAGCAGCAGGGGATCAACTTGAGCTTCCCGGTGCAAGATCTTCCGGGCAATCGCCATGGCCAGTCCCACGACTTCCGCCTCGACACGCTGGAAATAGGTTTCCCGCTCCCGGGCAAAATCTCGAACTACCCCCACGAGCGACTGTCTCTCATTTGCCAACGCTTTTTCAAATTCCGCCCGGCCGTGGGCCAACCCTTCATCCCGCCCCTCTTTTAGGGCTTGGGCTTCCCGCTCCCGAATCTGTTCTTCGCTCACCGGCGGAGGACCAGCCGGACGGGTATCAGAATTCCAGAGCCGCTCCAGGGTGGAGGGGTTTCCGCCGGAAGCAGCGGGCTTTGTGGGGGCGCTGGGACCCACCGGGGGCGGGTACACATAGGCTGGCGCCTGCAATTCATCTTCTTTGGTTAACGGGTTGGAATCAGACGACATAAGCATCATCCCCAAAGCTCTTCAGTGTCAATTTGCCATCCGCTTCGAGCTTGCGTGCCTGTTGAACGATTTCTTGCTGGGCCGTTGCCACTTCCCGGGAGCGCACCGGCCCCAGCGCCTCCATGTCCTCTTTGAGCATTTGCGAAGCGCGTGAAGACATTGTCTTGAAAATATGATTCTTCATGTCTTCCGAGGAACCCTTGAGCGCCAGCGCCAGCGTCTTTTTGTCCAGGTGACTCAATAGCTCGCGCATGCTGCTCTCCGGGACGGATAGGAAATCTTCAAAGGTGAACATCAAATTGCGGATGCTGAGGGCCAGCTTGGGATCATCCTGCTCAATCGTTTCCAAGATCGTCTTGACACTTCCGGGCTCGACGCGGTTGAGCATTTCGGAGACGGCTTTGATGCCGCCATATGCCCGGCGGTTCTGTTCCCCCAGGGCTTTGAGTTTCTTGTTGAGCACCAGAGCGATTTTCTGGACCATCTCCGGTGAGAACTGATGCATTTCGGCCAACCGGCGCACGACTTCCGCGCGCGTCTTTTCAGGCAATAGCAGAAGAACCTCGGACGCGGGCTTCAGCCCCAGGTGCGCCAGAACCAGGGCAATGGTCTGAGGGTGTTCGCCTTCCACAAACATCACGAGCTGCTGGGGATCAGCCCTTTGCAACGAATCCAGGTTGGTGGCACGGGCCTCTTGATAACTTTCGACCTGCTGGAGCAAGTGCTTTGCCCCATCCTCACCAAAGGCTTTTACCAGGAGTGATTTGGCGTAATCCGCCCCGCCTTGGGCAAGATATTCCTCAGTTACGGTCAAGCGGTAGTATTCCTGAAGGATTTGGGCGCCGATTTCAGGCGAAATGTACTCCAGTTCGGAAATCTCCTCGGTAAGCATTTGCAGGTCTTCATCCGGCAGATTTCTGTAAACCAGGCTGGCGGCCTCGTCGCCTAAGAGGACAAGGAGAATGGCGGACTTGCGAATTCCCGTCAGGTTTTGAGCCGTTTGCGCTTTGGCAGTTTCCGCGGCCCCCGTCATGATTTACCCTCCTGCCTCATCCAGTTCTGAATCAGGCGGCTGGCGGTAGCGGGTTCCTTCTTGACCTTGTCCAGCAAGTTCTTCTTGAGCAGGACGGCTTGTTTGGCTTCTATGGAAGCTCCCCCCAACTGCGAGATCGAAGCCTCAACGCTGGCGGTATCATCCCCCTTCCCGGCGATAGCTCCGGCAGCGCCGGCGGGCAAAGCCTCCCGGGCAATTTTGCCCATTCCAAGTTGCTTGGGAAGCTCCAGGAAAGTGGCCACAATCTGGCGTTTGATGGGACGCAGGACCAGCATGTAAATCAATAAAAACAATAGAGCTAGCGCACCATACCGAATGACGTTAATCCATTTATCAACCATTGGCGCCACGCGCTCGGTGATGGTGGGTGGAGCAGGGGTTTCGAGCGGCAAGGCTCGAAATGAAAGGTTTTCCACCGCCAATTTATCGCCGCGCGTCGTGTCAATTCCGATTGCCGCCGTCACCAGTTCCGTGATCTGCTTCATTTCGTCCGGCGTACGCTTCCGTCGGGTTTCCACCTTCTGGCCGTTGTCGTCTTTGACCTCTGTCGCGTCGTCCACCAGGACGGCGGCGGCAATGCGTTTGAGGGTTCCGGCGGGCAACACGGAATGGCGAACGGTTTTGCTTACTGCGAAGGTCTTGCTTTCAGTCCGGAGGCCCTGAGATTCTGAATCGGCTGTATCAACTGGTTTCACTGGGGGGGTGCTTTCCAGGGACATTGGAGGGGGTTCCGGGAGTACCCTGTGCGCCGGTTTCGCCGACCTTTTCCTCTGAAATTTGGGAGGTCAGGACCACCGAACCATTGGGATCGTAGGTTTCCTGCAGGCTGTCGCTGGTGGCGAGGTCGTATTCCACGGTTACGTTGGCGCGGGCATTCCCCGGCCCCACAATGGGTTCGAGGGTGGCGACTACTTTGCGCGCGAGAGTGCCTTCAAATTCCGCCCAGGAGCGCGGCCGGTTTTCAGCGCCGCCTCCGTGCGCCAGGATCGGCATCCCGCCATCCGCATTAATCAACGTCACATTCTCGGGTTTTAAGTTGTCAACCGCGCTGGCCACCAGATGGGTGATGGCATCCTGCGCTTCGTCGCCCAGCCGTCCGCCCTTGAGCTTGATGACCACGGAGGCCTTGGCCTCGCGCTCCTGATCGGTGAAGAGGGATTCCTGGGGCAGCACGAGATGCACCCGCACGGCGTCAACCTCTCCCAGGGTTTGAATGGTCCGCTCGAGTTCGCCTTCCAAGGCCCGCTGGTAGTTCACTTTTTCTGCAAAGTCGCTGCCCGCCCAATTCGGCTTGTCGAAAATCTCAAACCCCAACCTGCCGGTTTGCGGCATCCCTTCCGCCGCCATATCGAGACGTGCTTTGTCAAGCTGGTCGGCAGGAACCAGGATGCTGGTCCCGTCGCTTGCCAGTTCATAGGGAATGTTCTTTTCGGACAACCGATGTGACAAAGACTGGGCATCGCTTGAGGAAAGTCCGGAATAGAGAGTTTTGTAGTCGGCCTTGTCCAGCAGGGTGACGAACACCCAGATCGTTCCCGCCACGGCGGCCGCGCCCAGCACGATCGTAATCTTCTGGCGGACGGTGAGGCCCTGGACGAAGGCAACGACTTGTTTGGTGACTTGATCAGCGTTCAAGGCCATTTAAAGCTCTCAGCTATCAGCTCTCAGCCATCAGCTTTCAACCTTCAATTTTCGGCCAAAATTTGGGCCGGGCGGCACTCGCTGACCGCCGAAAGCTGGGAGGCAAATGCTAAAACTGCATCTGGGAAATCGTCTGGTACGCCTGCACAATCTTGTTGCGTACCTGCATCATCATCTGAAAAGTCAGATCCGCTTTCTCCACCGCTACCATGGCCGAGTGAAGATCCTGTCCATTCCCCTGCAGGACACTTGCTACCTGCTGATCCGCCCCAGACTGCATCTCCTGAACCTTGTCCATGGCGCCTTCCAGCGTCTGGAAGAATTCCGAGCGGTCGCTGGAAGGTTGGCGGACGTCCAGTTGGACGTTTCCCCAGTCGATTTGTGGTAGTCCTGAAATTGTATTGCCCACAGCCGTGTCCCTCCGCCCCTTGCAGGAGCCAGAAGTCAGGAGTCAGGAGACAGGAGTCAGAAGTATTGACCAGCGCCCGGTGCTAAGACCGGCTCGTACAGCTTCGAATGAGGGCCTTTTCCCTCGGCCTTTTCATTTCTGACTCCAGACTCCTGGCTCCTGGCTCCCGCAACTGCTACGTGAGAATCTGGATCGTTTCCGAAATCATTGCCTTAGTGGCTTGCACTGCCGACACATTCAACTGATAAGCCTGGGCCGCCCCCATTAAATTGACCATCTCTTCAACAGGATTAATGTCAGGGAAAGATACGTACCCGTCAGCATCGGCATCGGGATGGCCGGGCTCGTACCGGCGGATGGGGGGAGCCTGGTCGGCAACCACCCTCTCGACCTTTACGCCCCGGGCATGCAAATCCCCGAAGCGTGACAAGGTCAGGGCGAACTTTCCCGCGCCGGGCTGCTCCGTCCCGAACACCACCAACTGTCTTTTGTAAGGACCGCCGCCGGGCGTACCGGTGGTTTCCGCATTGGCCATGTTACTGGCCACGACTTCGGCGCGCTCGCGTTCCGCGACGAGGGCGGATCCACTGATATCCAGAACTCCAAAAAGGTTCATAGTTTATTTCCCTTCGTTGATCGCCGACTGGACCATATGGATTTCGTTACGCAGCAACTCCACGCCGGCGTGGTACTGAAGCTGAACTTGTGCCAGGGCCAGGGTTTCGCGCTCCAGGCTCACGTTGTTGCCGTCGGGACGCTCAATCAGGCCCTTCACTTCCTGCACATGGGGCGAAACCGGGGCATCCTCCAGACGCTGCTCAGCGCGCCGCATTTCGGCATCAAAGTCAACATCCTGGGT
>Ga0326728_10021313_pt1 | contig 12203 bp, 11 predicted proteins | sample MB3enrmetagenome_FD_207602 | JGI IMG/M metagenome (GOLD analysis project Ga0326728, IMG submission 207602) | Lab enriched peat soil microbial communities from McLean, Ithaca, NY, United States - MB31MN | ecosystem: Environmental > Terrestrial > Soil > Wetlands > Peat | place: USA: New York...
GTTTGAGATCACCGTGGAAGCCGGCTTCTCCTCCGGCCATTACCTGCGCAACTACCACGGCAAGTGCGAGAACCCGCACGGCCACAACTACCGTGTGCTGGTGACGCTGGAGGGCGAGGAACTGGACGAGGCCGGACTGCTGCTAGACTTCAAGCTGCTAAAGATGCTTCTGCACCCTGTCGTCGAGCAGCTGGACCATCGGATGATCAACGACATTGAGCCGTTTACCGAGCTGAACCCGTCGGCGGAGAACCTAGCGCGCTACTTCTACCAGCAGACCGCGCAACAACTGCGCGAGATGACCGGCGGGCGAGTGCGGGTGAAGGACTGCACGCTGTTCGAGACCGACAGCAGCTTCGCCTGCTACTACGAGTAACGATTGCGAATCCTACGCCGGGAGCTGCTTGCGATAGACGAGGGCGTGCAGGCCCTGCGCGTAGAAATTCTCTGCCACGCCCATCTGCGAATAGCCGATCGATTCGTAGAAGCGGATGGCTCCCACGTTGCCGGTGAAGACATGCAGCTCCATCTGCGCGGCGCCGGCGGAGTGGAGCCTGGACTCGAGCTCGGCCATGAGACGCCGCGCAAGGTCGCGCCGCCGCCTCGCGGGAGCCACATCCAACGTGACCACATAACCGGTACGATCTTGCAACTGCGCGATGCAGAACCCGGCCAGCTCGCCCTGCGCCTCGGCCAACACGGTGACTGCGCATGGAGCCTCAACGAAGCCGCGCATGGCCCTGCGGCTGAACTGGAAGACCGGCTCGAAGCAGAGGAGGTCGAGCGCGTGCATCGCCTGCCAGTCGCCCGGCCGATACTCCCTCAGCCGAAGCGCACCTGGCCGCACCTGGTCTGGCCGTACCTGGTCCATGCAATCCTCGGAGTTGTTGCAAGCTTCCATAGCGACACTGACGCCAGCCCCGAACCAGCCCACTTGCGACACCCCGGGGCAGTACTCGGCCGCCGTCCCATACGCGGCCTGTGTCGCGCTCAGTCCTGCTGGCTGGCGCTCAGCCCTGCTGGCTGGGTGCAGCAACCGGCTCAGCCACCAGGTTGTACAGCCAGGCGAAGATGCAGCCGCCGCCGGCGCCGTCGATCAATCCGTAGACTGTTCCTAGCAGAGCGTCGCCGAAGCTACTGGCCCCATGAAAGCCTGGGTAGATGGAGCTGACAAACGCAAGATAGCTTGTGCCGTAAGCAGGAAATGCGAGGTGAATCAGTGCCACGAACGCAACTCCTCCTCCCCAGGTCAATCCAACCGCAAATGCCATGGCCTTGACAGATAACCGCATAGTGTCACCCTCCTAACCGTACTCTTCAGCTACAGACTGCATCGCGTTCCTAGGAGACAGGCCGCCGTCCGCTCGATTGAACAGCGCGGATTCTAGCCCCTCCTCACAAAGGTAGCAACGGGTACGTCGCAACAGGTTCACAACCCGCCTAGAGCCACCGGCGCACAAGCCTGCGTACCAGTTCGGTGGTGACGCCGTAGACGACGCAGGATGTGATCTGGCTGCCGTGCTCGCGCGCGGTCCGGTCCTCTGGCTCGGCTGCGAGGCCAAGCGCGGGGAGCGCGCCTTCGTGACTGAGCTCCTCCAGCGCCAGGCCGAAGCTGGCCCCATGCCTGGACGTGGCTTCTGGGTAGAACTCGGCCAGCGCTCCGTAGGTGGCGCCGGCTGCGGCACCGAGTCCCCAGCGCAAGGCCTCGCTCTCTCTCGCCTTGGCGAGCGCCTCCTGTGTCTTGCTCATCATGGGCCTGGAGTCAAGCACCTGTGGAGCTGGATCGTGTTTCGGCTGCGGCGGAAAGATGCGCTCGGCAAGGTTTTTTGCGGCTATTCCGGCCAGTCCGCCGATCAATCCCGCGATCAGTCCTTTGGCCAGCGACTTGTGCTTGTTCCCCGCGGCAACCTGTGGTTCGCTCATGAGAACACCTTCAGCCTCTCTCGCCATTAAACCTCTCGCGCCAACGTGAGCCAGGTATATAGGATGCGTCTGCACGGCATCGCGTGCGCTGTATCCACATATAGCAGCTATCGCGCGGGCCTTCAGCCCGCAGTCGTGTGGCGGGTCCGGTTCTGGGGCTGCCTGTCCCAGCGAGCAAGCTTTCACCCCAGTGAACAAGTTCACCGGGAACCCCGAAGCTCGCCGGGGACCAGTTCGCCCCAGGCTAGGATAGAACGGGCCGTTGGCCTTTTTCAGGCAAAGGCAAAGACAACGGTTGCGACTAAGTCAGCGCAGGCCGGCTTCGGGCCATTCATAGACCACGACGCCCATGTCGCCCAAGGTCTTGATGGCCGCCTCCACATTGCGGCGGACCGCGGGCCGCGCCGAGACCGGTGTATCATGCGCCTCTTCGATGGCCACCACGCGGCCGTAAGGCCAGGAGCTCTCGGGGACCGCATCCAGAGCCGCGGGCAGGTCGCTGACGCGCACGGTGAGGTCCTGGCGGCGCGCGGAGACAGGACGCATCATGCCGCCCACGCCCAACTGGCTGGAATTGGCGTCGGCCAAGGTGACATGCAGGGTGGCCATATTCTGCTGCACGGTGAGGTAGGGGTTCTCCCACTCGGAGAGGCTGGAGATGGCGAGGTAGCGGCTCTTGGAAGGAGGGGGGATGAGTTCCAACTGCTGACGCGCGGAGTCGACTGCCTGCGGACTGGCGGTTTGGATGGTGGTATCGGCCGAGGCGCTCTTGCAGCCCGTGAGCAGCATGGGAGATGCCGCAAGGCAGAGGCCCGCAGCAAGCGCCAGCGGCAATCTTGCGCGGGAAGACGATGACCGCGTGGAGATGGTGAGGTCAGAGGATGAGTGAGAAGGGTCAGTTATACGCACGCTATTAAGCATACCAAGAGGTTAGATGCGGATTCCAGGGGGTGGGCTTCTGGGTAGTGGGTCAATTTGGAGTGAAAGATTGAAGTTTGCGATAACAAGACTTCGCGGGCAGTTCACGAAATGGCGATTTCTCATCAACCGAAAAGTGGACCGGTACCCTCTGGATCACCGAACACCGTTAGTTGAATGGCTGCAACTCCTGCATATCACCGGAACAATAACCAGAAAGCGATGGGGGAACTCCCTTGGCTGGATCTCTGAATGTATGTATCCCCTTGAGGGAGACCTTTCTATCAGCGGCTTAAAGGACGCGGCAACATTTTTTGTAAGGTTTTCTTCCCGCCTGAGACTACCTGAATAGGGACGGCTGAGAAGACGAAGCGCAAATCCGACTGTCGGATTCCAGCTCTGGCGGCTTCGATGTCTTTGAGGCCGGATCATTCCTAGTCCAGGAGAGAAAAATGACCTTTCCAAATCAACCGAGGGCCGCTGAAAACTTGCTCGTAGTATCGACTGAACCTTCCCGGCCAGGTTCCCGTCTGACATTTGCTTTGAAGACAGTTGTTGTCGGGTCCAACGGTCTGCGGGCAGGCTGGCGGGTGCTCATCTTCCTCGCTTTGTTTGGCGTTATATTTGGAGGCTTCGTTCTCATCCGAGCAGGCGGGCCACAAGGCGTTCGAGAACTGCACAGGAACCAAAACCACATTACGATTACGCCGCTTCTGATGGGCGGGTCGGAAGCGATTACCTTGCCGTTTCTCTGCATCGCTGCGTTGATCATGGGCAAACTTGAGCATCGCAGATTCAGCGAATATGGTTTGCCCCCGCGTAAGGCCCTGGGAAAGGATTTCTGGATTGGTTCTTGCACTGGTTTTCTGGCGATAAGCGGCACACTGCTGGGGATCTTCCTTCTGCGCGGGTTCCGGATCAACGGCCTGGCTCTTCACGGTACGGCAATCCTGTCCTCGCTCGTCGCGTGGGGCATCACATTCCTTCTGGTCGGACTGGTTGAAGAGTTCTTGTGTCGCGGATACATCCAGTACACTCTCGCTTCCGGAATCGGCTTCTGGCCGGCGGCATGCGTGATGTCTAGCTTGTTCGGCTTGGGCCATGCCTTCAATTCAAACGAGAATGCAGTAGGTTCAGTTGCGGTTGTGATGTTCGGGCTCCTCCTCTGCCTGTTTTTGCGGCGAACTGGGAATCTCTGGTGTGCGGTCGGCTTTCATTTAGGTTACGACTGGGGACAGATGTTCTACGGAGTTCCTGACAGCGGCATCGTGCCCTACCACAATCTGCTCAGTTCCACCTTAATTGGGCCGCAGTGGCTCACCGGCGGGATGGTTGGTCCTGAGGCCAGCGTCTTAACACCGATAGCGTTATTGGTTGTAGCTCTGGTTTTCAGCCGTTACTATGGCGTGATTCGATATCAGATACAGAGACCGCAGTCGATACAGGAGACAGTCTCGTGACGTCTTAGCTACTTTGGAGATATTCATACGCTTTGTCTTTACGTTTGCCGGCCGAATGAACTATGACCATTCAGTCACAGATCGATTCGCTGGCCAGGTCAAAATCGTGAGCGAACACCGCCAGGCTTTGGAAGAACATTTCGATCGCATTCTCAGTGAGTATTGGGCGGCCATCTCAAGGCTGGCGTTCAGTTATGAGACGGTGGCCAGCGTCAGGGAAGAACTGGTGCAGGAGATCGCGCTGGCGATCTGGTTAGCGCTGGCACAATTTCGAGGCCAGTGCTCGGAGAGGACATTCGTGTACCGCATTGCTCACAATCGCGGGCTTAGCCATGTATGGCGGCGGCGACCGGCCCATCAACCACTGGAGGAGCTCGAAGAGTCCGACGAGCCGGTTGATCCGCGGCCCCATCCGGAGGAACTGGTAGAGCGCGCCGACCAGCGGGTACGGCTTATGTCGGCAATTCAATCGCTGCCAGTGACTCAAAGACAATTAATCGTCCTCATGCTGGAAGGCCTGTCACATGCAGAGATGGCGGAAGTGATGGGCATTACAGAAAACAATGTGGCAGTTCGCTTGAACCGAGCAAGGAAGACGCTGAAGGACGCGTTGGGAGAGAAATAATGACTGAAGACCGCGAACTTGATGCGTGGCGCGAGCAATGGAGCAGTATCGCAGAGGCATCCACCGATGGCCAGCGCAAGATACAGCAGCGAATCAAGAAGCAGAATCAGCGCTATGTAATCGGCAATCTGATGTCCGCGATCATGCTCGCCGGATTTCTGCTCTTCGCACTGGTCATGCGGCATCAGTCAGGATGGCTCGGAACCGGCTGGGCGACCGGTATCTGCGTCCTTGTATTTGTGTCTGCCGCCTATCGCGTATGGATTCTGCGCGGAACTTTGCATCCCGAGACCCAGACCACTCGTGCCTTCGTGGAACTTTGGCATAAAAGAGTGCTGGCTCGAATCCGGCTTCTTCAGATCTCCATCTATGTGTCTCTCGGCTGGATTATTCTTTGTACGGCACTTACCGCTGCCAATTGGACAACCATAGGGCAGGACGTGATGGCTCATCCTAAGGACTGGGTGGAGCTGCTGATTGCCTGCGTGCTCATGCAGCCGGTGATATGGTACTGGGCAGTTTGGCTCCGGCGCCGCAAGCTGGCTGAACTTAACGAAGTAAACATTATTCTGGACGAAATGGACGACTAGCGGCGGTGAAGTTGGCCCGACAATCAATCCGGATAACGGCGTTATAGGTAACTTGGTTACCCTGGAATTCAAACGAACTCACCGCACGCTTTCGGCAATGAACAATCCGCAAGCAGCAACCTGCAAGCCGCAGACGATACAATCGAAGGATGGTTAAGGGGATCACGCTTGTACGGCAGGTGGCTTCGGCGGATACGCTGGAGAAGCTGGCCGGCCTGTTTGCCGCGCTGGGCTTTGAACCCGGCAAGGGCTGGGAGGACGGAAGCGGGCGTGGCGCGGCCTTTCTGGCGCCGCTGGGGAACCTGGAACTGGTGGCGGGACGCGCGCCGGCTGTGCCTCCGATCCTGATTGAAGTGACGCAACTGGACCAGGTGCGCGCGGTTGTCGAGCAGTGGATGAAGGCCAACAGCAAGGCGGAAGGGATTGGCGAACGGCTCTCCGAGGTTGCGCCGACGCACTGGAACTCGCGGTTGTTTACAGTTACGCTCGATCCGGCGCTGCTGCTCGGTTTTTGGGAGTCGGAGAACCCGCTGCATGGCAAGCCTATCGCCGTTGAGGGCGACCTGTCGGCGGCGGGAATGCGGTTTGCGATTGTGGTTGCGCGCTGGAACGCGGTGATCACGGACCGGCTGCTGCAGGGCGCGCTGGACGGACTGCTGCGCAGCGGAGCGACGCGCGCGGAGATCCAGATTGTGCGCGTACCCGGCGCGTGGGAGATCCCCGCGGCGGCGCGCACGCTGGCCGAGTCGAAGTCGGTGGATGCGATTATCACGCTGGGCTGCCTGCTGCGCGGCGAGACGGCGCACTACGAGGCCATCTACACGGAGGTTGCGCGCGGCATTGGGCAATCGCAACAGGAGACGGGCGTACCGCACAGCTTCGGCGTGCTAACCTGCGAGACGCTGGAGCAGGCGCTGGACCGCGCCGGAGTAAAGGCGGGGAACAAGGGATTCGAGGCCGCCATCGCGGCGATCGAGATGGCGGCTGTGACAAGGAAGCTACAGGCGTCAACCCGGAAGCTGCAGGCGAAGCAAAGGAAGCCAGCGGGGAAGAAGTAGGTGGGAACGCGCCGCAAGTCCCGCGAGCTGGCGATGCAGATGCTGTTTCAGGGCGACCTGGGCAAGCAGACGCCGGACGAGGTGCGCTCGCTGTTCTGGCCCTCGCGCGATGATGTGGACGGGGAGACGCGCGGCTTTGCGGAGGATCTCTACCGGATTGCCAGCGAGCGGCAACAGGAGATCGACGCGCTGATCGAGGAGCACGCGCAGAACTGGCGGCTGGAACGCATGGCTGTGGTGGACCGCAACCTGCTACGCGCCGCCGTTGCCGAGTTGCTCGGCTATCCCAACACGCCGGCCGCCATCGTCATCAACGAGTCCCTGGAGATTGCCCGTCGCTACGCCGCGCCGGAGTCGGTGCAGTTCCTCAACGGGGTGCTGGACGCTATTGCGCGCAGCGTGTTGAAGCAACGCCTGGGCTGACCCGGATCGAACTGTAGCTCTATAAAACAGCGTTGGCCTCCCACGCGGGGAAGCCAGTTGTGCACCGACCGGTTGTTACCGGGACTCACAAGATGGCAGTAGCGAGCGTTTTGGAACCCTCCCAATCGTTGCTGACTGCTTTGGGACGCACCGTGTTGCGGCCACATTCCTTGGCCTCATACATGGCCGCGTCGGCGCGCCGCATCATGCCTTCCCAGCCGCCTTGCGCGGGATCGAGTTGGGCCACTCCGGCGCTGATAGTAAAACGGATTGGTTCGTCTTCGAAGGGCACTTCGAGGGCTTCTACAGATTGTCTTACCCGCTCCGCAGCCACGATGCCGGCGGAGGCGGTGGTGTTGGGCAGCAGAATCGTGAACTCTTCGCCACCGGTGCGGGCAAGCACATCGTTGGCGCGCATCATGGGTTTAATCTGGTGCACCAAGGCCTGCAGCACGGCGTCTCCGGCGGCGTGCCCGCGCGTGTCGTTGATGTGCTTGAAGTCGTCGACATCGAGCACAATCATGCAAGGCAGATGGCCATAACGGATGCTTCGCGTGGTCTCGCGCAGGGCTGTATCCTCCATGGCCCGGCGATTCAGCGCACCGGTCAGCGGATCGGTGCGTGCCTGCTCGGCCAGTTCCTTGCTTAGCTCCGTCACCACAAACCAGAGGACGCACATCACCATACAGGAGGCAAGGAAGGCCATTCCGGCCAGCGAATAGACCCATCTCGGATCGGCATGGCCGCGATCGGTGAGGTCGGCCTGCTTGTAATAGAGGTTGGTCAGGATGGCGCGGAAGCTCATCATCAACGCATCCCCGATGAGGACCATGGCTGTGACTCTGGCCACCGCGGCAAACGGACCGCGCCCGTTCTTGAAGAGGATCCAAGCGGTGACGCCACATACCATAATATTGGGGATGTTGATGAAATTGCTGCTGTACGGAACCCTATATAGAAACAGGATGGTATAGACCACCAGGGCAATGCCTATCGCGACGAAGGGCCAGCGGGTCCGTACCGGCTTGCGCACAACAAACCAGCGCAGGCCCAACAACTGCATCACGAAGGAGACCAGATAAAGTTCCTGGGCCACCATGTCGCTGAAGACGGCGGGAATTTTATCTTCCAGGCCTTGCAGGACCAGCTTGACAAGCCCAACGACCATCCCGCCGGCAAACCACCTCAGCCCTGTCACGGTGCGGTTGCGCCAGGCAAGCAGACAGAGGCAGGCCGTAAACAAGGTGACCGAGACGATATTTGTGAAGAAAAAGGTTCCGTAATTTATCACGTCTAAGAAGAGCCGCCTTCTTGCAAAACATAATAGACGCTTTGCGATTAGGGGGTACGTCCTGGGGGAACTCTACCACGGTTCCGAGTCAGGAAGTACTCCATTTCTATGCAATACGATCCGAATGAAGCCTGCATCGGCCTCAAGGCCCCCTGCCTTCCGCAAATCCAATCTGAAGCCTTGAACCGGGGACTTCAGCAGCTTTCGGAACGTGCAACATGCACAGTGTAGATGTTTGAAAAGTGAGCGAATTACAACTTTAGTTGAGTAGGGAATACGAACATTCATGCCTGGTCCTGCGACAGGCTCAGCCCAGCAGCAGTTTTGCACATTATGGTAGAGGGAATCCACAGCCGCAACGTGGGATTGATCTCATATGAAATCACCGACGACAGGTCTTCTTCGCCGGGGGCGGGTTGAGGCAAAAGCCACAATGGTAACAGGCTGCTTGCGGCAGGACTAAAGCCCTTTCGAAACGGGGACTTATTCAGGGATTCCCTAAGTGGTTTTGCGCGGCTTCTGGGCCATTAGATTGACCGGCACGATGGTGCCTGTGGGGCTGGTCAGGTTGGGCGCCAGGGTCGATGAGTCAGTCAGCGTGCTGCGGTTGATGATGTGGACCAGGTTGTCTCCGGAGGTTGCCGCGTACATGGTTGTATTGTCCGCGCTGATCACGCCTGCGATGGGGGCGGTTGCCGAACCGGAGAGTTGGATGTAGGTGATATGCCCCAGTCCGCTGGCGGCTGGAGCATAGGCAGGCAGAACGCCGCCGGAACCGGTGTAGGTGACAAAGGCGACTGAGGAGTCCGAGGTGGGCAATACTCCGGTAATGGAAGTGGCCGTCACCGGGGTCAGAGTGGTGTGATAGACCGTGTTGGAGAATGAGAGGGTACCGGTCTGGGGGCAGGCGATGCTGACCGGAACTCCGCTGCCGTTGCCAGCCGGTATCTCCACCTGCAGATCGTTTAGCGTGGGATTGGCGGTGGAGGCAGTTACTCCCAGGATGTGCAGCCCGTCGTTGGTTGCGGCGATGCGATCGGTGGCTGCGGGAGAGCTGTCGGCTGGCGGAAAGAACACATTGGATACGTTGGTGGCAGTGGTGGGAGTGCTGATGGGACAGTAGCTGCGCGCGGTGGTGGTCTGACCGGCAAAGTACGCTCCCACGGCCGGTACCGTGATGGCCACGTCGGTCACAGGCGTCCCTGCCGAAGTTGCAGGAGAGATATTGGTCCAACCGGTATTGGTCGAGTAGACCAGCAACTGATTGCCGGCGGTGATGTAGACGGTCTGGCTGTCCGGAGTAAATGCGGCGTGGGTTGCCACACCACCATAGGTGGAGATGACGCCTCCCGACGTACTTTCGAGCGAGATGATCTGGCGCACCGGATCGCTGATGACGAGGGTGCTGCCGTTAGGCGACACGGCGAGCACGGTTCCCGGAGACGTACTGTCAGTGCGCGAGATACTGAGAGTGTTGATGGCATTCAACACCATCAGCGCGGTTGAGCTGCCCATGTAGATGGTCGAGCCGTCATCGCTGATGGCCATGGAGTTCGGCACATAGGGCAACTGATACGGCGAGCCCACGACAGACGTTGTAAAGTCGACCTGCACTACATCCTCGGACTGGGTACTGGCCATATACAGGACCGTGCTGTTTGTTCCCGGGGTGGAGATATTCACCGAGTTGGAAGTCACTGGCAGGCCGTTGCCGAAGAGGCCGATCTGGTTGTAGGACGAGGGGTTGCAAGCCGGTGGCTGGCATACGGCTGTGATCGAGGCTGCGCCGGCGAAGGGCGGTATGATAACGCCATTGGCGCCTGCGGGAATGGTGGTCGGAGTGGTCGAAACGTACTCCAACGCCAGCCCGGTGAGGGTCACTCCTTTGGTGTCGACTACATTGGCCACCAAGGGCTGCGGATTGTTCTGGTTGACCACCGCTGGATTGGAAGTTGTGCCAGGAGTCGTGAGGGTGATCGACGCCGGCGGACAAGTGGAGAAGAAGCCCGCCGAACTGGCTGCGCCTGATATATTCGCCGAGATCAGCACCGATCCCGGTTGATTTGCCGTGGCCACGCCGTTGGGATCGATGCTGAGGACGGGAGAGATAGTAGTGAGGGACGTGGCGCCCTGCGCAGTCAACTGCAGATGCCCGGTCACGCAACTGATGTTGGTCTGGTTGGCGCCCGATCCCGCGTAGACCCGTGCCACAAGCTGGGCAGTCGATCCCTGCGAAATGCAGGTGTTTGCGAGATAGGGCGGAGCCGTGACCGCGCCTACGGTGGCCAGCGGGCAGCATGCGGTGGTGGGATCGGTGGAACAGTTGGACGACGGACCACCCAGCACAATGCTGGTCACCACCGGATGCACGAAGATGGGAAGAGGATTGCTGGTGGCGCCGTTAAAGGCGGCATCCACATAGGCTATGCCCGACTTGTTGGTGGGAGTGCAGTAGGTGAAGTCGGCAATACCCCCGCCCGAGTTACGGTTCCATGTCCCCGCGCATAGCCGGCCGGTGGTGGGTTGTACGTCGGCGATGGTCATATCGGAGGAGCCGTAGTTGAATGTTTCCACCGGAACATTGTTGCCTTTGCAATCCGTTGCCGTAGGCCTCTGGAGTTGTCCTATCTCCCCGTAGTTCAGCGATATTCCATAGACAATCGGCTGCAAGGTGATGGTTGCGGCCTGAGTCGTCGTGGGGCCGGTGTCACCGCCATTGCAGAATTCAGGCGCGGCAGCGCCCTTGTTGCAGCCCGAGATCGAGACACCAAATGGAATCGTTGACAGAAACAGCACAAACAACGTGACAAACCGACGCATTAAACCTCCCCGTCCAACCGGAACCGGAGCTGAACGGTCACACCGCAGATGCTAGAACCACAGATGTCAGTGTAGAAGCTGCGCACCGTGGACGCAAATTGCGGTTAATGATTTAACACGCTCGGGAGGCGATGGAAAGCGGTTGCAAACGCGGTAGCGCGAGCGGTTAGAGACCGGGGAGGACGAGCTGACGGGTGTGGAGGCTGGTCTGGGTTTCAGGGACGCCGCCGTCGTTGACCTCGACCTGCTCGGGTGTACCGGCGAAGACGAAGCGGGTGGATGCGCTGGATCGGCCGGGAATGCGCAGGCGCTGAGTGTCGGATGTGGCGGCGGAGCTTACGGTAATGGGGACCTCGGCCGCGGCGTAGCCGTCGTTGCGGACCTCGACGGCGACCAGCCATCCGGTGGGCTGGCCTGCGCGCGAGATGAGCCGACTGGGTGTGACGTTGACGATGGAGAGGTCGGGCAGGCCGCGGTCGCGGTAGACCCAGTCGTCAAAGAACCAGGCGAGGTCCTTGTGGGAGGAGTTCTCCAGTGTGCGTTGCAGGCCGGCGGGGTCGCGGTCGAGCTGTGGATCCTTGCGGTAGGCCTGCAGGGCCTGTTTGAGTGCGCCGTCGCCGACGATTGAGCGCAGCATCCACCAGACGGCGGCTGCCTTGGTGCGGTAAAAAATCTCGCTGGTGGCGTCGGCCAGGCTGTCGCCTGCGGGGCTGGCGGACGGGGCTGCGGCACATTCGGGCGATTTACCGGGCTCCACCCCACCCATGACGATCCCACCCCAGCGAGCAGCGACCGCTCGCCGGGGACCCCGGATGGAACTGTCATGAATGGGGCACCCAACGGAGTCAGGATCTTCCGGCTCGATGAGGGCAAGCGAGCGGGCGGCGTCCTGGAGTTCTGCGAGCGCGGCGGCGCGGCCGGAGCTTCGCTCTGTCCATAGCAGACCGAGAAATTGTGCTAGGCCCTCGTCGATCCAGGGATGGGAGGAGCGAAGCCAGAGATGGGTGAGAGAGTGGGCGAGCGAAGGGGCCAGGGTCACAGGCTCGGCGGAGCGCAGGGGGAGGACGAGGAGAGCGTCGTCTTCGAAGGGCTGAC